>JAAUYH010197893.1_pt1 | contig 29031 bp, 24 predicted proteins | sample 7278061 | NCBI WGS metagenome assembly JAAUYH01 (sample SAMN14350203, study PRJNA611818) | marine sediment metagenome | isolation source: surface marine sediment (0.6m) | place: French Polynesia: Moorea | collected 2018-08
CAATCCGCCTCCTCACTAAGGCAGCTAAATTGGCTCTGGCAAATTGCTAAACTCTGGCGACATTTTCAGATGGAGAACGTCGCCTCCAGTCTCATTAACTCTGAATTATTACGAGTTGATGGGTCTATTCTCAGATTGCTTGAGCTGTCTCATGATCGGGGGGGGCAATCAGATCTGACGCTCAATCACCTTGGCCGCTTCTGGTCGACTTTAATTAAGACGGCCCAACCAGAAGTTAGGCCATTTCTCCAAGAGCTTTGCAAACAGCTCAGCCGTGACCAATTCAAAACGGCAGAGCAATTGACGACGTGTTTAGATAAAGCCCTAAGCGCTTGCGGCCAAGGACAAACCTTAGAGTTTAAGCTCGCCACCTTTACCGATCAAGGCCCTACCCGCCAGCGTAATGAGGACGCTTGCTTCCCCCCCAGCGGCACAATCAACACTTACACTATCGGGGCGGGGCAACCTGCTTCCCCCCGTCTTATTCCCTTGCTCATCGTATGTGACGGAATTGGCGGACATGAATCTGGGGATGTGGCGTCTAAATTAGCAATCGAGGTCATCCAAAAAGCCCTCCAACCCTTATGCAACCAATCTTTGATTGACCCCGCCGCCTTGATGGTGGGACTAGAGCGAGAAATTTGCGCCGCGAATGACGCCATCGCTCACCGTAATGATCAGGAGCATCGGTCTGCGCGCGAGCGTATGGGCACAACTCTGGTCATGGCGTTCCTACATGGCTATGAACTCTATCTGGCCCATATTGGAGATAGTCGAGCCTATCGAATCACCCCCTTTAGCTGTCGTCAAGCCACCTTAGACGATGACGTAGCGACGCGTGAAGTTCGCTTGGGCTATGGGTTTTACCGAGATGCGGTGTTGCAGCCCGGCGCTGGTAGTCTGGTGCAAGCTTTGGGCATGGGATCTTCCCAGAGCCTTTATCCAACGGTTCAGCGATTTATTTTGGACGAAGACAGTATTTTCCTGCTTTGCTCAGATGGCTTAAGCGACAACGACCAGGTTGAGACCTTTTGGCCAATGGAAATCTTGCCCGTTTTAGAGGGGCAGCAAAACTTCACTACAGCGGGGCCGCGATTGATCGAAGTGGCCAATAATTACAACGGCCATGACAATGTCACGGTGGGCTTGATTCAAATCCAAATCACTCAAACGCGCCCGACAACGATCCTACCGGAACTAGCCATTCCTCAATCCTCCCCCCTACCCAAACTGACTCAAAATTCAACGCCTACTCAAGCTTCTCGGGCGCCATCAGCGTCCACTCGGCCTGATTTGGCGACTCCCCCCCTGGCGCAACCGACATCCGCTCAATCAGCACCGGTTAAATCTACCTTAATTCAGTCTAATTCGGCCCAATCCTCTCCACCCCAGTCAAACTCCGCTCAAACCAAATCCAAAAGAAAACCTTCAGAACGAAAAGCGCCCGAACGAAAAGGGTTGGAACGCAAGGCTGCAGAATTTGAGGAGCCAGGTCAACCCGCATCGGTTCAGCCAATGGCGGCTCCTATAACATCTACGCAGCCAACGACTTCCCAGCCGCCCCCAATTCAGTCTCCCTTCGGCCAACCCGTGTCAAACGAGTCGATGTCGGTTGTTGATGGGGCGGCTAAACCGACCGAAAAGCAACCGTCGTTATGGCCGCTTTTATTTGGGATTGCGCTACTTTTGCTGATCGGGGGAGGGATGGTATTTTTCTTTATATTCGGTTTTTATACCCCGATTGCTCGGTCAGTTCGGGAAGGTTCCCCGCCTGCCCAGTCTGACTTTCTCCCGCCTTCCACACCGACTATTCAATCGACGTCCACCCTCGGTGAGGAGCGCCCCCTCATCGTTGGCTCCTTTATCCAAATCAGCGCTTCTTCCTCGAACGCCATCGCGAATACTGCAACAACCGCCTTAACCTTGCAAGCCCAACCCGGCCCAGCAGAAATTCCCCCCGCTTCTGAAGCAGTAGAGTCCAATCCCTCTAAACGAGTGCTCCCAACAGGCGGCGTTGTGCAAATCCTCGACGAAAAAGAGGTCGCTAACCAGGGGCGTTGGGTTCATCTTAAGGTATGCTCAATTCCATTAGACTCTGCCTCAGACGCCGCACCCACTGACGCCGCATCCACTGACATAGATTCCCCCCAGGATGGATTAACATCTGAGGATAATTCAGACCCTTTCCCCAAACACTTACTTCAACCGGGAGAAGAGGGATGGATTTTGGAATCCCAGGTGAGGCCAATGGCCCAATCCACCGCCGACCTAGGGCCTGGTCAAAAAGGGAGCTGTCATCAAGAATAAATTTATCCGTATTTTATTTGCTTATTTTCCATAGGCTTTTAGCATATAGTTGCACTTTAGCTGGGTCTTTTTTTTCCCAAGTGCATAGGGAGGGATTAGCCCCATATATAAGTAAGTAGAGAAGCACCCCAAGTTACATGACTTCGTCTGATAATCTCTGCCTCAACATCGCGATCGCGCGTCTAACCGCCGCCGATCCTGACCATTACGCCATCTGGGTCTTACAGGCGCCCTATCCAGGCGGATATGTCCATCATGACTGTGTTTGGAACAATGTTTTGAGTCAGGGTTGGCAGGGTTGGCAGCAAATGTTTTCCTTGCGAGGCTTGCCTCAAGTTCCCCATGTTCCCTCCGCTTATGTCCCCCAGTTTGTTTTGGACGCGGTGTCTGAGGAGGATGAAGCCGCTGGCCAACCCCGTAGCTACAGCAGTCGACTGATGCAGCATTTAGGGGTTAATCTCTGGCAGTGGTTGTTCGATGGTCCGATTCAAAGCAGTGTGGATCAAAGCTTGGGCATTGCGATGGGGCAAAATAGGCCCTTAAGGCTGCGGCTGGAGATCCGCGATCCTGACTTGATTGCGCTGCCTTGGGAAATTATGCAGCCTCAACCGGGTCGTCAGGCGATTTCCCTTAGCCAACAAATTCTTTTTAGTCGCACCACAAGTATCGTAGACCCACTGCCTGAAGACCTAGAGCTGGATCCCAATCTCCAGATTCTATTGGTATTGGGGCAAGATGATCCCTCCCATATAGACGAGGATGCTGAATCCAATCCCGATCAGGTCGATCGGTTCTTGCAATTGCAGGAGGAGGCGGAGGCCCTTAAAAACCTTTTGGAACAAGGGGCGTCCAGTATAGATAGTTTTATTCCATCGGTACCTTGTCAGGTTGACACCTTACTGCGGCCCAGCCCCGCAGACCTGATTAAGCAACTGGAGAATGGGGAATATAATGTCTTTTTCTATGCGGGCCATGGCGTTCCCGCCCCCGATGGCGGCCTATTGTTCCTGCAGCAGAACGCCGCCCTCAATGGCACCGAATTGGCTCAGGTGTTGACGCGTTGTCAGGTTAAGTTAGCGGTCTTCAATACCTGCTGGGGAGCCCAGCCTGACCAAAACGCCCAACAGGCCATTCCCCGCAGTAGTCTAGCGGAGGTCTTACTTCACCACGGCGTTCCGGCGGTCTTGGCCATGCGAGATTCCATCGCTGACGAAGAAGCGCTGAGTTTCATTCAGGTATTCGCCCAATCCTTGGCTGAGCGGCTCCCAGTGGATCAGGCGGTGGCGATCGCGCGGCAGCATTTGCTAACCCTTTACAAATTCAACCAGCCCGCCTGGACATTGCCGGTCCTCTACATGCACCCCGAATTTGACGGAGAATTGGTGCCGCCGCCCCGCGAAAGCATGACGGCGCTCCCATCTGAGTCCGGCGCTTGGCTGGGGGGACAAATGGAAGTGGCGTCAATTCGGTCAGTGGATCAACCGGATACGGTCTGGCCCATCTATGGCGGACTCATGCGGGTGGGCCGTCTGCCCGACAACGATCTGGTCATTTCTGAACCCTGGGTTTCCCAAAAGCACGCTGAAATTTTCCGCCGAAATACCCAATCAGCCGACTCACCGGACGAGTTTAAAGCCACCTACTTTTTGCGGGATTTCTCTCGCTATGGAACTTTTTTCCGAGAAGCGGAGGGTTGGAAACAAGTCCACCGGCAGGAAGTCCCTCTGAATGCGGGCACCCAACTTAGATTCGGCAGTTCCCGAGGACAACTCCTTGAATTTATCGTAGAAGGCCCATCCCCCTCTTCCCAAGTCTAGGCGATTTGGCCTAGATTAAGCTTGATTGCGGAACTCGCTACAGTGGAGGTGTAGCTATTTTTATCAACGCTACTCCAACTGTGAAATCTATGGGCAATATCATGGTAAAGGACAAGGATTCCTCCTCAATGTCTCATCAAACCCGAGCTGAGCTAGAACTCCTCTACTCGATCTTGGATCAGGAACGCAACTATCCTTGGAATCCCTCTGAGTCAGGCGCCGATTCTTATTTTGCTGAATTGGAAGCTGATTGGCAGGCTGAGGTGTCGGCGGAAGAAGCGGCCACTGGCTGGAAAGCCGTATCTAGCCAACTTGAGCAGCTCTGGTCTGAAGCGCCGACAGCTTCCCAACTACAATTGGCTCTCACCGAGAAATTTTCCGGACGTATGCCGCAATCCTTGCTGCAGGAAATTGCTCAGCGGGCTCAAGAGGTGGTCGCTGCAGGTCGCCCCCTCGCCGAACAGCTGATCCACTGTGTTCAGGAAATGATGTCTGCTTGGGATGAGGCTGATTTACAAGTGATGGCCCGTCCCTATGCAATGGCGATGCGAGATGGCCAGGGAGAAATAACGACAGTCACATTAAATTCCATGGCAAACCGCGAATGGTCAGAGCTATCAGATCTTGAGCAGCTCCGGTTGAGTCTAGCGATCGCCCGCTACGCGATTACCCAGCTTAACGACTCAAAGGCTGGTTAAGTTAGGGATTTGCTGAAATTAAATCCCATTTTCTAAGTCTCATCTAGCTGGAGCTGGTCGTTCTTGCCCACACTCCAAGAACGACCAGCTCGGCGCCCTCAATATCTTGCCCAGATTGGCAGAGAGATTGAGGCTATTCAGATGGCTTCGTCTGGGTCAAACTCTGAATCTGTTCTTCAAAGTAACCTTGGCGATAATTCAGTTGTCTGGCTAGAATCAGGCCCTCCCTAAGGGCGTCAATGGCCTGCTCAGTTTCTCCCTGCCCCTTATAAATTTGGGCGATTTGGTCAAAGACGTTCATGATGCCATAGGCGTTGTAAGACTGCTTCTCCACTTCAACCAACAGCTGCAGAACATAAAGCGCATCCCCATAGCGATTGAGAGAACGGTAGAGATCCGCCAAACGCCACAACACATTACTGGAGTATCCATACTGCTGTAATCGCTGAGCCGCTGCATAGGCGGCTTGATAATGGATAGCCGCTTGATCGGGACGATTGACGGCCTGGTAGTTTTGGGCCAAGGCGAATTCAAGGGCGGGAATGGGGGCGTCCGTCCCTTGCGCTTGGTAAAACGCAATCAGCTCTTGCTGATAGGGAATCGCTTGAGCCGGTCGCTCACCCTGTTGAAAGGCGGAAACCAGCCTTTTCAGCGCCTCTTCCTCCAATACCGACTCACCTTCTGCGCGGGCAATGGCCAAAAGCTGCCGATAAGTTTCGCTGGCGGCATCAAACTCGAACCAGTCCAGATGAATTTCGCCAATTCGGATCAGTCTCGCTGCTTGCGCCTCAATATCTCCTTCCTGGACGGCAACTGAAAGCAACGCCTGGTAAATTCCCAAAGCAGAGTCTTGATCTCTCAATACCAGAAATAAATCCGCCAGAGTTTCTAGTTTCTTTGCCTCTCTCGGATCTTGAGCGTCAAACGTTTCTCGGATTTGTTTCAATCGCAGGGTAATCAACTGGGTTGCGCGGGTGCGCTGATTTTCCCAAGCCAATGTCCCGATGCGCTCTAACGCCATCATTTCTTGCGCTTCGCCCAATACTCGACGGAGTCGCAATTCACGGAGCCACTGTTCAAACGCCAAATTTGTTTCTCCGGCCGCCAACAGGACCCGTGACTGACGATCCAAGGCATTCAGCTGGTTTTCTAATTCAAATCTTTCTAAGGGACTGAGGGGTCGACGGATGGGGATAAGAGGCAGGAAAGAATCGCGAGGTTCAGTGGTTAGCGGATCGGAGAGAAACTGCTGACGCGCCTCAAAATCCGCTGGCTGCCCAATCACGGAGCCTGGACTGATGATGAGTCCGCCCAAGGCGATCGCAAACAGAATTCCACTACGGCGCAAAGACCCGGAAAGCAGCTTCAAACTGCTAGACAAACCATTCATGTTGCACATCTTCACATTCAGCCATTCCCCCAAATCATTATCTCTCCAAGCGATGACCGCCCTGAGTTTGCAAGGTTCCTAAAGCAATAAGGGGACTTGTTACGGTAACCTATAAGATCTTGCATCCCTATATTCGATTTGCGGGTGCGCCTTTAACAATACTCTTTCGCACCTTTACAGTACACGTCAACAATAATTATGTCGCCTATCGCCTCATCTGCTGCTTCTACCCTCAATCGCACCATTCGTATCAGTTCTCGCAAAAGTCAGCTAGCGCTCATCCAAACCTATTGGGTACGGGACGAACTTCAGAAACACTTCCCTGACATGACCTTCGAAGTGCAGACGATGGAAACCCAAGGTGACAAAGTTTTAGATGTCTCCCTCTCCAAAATTGGAGACAAAGGGCTGTTCACCCAAGAACTGGAAGATAGTATGCTGCAGCGGGAAACGGACTTTGCCGTCCATTCCCTGAAAGATCTGCCGACTCGATTGCCGGAAGGTCTGATGCTGGGCTGCGTCACCGAACGGGAAAATCCCGCCGATGCGCTAGTGGTGCATGAAAAGCACAAGGATAAGCAGATCGATACGCTGCCGGAGGGGGCTGTCATTGGCACCTCTTCTCTGCGACGATTGGCCCAACTGCGACACCATTATCCCCATTTAACCTTTAAGGATATTCGCGGCAACCTAAATACTCGTCTCCGTAAGCTGGATGAAGGTGGCTATGACGCCATTATTCTGGCCGCCGCTGGATTGAAGCGGCTCGATATGAGCGATCGCATTCATCAAATTATCCCCTCAGAAATTTCCCTCCACGCCGTCGGCCAAGGCGCCTTGGGAATTGAATGCCGCAGCGGCGACGACGAAATTTTGTCTCTGCTGAAAGTCCTGGAACACGAACCCACCGCCCATCGCTGCTACGCTGAGCGAGCGTTTCTGCGGGAATTGGAAGGCGGCTGCCAGGTGCCGATTGGCGTTAATACCACGATTGTGGACGGTACGCTAACCCTAATAGGTGTTGTCGCAAGCCTGGACGGTAAACGCTTAGTTCAAGATAAGATCCAAGGTCCAGTCGGCGAAGCGGAGGATCTGGGGACTACGTTAGCTAAGCAGCTGAGACAACAAGGGGCTCAAGAAATTCTGGACGAAATCCTGGCGGAGAACCGGAGGTAGCGGAAATGTAGCACCACTACTTCTACTTCTTGGATCGCCCGGATTTTAGATCCCTGGGTTCTTAAAGAACCCAGGGATCTCGGCAGTGACCGGAAATTTAAGGGGAATGGAAAGGGTTCAGGGAACTCAATTTAGAACTCCAAAATTTTAGATCCCAGGGTTCTTGAGAACCCTGGGATCTTGGCGATGACTAGCGATTTAATGGAAATGGAAGGAGATTTGGGGAAGCGATCGTTTTTAAACCGGCTGCAGATGCATTGTGAAAACTATAAATTGTAAAAACTATAATAGGCGCACTATTCAGTTTCCCCTAGATTCATCAGCCTAATGCTGAGGGCGATCGCAACAATTGAGAGCGGAATCACTAGAAAGTCCCAATGCAGTCCAGTCGTAGAAACTGTCTCCAGCAAACCTTTAACGAACACCACACTCAATAACACCACCAACAATTCCAACAAAGTTTTCTTTAAGGTAGCGATGTTAGACACCTTCAGCCATTGGGGAATAAACTCGGGGATGCTTGGATTCAAGCTGATAAAGAGTGAATATATCCCGTAGGCAAAGTATAGAAAGGCGAGCCCCACCAAAAAATTATCTAAGGATTCCAATAACAATAACGTAGCCTCTTCTCCAGGCTCAAGATCACCCACGGTTTCGGGATGTTCGGCGAAAAAAACCACAAAGGCTTTCAAGGTATTTTGAGAGCCAATTAGCAGCATCAAAACGGTGGCCAAGAGAGAAGAGACAACGGCGATCGCACTTAGAAACCGGGTCCAGACAATTAACCGCAGCAAGCGGGGAATTTTTGATTTGGGGGGTGGTGGATTTGTTGGAAATTCTGTGGTCATAGCGCCGGATACGGGATAGTCATGACTTCATGTCTAAACTAGATGAAATTGGAGCCGCAATTTGCGGGTGTTTGGCGCGTAACGGCAGATCGACTACATCAGTTTTTTTGGTAGATTGTAACCGCCTAACAAACTCTACACTGTTGAAGCTGAAATACAGCGAATAAAATTCATCCAGATTTTAGATCCCAGGGTTCTTGAAGAACCCTGGGATCTCGGTGGCGTGTGGAATTTAAGGGAAGTGGAAGAGGTTCAGGGAAGCGATCTCATTTCAACCCATTTCAAGAAGTTTAGCCTGGATGCATTGGTTGGGTGGAAAGGCGAAGATAATAAACCACGCGGGCAATGCCAGCCCCACAGCTTAGATGCATTGGTTGGGTGGAATAGCGCAAATATAAAGTACGTGGGCAATGCCAACCCGGTAAAATCTATGATATTTCTTATAATGCTATGACGCCCTACCAAAAAGTTGTCGTTCTTATCTTCCGGATCACTGGATTTTTTAGTATTTCATATGCTGCCATCATCCTTGTATTTTTTGCATCGCAAGGTTTTTGGTTATTTTCATCGCCAAATTTGTTGCTGTTCACTCTGATCCCTATGGTCGGCGGATTATTGCTTTATTACACAGCACCTCAAATCGCTCGATTACTCACACGGGATTTTGGAGATTGAGCTGCAGGGTTTGCATCGCCCACAAATCCTAATTCAGCTCCACTCCACTCTTTTAACTTGAAATCATTATTCGTTGTAGCGATTGTCTAGAATGTCAAGTTAAAAACAAATTACGTGGGCAATGCCCACTCTACCTAGCTCTATTAGCTCGAAATAGGAACATCCCGAAATTGAACAGTAAAACGGCCTGATGAGCTAGACTTCAAAGTAAGTTCTATCAACGCCAGTTGATTAACTTGTTGCGGAACTCCCTCAAAACTAATTTCTGCGGCTAAACCCACATTTTTAACAAGATTCACATTATAAATATAACTCGTACTTTCATACCCCCCAAATTTAACCTTGTTCGCAATCAATTGGCTACCTTGAGGTGTAATTATCCTGCTTATTATGCCTCCGTACTTAGCATATAGGTAAAGAGTTTCATCTCGCTCCTCATTTGTCACCAAAAAACTGCACTTAACCCTTTCATGTGTTCTACTGCAACCTCGAAGTTGGAATAGAAAGCCATCAACAACTGACTCCATTGGTGTGGAGGCATTTGAATCTGATCGGGAAGATGTCAGAGTATGAGATAAATCTTTTGAATCCCTTGATATGGAAGCGTTTGAATCAGATTCAGGAGATGTTGGGGTCGAAGATGAATCTTTAGTCTCATAGGATATCTCTTCTCGAGGCGCTAAATAGGCGTCTACCGCGATCGCTAAAGTCCGAGTTTTACTCTCATCAGTAACCGTTTTTCCACTCGAAGCAATATACTTTTCAAGTTTTTGAACCGTCGAAGGGGAAAGCTTCACCCATAATGGATCTTCTTCCACCTGCGTCGTGACAACTTCACTGCCTCGTTCGAACCCAGAAAAAATGCCAACCGTCAGGGAAGATAAGACCAGCGCCAATAAAAATAGAGTCAAATAAATAAAAACTCGTTCCTTTTGCTTTGTGCCTGAATTTCTAAAAAGTAGAAATCCAACAAACGCAAGAATGAGGGCAGCCAGTGCAAATATTCCAAATAAACTGGCCGATTTTTCAAGAATTTCGGGAATATTATCAATTAAATTGCCCACACCAAACTCCGGGTAATTCGAAAACAAGACAAGGGAAACATCGATAATTCTCAGAAGAGACTTTGAGAATTACCAAACTGTCTATTCGCCTAAAGTAGGAAATTATCCCTAGGACAGAATACTGCATCAGAAGGGGGTAACCCAACAGAAGGCGTCCTTTCTGCTCTGATTTTTCCTAGCTGAAACCAGACAGCTTCCTAATACATGGAACCCTACTCTTGTCAGTAGTATGGCATTCAAAAAATAGCTAAATTAATCTATTTGACCCTATTTATTTGACCATCCTGGATTTCACTGTCCTTATATCGCCTCAACCTACTAACTTCTTGCTTCTACCTCTATGCATAACTCCTATACCCCCGTAGACTTAAGTTCTGAGGATTAAAATTTTTAAATAGAATTAGAGGCGATATGCGGATTCTATTCGTAGCGGCAGAAGCGGCCCCTGTCGCAAAAGTGGGCGGCATGGGAGATGTGGTGGGCTCCCTTCCCAAAGTTCTGCGAGCAATGGGGCACGATGTGCGGGTTTTTATGCCCTACTACGGCTTTATGCCAGAAAAAATAGACATCCCCAAAGAGCCCGTTTGGCGAGGCGACGCCATGTTTCAGAGCTTCGCAATCTATGAAACAACGCTGCCAAAGTCAGATACGCCTCTCTATTTATTTGGTCATCCCACCTTTGACCCCCGACGAATTTATTTTGGCGAGGATGAAGCTTGGCGATTTACCTTTTTCTCCAACGGCGCCGCCGAATTCGCCTGGAATTACTGGAAACCCGACATCATCCACTGCCACGATTGGCATACTGGGATGATTCCCGTGTGGATGCATCAGTCTCCAGATATCGCCACCATCTTTACGATTCACAACCTGGCCTATCAAGGGCCTTGGGCGGGTGAATTGGAGAAGATGACCTGGTGTCCCTGGTATATGCAGGGTCATAACACGATGGCCGCAGCGGTTCAATTCGCAGATAAGGTCAATACAGTTTCTCCCACCTACGCCCAACAAATTCAAACCGCTGATTATGGGGAAAAGATGGAAGGCCTCCTCTCCTTTATCAGCGAAAAACTGAGCGGCATCCTAAACGGCATTGATATTGATTCCTTTAACCCAGAGACGGATCCCCACATTGAACAAACCTATTCAGCTGAAACTCTAGAGAAGCGCCGCTTAAATAAAATCGCCCTGCAGGAGGAAATGGGCCTAGAAATTAATTCCAAGGCGTTTTTGATTGGTCTAGTGGGTCGGATAGTGGAGCAAAAAGGGTTAGATCTAGTGCTCCAAACCTTGGATCGCTTCATGGCGTACACCGACGCTCAGTTTGTCTTGCTGGGTACGGGCGATCGCGCCTACGAAACCCAATTGTGGGAAATGGCCTCCCGGTATCCCGGTCGGATGTCCATCTACCTGCTCTATAGCGATATCCTGGCCCGAAAGATCTACGCCGGTACAGACGCTTTCCTCATGCCCTCCCGCTTCGAACCCTGCGGCATCAGCCAAATGCTCGCCCTGCGTTACGGGTCCGTCCCCATCGTCCGTCGCACCGGCGGGTTGGTGGACACCGTTGAACACCATGACCCCACCGAACACTCAGGCACCGGCTACTGTTTTGATCGCTATGAACCCCTCGATCTCTACACCTGCATGGTCAGAGCCTGGGAAGGCTTCCACTACAAAGACGCCTGGAAAGCCCTACAACAACGCGGCATGTCCGAGAATTTCAGTTGGACCCGGTCAGCTCTGGATTACATCAAGCTCTATAGCGAAGTCTTAGGACTCTCCTATGAAGAGGAGATCCCCATTGAGTTCCGCCAGACTCCGCCAACGCCAGTGGTTGAGGCGACAGAGCCGGAGCCGAAGGTTGAAACGGAGCCGGAGCCGAAGGTTGAGAAGGTTGAGAAGAGCCAGGCAGTGAAGTAGTTACAATCCGTCCTAAGCTGTCCGTTCCAGGCCGAGTTGAATTAACTTATCGACCAAATCTGCAAATGAAACGCCGCTGGCTTGCCACAACATGGGGTACATACTGGTGACGGTGAAACCGGGCATGGTGTTGATTTCGTTGATCAGGACTTCGCCGGTGGCTTCGACGTAGAAGAAGTCGACCCGGGCGATACCTGCAGCATCTACGGCTTGAAAGGCTTTGATCGCCATTTCTTGAATTCTCCTGGAGGCTTCGTCAGGGATAGCGGCGGGGATGGTTAGGTTGGCGAGGCCTTCGGTGTATTTGGTTTCGTAGTCGTAGAAATCGCTGTTGAAGGAGATTTCCCCGACAACTGACGCCTTGGGATTGTCGTTTCCTAACACCGCGCATTCGACCTCCCGGGCGTTGACGCCAGCTTCGACTACCAGACGACGATCGTAGCTGGCGGCGTTGTCGAGGGCGGCTTCCAGTTCGCTGCGCGATCGCACTTTCGAGATGCCGACAGAAGACCCTAAGTTAGCGGGCTTCACGAAGCAAGGATAGTCCAGCTCGTCTTCAATGCGATCGCACAGCTTGGGAAATATACATGGGTTGGACCAGACTTCAGACCGATTCACCGCCAAATACTTCACTTGGGGCAAGCCCGCCTGGGTGAAGGCCATTTTCATAGCAATCTTATCCATCCCCAATGCCGATCCCAGAATGCCAGAGCCGACATAGGGCATTTGCATTAATTGCAACAGCCCCTGAACCGCGCCATCTTCCCCATTGGGGCCATGAAGAATGGGAAACCAAATATCGACATCTGAGACCTGACTAAATACGGGCAGTCGATTGAGCATGGCGGAGTTTGCTGAAACCAGCAGCCCAGTGGATGAGTCAGCAGGCGCCGCCTGATCAGTAGGAGAATCGCTGGATGATTGGGCGGATTGTCCTTCTCCTTCCATAGCTGGCGCTTGTAGGGGGACGCCTGAGGCCAATACCTGTTGAGCGGTCTCCCCCTTTAGCCAGACGCCATCTTTACGAATGTGGATCGGCAAAACCTGATACTTTTCGGCATTGGAGCCTGTAGTCAGGGCGGTTGCGATCGCTTGGGCCGACCGAATAGACACCTCATGCTCTCCCGAACAGCCGCCAAACAGTAGCCCAACCCTCATTTTCGCCATCGCCCATCCCTCCTAATACTGACCATTGATCTGCTGGAATTTTATTGCGGATAGCCTATCACAAGGTATGGCGCCCCCTGCATTCCGCCCCAAGAAAAATCCCCCGTTTTAAGGCGATAGCTGAGCAGAAAATAATGCTGACTAGTGGATTTTGATCCTTGGCGACCAAACCTCATCTATATTGGGAGCCGTCGTTTGCAAAGAAGGCAAAGCGAGAAGACAAGAAAGGGATTTAGGATTTGCATTTCCTATAGAGAAAAATTATCAGATTTCAAATTGGACGTGGTTTACTTCACCATCGGAAGGGAGCAATGGGAGAAACGAAAAAACTTAATCGTGTCTTACTTGTAGGAGGAACCCACGGGAACGAGTTCATTGGAATTTTTTTGATCAAAAAATTCCAGCAATTTCCCCATTTAATTGCCAGATCGAGTTTTGAAACTCAGACCCTACTGGGAAATCCAAAGGCGTTCAAAGCAAATATGAGATATATCGATAAAGATTTGAATCGATGTTTTGCTCAACACTTCTCTGAAGAAGAAGACTTAATTGCCTATGAGGATATACGAGCCAGGGAAATACACCAGCAATTCGGCTCTTCTGGCGAAACCCCAGCCGATGTCGTCGTGGATTTACATAGCTCAACCGCCAATATGGGATTGACCTTGATCATCGATCGAGATGACGCCTTCACACTTCAGCTTGCGGCTTATTTAAGTTCAGTGAATCCATCCATTAAGATATATCACTCTGGCGATTCAGGTCGAAGTGAAGATTCTTTTAGATCCCTAGGTAAACTTGGGGTGGCGGTTGAAGTCGGCCCCATTTCCCAAGGGGTGCTAAAGGCGGAACTTTTTCTAAAAACTGAAGCTTTAATACACGAAATTTTGAATTTTTTAGAAAAATTCAATCAAGGAGAAGTACTCTTTTTTAATCAGGAACTAACTGTCTATCGCTATGTAAAAACAATCGATTATCCCAGAAATAAATCGGGTGAAATTCAAGCCATGATTCACCCTCATCTTCAATTTAGAGACTATCATCCTCTCCATCCTGACGATCCAATGTTTTTGTCATTCGACGGAACGGTTATCTCCTATGAAGACGCCTCAACAACCCATCCCATTTTTATTAATGAAGCGGCTTATTATGAAAAGGGAATTGCAATGTCCCTGACTAAAAAGCAACAACTACCTATCCACGTAGAAGACGACCATCAAATTAATGTGGGAAATTTTCTCTAGTCAGTAATACAGGAGTCAGGAGACAGAACTCAGTTCCTGACTAGCTTCTAACGTCTGTATTCTGTATTCCCTCTATACCGAACTTTCTCGGCTTAAATTACATGCCTTTAAGATCTAAATGTGATTTAAACTTTGCATTAAATTTTGCGATCGCGGTCCCAGCGATAAATAGCATTTTGTAGCAATTGCAGTTTATTTGACTCAGGGTTGCGGCGCCGCTCATACTCAATTAGCCTTTGCGCCAGTTTTCGATCCCGCCTGGTTCTACTCAGGAGTTGTTGATATAGCCGCCTTTCCATCCCCCAATGCCCCAAAGAACCCCAATTCCCTAAAGCCGCCCCTTTATTGGCGAAGTAGATGATCCCGCCGATTAAGACGATAAAGGGGAGCGCATACATTGCCCAGGTCAGCCCCTGGAGGGATAGGAAAGTGACGACTAGGAAGAGTGCGATCGCAGCCGTAAAAGACTTCCGCCAGATCTTAGCAGGTGAAGCGTCGATTTCTGAATCGGCGGTCGTTGGCAGCAGATGGATGTACTGTGCAGCGTCAGACCAACCCGTTTCCTCATCAGAACCACACTCAGGGCAAGCCCGGGCCTTGACTGGCACATCTGCTCCGCAGTTGGGACAAGTGAAGTTCTTTGACATACTCAAACACCTAAAACAATCCCGAGCTACCCAAAAGAAGTGCGAAAATAAAGATAGAGAGATAAATGAGAGGCGTTCCGACAGATAATCCCCCCTCAAATCATGGCCGACCGCCTCCAATAGGTCTGCTCGATTATCCATTAGTTAGCCCAACGGACCCAGCAGAACGACATCTCTTTGAAAAAAACCTACAGGATAAAACGCTACAGAGGAGGAACACGTGATGGGCGAAGTATTAATCCCCAACTATGTCTCATATCTAGTTCCCAACGGCGTCACATACCTCATAGCCACACTCTGTATTGGATTACTGGTGTTGATGGTGGTGTTAGATGTGATGTCCTCTGAGACTAGTCATTAGAACGCACTTTAAGTTTCCAGTTCATCGACAAGCTAGCGCAATCAACGCCTAAGCGGGCACTAATTCAGTGTCAGCCGGGTTCAGCAGACTGCCGCCGGGTTGAACGGTTGAACGGGTATAGGACTTGACAGAAGCAGATGTCCGTTTCGCCATCAGGCCAGGAGACTGAGTTTCAGCCACTGTCTGATGGACGCCAATTCGGCTATTTGTCCAATTCATAGCAAACATGACCGCTGTAGCAGCGATGTAAAACAGGCCGCCAAAGAGGGTGACGTTGAGAAGTGCGTCAATTAGGAACATTGATCGAACCTTATGTAATTATGGATATTCTTAGTTTACTGACTAGGGTTCAAAAAATTTGGTTTCGTTGATGACTTTCTACCCCTAATCCGCGATCGCCATTCATCCACAGTGACAGGCATTGCGGAAAAACGGGCTATACATCACCCATGCAGGCAATGTTGGCGAATTGGCCATTAATTTGACGCGGGAAAGGGCAGAAGGCAAAAGGCGGAAGGCAACTCCCCTCTGATGTTTGCCTTCCGCCTTCTTTCCTCGCCAGGTTTTACCGGCTATAGTCACAGGCGATAGCTCCTCATTTTTATGGAAATAATCTGTAAATTGATGGTTTAGCAGCCTTGTCCGCTCCTAAGTTCCTCATATGCGGTTCAACTCTTAAAGATCGCCAAACATGCATGAATTTTCTTTTCATTCAGCAGCGACTTAATAAATCAGAGGTACTCTAATAAAAGAAGCAAAAAGGCTTCTGCTCAAATGAATAGTTCAATCTACATTGTTTAGGAGGTTAGTATCCATTCCGACGTAGAAGATTTTCATTTGATTCCGACAGCATCCAAACAGGTTTTTGATATTTCCTCTTCTTGTTAATGGGGAGTTAAGGATCTAGTAGATGAACCGATATTTCCCCTGAGTAAACGGCATCATCTATTAGATTACCTCCAGAGAGTTTTGCTAGTTTTGAGGAAGTCACTCAGATAAACCGTTCTGGATGCTGTTGTTGTTTCAATTGCAACAATTCAACCCATTCTCTTTAAAATTTCACTTTCGACGCCCAGTTATTTAATGTATAGATAAAGCTTTAAATTTTCGGTGGACAGTAGAGGGCATTCACTTTACAAAGCGATAATATTCAATGGAAATTGTAATCCAGTTTCAGAATACAACAACGCTGCTTTCCAGCTAGAAAAACCTTTCAGAGCCCGTATTGAAGCGATTGGATATCTGGTTATTACAATTAGAGAATGCAGCCCTCGCATCGAAGAGAAACAGTTATCGAATACGGCCGCTACTCTGCAAAACTAAGCGGGTTACAATTTGACTTAAGTCGTAGATTATTCATGAACCCTGAAATTGGGTATTCTCTCCATGCGTATTTTTTTCGTTTGATTTAATTATCTTAAAAAGTGTTTTGTCAAGTTAAATAACGTTTTTTGTGTGGCAAGCTATTTTGCTGTTACTGTCTAGCCGTTCTACCGATAATTCTCTTTGAGATAGGAGCAAGTTGATAGAAACGCAACCAATGACACGTGAATGCGACTGTAAATAAGTATTAATTTTGCGGAAAAAGTAGTAGATAAGCGAAGTTTATTTCATCCCTAGCAAATCAAGGATATGTGGCATGACTGTTGAAACTTTGCGACTGCTCTGGTCTGTAGTTTTGGAAATCCCACCGGATATAGTTTCTGAACTTCCTGATGAGGTTTTGATAAGAAGCCTGTTCAGTCATATTAATAGCCGCCTCTCTCTAAGTCAGGAGGAGCAAACTGCTGTCAGATCGTATATCAGCGCTCGCAAACCACTGATCTGTGAAACGATTCTGAACCAGGCTGTCTGAGTAATTTAGGGGCGCTATTTAGAGATACCTAATATCAAAATGGCCAGCCACTTAGATATCAAAGAATGGGAAAGACGAGAGCATTATTATTTCTTCAGAGATTTCGAGAATCCTTTTTTCACGATCTGTGCTGACGTAGATATCACACAAACCTTGAATTATGTAAAGCAACATCAGTTATCTTTTTTTCTGGCGTCACTCTATCTATCCATAGCTGTTGCAAATAGGGTTAAGGAGTTCAGATATCGGATTCAGGATGATGACATTCTAATCCACGAACGAGTTCATCCCAGTTCAACAGTGTTAAATGATAACAAAACATTCAGTTTTTGTTATTTCAAGTACACTAAATCCTTTTCAGAATTCAATGAATCTTCTGAAAGAATATTGAGGCTGAATCGAGAAGTTAAACAGCAGTTGGCGTCAGGAAGTCATAGAAGTGATGTTATCTATTATTCGGTCATCCCTTGGATCAGCTTCAAGAGCTTTACAAATCTCAAACGAAATAGCAAAAAGGATTCTATTCCAAAAATTGTCTTTGGAAAATATTACAAAGATGGTCAATCAATGAAGATGCCAGTATCAGTTGAAGTCAACCATGCATTGATAGATGGATTTCATATGGGTGAATTCTTTAAGTATTTTCAAGAAATTTTGAGCGAACCCGAACAGATATTAGGCCTTTAATTAATAACAAAGATTATTAACAGCTTAATACCTGGAGCTGAAGTATCTATCGTTTAGGTTGGGTTGAAGTCATGAAACCCAATATGTTTGCAATGGTTTCAATGTATTATGCTTGCGCTTTTCTTTGATGCTTCTTAGGCGATACAAATCCTTCAGGAGAAGGGGGCATCCCAAAGTTTTTGTCAAGCAATCAGAATTCAAGCTGTCTTATTGGGCGACTCACAAAAGTTTTCTGCATCACCAATAACTTGCCCCGACTTTGTCACAGATACTGGGTTAGATTGCTGGGTGATTGTAAATTTTGCTTAGAAATAGTACTTGTCATAACTTTAGTCCTACCAGTATTTTTTTACTGAGAATCAGGTCTAAAAATTGGAAGTCTAAACCAAGCAAAGTAATACATTCCAGTCTTTTTATACCCATTTTCTGGAAGCCATGAAGACTCTATTAGAGAATACTTGCAACCTCACACTTAAAACCAAACCGTTCCCATACTTGGTAATCAAAAACGCCTTGCCTGAGGATTTGTATGACAATCTTACGGCTGAATTCCCTCAGATAGACACCTTATCAGACAAAAAGAACTTAGGGAATAATAAGAGGTTGGATATGTCTTCCACAGAAGTAAAGTCTTCGCCATGTATTACTCCTCTGTGGAAAGAATTTATCGCCCTTCACACTTCTCAGAATTTTTTAGATCAACTTATAAATATCTTCTCTTCTGCTGTGATAGAAGCCTATCCACACCTTTTTCAAAGCAAAGATAGACTCATTTCAGGTGTAAGAAATGAAGATACATATTCAAGTTGTGATGTCATGATGGATGCACTAATTAGCGCCAATACTCCCGTAGTCGCCAAGGCGACATCAGTCAGAAAAGGGCATTTAGACCTACCTGACAAGTTATTTTCAGGATTATTCTATATGCGGGATCCCCAAGATAATTCGGAAGGTGGAAACTTTGAGATATATAAGTTTCGCACTAAGAATCCTTATGGCTTCAAAAAAGACCTATCTATTCATGATGACTACCTAGAATTGATTGAAACTGTTCCCTATAGCAGCAATACACTCGTCGTGTTTATGAATAGCATTGCTTCGCTTCACGGGGTCAGTGTTCGTTCTCTTACTCCATACGCCAGAAAGTTTGTAAACCTTGTGGTGGAAGTTGAGCAACCTCTATTTAATTCATCCTCCTATCAGGAAGCCGCTAACCCCTGGGTCAGGAAAGTAAAGCAAAAGATAGTTAAATTGGCTGGATAGAATGATAGCGATTAAGCGGGAAATTATTGATGGGGCAGAATACAGGAGACAGGAGGCAGAATCCAGTTCCTGACTGACTTCTGACTTCTGACTTCTGCATTTCTTCTCCACTGGATTGTGCCGACCTATATTGCACGCCTGATTGATTAGATAATAAGTCAGACAGAAGTCACCGGTCAGACAGGAACTCAATTCTATGCTCTTGACTCCTATATTCCGCCTATGGGGGAACTCCAGCTTTATGTTGAAAGCATCAGATTCGGACTTTTGTCTTCTGCCCTAGAGAAATATTTAGTTACAATTAACGCCCTTAACAATCTTGATTCACGACTGTCCCATCCGGCATGGTTGTGTTGCAGAGGGTTGCGCCTCTGAGGTTGATCCCCTCAGATTTTGCTCCCTTCAGCGTGGCGCCTTGGAGATTGGAGCCTTCGAAATCAGTATTGGTCAGGTTGGCGTTTTCCAAATTCGCATTCTCTAAATTGGCATTCTCCAAATTAGAGTTCATCAGAGAGATGGCTTTCAGATTAGCGTCTGCTAAGTCAGCCTCTCTGAGACTGGAACGATTTAGGTTGGCCCCCTCTAAATCTATCTCTTGCAGGTTAAGGCCATCCAGGTTCACTTCACCCAATTGAATACCTTCCAACCGCTGGACAGTTGCAAGCTGGGAGCCTTCTAGCTTAACCCCCCACATTAAGGCCTGATCGAGGTCCGCGTTTTCCAGATTGGCGCCCTGCAATTGGGCTCCATTCAGAATGACGTTTTCCAGGTTGGCATTTTCCAGGTTGGCCCCTTCAAAGTTGACGCCCTCCAGGTTGGAAGCCTTCAGATCCGCTTCATTTAGGTTTGTATTCCGTAGATCGGCCTTTTGCAAATCACTCCAGGCAAGGCTGGCCCACTCTAGATTGGCGCCTTCCAAGTCAATCTGCCTCAGGTTGCCGCTTAGCTCGGCGCATTCCAGATTGGCGTCTTCTAAATCAGTCCGTTCCATTTGGACATCCACTAATCTGGCCCCAGCTAAATTAACTCGCTTGAGATTGAGTCCGGCCAAATTGGCCCCGGTGAGATCGCATCTGATACATTTGCCTGTAGCCAACAAATGTTCAATTGCCTGTTCAGCGACTTTAGTCTTTTTTAGCTTGCCGCACATAGCCGCCTCGACAGTTTCTCCCCCCTTCGGCATAAAGCCAATCAATGACAAGAGGGCTACTCCTCCTACGGTAATAAACCCTCCTGCGGCTAGGGTTTTATGCTGAGACCGAAGAGAACGGAAAACCTTCACCAAGGGTTGAGCACGACCGACAATCTCCAATGGCCTCAAGACGGATAAGGCTTCTGCAGCATCATCGTACCGATCTTTGACGTTGGGGGCCGTCATTTTGGCTAGCCAATCGACAAACTTGGGATTCAAATCCAAGGGGAGTGAGTGCAAATTAATGCGACCGCTTTCGTCTATCAACTCACCCACTTCGGTTGATTTTCGCTTGGTCAATAAACAAATTAAAGTGGCGCCTAGACTATACAAGTCGGAAGCTTCCGTAAGCTGACGGTTGTAGACTTGTTCGGGCGGCATAAACCCCAAAGTCCCTTTCACCACGCTGCTGACGGCCACATCTCTGTGGCATAGATGAGCAAATCCAAAATCAACTAAGTACGCCCTTAAGCGTTTGGACCTATCAACTAATACGTTTTCAGGTTTAATATCCCGATGAATGATCGGAGGATTTTGTGATTGTAAGTATACGAGAACCTTTAGGATCGCCACTGCGATCTGCTTGATTTCCTCTGGCCTGAAGTGTCGCGGTTGCGCTAAAGAAGCCGCTTTTTTATATTCTTGAACAATAGAGAAACCGGTTGGGGTTTCAAAGCTATTAAGATAGTGAGGAATACTGGGGTGATTAAGTATTTCTAAGACTTGAAGCTCCCGCTCATAGGCCGAGTGATTCTTCCAGCCACTACCTGATCGCGCAAACTCAAATTGCTTGATGACGACTGGCTGCTGTGTCTTAGTATGAATCGCTAGGTAAGTAACGCGCCCGCCAGCATGATTTTTTCCTAATTCTCGTCTAACTTGATAGTGATGACATCCAAAATCTGGGTATTTACTCATTTTCCTTCAGCCCAAAGCCAATTCTATGTATGCAACCCAGTAGACGACACCAAATTTTAAGGATAACGATTGCTCGCTCAACTGCCCAGTAATTACACTGAAATACGGCGATCGCACTCGTCCGCACCTTTCATCTCTCACCCCTTCCTCCTTTATTCAGTGATCCTCACCATATTCCAGGGATTTTGGATTTTAGATTTTAGATTTTGGATTCACTCCCTTACTCACCAACGTCTCCATCTCCTCCATCCCTTATATCCCTAATATCCCTGAGACGCGACATGTCTCGTCTCTGCATTTCTCCCCCTGATTCCCCTGCCCCAGTCTCCCTTATCTCCCCCTAACGCAATAAATTGGGTCAGTACCAATACATACGTTCATCCTCTGTCCCCCTGCTCCCAGCAGCAGCAGTCCTTAAAACTATGAGTGAATTTCTATGAGTAAGTTTCAATGGATTGTTCGTCGCGGCTTATTGATCCTCCTTTCGGTGAGCTTAATTGCAGGGTCTACCGCCTGTATTCGAGGAGTTGAGGCGAGCGCCTTGATTTCCCAAACGGATTTAGTCGCTCGCCTTGAAACCAAGACAGCGCCAATTATTTTAGATGTTCGAACAGCTGAAGAGTATTTGGAGGGACATATTCCTGGGGCGATCAGTATAGATTACCGAGAATTGCCTGAGCGCCTTGATGAAGTGCGAGCTTTGGGCGGTCGAGAAATTGTTGTGTATTGCGAAAGAGGCGTCCGGGCCAATGTTGCTGAACGAACGCTGCAAACAGCAGGGTTTGAATCCATCATTCATCTAGAAGGGGATATGTCTGCTTGGCGAGCAAACGACTTACCCATTGACAAGTCAAAGTAGAAGCGCGTTTTTAATAAAACTAACCCACTCAATATAAATACTGAGTGGGCAAGCTACGTTTAATCGAACCAATTAGATTTTTGTCGCTTTGGACGATGTCCAGTAAATACAGGAACACAAGCCAATGCTGGCTACAACTGCAATAATCAAGACTTGAAGGATACTGCTTAATTCGGGAGTCATCACATTAACCTCGTTACTTTTGTTGTCTCTCTCGACCTCTCCATACTGAGTAGTTCCCAAAAAAGCAACAGAATTCCGCTCCAGAATTTGTGATCTTTGTCAGGCGTAGTTATGATTTTTATCACACATCACTCCTGTGTACCGTTTCCAGCGGTTCTCATTCGTGATGAATGCAGTCTGGTCAATTCCAGATCGGCTTATCACCATATGAAGATAAAATACCGTGAAGTTCTTCAAGAATCTCGTGAACCTGATCGTCTGGGTGTAGTGTCAACAGAAGATCAACGTATTCCTCAGATTCACTATGAATATTACCTTCATGTTTTGAGATATTAATGACTCGCCGTCCATTCAAGCTACGCGCCCAGGATAAGTACCCAATATTTCTCTCAGTGTGAAATTTTATCAACCGTTCTGCAACTTGCTGGCAGCGCTCTAAAGGAGATACTCCATAGAGATCTTCCATAAATTTTATAATCGAGACATTCCCTAAATCTGACCGGGCGACAACCGTTGGATTCTCTATCTCTTCGTTACAGAAATATGCCTCGCCTTGATACAAAATCTCTTTGCTGGAATCAACGGGCTGTAATTTTGAAGAATCGACCATTTTAGGCGGTGATTTTGGAGATTTAGTACAGCTGGCCAACAACAATGTTGCAAAAGCTAGGATGCTAGCATAGTAAGAACCTCTAGATTTAGACATCATAGGGGATGAGACTATTGAATAATTGGCTCGCCGTTACTCGATAATGAAGAAATTCCCCTGATCTCATCTAATACTTTTTTCGGGTCATCTTCTGGTTTAAGTGTGATTAATAGCCGCACGAAATTGGGATTGATTTCAAGTAATTGGAGATGGTCTGCATCAATACTGGAAATACAAATAACTTTTGTCCCATCTTCTAAGACTTCATCCGTCAAGTAACTGATAATGCCTAATCCATGAAATTCTGAAAAGCGCCTAGCAAGCTCTCTACAACGCTCTAAGGGCTGCCATTTTTCGCCAAAGCCTGAATACTGAAACTCGACCAAACGGGCATTGCCTAAGTCTGAACGAAAAACCAATGTGGGATGTACAGCATCCTCATCACAAAAATAAGTCTCACTCTGATATAAAATTCCTCTGTTTTTAACCTGCCCCGTTTGGCCAACCGCCTTTAAGTTGGAAAAGCCAAAGCTTATCAGAGAAGAGGCCATTAAGAATAGGGCAAGATGGGGGACTTTTATTTTCATCTTCTTTATAACCTAAATCTGTTAAGTTTTACGGACTTAAACTGAATCTAAAGGCTTATAGTTAGAGTCAAAAATCATTGATTGAATCGATCGATATTTTCCATTTATTTTAGCAATGATATGGAGCTGAATACGTGCTCAACATCCGACAGATATTTATCGTAATCATTCTGATCAGCCGTATAAGTGATTAGAAAAAAGTAGTCGCCTGGTAACGCCGGACCTGCTATTATGCGTTTGCGCTTTATGGCATATTCTCCATCGTGCCCAGAGTAGATGATCTCCCGCGCAGGTTGACCATTTAGGTCAATGACTCGATCGCCATCAATGTTGAATGTGCCAATCTGACGAATTCTTTCAACTTGCAGATTTGCATATTCCCCTACATATAAACTATCGTCGGTAACCTGCTCGATCTTAACTAAAATATTCTCCACATAACTGTCATCTTGATTTGAAATAATCAGTTGAAATAAGTCTTTAGTCGCAGCTAAAACATCAGGGGGGTAGTTTCGACTAGGCTTTCTAAGCTCCCATACTTCTGGATAGTAAATGCTCACCCCATATCGAACATCTTTATAAAATCCAGGTTTTTCAACTGCGGGGCTTGACTCATTTTCATTTGCAAAAACAGGTCTTTCAACAGAAGGTACAGCGGTTCCCTCAGTTGACGCGTCAGAGAATTGAAACTGCTGAAAAATTAGCCCACCGCCAACAAGTCCGCCAACCAGCAAAGCGCACGATATTATCAATTGAGGAATCTTTACAGGGCATTTTAACTGAAAAGGGGGGGGGCTAGGGGGGGGGGCAATTTGCTCTTGCGCTAGCCCGCATTGAGGGCAAAAAATTGTGTTGACGTCGATTTCATCATGTTTGTGGTCAGCATTACCGTCTATCGTTACCCCATTACATCTCCAAGGCATCGTTATTGAACACCTCAAGCAACAGCGAAATTTAGGTCGATTATTAATTAAGTTACAACTTTGAGCAGCTGATATTGGTGTATAGTTTGGCGCCAATTCAGGTTGTTCGGCGCTAAGCATTTCCTTCCTAACTTAGGAGAGAAGCTCATGGTACAAGCTAGGCGTTCAGGGCGAATCGACTGATTCTCATTACTTGCAGACAGGGCTTCATACATTTACTAAAGATCAACAGCTTTTGGTTTGATAGTCCTCCAGTTCGAGTTTTTCTACCTATACTCAGGCCCAACTCCTTATCAACCAGTGTTTACACCCTCGAAGATTCTCATCAATCAAATAGGAATGCCATATTTTTCACCCTACACTTAGGGAGTGTCTCGAAGCCAGACAAACCAATGTTAAAAAACTGACCGACAAAATCTTAAAATAGTTGACTCTTGATTGTACGATCTTTGTAGAAAAAGATTTTTGGGCTTTTCAATAGGGGAGTTGACATACTGAAACTCTCCGGAATTTTGAACTTCACAAAATACCCAAAGAAAGTCTCCTTCTTTAAAGATAGGCTTGGAAAGGGAACAGTTTTAGCCCACAGAGGTCTTAAGTTTTAGCCTCATCTATAACTCAAGACCTTTACCCTTATTCTTGTCGTTACAATGAAATGACGAGATTATTTCTTCGCGGGATCCTGGGACAGAAAATCCCCGTGAATGAGTAGCGAGCTGGCGTTTGATCCGCACACCCTAAAGAATAACTATTATTAGAATTTCATTAAGGCTGCAGAATTCTTTCGATTCCTGAATATAGATTGAACCGTCGTCCCCGTAAAAAGCCGATCAGGGTAACGCCAAATTCTCGGGCGATCGCCATCGCCAAACTGCTGGGGGCGGAGACGGCGCAGATTACGGGGACGCCTGCAACCAGACACTTTTGCAAAATTTCGTAGCTAGAGCGTCCACTGACCATCACAATGTGGCGACTTAAGGGGAATTCGCCCGCCAGGAAAGCGGAACCAATCAGCTTATCCAGGGCGTTATGTCTGCCGATGTCTTCTCGCAATCGCAAGAGATTTCCGTCTAAGTCAAACAGGGCGGCGGCGTGTAATCCGCCGGTGGCTTTGAACACCCCCTGAGCCGCCTGGAGTTTATCGGGCAGACTATAAATCACTTCTGGCGCAATCTGCAGATCCTTAGGAAGTTGTGGGCAATCTCGCAGTTGTAAGGCTTCAATGCTGGCTTTACCGCAAACGCCACAAGCGCTGCTGGTGAAAAAGTGACGTTCCAGAGGCTTAAGATCTGGGCGTAAGTCAGCCCGAAGCGTCACATTAACGATATTTTGTTGTTGTGCGCCATCCAAATCTGGATCGACACAGTAGCTCATGCGGCAAATATCGTCCCGTTGGCGAATCACGCCCTCGCCATACAGAAAACCAGCCGTCAGGTCAAAGTCGGCGCCGGGGGTGCGCATGGTTACGGCTAGGGTTTGCGGCGGTGAGGCGAGTCTGATTTCTAGCGGTTCTTCCGTCGCCAACTGATCGGTGCGCGATCGCGCCCGCCCATTCTCCATCACCCAAACCTGGGCCTTTGTTTTACTTCCTGGGATCCTGTCCATGGACTAACGGATACTCACAAATCCAACCTGAGGAATCAGTTCCTGACCCTGAGACGTCAGGACCATTTGAGCATAAGCCTCTCCCGCTTGTTGATCCAGTTGGTTCTCTAGTAGCATGCGGATACCGCCGCCTGAACCGGGAGCCCCCGAAATAGGATCGGTATAGCGCAAATTAAATGTCGGCCAAACCGTCTGAATCATAGGGTCTATCTCTCCCCGAATCGGCGCCCATGTGGTGCTGCCGCCATAGTTAAATAACCCGGCGGGAACTCCTTCAGTTTAGGCAATAGCGGAATAATCCACCGCGGCGCTATTGGTTGAAAGTGGCGTCTGAGGGGCGGTTGAAGCGCTATTAGTTTGAGTAGAATTCAGGGAGTTGTTATTTGACGACGTCGCAGGAGCAGCCCTCGAAGATTGGCCTAGAAGGTTGCGAAGCGGCTCCTGGAAGACCCATAATCCACCGCCAATCAACCCAAGGGTGAGGACAAGAGCCAGTGCAAGAATCGGTGCTTCGTTTTTCTGCGCCATAGGTTTTTCTGCGCCATAGTGAATAGAAAATTAAGTATATAGCCATTAAAGTTTTCGATGTATCTCAACTCTATGGTAATTGCCAGATAAAACGATATGAAAAAAGTATCTAAGGACGACTTGTCACAAAATCTATATTTCACTAATGAAGAATGTTAAAACTACACTGATGTGATGTTTTTTGAGGGAATGCCTGATGTCTTTTCGAAGACTACTCACAAGCTTTGTTCGTAGATATCCTGCGCGAATTTCATTGAATATTATTATGGGGTTTTCAGGAGCCATATTCAATGGCGTCAGTACCGCCTTAATCGTACCTGTAGTTTTACAGCTGCTCGGACAAGAAGTTACCCTTGAACAAGGTCCGCCGATTATCAAAGCTCTCTTTTATCCCTTTGAGGGGATTTCTGCGCAATATCGATTATTGGCAATGTTAGGGGTGGTTTTAACGACTATTTTATTGAAGAACATAACAAACTACCTCAGTAGTTTTGTTTCATTTTCCCTCCAGAGAAGTTTGACAAATGATTTACGAGAAGAAGCATTAAAAGTGCTGTTAGAAACAGATTTAGAATTCTATTCAAAATCTAAAATTGGGGAATTGGCAACTCGCTTAAATGGAGATATCTCTCGATCGGCAACTGCCGTCACCACATTTATAAGGCTACTTATTGTATCTATAACTATTCTACTTTTTGTGGGTATTTTACTTTCAATTTCCTGGAAACTGACTCTGATCTCATCTGTCTTATTAGCATTCGTAGCTTTAGTAAACCAGCATTGCGTAAAACAGTCAAAAATTTTTGGCGCACAAGTGACATTGATGCACAAGGCATATTCAGTAAGTGTACTAGAGGCGCTTGGAGGCATTCGGCTAGTTAAAGCAACAACTAATGAGGAAAAAGAGTTCCAGCACATAAGCAAGCTAATGCGCGAGCTTGAACAAGTTCAATTAAAATCGCAGATGAACATAGCTGCAGTGGCGCCAATTAGTGAGACGACTGGCATTACTGCAATCATTGCAATTAGCCTATTAGGACGAGCTTTATTTTCCGATACAATCGATGCGCTCTCAGCGGTCTTGCTAACCTACCTATTTGCTCTATTTCGACTACTGCCTTTTGTCTCCCAACTGAATGGCGTTCGTACTCGGTTAGCAAATGCATCTGCCAGCATAAATTTTGCTAATGATCTACTGACGCGCAGTAATAAACCATTCATGGCAAATGGTACTTTACCTTTCAATAGGATAAGGGAAGGCATTCATTTCAATCGACTATCTTTTTCCTACCCAGGGCATAAAAAGATGGTTCTCAAAGAAATCGATTTATATCTTCCTCGTGGAAAAACCTTAGCATTAGTTGGGACTTCTGGAGCTGGTAAATCGACTTTTGCAGATCTGCTTCCAAGGTTTTACGATCCAACATCTGGATGTATTAGCATTGACGGAGTTGACCTACGTCAATTTGACTATAAGAGTCTCAGAAAGGCAATGGGTATTGTTAGCCAAAGTACATATTTATTCAACGACTCTGTTCGAAACAATTTGCTGTACTCTCGACCAGACGCCACAGATGATCAGCTAATTGAAGCGGCTAAGCGAGCAAATGCTTATAACTTTATAATGGATTTACCTAAGGGGTGGAATACTGAAATCGGAGATCGGGGTGTTATGCTCTCCGGTGGTCAGCGTCAGCGTCTCGCCATTGCACGAGCTTTGCTAAAAGATCCAGATATTCTCATTTTGGATGAAGCAACCAGCGCCCTGGATACAGTTTCAGAACGATTTGTACAAGAAGCCATTGAAGAGTTAAGTCGCGATCGCACAACCCTATTAATTGCCCACCGCCTTTCAACAGTTCAGAACGCCGATCAAATTGCAGTTCTAGATCAAGGCCGTGTTATAGAAATAGGTACTCACAATGAATTATTGGATAAAAATGGATATTATAACCAACTCTATTCAATGCAGTTTGCCAACAGCTTATCTTCAGAAAAATCTGTCCAGACTTCTCAAAATCTGACTCATTCAAAAAATCATGAGGATGCTTTCAATAATGTTTCTTATCAAGCTCGAAATTCTTTGAACTCAGTAATTGGTTGCTTGACATTATTGGCTGATGAAATTGGAGCTGAAAATTCCTCTAAAGATCAGATTGAGTTAACTGAAGAGGCCTATCAATCGGCCATCAATTTATTCAAAAGTCTGGAGATATTTGAAAATAAACTCAAGTAGTTTCAAAAATTCATTCTACAGAGTTTAACCTAGATTTTGCATAGTTTAAATAGATTGAGTTCAAGAATATCTGATGGAGTTATTGTACTTCCTTTGCAAATAGAGTGCTATCGCCTTTCCTTAGTGGTGCAGAAAAGTCTGGAGGGGATTGAAAGCTATGTACAGAAGGACTTATGGGCTCACAACCGTGTCCTAGCATGGGTTATAAATCCCCGAAACGGCTAATAGA
>JAAUYH010041844.1_pt1 | contig 28998 bp, 23 predicted proteins | sample 7278061 | NCBI WGS metagenome assembly JAAUYH01 (sample SAMN14350203, study PRJNA611818) | marine sediment metagenome | isolation source: surface marine sediment (0.6m) | place: French Polynesia: Moorea | collected 2018-08
GCAACTCTTCGAAGGAATAACCCTCTTTCTCTAGTTCTGTCTCGGTCGCTTCATATACGGTGACCAACGCAACACTGTACGGTACACCTCATTCCACAATCCTGAACCACGCTCCATGCTGCTCATAATAAATCGCTGTACGAGTTGATGCATCTTGAATATGCACTTTGCTTGACCTTCTGCTTGCCCTTCATCACGCCAAATTAGTGCCGAACCACGCATTAACTCGTCCACGATAACTTCTCGAACCAACTGTTCGACAGTGCCACCTCCGCCTGCGGTCTGCGTTTTCAATATCCCGTTCACTATCGCTTCCCCAACACCACCAGACCCTTGAGAAATTATCGGAGAAAGCGTTCACGGTATTGCGAGCAATGGCAATTACTCGCAATACCGCGACCGCTTTCGCCGATATTTTTTCAACGCTGATTTTCCGCGTCGTCCATATCGACTTGAGCAATTCTCGGACGCTTTCTACTTCCTCGCATCGTTGCGATTCAAGAATTGGATACCTGTCCATCGTACACACGACCTGTTTCAATGCTTCAAACACAAACCCTTCGTCTGTTTCGTTCACACTGCGCGTAGGTTCCATAAGTTCCGTCCATCTTTCCAACAGCAGAATCACGATTCGACCAAGTGCAACCGGAAGCACCCGCTACCCCGTTTGGTCTCTGCACACAGCAATACAGTTTGTGCAGTAACGCTAACCAGATGGTTGACAGTGCTAGCCCTGCAACACGGTTCGATACGTCGGCTACATACTCGGCGGTTTCTGCCACACGTTCCGCACTTACCACCAACTTCGTCAAGGTTGCACCAATTTCCACCGCTGCTGCCCCATGGGCAGTTAGCTCGTCCACTATCGTTAGTTTCGCAATATGTCCGCGAAGCGTCCTGCGACTATCATCTTCGTCGACTTTGAAAATGGTTTGGCGCCCGCACTACCAGCAACGAATCCACCAAAACCTTTTTGAGTTCCTCCATCCCAGATGATGGGGCACGACTGACTACTTCTTTGACCTCGCGTTGCAGAAGGTTCCATCGCGCACTGTGCGTGCGCCTATCTAATTCAACAAAACCTCGTATTGCTCAGGAGTACTGGTGATGATCTCAACTCGTACAATACAAACAAAAGAAGCGTTGCTCCTTCGCGTTCGTCTATTTAGACGACCACATACCGTGATACGCGTTCTGCCATCGTACCCGTCCACTTTGACATGGTTCGCTGCCTTGCAATAACCGTGAGATAAAACAAGCACAAAGACCGGCTTCTAGTCGGACCGCGACCATGGCCATTGAGACACAGGGCGTAAGTCGGCAGTTTCAGAAAAGGTTGTACGCGAGTCGGCTGGATTCCTCGCAACTCATATGATTGTGTGTTGACGCCTGTGGAGCGCACAGCGCGAACAGCTGACTGGATTAGTGTTTTAGACGGCGGAAGTCGACTTGCTCGTATGAACCAAGAGGTAGTGTTGTCTTCCTCGAAGTGAGAAGGCTTACCTGTGCGTATCCTGTCCGTTGCACCAATATCCGGTCTCCTTAGATGTACACCGTATGGCCATACTGTAGAAGATGCGCCTCAACACTTGCAGCAGGAAATTTGTCGACACTCATTCCGTGATGGAACCATACCTCGTTCCAATCCGTTTCAGTCTAGACTTGTCCTCCATCTAAAAAAATGAAGTCCCCGATCAGCGAAATCGCCGACAATCTTTGAACGATAGTGCAAACGAATCTCAATGGGGCCTGAAACCTGAGTGTATACAAATTGCATGATAGGCTAATTGTCGCTGCTGTAAATTCAATGCTCAATGTTTTCGATAGAGCAGGGTAATAACTAAACTTACAAAGATTCTTAGACCTTCGATTTAGGATTAACAAGTTTCCGGCCTTCGGCCGGACGGCGCTTCGCGCCTAAACTTGAAAATTGGAACGAAATGAAGGTTTCCCGTACACTTAAGTATTAAAAGAATAGAAATTGGGTAAAAACAGTTTACATAACTTAAGGAAATAAATCACACAATTAAATAGTGAATTCGGTTATATAAAATATGTTCATGATTTCTAAAATTAAAACTTAGTTTGCCTTGATTCTGAGATTGCCTCAAATTTGAAATACTACAGTATAAAAGTGACTATGCATTTTAGCAAAATGAAGATTCTGTATATATGAATTACGAACATTGAATGAAATAATAAAATATGATAGATCTTCAGCATTCTAAACAAAGTTTTCATTATCGCACACTTTTCTACCTATCAGTCTGAAATTTCTACGGGAAAAATAATTTGAAAAAAGAATTTTTTTATTTAATCTAATACTTCACGATGTACTGCATTTTTTGTGGTCCGAGGGCATGTACTATCAGCACAACAGATGTACAATTTCTGAGATCTGTTATTCGAGACATAGTAATATAAAGCTGGCCATCAGAAGAGCAACTATCTGTCAGATCTATACCCATTCTGCCTCCAATAGATTGACCTTGCGACTTATTAGTTGTAATAGCGAAGCAAGTTCGAACTGGAAGCTGTTTGCTAGTAAACCCAGGTATAGGAAAATTTTGGTCACCAAGACGACATTTCACACGAGGTAAAGCCAGGCGTTCACCTCTAAACGCCCCGATAACAGACCTTAAGTGGAGCACATTGTTTGTAGTTCCTTCGACAACATATCTAGCCCCATTAACATGTCCTTTGTTTGGTCGAAGGTTTCGTAGCAACATAGCAATGTACCCTTTTTTCAAGTTCAAGCAGTGATCTGGCATCGATGATCCACCATGTACTTCGTTAAAAATTCCTGGGGTTATCGAATCTCTGCCGAAACTTGAGCCTGAAGATCATTGTTCTCAACAGAATCAGCACTCCGGTAGGTTTTGATTTCTCCGGGAATGCGGGAGCCAACCATTTCATTAATATCACCTAGCTTGACATTCTTAGTAACCAATACTGCTCGGGACGTGAGCCAGTCCGTATCATTCCAATGCTCTTCGATGCTCTCGAACACAGAAGAGCAAAGCTCGGAAAGGGTTTCCGATGTGTTCACATAAGAAGGTAAAAGCACATCATTGTCGCCTGTCTCTTCGAGCCTACCTTCACCTAGGCGCAAAAGGAAATCAGGGTACTCCAAAGTAGTTGGATCTGCATGAGGATCACGGCCAAGTTGCTCTAGGCGCATATTCTCTGAGAGACGCAGAATTCTAAACTGCGCGAATAACTCAGATGCTTTGATACAGGCTTGTACAATTTTGGATCTGGATTCATCCTTGATAACTGGCAGTATTTGACGGAAACACTCTATGAACAGAATAGTTTTTCCTCCGAAAAGAGGTGAACTTTTTGTTATATCTTGTAACATCCTGTGAACTGCTTCTTTAGAATACTTGTGAGCCATTACGGCTTCATCCCATAAAAAAAGGTCTGCTTCTTGCAGTTGGCGTACCAGCTGAGACGAAGCAGAAACGTTGCAGCTGCTTCCATGATCGCAAGGAATGGGAATCTTGAAAGTCGAATGAGCTGTCCCACCACCATCAAGAAGTGCTGCAGCCACTGTGGAGCGAGCCACTGCTATGACTTTCTTAGATCTAAGTCGAATGAAAGCATGAATCGCTCTTGTTAAGAAAGTTCTACCTGTTCCAGCTGGAGAATCGAGGAAGAAAGCCTTGGAAGTAGCCGGCGGAGCTGCTATTACTGAAGCATTTATATTGTCTGTTGTAACACCAGGAAGCACGGCACCTATCATCTCATTGAATAATGACTTCTGATCAGCGTTATAAAGAGGAATTGCGTTATTTACTTCTTCCCTTAACAGCTCTATACGGCCATGCGGAGTTTGATTGCCCTGTGGAAGAAGAGGAAGATATGCTGATTCTGGAAGACCAAAGTCAGATAGAGATGCACTTCCCATAAGGTCCAAGGCATCTTTGACTTCAAGAAGAGTGTAGTTTTTTGCATCTCCATCTGAACGCAGACAATTTAAAGCCGAAGGTATCCCACGATATCGATGTCGAATGTCCGAAATGAACGAAGACAAATGGTCGCTCCGAAGTTGAAGAGGGTTCGAAGGCTCACAATGCACTAAAATAAGGGCGAACAGTTCCGTAAGAGGATGAAACGTAGATGCGTAAGATTCCCGCAATGCGTTTCGCCACTCTGCATAATCAGCTAGGAGACCAAGAGCAGCGGAAGCATCTTGAAAGGAAGCATGCTGAACTCCGTTTACTGTTCTCAGCTCATGGTATAAAGACGATCCTTTCTGATCAAGCAGAAGCGTGCGTAAAAAGTATCGTTCTCGTTCCCGCGGACTGACGGTGTAAATTCTTCCAATAACAGGATCGGCCCTCCTTCGAAAGTCATATCGCTTTGGATTCGAACCACGGATACAAAATGCCTCGCGAGGTTTACATTTGAAATCACCGGAATTCTAAGTGAAGAACTTCGGGATATATGGATACTTTACCTGATCCAAACCAATAAATTTCTCTCTTCTCTGCGCATCATTGTTCAGGTCGAACCATGCCGTTAACTTAGTCCATTTTTCTCCACGAATTGCAGCTGTCGCTTCCTGTCCTTCCCGAAAGTAAACGTTTTATTGACCTTCTAGATGAACTTCTAGTCGTACAACTGTCGGCTCGATTGTTACTATCTCAAACCCATGATTCTCCAAGCTGCTTCCGAAGCAGAAATATATCTCGCATCAATAAATTGGTCGATTTCATTTACGACTCGGGCCTCTCCACTGAACTGAACGCTAACCCGGTCGCTACCTTTGCACACGTACTTAAAGAGATATTCTATGGACCCGACGCGAGAAACACATACTTCAACATTCATATGACATTGGAACATTCGAAGAAGCTTTCGGGAATAAGGAAAAACCCATCTATTATCCACTTGAAATCCATCCCCATTGAGTCTGATCAATCCAGCCTCGCCACCGTATTCAGGACCTCTCCTTTGGTATTCGAAGTAGTGATCGGTGTCCGTAGATCCAGTTTGTCGAAATCGTTTCGGAAACGATTTAGAACACGAACCATTACCTCCAGGCTTCTTACAAACGGCAGTAGGATTTCCGATGCAAGGATGGTGGGTCATATGCCTGAGAATTTGTTCACGTAAGCTGGCTTCGCTTTCTCTAGGAATTTCGGCAGAAATGAGTTTGTCGATATTCTCGGGATTCCGTGGAGCACTCTTGGATGGTTCGTCTAGCAAAAGGATTATATGAGATTGCACTAATCCACGCTTATGGAATTTATTGACGCATACATGAGCCACAACTCTACCAAAAATCTGATCCTTAATAAGTCTGTGCTGGAGCTCTCGACTTTTCAAGAGAAATACCCTATTGCACAACTCTGTACGATCTTTGGATGTCTGTCCGGGTTCTAGGGATTCCGTAATCTCTTTCCAGTATGGGCAGCATGTCATAGTTTAAAAAGTATCCGGGAATCCAAGATTGTTGGACGTTGCGATGATATCATGCATTTTTACCTCATTCAACGATTTTATTCAATAAACGTCGATGGCAATATTACTAAAGTCCCACGACGGACCTGCTCGGCTTCATCCAATACTTCTCCTGTGTCTCCGGTTGCCGCTCTTAAAGAATATAATTATCACGCCTCAGCTGTGGCTGGTTATGTCGAAGATAGGAAATCCTTTCAGACTCTATCTTTACGTACATATCAACCAAAAACTGCTGAAATAAGCGCCCGATTAGAAGAATGAGGGGGAAACAATCTTTATGTTTGAATAAAAATGGCTGATAGTACATCATAGGAGATACTTTTTTCAGAGTATTTGATCCAGGTTTATAGCACTGTAACCAAATGTGCCAACCATCTCGGCCATCAGAGAACAAAAGAGGGTAGCCCAAAGCATCATACTTTTTGTGAGATACAGAAATTCGCTGAAGAGTTTCGTTCCCACTTGCATTTAAAACCCCACGTCTGCGGAGAACTATATCATTTCGATGAATGTGATCAGCGTCAGAGCCTATGACAATTGGAGCAATTTCGTTAGCCGTGGGAGCATTGTAGCGCCGCTCATGCTCATTTAATGGCCGCCGATTCGCATGTACCACGAGACGAATGGATTAAGGCGCTTCCTGATATCGACTTAGCTCACGTAGAGAAAGAAAATTTTGAACTAAGGAATTGCTGTTTCGGAGCTTTTGTTCTAGACTATATAGAACAGAAGTTGAAACCCCAGGGAAGTTTTGCTGCCTGCGATTTGCCCTTTCGGAATCATTTTCAAGAGAATCATGTATGTAAACCGATAAATATCTCGGGCGGAGTCCTTCAGAAGGGTTCAAAGGACCAATAAAGTGATGAAGTCGACCTTGAATAGTCAACGTTGGATTGAATGTCGATGTACCTACTGAAGGAGAGATCCAGTTAGATGTCACTGATCCCATAGCACAAGCACTATTGTACCTTCGAATATTCTTTCGAAACGATCTTGAATAGGGATTTGATTCACTTAGAAGACGCTTCAATAAATATGGAGCATTAGAGAATCTCGGAACAACTTGAGAATCAATCAGACCGTTTGAACAACAGGCAGAAAGTTCTGGATTGGCAAGTGATGAACCTTTCTTTCTCTCGCTCACAAAATGCAAAGCACCGCACATATCACACTCGACATTTATTTTACGAAAGTACAAATAGCCATCTTCCAAAGTGTCAAAGTCTCCACTGCCTCTTGACTGGCTTCTAGGACGTTCGGAACAATTTGAAGCACAATTGAATCATTTTCTGGCCCTCTCATTGTCATGATCAATTCCTTCTCACCTACATCGAGCACCAGCTGTAGAAAGAGCAGGTGAAATCTCTGAGTTCATTTTCGGAGCAAAAACTTAAACGAAAGACAGCTTCCGAAAAAAATTTAATAAAATAGGATCTCAAAAAAAGTAGAGATTGCTTTATCGCGTGCTTGTAGAAGCAAGTGTCAATCGGCTGCTCAAGACAGTTCGTAAGGCTGACAAAACTTGTATTTCGATCTTTAGGATGTGAGCAGTATCCTGTGAATTTAAATTTCGAGGTCTTTAGGCATCTACCACCCGCTTCCAACAGCTTCGCTTGGAATGCCAGTTCCACTGAGTTTCCGCCGTCTGCCGCTCGCAAAAAACAAAAAATTCCTACCGTCTATGCTGCTAGTCGATCCTCTTAAAACCTAGTTTCAAAGAATTTTACCCATAAATTAAAAACTCAGGCCAGAAATTAAGCGGTACAAATATTAGCTTTAATTTTAATAGCAAAAAGAGACGACAATGAATATAAAAAGATCACCAAATGCTCTCGGAACACTTGGCGCAATTAAAATGGACACGGAACGGTGGGTATAGCAGTACCGAACTCTGCAATCCACTGGCCTCCTGGACCACCCTTTGCTAGTGGTCCTTGGTCCGAGGAAAGGTCCAATGGCTACTTCCTACGGACCGGGTTCCAAACGGCTGATTTGCCAACCCACAATTCTCACCCTGAAAGAACTTGTGAAGTTCGGAACTCCGCATTTATAGGCGATGGAAACAGTCCGAATCCAACCGTTACAATTTACGGAAATGACCGTTATTTTTGTAAACCATAAAATTTATTCGTTATTTCCAATTTACATTCGATCCGTTACAAAAATTTAAGGTCTCAAATTTACTTGAAGAAGCTTCTCCGATTAGCCAATGACTGTGCTTCGTCGACCGCATTTTTCCCAGCCATTTTAGTAGTAGGGACTAGTTACAGTAGAACTTAACCCACTTACTTGGCGCAAGTATTCTTCTAGTTGAATGCATTATGCGAGATTTGTTCAGACAAATAACGAATTAAACTTTCATGCTACCTTTTTATTTGCGAGTTTCATTCAATGCTGTCTAATAATTCGGGATCGGAATTTACTGAACCATTGTGACGTGAACGTAAACATTGGATGCAGCAATTTTTGCTTAACTCTTTTCGTTCTCAATTTTGTGGAACAGACGGCACTTTTTGATAAGTTTCTATGAACAAGTACCTGGTCAAGACTATTTGAACTCGTTTTCTTTTTTCATTGCATTATTATCCTTCTTTTATGAAAGAAAAATTATAATCATGAAATGAAATAATATAATTTTGGCAATTCGCTTGGGTAGCAAGAAACAGGATACGTGGTTATACTCATTTCTTTTTCGGCAACTAAAAATTGTTGTGATCAGAGAATTCGGCTTGTAGTCCAATCAGGGGTGCTTTACTCCTACTTTTTGGTCCCTAACCTATTCATTTATTTTTAGTTTGTAATATTTTAGTCAAGGACTAGATTTGGGACAACCACCTATTTTTTGGTACTATTTAGACGGTATTTCTGTTCTAACTGAACCAACCACCATGGCTACCAACTTTGGTGTGGAGCATTTGACTTGGACGCGTCCAGATTGAGTCGCTTTTCTGCGGCGGGTAACCTACTTTCGATCGAAGATCCGTCCCTAACATCTAGGCACTCTCAACCTCCCGCGCCTTAGTGGCCTGGTGCTTGTGTCCATAAACTGCCTTCAATCTATTATTTGCGCCACACTATTCTCGCCAATTTGAATTGGGCGAACAAGTGGAAAACCCGGCAAATCACCGTTACGAGTGATTAGCTTTTGTGTAGGGTTCGCGCCCATCAACGGATTTGGGTCATCGAATAACAAACTCAAGGAATAGCCATCCCAGTGAAAAACCACCAAACAAGCAATGCGCCGATCACAGTCAAGATCAGAGTGACGCGGTTGTACCCATAAACAGATTTGATTCGCTGACTAACATTCGCCACGAGAAGAGCTTCAGAGACAAGTCAACGGCCAACTTTAGCGGCAAGAACTCGTCTGTTGAAGCCAACGGTAAGTCCATTGGGAACAGTTCCTCCTACTACGATAGAACCAAGGCAACCAATGAGGTTGAAAGCAATAACTCTCTCCGTTTGGTACAGGCTAAAACCTGTACGAATACCAAGGCCCGGACAATCACTAACAGAGATCTTCGGATGAACTAGTTGTGATCTCGTGAGATAGCTGCCTTGAATGCAGAATTCTTAGGCGAGTTTATTCTGGTGCAGAGCTCCCCGTTCCACGACTATACACGCGTGAATTCAAATGTTCACGAAGCGACATGCACGAGTTTGACAAAAATCCCCAGTTGGGTCACAAGCCCAACAAATCTGTAATGCCTACAAGCAAGGGTTCCTGACGGTTAACTCCACTACGAAACGCCGGCAGAAATTTTCTATTCTGCTACGGTTCCATTGGTATTGGTGTGATAGTACGCCGTAAGGGTACCGCATCCAACGACATCAAGACTAAGCGAGCTACCGGGAACTTGTCCGAAGGTAAAAGACATAATCATGGAACGAAGAAGAATCATGAAATTTGAAACCTGTGCGGAAGATGAACAAATTGCGACAAAACCACAGGAGATAAAGAAACGTCGCGAGGGAAGGCGCCCAAGGACACTGAGAGGACTAGGCAAACGGGGAAGACCGCAGGAATCCAGACCTATCATAAGAGCGCGCCCATTTCCTCTTGAAGTTTCTCCAGGAAATCGGCCGTCTGTTGCAGCTGTTTGAACCTGAAGTGCAGCGCGCCAGCTACGTTGTGAAAAAACTGGATAACTTCGTCTAGGGATTATCAGATGAGGTCCATAACTTAGACACGGTGGTAGACAACTGCATCTTCCTGTAAAATGAGCACAAGGAGTCATTCGCGGTGTTCCACCTTGACGGAGTCGATTCGCGGTTGGAAACACTTGAATTTCAACCAAAGAATCAAATCCTGGAATGTGAACCGGAACTACTTGACAAAATACCATGTAAAAAGGCGGACAAAGGCGCATAGCTAGCTGATAAAATTGTTCCTAGGATACCCGAAGTGTTAAATGGAGAATCCCATCTAAAACGACGGCGAAGGAAAGGAATGCTCTTGCAAAGCCATATGAAAATTGCCACGGCGTCCTCAGGAAGCATCCCCTGGACTGTAGATAAGAACAATAGTTCAAGGAGCTGTCGCACGAGACGCTGCACTGAACGGGCTCGTGGACGTGCGCGAAGGGGCCGGCGGAAGAAAAGGTTAACAGAGCATCATCCAACGAACACCTTCCCAAGCATGTGGTAAGCTATCGGAACTAACGTCTCGGATATAATGAGGTCACGGACATCATTTTGAATGGTGTCTTACGCCATAACTCATCAAAAGCCAAAGATACGTTCCCTGGAGAACAAGTTCGACGGCATCGATCCAGTCACAATTAACACGTTCCTTACAGAGTTTTCGGTTGCATGCGAAGAGCTTAAACGCAGTGAACGAGAGGCAAACCTGACACATCCATCCTTTTTATCAGGTACTGCCTGCACCCACTATCGGACTGGAGAGAACAGAACGTCAGGCGCGTGCCTGTTACGCTTTAACTATCCCTTTCTTTATTTCCTTTTCTTTTCCTTTTTCGATCCTTTTCTTGTAGTTTCTTTTAATTCTTCTCTTTTAGTTTCTTTTCTTTTTAATCTTTTATTTATGATTTTTACTGCATCTGCCACCGGTGATCCCACCTTGAGCCCCACCCCCGTGTTTCCCTCACTGCCAAACCGTCAAATCATAGCCATTTTCTGTCGCGTTCTTACTAAATCCGTTTGCCACTAACTCGGCATTCAAGGAAGCAATGAAAAAACTCCGGACATGGGCAAAAACGACCGGAAAAACCGGGGACGACTTCCACATGAGATTCGTAGAGGCACGCGAATATGCGGGATACTCGTTCGATGTGAACGAACGCATCACGACGTTCATTGATATATTAAAATCAAAGCCCTGGCCTTATCTTCACGTGTTTAAGCAGGAACGCGAAGAGGAATCCCTGGATCTGCAAGACGTTTCTACGCGAGCTCGGATGAACGGCGACTAACAACGCGCTTGGGAGGAAAATGATTCCTCTCTTCTACGCAGCAACCGCAAGGCATCGAAAAGAAACACAAATTACACGAAGACGGTCTCCTACGCAGGGGAAATTGAGTAAAAACCCGTTGAACGACGCGACGTGATACAAGACTGCTTGGAAGACGGCAGATAGTGGGAATCACTTAAGAATACTTATATCCCACCTACGAAATGGCGGAAATGGCCGCGGCTTCTTTAAAATATTTGGGCACCCGCGTCCAGGACTCTGATGCTGCCACTACACGGAGCATACGAAACACGCCTACCACAGCGGACCAATATGTAACTGTGGCTACTTAAGTAGTGACAGCGTTTATCGCGCAAGTTATATCCGCGGTCAGAAGCAGCCAGAAGGTATACGCTTGATATACTACCACAAACGGACGGCCTCGGTCCCTTCCCATAAGGCGCTCTACTGCCTATTTTATTAGTGCCGGAGAGTAGAAGCGGTGCGCATAACCAACAGAATCGAGCAATTTAATGTCACCCAGAAAGCCATCGAATCCTACCACCAGCGCCTGAAGACCCGACAGTGACTTTCTGCTACCAAAAATTCTTCACCAGGCCACTCCATTCATGCAACAACTGCCTGCCAACCGGCAACACGCGACCAGCAGCAAACCAACCAGCGACACGATCGGTATCCGCCGGTACGCGCAATGCCTATAAGGTAAAATGCTGGATGAGCCAGGAACTGAAGACCGCCACCCGGATAACTATGATACTCGGCACCAGAGTGGAATCTGACATCTTCGCATTGAAATTCTCGCCCGGGATGAAACTGAAATCGAAAAAAAGCAAACCGTCGGGACTGCGTGTCGCGAAGGTACAAGCTTAAAGCACCCACCGTTTTAACATATTTTGGCTACGACACGGAACATATGTATTCCGTGACGAATTACTGATGTCCGATGAGCTGCCTACCGCATTCCTACTTGGGTCGAAATTCAATCACCGACATTTAACTACCGTTCTCGTCAGCAGCAACCAGAGTATTTTCGAAAAGGACAAACACATGAACATCGAGCGCGAATCAGCTCCTATCAAGTACTTCGATGATATGCCTATCCTATTGTTCTCGTGGAAGCTACAAACCAAAACGAACGCGTCATACTAATTGAGAGAGTCAAAATACAACCGCTATAGCAAATGGCATGCCTCGCTCATACAAACGTTTCTGGAACAATAATGATAAAACCCGCTCAAGAGCTCATAATGAAGTACGGAGTCTCCGCTTTCAACGGGTCTTGGAAGGTAAACACGATTCCCATTTTCCTTTTTCATTTCCAACTTTGGCAATAGGACGGTCACACGGCAGTTACCCGGAGGCTCCCTGATACATCAACTCTGTTCATTCCGCAGGAAACGAATGAACAAACTTTCTATGTTTTCGTCGATGACGCTAACTCGAACAAAGGTGAATCCCAAGAACAAGACGGGGATAGAGCCTGGTGCTCAATACGAGAATCTCAAATTCCCCTGAAGTATGCGGCCTCAATCAAAGTGTGGCTCGAGAGGTATTGTATAAAGGCATCCGCCGAATACTGACAAAGCACTGCGCCCTGTGGAACATAAAAATAGGCGAAATAAATGACGCAACGCATCGAATTGAACTGATACAAGGCGATCGGCCGGTCAGACAAACTATGTACAGGCAAAGATTTAACTGTCTACGATTCGAAGAAACCGAGATACAGAAGAAGCTAAAGTCTAGATTGATACAACCATCCATATACGAGTAGGCTTCAACTGTTGTGCTGGCACCAAAATCGGACGGCACTCCCGGCTTTTGCGTAGATCATCGCAGGATGAATCCCTAACGCGAAAGGACGTCCATCCAACCACCTGAATTGAAGAGTGCATCGACACTTTGGGCGACGCCCAGATATTAGCCACGTTCGACGCTCTGAGCGGATTCTGGAAGGTGCTCTTGGCCAAGTGGAACAGAAAGAAAACCTCGTTCATATCCCATGCAAGACTTGAATGATACACACGCATGGCATTCAGACTAACGAACGCATCCTGCATTCGACATCTGCTTCGCAAAATACAAGTGGCGCACTTGTTTGGTCTACATCGGCGAAGTGATTGCCTAGTCGAAGTCGGTCGAAGACCACATCAGACATGTCGACGTCGTACAATTATTAAAAATGAGTAAAATCTAGTCGATCGACTCAGCCTATTTTAACTATAGAAGGCTGTATCCCGTAACTATAATTTCGAACGAGTCAAAATAAGAGAAAGGTAACTTCCCACTTATCCGTCTTACTTAATGTTTTCTGTTTTTATAGTATGCTTCTACGTTGGTAGTTGAAAACTAATCGTGAGCTAACAAATCAAATTTGTGAGATTGAAGTGTAAGTAGATAGATTCAAATTTATAATAATCAGTCTACTTGATTTTGGTCCTTAAAATTTGCGCACAATTGACGAGTGCCCATCATTATTCTAAGTTTGCTCCGAATTTGTTCCAGATTGATCGATATTCAGCAATCTGATGGAATTATTTTCTCTACGTCAGTGTGAGTCAAGCTATAGCGACACCGCTGTTTCTCGTTCGATATTTTATAAACATCTGAAGCAATTACTTGTAGAAATAAAATAATTACTTTGCCCTATGCGAGAGACCGCTTTAGAGACATCGAGATCCCATCCGTACTAGAATTAGACAGCTCATTAGAAGCCTTGCGTGCAACAGTATATCAATTCTATTTTCTCTCGCTTTACAGTGACTGCCAATCACACTAGGAACAGCCCGATTACTCGATCGAAATCTGATCGAGAAATTCTGTGACAAATTTTCCAAGAAATTCTGCGACTTGTAGTGCAGTAGAATACAGCAGCTCGCGTTTCGACAGACGCTCCCATCTGTAGAGATAGCTCACACACGGAGGCATACACCCTAAGAATAATAGAACATTAAAGGGTTTCTATCCTCCTCCGTATCCGCTAGTTTTTTGTATTTTCCTGAGTCCGTTCATTTACATATTATTAATAGAATAGTTTTCGTACGACTATATAATAAGAGCTGGATTTATAGAGTCGTACTTTTCACTAAATTTAACTGACGTCAGCCCTCCAAACAAGCTCTGAACTGAGGAGTTTAGTATGAAGGTACTCCAGATGGGTTACTTACTAAATCAGTGGCGACATGCGACATGGAGGCTCTGTTTCTCCATCAGTCTCTGGGATCACTTTACCTCGCGCTTGTGCACTGAGGTTCGTGCATTTGATCAGAACAATCAGTTGCGTTTCACAATCACGACCGAAAATTCGACAAAGAAGGTGAGTACAAGGAGGTTTGAATTATGGATTGGGAACCATCTCGATTGATACGCTTCATGTTCTATGCTCGTCAATTAATTTTCGTCACGTACCCTGTTTAAGGCGTTACAGGGTGCCTACAGCTCCCTACTCGAGCGACCCGTCCGAATTCACATAGAATTCTGGATAAAATTGTAGACAGCATGACTGTGACTGTAAAGTGTCTGTACTGGCCAATGAAAGAAGTGCGATTACTCTCCCACCAGAAAGTAAGAACAGATTCCCGAAATCTAGAGTAGCCAATCAAATTAACGACATATCACCCAATGAAATCAACGATCTGATCGGGGGAGCACGCAAAAAACCGATCTCGCTCCTTATACCAGAGCTCCAATACCACACGTTGCCAACTGCGACGGTCTTTTATTTTCTATGCGTACTCACAATTTGTATTTGTTGCGACTGCCGCTTTATTCGACTATTGTGTGATGCTCTGGCAGTCTATATATAGCGACGGTGATGGCGTCTGATTCTCGATGTGTACTCACAATTTGTATTATTTGGGACCGTTATGCACGTAAACAACGTGACAAAGCAGGATATTTACTCAAAGTGGACACATTATGGCTATTATATGGAATACAATCTATCGTGAGTCTGGGAATAGGGCATGATGTTCGCGATTTGACCCGCCGTGTGTTTCAGACTGTGGCAATTGAACTTACTCAATTCAAGTAAATTAGCAGGGAATATCGCAGTCAAATTTCCGGTAGTTCTATTGCTCGATCCAAAACGTGCTTTGAACGTAAACCAATCTTTATCGTTATATACGAGTGTTTCCGATGAAGAAAAGTGACGGCGCTCCGTATTACTTTGTATCAGAGGTGCATCAGTATGCATGTTGATACAAGGGGTGTTAACGTCGTCATTCTGCAGGAAATTGTGAGGGAACTGAACATGAATCACCTCATTCCAGGTTATGTTGATTAATGTACCAGAAAAGTCTGTAGAATAGTTGTTCAAGACGAGTGCGCCGAAAGCGCACCAGAAGGGTGCGGACCCAACTTGAGTTTCATGTCCAACTATATTGTGCTTCTGCTCAGTTGAAAAACCAGGATGTTTTGCCAGTGACGTACCAGTAGGTAGAACCAATACCTCTTTAGTGCGGTCGTTTCCGCTTCTCCAGTACTTTGGTGGAACTTGAAGATGAGTGTCGGAGAGAACATTCACACATAGTGCGTCAAATGTCGATTTCGGTACACCATGAAAAGTCAATGAAAACTGAGCGCGATTAATTCCTCGATTGCGCAAGGTTTCGTCAAGGAGATTTTCAGACTTTTGCAATAAATTAGGATATAGACTCAGCACAGACGGCGCACCGGTGTTACGCATCGATTCCTGCACATGTTTCGAATAAAGCTTCGCCGGGGTTGAAGAAAAGCTCTGCCAGGCTGTCTTTCGCAAACGAATTCAAGGAGAGTAGAGTGGAGTGGAGTTGAGTTAAGTGGGCTTGGACGGATTAGGGTTTATCAATTCGAATATCAATTCTCTGCCAGACAATCGGACACTTCATATGAACCATTGACTGGGTTAGTGATTCCCGGACAGTCTGTCTGTGTTGTTAAGTCAGCTAACCTCTCTTCATTAATAGGAGATCTCGGGAATGAACACCCTTAGATTTGACTAATTACAGGAAGTATTCGCTTCTTCCCTCTTCAAGAATCAACCACTGAGCTAGTATATCGCAACCGAGATATTTTTTCCCTTTCTCTCTGGTAACGTTCTTCCTCGGCAATACAAATCCAGAGAATGCAACAGACCGATTTCGATTTCATTCATGTAGAATTCTACTGGATTTCTCAACCAAGATGGTGTCAGAAGATGGTACATCATCTTTCCAGAGACTTTCCCATTCTGATGTGCCGTCGCCCACAAAGCTCTGAAGAAACACCCATAAACATCCGCGATTTGTATAGTCTCCAGCCTCTCTTGGGCTTCCATTATTTGACTGCCATAAAACTGATGTTTCTGCATGCAACAATATCACATACAGTTGATCCATCTGTAATGGCGCAAGCAGCAACGGAACCTTCGCTCGTGAACTTGTCGAATTCCTTGAACAGTAGCGTTGAGTGCAAGGGGATTATTTTAAACTGGTGTTTGGATTCGACTCGGGAAAGTGTGCTGACGGAAGTCGAGCTATGCAATGGAGATGAGCGTCATTGCCAAACAGTGATACAAGCTCCTTAGCCGCATCCATATAGTTTTTTACTGACCAAGCAACAGATTCCGACCAACCAAATACTCGAATCAGCAGTTCTGAAACCGCTCTATCAGAAAATTCCTGGTCAGAACGAGTACCGCTCATTAATATGTTGCTCTAACGGTATTCCGGTGTTGCCTCAGAGAGATTCCCATTTGGCTCATTTTGTGATATCGTGGCTCTTTGACTCTCTTCTGGGCGCTTCTCCGGAGCAGGCTCGGAAGATTTTCCAATCTGTATATCATTCATAGTCGTAGTGCTTAACGGTGCGACAAGAATTGCGTGAAGCAGGAATGGCATTAAATTGTCGGCGTTCAAGAATGTTACATGATTTTTTGAAAAATTCCACAGCTGATTAATCGACTCAGCTCCAGATGTATGGTGCACAGAGCAAGATTGATGGTTGACAGGGTCACAATTGCTGTTACAGCTGTGGGACTTGTAATGAAATCTGTCACAAAGTACTAAAGTAGATTCGTTCACCGAAGGTGCTCTAATAGCAATAGACTTGGGCATATTACAACCGTTGTCATAGTATGTCACTCTGAGTAGAAGCTTGAACCGTGATAAAAGAACAGACAGAGCGGTGCTAATTCCTTCACACTCCGACATGACAGACAGCCCGAGTAATTTGGGAAACCGACAGCACCACTGCACGGTAAAGATTCGAGGGGGTGTGTGAATCAGACTTGCGATAGTTCTTTCTGCACGACATCAAATTTTCGGCTCTCGATGAAGATCCAAAATCAATGCGCGGCCTTAATACATTTCTTCCGGGAAAAATTCTCCGGTCTTGCTGGCAATAGCGAACCAGTCATTTGTAGTCTCGTTGCCAAATTCTTTAGTGGCGGCAGTATGTGAAGTTTTATAGTCGTTAATTCCATTCGCAAGCCTTTCATGGTATACCTGAGATGAATATTCAACGCGAACAGGCACCGCGACATTTAAAATATGGTGTGACACTTTCACTAATTCTCGGTTAGGAGGCGATGAATCCATGATTGTCGATTCAGATGGTGACTGTGCCAGCCGCGACGCAGACGCAATCTCCTCCTCTGTTAGCTTTGCTATTCGCTTCAGCTCAATTGCAAAATCGACACAAGCAACATCGAAAGAGTGAATGCACACGCTAAATTGTAGAAAAGCCGCACTCAACTTCTCTGCCGTGGGTCCAGCTGATTCATTCCGAAGGGACAGACCCGCAATGGAACCTGATATAAAAAATCTTCCGAATTCAATCAAACAACGACGAGTATCTCTTTCTAGAACTCTATGTTTGATTAAAAAGCAGAGATTACTCTGTTTGCTTGATTGTAGTCGCTTCTGGTCACAATCTGATTGATCCTCACCTTCTGACTCTGAGGAATGAGTCAATCTTTCGCTGTGCTCGAATACAATCGGCAGCTAACATCAATTCTTCCTGTCTCACTCTATTTTTCTGGATTCGGAAGCCATGGCTGTTGAGCAACTGAACCCCAAAAAATATTCTGATGTACTCATTGTATGTAATGTCAAGTTTTTTTTGGAGTATGGACCTGAAAGTTGTGAAAACCGAAGTTTTTTCTAGCAGCTAGTAGCACAGATTCAACAAAAACTTCGATTCTTCGGAGTCTGCATAAGGTACTGCTTACCAGCGATTGAGTGACTTATCCCCGGTACGGTTTCAGTCCAGCGTCGGAATTCCGGCAGATTTCCGAGAATTCTAGTGGCGATACCATCCATAACCAATGCATCAAGCCTGCGTTCTCCAGTAGCGGTCTGTTCTTCACACTTATCGCAACTAAAAATTGAATTAAGTACGTCAGAAGATGGAAATCGAAGAGTCTTCAGGAATTGAGTGAATGCATCATTCACTTGTCGTCTCCCAATTACTTTCTCGAAACCGATTCGATGTGTATTAGAATATGCGCTGTGACTCCGCTCATACCATGAATCGAATACATCTCGAAAGTTGTATCCCTTGGCCCAGATATCGTAAACCCAGGAGTCTAGTATTTCTCTCGTGTATACGCTAGTCTCAGAAGAAGAGAACAAACTATCTGACTCGCCATCATGAGGTATAATCACGCCACAACTTCTACACACAACGTCTGTAACCGTAATCAGAACGGGGCCATGATGTAAGGTGTGTAGAGTTGGGCACCTATACCGAATATTTCCGGATTCGGAATGAATTTTGGATGCGAAGGAGAAATTACAAGGAGTACAGTACACGTTTTCATCGACACCAACAAAACGAGTGACCTGCGATTGGTCTGATTTTCGTCGAGAATTCGATATAGACCCCAAAACATTAGGAAGCACTTCCTCTTCCTTTGTACATGGAAAAAATCTGCGCGGCATTCTTGAAACATTTGGACAATCACGGGTTCTCTCAATAATTTCTTCTTCTGGTTCAATATTGTTCTGTGTGAAGTACTCTTCGGTCGAAAGATGTGCTCTGTATTTGGAATTCAATAATTCAACCCACGTCACTTCATGTGAACAAACATTTCTGTTCGAGGCCACACCAGGGCACATTAGACATTTAACTCGATTAGAGTATCCCAAGCGTAGCTTGCCCGGTCTATTGTCGCACAGCACAGACACAGATGTTCTCGCTGGGACATGAACCAAATCTCTCTGAAATATCTGCCATACAGTGCACTTGTGGCCATCAATTTCTGGCATGATGATACCTTGCCATTTATAATCGGTCCGTTTCGGCTCTATCGCAGAAAATGTCCTGCTTAAGAACGCGTTGAGTTTCAGGTTCAGTTAAGCACAATCGTAGAAGCTATTTTTGTGTTCACAGTTTTCAGATTCTTGAAATTCTCGGCAGATACATGAGCACAGTATATATTTTCCGGTTTCAGTAGAGTTCTGTTGTGTCAATGTGAATCATACAGGCGATGGCATGATTCCAGAGCCGGCGAACCAGCGCATTTTGCCTAGTACGAATCCAACCTGTATTTCTCTTCCAGGGTAGAGAGTTCTCAACAAGAAAGCACTTACACGCGTACTGCTTACGACGACAGAGACCGAATCATCAATTGGATTTTGATTCAGTCCTACTGTTTCCTTTTCAAGCTCACAAAATGCTAGCATTATAGCTGAGCTAACGGGTTTGGCTGCGTTGATTTCTTTCTCAATCGATTTGAGAGCTGTGACTATAAGGATTTCCGTTCGAGAATGGAATTGCACTAGACCAATGAGAATTCCTTGCACTTGAATACCGGTGGTAATAATCTTCAATCGTTCCCGACTCATTGCCTGTTGAATTAGATAGCTGCAGTAAGATGTGAATTTGCGCATTTCCTCTGTGTTGCAAAGCAGTAACTGTTGGGAAGTAGAAATCGAGCAATTGTGTCGCGCTTGAAAGCCATGACTAAATTCGCACTGGTATATCTTGAGTTTGATAGACACGCTGCATAGGTATTCCGAGGATATTACCACTGTACAGTTTCAGCGTTTCCCGCTCTTCTGGCGACTAAATCATTCCAAACAGGCACCGGAAGGTAATCAGGTTCTATGGTACACTATTATAGCCCGACATAAGGTGCTTATTCAGGCGAAGTTATCTCACAGTCTCTATGTGGTCATTCGTTGAATCCACGTAAAATCGTTCTCTTCGGCGATGAACAGCACGGGCCCTTGTAGTCGACTAAAATCTGAATGAATACAAATTCAGTTGGTCTGGTTCAGTTTCAGATCAGAACTAATCTATCGACTAGATTGGAGGATAAGCAAAAAATACAGATACAAAAGTGCGCCCGAAATCACGTTAAAAAATTTTACGAAATTCTATCTGTACCGGTCTGTAAAATCCCGTTGTGCCCAGCCCGCAGCTCCAAACTATTCTTTGTTGTTGAATAAGATTTGTTATTTTTAGTATACAGCTATTTTTCTACCGAAAAAATGATCGGTTTTATGTTAGTTTTTGCCTTAACGAGTTTTTCCTTGGTCTCTATCTAATTATTCGTACCCATGTAATTAGAATATTAGCTACGTACATTGTTTTAGAGTTCTGAGACTTACCTGCTTTGTTGACATATTTAAATCAAATTAGAGTATTGACGGTATTTGAATTTCGGCCTGTGTACATATGGTGGTGCGTGCTAGTCTAATTGAAAAATTTGTTCTCACTTAACTGAATTGATCTATGTGGTTTGAATCTTTACAAATAAGCATGTCCTTTGCAGAGTAATTTTCATAATCAACGACTTGTACTTCAATGATTTTTTTCGCTCCCTTGGTATATTATTGGTGAATGCTGAGAAGCCTTTACCATATTTTATTTTGCTCCTACCTTTACTGAGAACTTTGAATCCATTCAGAATTGGGTTGTTCGAGCGAATTCAAGTGAGTGAAAAATCTCGAGAGTGTACAAGTTAACCTTATTCATTTAGTAGTTCATCAAATAGCAGCAGGAAAATTGTTGCATGTTGGGCTCATAATGTCTGAACTACCAGCGAGAGTTTCCATTAAAATTAAGAGTTACCTGACATCAGAAATACTAAGACTCAGTAGGAACAATGAGAAAACAGCAATAAAGACATTGTATTCTGAATGTTCCATTACTTGAAATTTTACAGTAGTCATATATTACTCGTAAATCTGCTTCTAATTTTCTCTAAATAAAATAGAAGCTCTAAATTGCTTCTTCGGTCCATGCGATACCTGAGGATGTCATCTGCTCAAATTTTATGTCTTTCTAAACTTAAGGATGTTTTGACATCAGTAATCATCACGCTTGATGGACCCAAGATAACTTTTAGATAGTACTACGACAGTATACAGGAAGTGCAGCTACAGTCATGATTTGTCTGCCATGTCACTTAAGCTTGCTCCGGCTGTTTTGAAACAATCAGCGCCAGTCTCCAGTGGATTTGCAATCAAAATACAATTTGTTACGCTACGAAATTTCAAAAGGGAAAATTTTACCAGAAAAATATAACTATTTGTCCTCAGAATACAATATTTCAACTCAGTTCTCGAAAGCGATCTATTTAGGGAAATTCAAATGAGTATAGCGTCAACTATGGCGCATTTTGATTAACAATTGAGAAAGATAAATATTCCAGGATACAAACAATTATATACATACATGGATTCTTAATTTTCCTGCAAAGCTCTGCGCTCTTGGAAAAGATACTTGACCCTTATTTGATTAGAATAATACCACTTCTTCTTTCAGCGCTAGACTCATAAAAAAAGGTGTAAAAATAATTTCAAAATCGTCAGTAAAAATCTGTAATAAATATACTTGTCCTAACTATCTAATGTCAAGCATTTCTGTGTTAGGTAAACACTTTTCGAAAATTGAAATCTCTGATGATATGGCAGCTATGTTGTACGTTTCGCTATGTTGTACGTTTTGACTTGACAAATCATTGGGAACCCGAACGTTGCTTTCAAAATGCAACCTTTAACGGTCATTCATGCCTTCATGGACAGTTTAGAAAATACCTGTGAAATACATATACTCCAATCATTGTAACTGGATCTACTAAGAGTACCTAGCTTCATATTATACTTCATCAGTTGTATATTGTACTAATGAACTCATTGGTAAGATAAATTCCAGTACACGGAATTTCAAAAAAATTGTCTAATAGAGTATTAGACTTTTCTGACCTGTAGTGTTTCAAAAAAATAGGATATTTGGCAAGAGACTTAGCAGTAACACTTGAAACTCCATGACAATGCATCAAATTTTATCAAAAATTCTTTCTTAGGACGTATAGATTCAAGCGCATATACACTCTACCACGCCCACATCGAAAAGATATGCGTACTGTTCAAAATGTACAAATTCTAGCAATTGTCGACACGAAGCCACTCCAAAATCCTACGGTAAACAGTTGTAGTCACGTTGCTGCATTTCATTTTGCATGCAACCTACGCATTGTTTCTCAAAACTGTACCCGAGTCCGTCACAATTTCATGTTGTGTGTAACACGAAGGTTCGTCTGCGCGACGTCATCTTCAGTCATCGAGCATGAGACACAAGCCTCGAGGTTGCGCCGCCCATGTAGGGTAGCACTGCGCATTAGTCAAGCGGTACTTCATCATCACCGTCTAATCGTCCGCAACTTTGTCTGTCGCACATACCTCATTTTATGTCTCTTCGCCACTGACTCACAATCCCATTCAGGTCTCCACCACACGTAGCCGCAGAAACCCGTTCCGTTCCACACATCCCTGAGTCACCATGTATAAATAACATCAGCAACATTATCAACACACTTGGTGGAAGTGATACCATACAGACGGCACGCACCACGCAAGTCAACAAACCAGTAAGATTGTGTGCGGCATATGCACGCACGAACCAAAGGCTAAACGTCACGATGGTCACGAAATCATGTGACAACGTCCATTATCTTCGATTTTCTTGCGCACAGTTCGTTCGTTTGAGCGTACATGCTGCGACTTTCGATTCAATGATACGCTGGGGCAGTACTAAACAGGTCTTCAGAGACACCGCGTCTTGTCACTTGCTGCTGTTATTATTCATCGAGTAGCAATTCATCGTCCAGACACGCAACATCGCAACACCGTGCTCATTCTCTCTAAAGCACTTACGTCGGCCGTGGCGCTCAAAGCTCGTTTCTTCCACCCAAATCAAAGAGATCTCAGCAATGTGGGGCAATGAGGGCCCACATCCATTTAGTTGTTGCGTTCTGCACGCATGTTGGAAGACAACAGGGGCAGAGGACAGGGCACTCTTGGTTGTCTGAATCACCACCCACGAGGATAGATAAGGATAAATCGGTGACTCCATCCACGTATCGACACTTGTGAATAGGGTGCATTTCGAATGTTTTACAATAGTCTGCGACTAGTGCGGTAAGAAGCTCAATAATAATATGCAAAAATCGAGTGAATTATCTTGAATTTGGAAACGAACGAATTGTCTTCCAGAAATATTTTATTTTGTAATAGTGCAGCAGTTGGACCTGACAAATGAGCAAGTATACACTGCAATGCAATTGATGCGATGTTAATCGGTACAAATGCAGATAGAATGAGAGTTTGATACAAAAATGGGCGTGGTTAAAATTCGCGAGCTAGAATAAAGAGTTGGCAGCCATACTAGAAACGGACTGGTACCTTGATGTTTGGCTTTGGGTCCGTAAAGCAACGTCAAATCTGGTACATGGCTGATGAGAACGGGAAACACGTTAGCCGAATACGAATCCGATCGAAAACAGAAAGGTAGAATTTGGAGCGGCTGATTTTCACAGATTTGAAAGTTACATTGCCTTATATGAGAACTGGCTGGCAATAAAACTTCGCATACTACATGTCTATGCGTTTAAAGTCACTGTTCGGCAAACTGCATTTCTGCTGTAGGCTGTTCAATGAGTTGAATCCTAATAATTGTGTCCATTTTCCATCACTACGGCTCGGCACGCTACCTTCAGCCATTATTCCTCGCTTTAAGCTTGACCGTAGGTTTGTTTATCATATCTACATCACTTAGGAGGCCTTGTTGTCTCGTTTCAGTTATAGATATTCACTTTCTTTCAGTTTCTTCACAATTGCCAGAACTTTTCGCAATACGGAGATATCAAGACCTTTATCTGCTGCAATGCACATCGAAATGCTTGCTTATCGAGTGAATTTTCAAAGGGCAATATTCATTGATCAGGATTACACTGAATACTCGCATTTTGAGTCGGTCGCTTTTCTATTTCGCACCTCGTCGCTTTAACTGTTTGAACGAAATCGTGCTCGATTTTAAGTGTTTTTGGAATTACTCGCAACGCGTAACCGCTTTCTATATTATTCGGCAACAGAGCGTTTGAGGTTTGAGTCAGCCATCCGGCAACATACAAGCATCCAGAAACGAATTAGAAATGGCTGAGATATCTCAAATTGATCAAGTGTCGGATTCTGCGTTTCGCCCAGGGGAATTCATGTAAGAACGAGCCTTCACAGGTTCATACACAAACAGTAGGCGCGCAATTTCTTTAGATTTTGATCTCGCAAATAAACAAGGAGAGCAGCTTGTTTTTTTCGGTGTGTGACGAGTCCGGTATCGAATATAATCACGCGATTGGAGTGATTATTCGGAACTGAGAAACTGCATGACAAAATGGCAGTTGCTCTCAATGTGTCAGCAACATCGGTTTGTCAGCAAAAATCAGTCAACAATAATTTTCAAAAATGAGTGACTAAACTGTCGGCGAGAACCGATGGAAACACAATTCATAATTTCGTTGACAAATTTATCATGATCGAAATTAGACTGCCGTTTCATGTATTATTCTAGCTCGTACTCAGATAAGTGTGGTAAAAGTAGTACTACTGCTTAATCCTGAATTGCTACAAGTTCCGTTTACTTTAGTATGCTTTAGTTTCAATGGTCCAGAAGCCAGTAGTTCCTAGTTCAGCCATGAAATAGTCCACTTATGCTAATACCGTACAGGTCTTGCTTTTGGAAACCCTATCACATGTCACCATATTTACAAGACCCATACGCCAAATCAATTTCGCAAATCATGAGAACTGATATCGTCATCGCAAACGAAGAATGCAACGATAGAGGATGGCATTTCCATTGGACAATGAACATTGAATACGAATGCAAACAGTTGTGATTTCAGCGAACTGATAGTGCGGTGTCCTTCATTTTAGCGTACAGATGTGCGAAATGAATCTTGGCCGGTTCACACCGATACCGTGCAGCAGCGTACTCCCAATTGTAGCAGGTTTCATTTCTCGGGAAGTAACAAGGAGCACAAGGGATGTGAAATTGATGGATTCTCGCAACTTACTATCTTATCTAACTTCGAGCCGCAAAGATAGACTGATTAATTATTGGCAAATTTGAAGGTGTTGCCGACTCTCCTTTCAGGAAGCCACACCGCGAATAGCCTCTCTAGAACATGGCTGGACCGAAGAAAAATGTCGTCTCTGTTCCTACGGTAATTTTGCATTGTTTTCAGAAACTCTCTTTTTTCTAATATTTGCATTAACAATTTGACGCAGACGAGGTTTGTTTGATTTCATTTTAATCAACGCTCAACAACTAATTACTCCGCTCGCTGACCTGCCTAAAATCGATAAATCCTTCCCACTAAAATGGGTCGGTTAAAGTGCGGCGGCAGAAGGATTTCTATTGGCTGACATAGTTCCCGACTAGGGGTTTCGACGTATTCCGAAATATAACTTTTGGTAACGTTCATGCTCAATTTTTTGGTAACGATAGAATAAATTATTTGGTCATAGCATGTTTTGTCAATTGATATTCCCAACTAAAAACCGGTGAAATAGAATTTGCAACGTAAGGAATAAAAAAATCGTGAACACGTTTCTACCGAATCCGACGTTTAATTGCATTACCAAGCAATAAGCGCTTGGTAATTTCTTTCAGAAAAATGGTAGTTTTACCTGTTCTGTTCATCTACGTCACTTAAAATGATAAAAATTCGATCTCATGTTTATCATATGAGTTTAATAACTTTGATGCAATAGAGCCTGCAGATTGAGCCAGAATTTCTGGGAGATTAGGATTTCCTGGAAATTACTAATTCTATTTGGACAGCCTCTACTAATGAGAAGGCTCGGCTTAAATACGTTAGGGATAGCAATTGGGTAGGTCATTCAAATTTTCCATCATATGATAAATTTGAAGAACTGAAATTCATAATTGGGAAAAGCTTTAAGGTTCGAAAACAACCCGTGCCCGATTTAAATAATTTACGAGCGCACATGCATTGGACTAAGTCCGTAACTAAATGTATAAAAATGCAAAATATCGTAGTAAATTCCGGTTTTCCTGAATAATTTCTTATTTTTCTCTATGGTGAACTTAATTCCTAAATCCTGAATCTCCGGCGGAAAAAATACCGAAAAATTTAAGAACAATAAGCAAGAACAGAAGAAAAGGACTACAATTTTGTCCAAACTATTGCTACGACTATGAGTAAGACAGAATGGTGCGCGCTCTGAAATAGACCTTATCAGCTAAAATTTTTGTGCAATATTCAATTATTAGGGACTATTGTGAGGATTTCTTATTGCAGTATGTATTACGTATCTGAGTTATAGGACTTTGTACTTCGCCCGATTTTATATTATTATATTATTTGCTTAAATATGTACCGTCTTTCAAAGAAATCAATCATTTGGGAACCTTACTTTCTGCGCAACTATTGCGATATTGAAAGGAAACCATTTCCTATGTAAAATCTAAATCGTCTGAGCACTACGAAAGAAATTTGCGGAAGTAGATATTTCGATCCTGAGAAATAGATTAGACAGATATTGCTGTTGTTGTTGCTTACAGCACCTTATTGCACATTAGACAATTTTTGTTTGGTCGAAAATGAATTCACAGAATTACTTTAACATTCTCAGTGTTTAAGCAACTATACTTAGCTTGAATATGCCCAGTACGGATCTATTTAAAACAAGTAGATCTTTAGGAGTAATTCTAAAGTAAGTACAGCACTTCGCCCAGTATTGTTTGGATTCTTACTGCAGGTCTGGTTTCTGATACTCCATTTTCAAAGAGAGTAGTACATCATCTAATGTGATTGAAAGAAAATGGATGCTTTTGATTCATATAAAAAGACAAGATACCGTAAGTGATGTAAGCATGATAACCAAATCTGCGTATAAGATTGTGCAGGGACAACTAGACCTTAGGTTTCGAATAAAAGAATTAAAAATTAGACTGCTGTTATTGAAGAGCTACGTCTTCAATGTACACCTACATCAAACGTTTTGTCGAACAGCAAACCGTTTTACTGTACTTGCCCGTGTTGTGCACAAAGTCACCCGAGAGCAAGACACCATAAAATGCATTGTAACTTTAAGTCTAAGAAAATCGCTTGATTAAAATTAAACCTCTCTTCGACTACCTACAAGGAAGGGTAAAGAAAATTCCGCTATGAAAATGAATAATTCCAGGAGAGTGCTCAAATGTTTTAGAATTGCAGCCAAAAACCTAAGGGTGCCTACGAATTTTCACTGTCCTTGGTGAAATACGGAAAAGTTATTTTAAGTTAGAGCGGCGTATTCTCAAAGAATCAAGCAGTACTATATATTGCATGATAAATATCATTTAGTAGACCTCCCACGCTACAATTAAGAGTACATTACGCGATCTTTGAACAGCAATGTCGGCTGTTACGGAAATTAATTATTTTGTTTTACATTGATAAATAGCTTTAGTCTAGGTACTGAGCCGTAGGCGCTTATTTTTACTTTTAGATATACAGAAATTTAGTAGACAGAAATTTAATGCATAATTAGTCCCATTAACGAAGTTTAAAGATCTTCTAGAATCCAAATTTCTTATTTGGAATTTTCAAGTTGGGGTGCGAAGCGCCGTCTGGCCGAAGGCCAGAAACTTTTTACGAGCTAATGATACATGCCTAAGGTGCACAGATGGTTTTTTGCTGGTGTGAAGCGCGTACTGAACCATATCTTATCGATTGGACAGAGTATACTATAGTATTCATAGCAAGATGAAGACATAGGAAGTAAGGGCGCATATGCTTGCAATTTTCTATTTACATCTGCATCAATAATACTTTCAAAAAAGATCTACGGAACAATTTTCCACTATTCGTCAAGAAGCTGTCAAAGTACTAGTGGTGCGGACAGGGACCACAGAGGTACAATTCCGCAAATCTCGCACACTAAACAGAACAACGCCGTAGGCCTGCTCCATTGATAATAAACAGTAGGCTCCAATTTTAAACCGTTGGGGGAATTTAGAAGACCACCATCTGCCCATCTCAACGTGTTTAACGACGAGAAGTCAAATGTTACCAATACGGCTGAACTTGGCTGGTAGAGACGCAAGTGATATGCGGCCAACTAAAATAAGAGGAGTATGATTGCAAAAAATTAAGAATTACAGAAGTATTTGATTAACTACGAAGTAAGTATGAGCAAACGGAAATAATAAAATAGGCAATAAAGGTACGATTGATGCGGTCTATAGAACAGCTCGGAACAAATGTATCTCTTTCAACTGGTTTAGGACGGGTGATTTCTTCATGGAAGGAGAAAATATTCGGGATAATTGTCCCTGCACTGTAGTTTCTCTTTTTTTGACGCAAAGCGAAAAACAAACTTCTACGAGCGAAAATGTTGAAAGTTTACTTGAGATCAGCTAAGTTGCTTCTCCCTCCTTCCTCGCCCCCTTACATATTTTAGACTGAAAAATAACTGTAACACAAATGCAGCTCTTCAATTTTCTCAACCACAGAAAAATATTTTACTGGCTATCTAGTAAAGATATTTGGTTGTGTTCTTGTATTCCTTCGTAAAATTTCCGTTTCAACTTCTTCTTTTTCTTGGTATCCAAAAATTACTCTCAACGTTGCCTACATATGCCATCAAGAACGCCTTCGGTTCTATTCTCTGCCTTTTTGAGTCGGATTAAGATCCACAAGGCCCAAGCGCTGATAATAAATTCACCAGAAATGATTGAGTCATTACTGTATTCTGCGCTATTGGTGTTTTAAAATGTGATTTAAATTGACTTCCCGACGGTCTTGGTCGGTAGCGCATCCGTCGACACGCACGATCAA
>JAAUYH010239720.1_pt1 | contig 28981 bp, 24 predicted proteins | sample 7278061 | NCBI WGS metagenome assembly JAAUYH01 (sample SAMN14350203, study PRJNA611818) | marine sediment metagenome | isolation source: surface marine sediment (0.6m) | place: French Polynesia: Moorea | collected 2018-08
CCAGTAAAATCTCGAACGTACAAAGGATCAAGTATCTTTGATGCTTTAGTACCCAGGGACTCTGGGGGTAAGAAATTGCCTGTAAAGTCGATCTGTCGGGGAATTGTGATAACTGTCATAATTCTAGATAAAAGGCGCAGTGCAGGAATGCCTAACGGCGACGTTGGGAAGCCCGCACGCATTTATGCTGCGGGAGGATGTCACTTCTATATTGTTTGACTTTTCCCGAAATTTTATGAAACGCAGAAAATTATTATCATTACTCACCGTATTTTGTCTCAGTTTAGTTTTAACCATTAGTTGTTCTCAAACACCTAAATCCACTGATTCACTTACTACCGATACACAAGCTAATTCCTCCGCTCCTCCAGTAGTTATAGGATATAGTAATTGGGCTGGTTGGTGGCCTTGGGCGATCGCAGAATCGGAAGGATTATTTGCTAAAAATGGCGCAAATGTCCAACTAAGATGGTTTGATGGCTATCTAGAATCCATGAAAGCCTTTGCTGCGGGACAACTAGATGGGAATTGTCAGACGTTAAACGATACGATTTCTTTTGCTGGTAGTTCGGTTAATGGACAAGTAGCTGTTTTAGTTAACGATAATTCCGCTGGAAATGACAAAATTATTGTTACTGAAGATATTAATAAAGTAGAAGATTTAAAAGGCAAAAAAGTAGCAGTAGAAGAAGGAGTTGTCAATGATTTTCTGCTAACTTTGGCACTAGAAGACAAAGGAATGTCCCGCGATGACGTAGAAATTGTCAATCTAGAAACAGGTGCAGCAGCAGCAGCATTTGCGTCAGGACAAACTGATGCTGTTGGGGCTTTTCCTCCTTTTTGGTTAACTGCTTTAAAGCGTGAAGGTTCTAAAGTATTAACCACTTCCAAAGACTTTCCTGGGGCAATTCCCGATCTATTAGTCGTTAGTCAAAAACTAATTGATGAACGACCCGATCAAGTTCAGGCTTTAATAAATACTTGGTTCGATATCCTCGATTTTATGGAGGAAAATCCTGAGCGCGCTGATGAAATTATGGCAGAAAGAGCCAGTGTAACTGTAGAGGAATTACAGCTACTAAAAGAAGGAACTAAAATATTTACCTTGTCAGAAAATCTGGAAGCTTTTATGGATGGCGATAACATGAAACATATGCCTTTTGCTGCTCAAAGAATGAGTGAATTTATGTTAGATGTCGGCTTTATTGAATCAAAACCAGATTTAACTAAAATTTTCGACGCTCGATTTGTAAGAGCTTATGCAGAATCTAAGTAATAGCTCATGAATTAATCTTTAACAAAAATCGAAAATAGAACTACTATTCAGTTTCACTTACTACTTATTAATTGTTCCTTTCTCATCTCTGATGACTGTACAACTCAAACCAAAGAAAAAACCAACTATAAAAAAAGCATCTGGGATGAAGCCGACAATCTTTTGGCGTATTGCTGAAGATATCCCCCAGGCTTTATCTTGGACAATGATGGGTTTTTCGATTATCATTCCTTTATGTTGTTGGTTTATATTTGCTAACTACTCAGGAATAGATGCAACGTTTTTACCTTCCCCCTCGTCTGTAGGTAATGCTTTAATTAAATTGTGGGAAAAAGGCTTTTTAACTCAAGATATAGCTGCTAGCTTTACCAGAGTAACTATTGGTTTCTTATTGTCTATCCTAGTAGCTATTCCTCTAGGAATTATCATGGGTTCTTTTGCCAGTATTCGGGCTTTATTTGAACCGATAATTGGTATTGTTCGCTATATGCCAGCACCAGCTTTTATTCCTCTGCTAATTATTTATTTAGGAATAGATGAAGCACCTAAAATTGCTTTAATTTTCATTGGAACAGTATTTTTTAATATTCTGATGATTATGGATGCAGTTAAATTTATTCCCAAAGATTTAATCGAAACCACTTATACTTTAGGTGGTTCACGCTGGCAAGTTTTAGTACAAGTTATTACGCCTTATATTGTTCCTAGTATCATCGATACTTTTCGGATTAATATGGCTGCTTCTTGGAATTTAGTAGTTGTTTCCGAGTTACTAGCTGCATCAGAAGGTTTGGGTAGAAGAATTTTATTAGCACAAAAGTTTTTAAAAACTGATGAAATATTTGCTTGTTTAATTGTTTTAGGCTTAATAGGTTTCGCACTGGATTTATCTTTCCGTTTATTACTCAGATTTACCTGTAAATGGGCATTTGATTAATTGTCAACCTCTTATTTAATTTACATAACTAATGCACCTTGAACTTTCTAATCTCTATAAAGAATTTTTCACCAAAAAAGGCACTGTAGTTGCTCTAAAAGATATTAATATGCACGTTGAAACAGGGGAATTTGTCTGTGTTGTAGGTGCATCTGGTTCGGGTAAATCTACTTTATTACGGTTGATTGCGGGGTTGGATTTTCCTACTGCTGGAGAAATTACTGTAGATGGTGCGCCCGTAACAGGACCCGGTGCAGATCGAGGAATGGTGTTTCAAAAATATACTCTCTATCCCTGGATGACAGTCCAAAAAAATGTCGAATTTGGTTTAAAGCTATTAGGAATTCCCCCCAAAAGAAGAAGACAAGAAGCATCTTATTATCTCAATATAGTAGGTTTGTCAGATTTTGCTAAATCTTATCCCAAAGAATTATCGGGAGGGATGAAACAAAGAGTTGCGATCGCCCGTGCTTTAGCAACTAATCCCAAAATACTTTTAATGGACGAACCTTTCGGTGCATTAGATATTCAAACTAAAGAGAATATGCAGCAATTTCTGCTAGAAATTTGGTATAAAACTGGCTGCACCATCTTAATGATTACTCACGATGTTCAAGAAGCAGTATTTTTATCCGAACGAGTTTACGTTCTCTCTGCTAGACCTGGTACAGTTCAAGAAGAAATATCTATTAATTTACCACGCGATCGCGACTACAACATCAAACGTCGACCCCTATTTCATCAACAAGCGGATAGAATTATCGATATTCTCAGAAGTATGTCTGCTGCTGTTTGAAAACAATTACAGGAGTTACCATATACTCAAAAGTATTTTTTTCTAGCCTCATGGAGAAAGTCACAGCTAAAACCAAATACGAAAAAGATTTTGCACTTTGGATTGAAGAAACAGTTAGCAATCTTAGAAATAAAAACTTTAAAGCTTTAGATTTAAAAAATCTTATTGAGGAAGTTGAAAGTTTGGGAAAAAATGAACAGCGATCTCTAAAGAGTTTTATTCGGCAAATTTTAGTTCATAAATTCAAGCTCAAATATGTAGCAGACCCTTATAATATAGGTCACTGGAATGAAGAAATTGCTAACTTTCAAGCGGAAATGGAAACTCTACTAGAAGATTCTCCCAGCTTGAAAACTAAATTGCCAGAATATCTTGAAGACCAATATCCTAAAGCAATTCGACAATTCAATAAAAAATATCCCCAATATAAAGTTGAAAAAGAGTTTACCATTGCAGACATTGTGGAGTAACTAAATTAACGTGAATTCGGGATAATAGCGGTAAGGCGATCGCTGTTGGTCAGTCTTTTCTCTATAGTGATAAAAAGAGGATACTAGCTTAATTTAGTATAAAATGCTAATAATTTACTTGTTGTAGCAATTTTGTGGAAAAGATTTAGCTTGACAGTTTTAGGATTATTGATAACTACCTATTTAGGATTATGTTTATTATTACGTTGGGGACAGACAAGATTAATATTTCATCCTTCTCCTGTGATTGGTACTACTCCAGCAGATTTTGATTTAGCCTATGAGGAAGTATGGCTTCCTGTTTCTACTGGTAAAATTCATGGGTGGTGGATAGCTGCATCTGAAACTGAAGCCCCAGTTTTGTTATATCTTCATGGTAATGGTAGCAATAATGGGGATACGGTAAGTCTTGCTAGACGGTTTTCTCAACTAGGATTTTCGGTATTGTTAATTGATTATCGTGGTTATGGGTACAGCGATCGATCTTTTCCCGATGAAGCTAAAGTTTATGAAGATGCAGAAGCAGCATGGAAATATCTAATTAACGAGGGAGGAATTGAACCACAAAACCTCTTCATTTATGGTCATTCTTTGGGGGGTGCTATAGCAATAGAAATGGCGGTTAGACATCCTGAAATTGCTGGTTTAATTGTAGAAGGAACTTTTACTTCCATCAAAGCAATGGCAAATGTCATAGGCTATAGTCGTTGGTTTCCTCTTAAATTCATAATTACCCAGAAGTTTGACTCCATTGAGAAAATTCCAGATATTCAGACACCTATTTTGTTGATTCACGGTACAGAAGATGAAGTTGTACCGACTTTTATGAGCAAAGAATTGTATAATGCTGCATCATCCTCTAAACAATTGTATTTAGTTTCTGGGGCTGGACATAATAACGTAGCAAAGATCGGAGGAGAAACTTATCTTAAAACTATCTTACATTTTGTTAAATCAGTATCTAGTGCAAAATAACATCCTGTTAGAAATTTTTGATAAACCAAGTATTAGAGGCGCGCATTCTTCTCACCGTCAACATTTGTATGGCGGGAGTCTCCTGCGCGAAGACTGATGACTACCAATAAGATCGAGTTATTTCTTGTTGATCGGGATCCGATTTTCCGTCTCGGTTTATCTGTAGCTTTAAAAGCTTTTCCAGATTTGGTAATTATTTCCCAGGAAGATACAGCGATGGCAACTCTAGGTCAACTGGCGCAGGGAATAATACCTGATATTCTAGTAATAGAAATGGATTCGGTGGAGTTTAAAAATAAAAATTTTAATGGTCAGGAATTTTGTAAAATATTAAGAGAAGCTTATCCTAAATTACCAGTATTTTTATTGGCTTCTAGTTTAAATTATCAAGAATTAAATATTTTAAGAAACTTAGGTGTTAGGGGTTATATCTCTAAAGGAAGTTCTATTGAAACTATAGTTTATGCTTTAAGACAAGTTGCAAAAGGTGAATATTATTGGCTAATTGATGATAACTTTAGTGATGACTCTGGATGGGTTAAAAACACTATATCTCATATTATTCAATCGGGCAAACAACAAATAGATTTAGATATTACTAAGATTACCAATCAATTAAAAAATAATAATTTATCTTTAATCAATAAAATTTTATTGTCGGGGAAAAAACGAGAATTAAATGTTGCGCGTTGGCTAGTAAATCAAATTGCTCAAGACCAAAATACTTTGATTAGTAATCAAGAGCCAGCAACACCAAGATTACCAAATAATAACCAAAATAAATCTTATTTTCCTGATAAGTTAATGTTAGCCGTAGTTGATAATGGTAGAATTGCTGCTAAAGTTTTCAATCAAGTTATTGCCAAAATTAGTTTAGGAATAGTTAATAAGACAGATTTTTTTTTAGAAATTGATATTTTACAACCAGCAAAAAAACAAGAGCTACTTTATCTAATTTTAGATGGTTTAGGAAAAATAGTAGAATCAATATCTATTGAAACTGAGATAAATTCTGATTATTATTTACAAGAGCTATGGCAACAATGTACCTTTGATTTCTTTTTTAATAACGCTCCACAAAAGATTTTCATTGATGAAAGAAAATTTAGAGTATTATTGGAACAAGAAATTGATAATATTCAAAAAACTATCCTATCCCAGATTTATTTAGTAGAAGATGTAGTTAATTATCTGGGTAAAGAAAAACCAATGTATATTGATAATGTTTTATATCGAAACGAATCTCCAGAGGCGATCAATAGGGCAATAATTTTAGTGGAGAATATCTTAATTAATCTGGCTAATGGAGTGATGCAAGTAATTTTAAATAATTTTGCTGATTGGGAAACATTTAAGTATCATCTATATGATTCTTCTTACCGAAGTACCAGGGAAATTGCAAGATTTCGTAATGAACTATCTTGGCGATATCGGCAAGACATATATTGGGAGCATCCTCGAAATATTTTTGAAAGTCGTTACCGATTTTTTATTTTAAGCAATGGGATAATTGAAACTTTATATCTCTATGCTCCAAGAACTGAAGAACTTTATCAATTACAAGGATTACCTTGGTTCACAACTATAATGCTGGAAGTTCGAGATGCCATCGCCCCTAGATTAACCTCAGTTTTCGGTTTGGTTGGTAGTGGTTTTGTTTTTGTACTGACTCAGGTAATTGGTAAAGGTCTTGGTCTGATCGCAAGAGGCATTTTACAAGGTGTTGGTAGTACCTTACAAGATGTCCGCAAAAGTAAAAGAGAAAAGTAAACAAATGGATGAGGAGTCAAGGATGAGGAGTCAGGAAAGGATGAGGGGTTATTTTTGAAATTGGTTTTAGTCCTCTTGAGAGGACTTTTCTGTATCAGCCAAGAAATTTATTTCTTGGTGATGTATCCTGTTGGTGCAAGATATGAGGTAAGTAAAGAGATAAGCAGTAAGGAAAATCTTTTCCTCATCCCGAGCAGGGGGAACTCTCTGGTCACAGTTTTAGATCAAACAGGAAGTATTCCCACTTCTACTGTTACTTCTACAGTGCGATTATCCCGTAACAATTCTAGAGATAGTTTCTCTCCTGGTGGGGTTTTTTCCACTATTTTTTGTATCTGATCGGCAGTAGTAACCTCTTGATTGGCGATCGCCTTAACCACATCTCCACCTCGTAATCCTGCTCTAGCTGCGGGGGAGTTCGGTACTACTTCAACAATTAACACTCCTGTTTCAGTTTGCAGATTGATATTTTGTCTGTCTTGGAGTTGTTGTTTAATTTCAGGAGTTAGGGATACCATCCGAATACCCAAGAAGGAATGATCTACTCTACCTTTAGCAATGAGTTGTTCCGCAATATTCCTTGCAGTATTAATGGGAATAGCAAAGCCCAAGCCTTGAGCGTTTTTAATGATAGCAGTGTTAATGCCGATTACTTCTCCTTTGGCATTTAGTAGAGGACCTCCAGAGTTACCAGGGTTGATAGCTGCATCAGTTTGGATAAAGTCAATCCGTTTATCTCCGACTCCAATTTGGGAACTATTGCGATTTGTAGCACTAATAATTCCTGTGGTAACGGTGTTATCTAGACCGAGAGGATTACCGATTGCGATCGCCCATTCTCCAATCTGTAAAGCATCAGAATCAGCAAAAGTTACTGTAGGTAGAGATTCTGAGTCAATTTTCACTACTGCTATATCAGTCATCTTATCTTCACCCATCACCGTTCCTTCTAGGGTGCGACCATCTTTAAGGGTGACAGTGACTCTGTCTGCGCCATCTACTACATGAGCATTGGTGAGAATCAGACCATCGGAACTCAGAATAAAACCAGAACCAGTACCCCTTTGCACCTGTTTATTGGGGATATTAGGTATTTGAGAGCCAAAAAAACGACGGAAGAAAGGATCGTTAAAGGCTTCTGGTAATCTAGTTTCTACTGTACGAGAAGCGTTAATTCTAACTACTGTTGCTCCTACTTGATTAACTACATTAGTAACAAAGTTTTGGGGAACAAAAGCTAGAGTATCATCTGATATAGCTGTTTGCTGCTTCAAAATTCCCCTCTCAGGAGTGTTAGCGAGAATTTCAGAATTGTTAACTAGATAATTTCCTCCTAAAGCCATTCCTCCACCGAGCAAAATTAGTGATAGAGAAGTACTGGCTTTTTTCCATCTTGAAGATTTTTGCTTTGACTGTGAAGAAACCATAGTTTTTATTAATTAGTTACTGTATTTATATAATTACAATAATTTTATTTTAGGAAAAGTCAGCCTAGATAAGTCTGAAGGAGCTTTGAGTGAAGTCGTATCTTGGGCTGACACTATTTAGTTTAAAAAAATAATGTGACTTTTCTATGACAATTAGATGAAATTGTTATGACAATCAGAACTTTAACTAGAGTCGAAGGTACTGCGTCGTTAGACGATGAAGCCTGCTTCGACTTAGTCAGAATTAACCCCTTAATGTTATTGATACCCAACTTCAGGGCATTATAAAGCTAGTGACAATAAAACAACTTATTCCGTTAAACTTTACTTAAGTTCAAATAACTTACATTAAATGGGTCAATTTCTTAAGCAAACTTTTGCCAGTATTATAGGTACCATCGCAGCACTGTTAATCTTAGTAACAGCAGGAGCAAGCGGTCTAGTATTTCTGTTAATTAATACTGTATCTTCTTCCCAAGAAGCACAAATTAAAGATCAATCGATACTAGTCTTTGATCTCTCCACTCAGATTCGTGATTCTCAAACTCCTAGAAGCATTCAACAAGTGTTAGCGGGGCAAACTCAAAACACAATTCCTTTGCGCCAAGTTCTAGACTCTATTGATGCTGCTGCGAAAGACGATCGCATTGTGGGTTTATTTATCGATGGAAGCAAAGGAGAAGCAGGAAGTGGTTATGCCACAATGGCAGAAGTGCGCCAAGCTTTAGATAAATTTCGTGCTACAGGCAAAACAATTATTGCTTATGATGTCAACTGGAGTGAAAGGGAATATTATTTGGCTTCAATAGCAGATCGAATCTTACTCAATCCTATGGGTATGATTGAATTTAATGGGATAAGTTCTCGACAGATGTTTCTGAAAGGAGCTTTAGAAAAATATGGGATTGGGGTACAAGTAGTTCGAGTGGGGGATTATAAATCTGCGGTTGAACCCTACACCAGACAGAGTTTGAGTCCGGAAAATCGTCAACAAACTCAAGCTTTACTAACGGATGTGTGGCAAAGATTTCTTTCTACTGTGGGAGAAAGTCGCCAGTTATCCTCTCAAAATTTACAACAAATTGCGGACGAAAAAGGCTTTATTGAACCACAAGAAGCTGAAAACATCGGTTTAGTTGATGAAATAGCTTATTTTGACCAGGTTACGGCTCAATTACGCGAGTTAACTGGAGAATCAGATGAAGAAGAATCCTCTGTTAGACAAATTGATTTAAAGACTTACATCACAGAAAGTTCCGCTTTGAATCAAAATAAGAATTCTCGAAATAAAATTGCTGTAGTTTATGCAGAAGGTTCGATTGTAGGAGGAAAAGGCAATCTCGAACAGATAGGAAGCGATCGCTTTGCTCAACAATTTCGTCAATTGCGAGAAGATGACACAGTAAAAGGAATTGTTTTAAGAGTTAATAGTCCTGGTGGTAGTGCTACAGCTTCAGAGATTATTTTACGAGAAATTCTCCTGACCAAGAAAGAAAAGCCTGTAGTAGTTTCTATGGGTAATGTTGCTGCTTCTGGTGGTTATTGGATTTCTGCTGGTGCTGATCGCATTTTTGCTGAGGAGAACACCATTACTGGTTCAATTGGTGTTTTTGGTTTATTACCTAATTTTCAAGAAATAGGCAATAATAACGGAATAACTTGGGATGTGGTCAAAACAGGGAAATTATCTGATATAGACTCTCCTTATCGTCCCAAAAATGACCAAGAGCTAGCTATTTATCAAAAATCAGTAGCGCAAGTGTATCGTCTTTTCCTTAATAAAGTGGCTGAGTATCGCAATCTTCCACAGAAAAGAGTTCAAGAAATTGCTCAGGGAAGAGTATGGTTAGGGAAAAAAGCTGTCAAAATAGGTTTAGTTGATCAGATTGGCGGTTTAGAATCAGCGATCGCTTATGTGGTAGAACAGACAGAATTAGAAACAGATTGGCAAATTAAAGAGTATCCCGAACAACGTAATTGGGAAGATGAAATTATTGAACGCTTTGTAGCAGAAGAAGCTGTGCAACCCAACGATCTTGTTACTCTTGAGCTACTTAAACTTAAAGAAGAATTAGCTGTATTTCAAACTTTTAACGATCCTTTAGCTATTTATGCTCGAATGCCATATAACTTTGTCATTGACTAGAGAGTAGGAAATATTGAAACCTCTAACCAATTAACCAAGACTTCTATAGTTTTTTTATAGTCTGTTAACACCGTAGTTTTAAGCATATAGCTGTTAGCTCCATACTGATAACAGTAGTTTATGTCTGTAGGATCGTCAGAACTGGAAAGTATGATGATGGGAATCATTTTGAGCATTTGATCTTGCTTGATAATTTTAAGACATTCTTTCCCTCCCATACCTGGTAAGTTGAGGTCTAATAAAATGGCAACAGGAAAAGGAGTTTTAGATAGTTGTTGATAAGAACCTTGACGATATAAGAAGTCTAAAGCTTCATTGCCATTAGGAGCATGATGAATGGGATATGTAATTCCAACCTGCTTTAATATTTTGGCTAAAAGTAGAAAATCCGTATCACTATCTTCAACAATCAGTAAAGGTTGGAGTTTTTCACACAACATTGAGTTTAGTCGTACTTATCTAAAAAGTCGACAATAAGTAATTATAAATATTTAGGTAATTCTAGCTATCTTTTACCTAGTTTTAACCAGATTAATTTAATTAATTTTTAATTTTCGCTTCAGATTAATTTACATAAATGTAAGCTCATCCCCGCCCTAAAGGGTCAGGGTTTCCCGTCGCTTTTGGTCGAAGGTACTCCGCCGTAAAACGACGGAGTACCTTCGACTTCGTGAATTTTCTATTAAGAGATTTACTAAGATCTAGCAAAAATTTAAAGTTTTTTTATAAAAGTTATAAGTAGGTAATAGTACAATCACTTACATGATTCTACAAGAATTTTTGCAACCGAAGTAAGTTAACTCTACTAGCATGATTTTAAAAAAAATAAATTTGAATTTTTTACAATTAGTTTTATGGTTCTGTATTGCAGGAATATTCACTCTCCAAAATAATCATCGCAACAAGATAATTTCCCAAGCAGAAACCCTCGATTATTTTCAGGAAGAACAAAGATTAAGGTCTGTACTTAATCTCCAAAAAGTTGTCCCTGATTTGGGATTTAGTAATTTGAAAGCAGATGAACTATTTTTAAGCTTTATTCAGTATTTTGGGGATCGACCGGCAAGAGAGCAAACAGGCTATACTTTAACGCCAGAATATTTTTCAGCTATTATTAAGTCTGACCCCCAATTTATTGCAGCTTATCCAACTCTTATTAATGCTAATACCATGTATGCGGGTCAACCAGAACAAAGTATTAATTTCATCGAAGAAATTTTAGATTCTACATCTACAAAACCTTCTGACGAACTACATCATCTACTATGGTTTTATAAAGCTTGGGATGAATTATTGTTTTTAGGAGATATACCATCCGCACAATATTCTTATAGTCAAGCCAAGTCCATCCAACAGGAGCAGCCAAACCTACAAAAAAATGTCACAACCAAATATTTCCCCAATACTGAAGCCTTAGAAAAAAGTTCAGATATCATTCAAGCTCAAATTCTTGCTTGGTCAACTGTATTACCCCACGTGAAAGATATTAAGACTAAACAAAAAATCTCAGCCAAAATTACTAGTCTTAGATTAGAGCTTACCCAAAGCCAATAAGACATATTACAAAAAAATTACTCTCAAGTTTATGGCTTAATAAAAATACATAAAATCAAATTATTGATAGCGAACATTTGTCATAATGTCCTAATTTAATTGATATTTTATTAAGATATTTTCGGAAAACTTCAACTATTATTTAGTTGGGCTTAAATGAAAAAGTAATCAATTCTAGCTGTATAGAATTTTTTTATTAATTTAGGTGTTAAAACTTATGGTATCTGATACAAAAAAAGTCAAGACTAATATACAAGAATTTCCTACGATCAAAGCAACCGCAATTGATCGTCTAAAACAAGCACAGGGAGTATATGTAACTATTCACGGTCATTTTTATCAGCCACCACGAGAAAACCCTTATTTAGATAAAATTGAACGGCAGCCTAGTGCAAATCCCTATCATGATTGGAATGAGCGTATTTATCATGAATGCTATCGACCCAACGCTTTTGCGAGAATTTTAAGCGAGCGCCAGGAAGTAATTGAAATTTTAAATAACTTTGAATATCTCAGTTTTAATATTGGTGCAACTTTGATGTCATGGTTAGAAAAATATGACCTAGAAGTATATCAAAGGATTATAGAAGGCGATCGCCAAAGTAGTGCAAGATTAAAGGGACATGGGAACGCGATCGCACAGGTATATAATCACATTATTCTCCCCTTAGCCAATAAAAAAGATAAATACACCCAAATTCGTTGGGGAAAAGCGGATTTTCGTTCTCGTTTTGGGCGTGAAGCGGAAGGGATGTGGCTAGCAGAAACAGCGATCGACTACGATACCGTAGAGGCTTTGATTGATGAAGATATTAAATTCATTATTCTTGCACCTTCCCAAGCAGAAAAATGTCGCCCTTTTACTACAGAAGATGATATTGAACCAGAATGGCATGAAGTAGGAGGCTCTCAGATCGATCCGACTCGTCCTTATCGTTGCTTTATTGAAGATGGCAGATATATTGATATCTTCTTCTATGATGGTCCTATCTCTCGCGATATGGGTTTCAACGATGTTCTTACTACAGCAGATAATTTAGCAGCAAGAATTGGACAAGCAATTCGAGGAGATCATCGTCCTTCCCAACTAATCAGCGTTGCAACAGATGGAGAAACCTTTGGTCATCACAAAGGAGGGACAGAAAAATGTTTAGCTTATGCTTTTAGTGAATTATTCACAGCTAAAGGTTGGACTGTAACCAATTACGCTCATTACCTGAGTATTAATCCTCCTACTTGGGAAGTTGTGCTTAAACCCGTTACCGCTTGGAGTTGTTCTCACGGAGTAGAACGCTGGCGAGATGACTGCGGTTGCGGTGGTGGTGGTTTATGGAATCAAAAATGGCGTAAACCTTTAAGAGAGTCTCTAGATTGGTTGCGAGATCAATTAATTGACGTTTATGAAACAATAGGGAGTAACTTATTTAACGATCCTTGGTTAGCCAGAGACGAGTATATTCAAGTAATCAGCGATCGCTCTGAGCCTAACATACAAGAGTTTCTCACCCGTCATCAAGCCCACCAACTCAGCGAGTTAGAAAAAATTGACGCTTTACGGCTCTTAGAAATGCAGCGTCATACTTTGTTGATGTACACTAGCTGCGGTTGGTTTTTTGAAGAAATATCCCGTCCTGAAGGAGTGCAAATTTTACGCTATGCTTCCCGCGCTATAGAATTAGCTGGAGAAGTAGGAGGGGTTAATTTACAACAAGAATTTATCGAACGTTTAGCACAAGCACCAAGTAACGTTAAAAGCTTTGGGGATGGTGCAGAAGTATATTATCAATTAGTTATTCCTACCCAAGTTAGCCTCGAACAAGTAGCTGCACATTATGCTATAAGCTCTCTGTTTACTAAGTATCACAGAGAAGAAAAAGTTTATTGTTACATTGCAGAGCAATTAGACTATCAAAAACAAAGACTAGGGACTCTCGCTTTAGCAGTGGGTCAAGTGAAGTTAACTTCTGAGATTACCAGAGAAACTCAACACTTTACTTTTGCAGCCTTTCATTTAGGTGGCTGGGATTTTCACTGTTGTATTAAACCTTTTGCTGGTCGTTTAGCTTATTCCCAACTCAAAGAGCAACTATTTGCAGCCCTAAAACAAGCTAGCGTAGCCCAAACTATTTTGATTATGAATCAGGCTTTTGGCGATCGCTACTTTGGCTTACAAGATCTGTTCGCCGAAGAAAGACATCGTATTATGAGCCAGTTAACCGAAAATACGAAAAAACATCTCGATCAGCTTTATACTCAGGTATATCGGCAAAATTACACAATTTTAGTCGCTTTCCAACGAGAAGGATTACCCGTACCTCAAGAATTACAGGTAGCAGCCGAAGTTGCTTTATCTCATCGCTGTTTAGAAGCCTTATCCCATCTAGAAAAAGCTATTGAAGAACCAATGGCTATAGATAATCATCTAGCAGAATTAGAGGCGATAGCCATAGAAGCAAACCATCTCAATTGTAAGCTCAATATTCCTGAAGCCAAAACCATTCTCGAACAATTCATCCTCAGAATATTGTGGCAAATTCTTTATGACGGAGAGCCTACTACCATAGAAACAGATATTGCAAGGCTAGAAACGATTATTAAGGTTGCGAATCAACTGAATCTAAACTTATATCTTGGTTATGCTCAAGAAGCTTATTACAATTGTCTGGGTCAAAAAATAGTACCCAACTGCTTACTATCAGATCGAAGTTGTCCTTGGGATAAAGCACAACTCAAACCATTACTCAATCTAGGTTTTTATCTAGGTATTGATGTTAGTGGCTGGCTTAAATCTAGGTGATAGCAACTTGACAACAAAATCCAACCTATGTGGTGATTATCCGTAAACGGCTGTTTGCGGATACACTGTTTGATTTGTTTTAATGCTTGTGACTAGCTAAATGTTACAGTTACTCTTCTGAAGCACTAGGAGTCAAACACTTTTTTAAGGTTCTAGAATTAGTTGACTTGCTCTTATTAGGCAATGGAGAAGATTCACCTAAAAAACTCAATTCAATATAACTAACACCACGATATTTTCTTAACCCCAATTGTGGTTTAAAACCTTTGATCTCCCTAGAAACACTATACTTTTGTCCTAAAAAACGTAATTCCATAACAACAACCAGTCTGTGTTAAGTAATCTCTTGTAAGTAGCTCTCTTTGGCTCTTGATTATCCATATGTAGAGGTGTGATAAAAGATGCTCATCAAGGGCGGGATTTTGCTAGTCAGAAGATTAATTTTTTGTAACATAAGAGCGAATCGGAAGGCTTTGTAGTACTCAACAACAGCTACAAAACACCCCACTAAGAAATGATGGATGATTGTATGGAAATCATGGACGCTATGATAGTTCTAAGCTTTATTTTTTAAGGAAATCTGAAAAATAAATACTTAGTTAAACGGACAAGATGCGATCCGATTTTTGTATTATGCTTAAGAATAACTATCTGGGCAAAACTAATTTCACACTCCCATATTGCTTAATTTGCATACCTAGTTATATCGCTTCTTCTCTGATGCAGATGATAATAAAGTTTGTTATTCAATAGCGATCGCTAAAATATGATATTATTTTTGACATCAAATCGATAGTTTGATTAATCTTGAACATAGACTTTAAATGGTACAAACAGCAACACTTTTATAATCTACTAAAGTAGATTAGGTTGAATAATAAAACCCAAGAGTAAACAACTTTTTTGCGATATGGATGAACAAAATAATAACACTTCAGATGATCAAACTGAAGATAAATTTAAATATTTTTTACAAATATATCAAATATATCGTGACCATGTAAAACATGAAGATACTTTAGGAAATCAAAGACTTACCTTTTTTATCGCATCACAATCTCTTTTATTTATTCCATATTTTACGATCCTCAAAGATTATCAATTTTATAGTGTTGATACAGTTTTATTGATTGTAATATGTGCCTTGGGTTGGTGGATCAGTGATCTGGTAGAACCTAGCATTCAAGGTTTTGTCTCTGCTTCACACAATATAAATTCAATATGGAAACAAGAACACTTAGAAAAGTTAACTAACAAAGCATTTGTAGAATGTTACTCTTATAACGAACAAAAAAGTCAAATTGAAGAAATATCTAGAAACAAGATTAAGAACTCAGAAAATCTTTCTTTTTTTAAAATTAATCAAAAAATAATTCCTAACATAAGATATGAAAATAATGAGCCAAAATTAAGAGATAGCATGAATTTTAAGACTAATAAAATCCCTTTTAGATTTAAGCAGATTTGGATGTTATTACTATTTTTTTCTATTATATTACCAGTGATTAATTGTACTCTTTCAGAGCTACATTTACAGAAAAACTATACTCAAACTATAAAAATAGAATTTAGTAAAGAATTCAAGAAAAATATAGAAAATATTTTGAATCAAAATGCTCCAGATTTTCTTAATAAATTACAACAAGAATTTAAAAATAAAGAACAACAAGGTTTTGAAGAAGGTTAAAAAGAAAGTATTAAAATTATTGAAGCCTTTAATAATTAACTCCAATCCCTGGAGATAGGGATAATTTTCAAATTACCCCTATTATTTCAATAAGTATTTTGAAAGATGAACAATAAACAATGTAAACTTTGAACCAAAACCAGTAACTTGCTAGTTTTGATTTACCGTCAACATCTGTGACTCAAACAATCGCTTTAACCATCCCTTGAGATATTTACGATTTGCTGCTTGCTGTTCTGGATCGCTAGTATCTAGGGGATGAGGTGCTAAACCTTTAACTGCTGCTGTAGTTACGCAAAACATAGATTTTTGGAAACTTTCACAAATTTTAATCCGTAAGTCTCCTTCTCCCCGAATACCCTGGTGATAAATATCCATGAGATAATCTGGAATAAAGTGGCGCATATCTTGCATTAACAAAGTAGGAGGAATTCCCGCTCCACCAATAGGAAGAGGATCTGCATATAATGCACCATAGTTAAAAGCACTCTGATCGTAGGGAATTTGATAAGCTTGAGCGTTGTAAGAGACAGTACCATGGAAAGGAGTACCACGGAAAAAGATTGCCTCTACATAGGGTACTGCGGTGTCAGGAAGAAAAGTCAAACCTAGGCTTTTAGGAAGTACCTCGTATTCTTCTCCCCGAATTGTTACTTTATAGGTAATGGGTCGAGCAGCATCTTTGACTAAACCATCAAGAATATGTTGCACCACATCAGGAATAGATTTGATCTCGCCTCGGTCATAGCGATCGCTCAAATCCAGAAAAATATCACTCATAACTCGCCAAAACTGACCCAAGCCACTATAGTAAGACATCTGGCGCAGTAGTTCTGGTAAAAAGTCAGGAAACACTTTATGTAATCCCAACATCAAAGGATTATATTTAAACTTAGCTTTAATTACTCTATCGGCAGCAGCAGCAAATTCGGGAGTATCCAAATAAGCATCTAAACCACCTCCTCCATGCCAAAACATGGATTTCATGCAATATTCTGCATATTCGTAATTAATTCTGTCATGCCAAAGATTTCTGAGTAATCTCTTAAAAGTAACTTCGCCGTTAAAGTATTTCCAGACGGGAAATAAACGTAAAAATTGGGTGTTGGCAATGTAACAAAGATTGACAGAGTAAGCGTCTAAGACCACACCATAGCTTTTGAGAATCCCTACTACTTCTACAAGATTTTGGGGAGTATCATTCAGTAAAGCCTCTCCTGATTCCAATCTATTAATATATTCCTCTATTACTTGAGATCTTGTTGATTTATTTGCACTTATAACCATATTTTTTTTATTTGCTATTTGTATCCGCAATTCATGAATTACGGATAGTTGATTTAACTACCAGTTAGTAAAGCTACTGCTTGCACTTCACTCCAATGAACTACCCAACTCGGTTGTATTCCAAAAGCGATGATTAAAAATAATAGTGTAAAAGCAGGAGCGTGTTCTACCCATTTCACTTGAGGTAGTCGGGCTAAACTTTGTGTTAAGCGACCAAAGAAAACTTTATTAATTACTAAAAGAAAGTAAACTGCCGTTAAACCAGTTCCCACTAAGCATAAAAGAGTTGGAATGGGGAAAATAGGAAAACTACCACGGAAAACCAAAAATTCGGATATAAAGCCTACCATTCCAGGTAATCCCGAACTAGCCATTACACCTAAAATCATCAATCCACCTGTTACAGGTAATCCTCTTTCTGGATTCAGCAAGCCTCTAAGACTTTCTACATCTCTAGTACCTGTTTTCTTGTAAACTACCCCTACCAACAAGAAAAGTAAAGCGGAAATTAAACCGTGACTTACCATCTGAAACACTGATGCCGTAATACTTAAACGAGTTGTTGCAGAAACACCTAAGAGAATGTATGCCATGTGAGCAATAGAAGAATAGGCTACAACTTTCTTCATATCTTTCTGAGCGATCGCACAAGAAGCACCATACAAAGCACTAATCCCTGCTAAGATAGCCATCCAGGGTGCAAGAATTACCCAAGCATCTAAGAATAATCCCACAGCAAAACGCAACAGACCATAAGTACCTAATTTCAGTAACACCCCTGCTAATAGTACAGATATGGGGGTAGAAGCTTCTACGTGAGCATCAGGTAGCCAAGTGTGGAAAGGAAAAATCGGAATTTTGATAAATACTCCTACTAACAAAGGAGCAATGACTAATAGCTGACTAGTTAAAGATAAAGTATGCGATCGCAAAGGCTCGTAGGCGAAACTATCTGCACCAGTTAACCAAACTAACCCTAAGAAGGAAGCTAACACTAAAATTCCTGACACTGCGGTATAGAGCAGAAATTTCATTGCTGCATAACCCCTTCTTTTTCCACCCCAAATAGCAATCAAGAAATATAAGGGGACAATCTCTAATTCATAGAAGAGGAAAAATAACAGCAAATCCTTGGCTAAAAATGCTCCCACAGCACCGCAACTCAAGAGCAACAAAATCGAGTAATAAAATCGAGGTCGAGCAATAGATTTATCGGTGACAATAATGGCAATCAGGGTTAGAAGACTATTTAGACACACCAGAGGAAAAGATAATCCATCTATACCGATGCTGTAGTTCAACCCGATCCACTGTAACCAAGGAATATACTCTGAAAATTGAAACCCACTCACACTGGTATCAAACTGCCATCCTAGATAAATATTAATAACTAAGACACTAAGGGCAGTAAATATTGCTAAGTTACGGCTCATCTTCCCTTCTTTGTCAGGAAAGAAACCAATAACTATCGCCCCCACCAGTGGAATCAAAATTAAAGCACTAAGCATAATCTCTTTGTTAATTAGGGAATAGGGAATAGGGAATAGGGAATGGGGAATGGGGAATAGTGAATGAGAATTGATTGTTGTTAATTATGTACGGGCGCAAGGCTTGCGCGGATACTTATTACTTATTAATAAAACAACCAACTTAAAGCGGGACACTTAAGGTGAGATTGAATTTCTGATTGGTCAATTGCAGCCATTGAGTGCATCCCAACCAATTCTGAATCCTATACGGACGGAAGGCTTGCGCGGATACCTGACTCCTACCAGAATGTCCCAACTATGGTTATTGAATCAGAGATGACCAATAGTTAGTTACTATCGACCATTGACCGTTAAGTAATGACCAAAGCAAAATGCTGATTCCCAGCACCATAGTCAAGATATAAAACTGAGATTTACCTGTAGTGTTATATTTCAAGGTATTGCCACTAAAAATAGTTGCCAAACTCACCAGATTTACTAACCCATCAACTACATAACGGTCGATCCAAGCAGTAAATTTTGCTAATAAAGATACTCCAGCTACTACTGTTACTTGGTACAAACGGTCAATGTAAAAATCATAAGCCAATAAATCTTGGAAGAATCGAACCACCACTTGACTGGATCTTGCCCAAGTTTTTCTCCGAGGAATTGCTGTAGCAATAATACAGCCCAAAACTCCTGAAGCAATTAATAAAGGCATTGCCCATTGAGTCACCTGAGCATTAGGCACTAACAAAGGAGCATTAGGGCTTAACCACAGATTCCATCCCATTGGTGCTAAGGGTGCTAGTAAAGTAACCACGGTTAAAGACACCATTGGAAATGCCATTTGCCAATTCACTTCTGGAGCGCGACGAGTTTTCATCTGGGGCTTCCCTAGAAAAATCACTCGAAATAGTCTAGTGAGGTTAATGGCAGATAGAGCATTGACAAACATTAACAATGCTAATAACCACCAGTCTGTATCCCAAGAGCCATTAAACCAACGCTGGAAAGTCCAAAACATTCCCATTGGAGTTAGAGCTAGTAGTCCAGCACTACCTACTACAAAAGCGATCGCTGTTGCTGGCATCCGTGACCACAAACCACCCATTTCCGTAACGTTTTGATTACTTGTCGTTAGAATTACTGCTCCTGCACTCATAAATAGTAAGGCTTTGGCGATCGCATGAGTAAACAAGAGTAAAAAGGCAATGTCAACTTGTCCTAATCCTACGGCAATAAATACTAAACCTAGATAAGCACTAGTGGAATGAGATAAAGCTCTTTTAATATCAATTTGCGCGATCGCCATTAAAGAAGTCCCAATTACTGTCACCGTCCCCAAAATAATCAAAGCGTCAGAAGATACAGGGGATAGAGTAAATACTGGTTGCAACTTAATCAAGACATAAGCACCAGCAGAAACTACAATAGAATTCCTGAGAATTCCTGCGGGGTTAGGTCCTTCCATCGCTTCATCCAGCCAGAGATTGAGGGGAAACTGAGCGCATTTCCCAGTAGGACCAGCAATTAAAGATAAACCTACCAGTGCTGCTGTTAAAGGATGTAAAGGAAACGTATTTGCCCAACTTTCTAGATCGGAAAAGTTTAAATCTGCTCCATAAGAAGACATTGCCACTATTCCCATCAACAGCACAATATCCCCCACTCGCTTAGTCAGAAAAGCATCTCTTGCAGCCGTCACTACCAAAGGTTGAGCATACCAAAATCCTACTAAGAGATAAGTTGATAAAGTCAACAACTCTAATAATCCATAACTAAGAAACAAAGAATCACTCAAAGCAATTCCTACTAGTGCTGCTTCAAAAAATCCCATCAGAGAGAAGAAACGTGCTAACGACCAATCTTTCTCCATGTATCCCAAAGCATAAATTTGAGCTAGCAGACTAATACCTGTCACTAACTCTAATGCACCCAAGCTGACTGGAGATAACTCCACAGCTAAAGTTAAATTCAAGTCTGCTACTTCTAACCAATGAAATACCAGTTTTTCCGTTGGAATTGACCAAATATAATTTAAAGCAATTGTTGCATGAACAAAGCCAATAAAAGTCATTAGGATATTAATATAAGCTGCTGGTCTTGGTCCTGTACGACGGATTATGCCCAAAGACCAAGGTAAGCTAAGGATTGCGCCAAGAAGCCCATAAAAAGGGGCAATCCATATACTTTTAAGAAGTAACTCAGCCATCAAAATGCCCCAGAAATTACAACATTAAATTTATATTTGCAGCCATTTATTTGTTGCTGCCAGATTTAATCAACGCTTACTTTATAATTTGTTAGTCCTTAATTTTATCAGGTTATGAAGCTCAATCCTATAAAAGTCTTCTCAGATAACGAGATAGTTTATCTTGAGGACAAGGGAAAAATATCACCCTTTTCAAATTGCAACAGCCTTGGGGGAAACCGCTACAATTAGCTAATCTGCTAGTTTTTTTATTCCTGCTGTTCCCTATAGCTTCTAGGCTATCTAAAAAACGCATATTTTCTTTATATTTTATCAAAATTGAGATTTTATTCCCAAGGATCGACCTATAACCCCCTTAACAGCCGTTTTGTGAGGCAAAAATCTATCAATAGATATTTATCATTACAAAATTATTTATACATTCCCTATTCCCTATTCTGTATTTCCTATTCCCCATATCAAATATCTAATTTAAAAAATCCACAAACTCAATGATTGAGAGCAAGGAGCCAATTTAACTACATACAAAATACTTTTGTAATTCTCTAGGCATTAATTCTTATTAACAATCAAATTAAAAAATATAATCACGATTTATATTGTCAAAGGGGACATCGTTATCTATCCTTAATTATGGAAAGGTAAATTAGCTATTCCCGTGAAATCTAAGTCAACTCATAACTAACTCAAAAAAACCAGTAAAAGAGAAAATTACAGACCCAGAAAGATGAAAGGAAACAGATTTGATCTAGGTCAAAGCTAAAACTACTCTCTTACAGGTAACTGTCTTAGTGAGTTCCCCAGAGGAAATTATGAGACTTGGTATGACGACGAATTAACTAAATTTAGTTGCTGAATTTTGGCTTGAATAAGAAGGAATTAAGAATATGCCCATCGCAGTTGGAATGATTGAGACTTTAGGGTTTCCCGCAGTAGTAGAAGCTGCTGATGCTATGGTAAAAGCAGCCCGTGTTACCCTTGTTGGTTATGAGAAAATTGGTACAGGTCGGGTTACAGTAATTGTTCGTGGCGATGTATCGGAAGTACAAGCTTCTGTATCTGCTGGGATTGAAGCTGCTAATCGTGTAAATGGTGGGGAAGTACTTTCGACTCACATTATTGCTCGTCCTCACGAAAACTTAGAATATGTCTTACCCATTCGCTACACAGAAGAGGTAGAACAATTCCGAACCTATTAGCTAGGATAGGTATCTTTGAGAGATTTGAGGGTGAAGTGGTATGGAGATAATTTCTAGCTCCTGAACATAATCATTGTCAGAGAGCAGTTTTCCGCCTATGGTTTCACCTTTGGTTCTTGCTATTTGGTTAATAAAAATATTTTTTAAGGAGTAAAATTTCCATGTCTATTGCAGTTGGAATGATTGAAACTTTAGGGTTTCCCGCAGTAGTAGAAGCTGCTGACGCTATGGTAAAAGCAGCCCGCGTCACTCTGGTAGGATATGAAAAAATTGGTACAGGTCGGGTTACAGTAATTGTTCGTGGTGATGTATCTGAGGTACAAGCTTCCGTATCTGCTGGAATTGATAACGTGGGTCGTGTAAATGGTGGAAGAGTTTTATCTCACCATATTATTGCTCGTCCCCACGAAAACCTGGAGTATGTACTACCAATTCGTTACACTGAGGCGGTAGAACAATTCCGTGAAAGTGTCAATCCCCAGCCTTTAAGAAGACCATAGATGCAAATTGCCAAAGTTCGTGGCACAGTAGTAAGCACTCAAAAAGCTCCCAGTATGACGGGAGTTAAACTGCTATTAGTGCAGTTTATCGACGAATCAGGGCAGTTATTACCAAAATACGAAGTTGCAGCGGATATTGTGGGTGCTGGTATCAATGAGTGGGTTTTGGTAAGTAGGGGAAGTGCTGCTCGTATCGAAAGCCGTTACGAAGAACGTCCTTTAGATGCCACGATTGTAGGAATTATTGACACAGTTTCCGTCGATAATCGCTCTCTTTACAGCAAAAGAGAAGCAGAACGTTTTTCATAAGAAAATTCCAGGGAATATTTGATAGTAGCAAAACAAGTTACTTACCTGAAATAGCTTTTGGCTTAGTTAATGTAGGAGAAAATTAAATCATGGCAGTCCGCACTAAAGCGGCTCCCCCAACTCCTTGGTCGAGCGATCTAGCAGAACCACAAATCGATAGTAGTGCCTACGTACATTCATTTTCCAGATTGATTGGAGATGTTAGAGTAGGTGCGAATGTATTTATAGCTCCTGGTAGCTCGATTAGAGCAGATGAAGGAACACCATTTTATATTGGAGAAAGCACTAATATTCAAGACGGTGTCGTTATTCATGGCTTGGAAAAGGGGAGAGTTACAGGAGATGACAGAAAAGAATATTCTGTCTGGATAGGTAAAAATACTTGTATCACTCACATGGCATTGATTCATGGTCCAGCCTATGTGGGAGATGAGTGTTTTATCGGGTTTCGTTCTACGGTATTTAATGCCAAAGTTGGCGATGGCTGTATTGTAATGATGCACGCTCTAATTCAAGACGTAGAAATCCCACCTGGTAAATATGTCTCATCAGGAGCAGTAATTACTACTCAACAACAAGCAGACCGTCTGCCTGACGTTCAAGACAGCGATCGCGCTTTTGCCCACCACGTAGTTCAAATTAACGAAGCTCTCCTAGCTGGATATCAATGTGCAGAAAATTCTGCTTGTATCAATCCCATCCGTGATACTGTTGCTGAACCTCAGTCAGATTCCCCAAAGAACACTAAAGATAATAACTATATAAATTCAGTAGGAAATATGAGTTTAAGTACTGATATCAGAACCCAGTTGAAATCACTGTTGGCTCAAGGATGCACTATCACTACTGAACACGCCAACAAGCGTCGTTTTAAAACCAAATCTTGGTTAACTGGTGGTGCGATCGCTGGTAGAAACGAAGACCAAATTATGGGTCAACTAGCAGGCATTCTACAAGAACATCAAGGAGAATACGTCAAGCTAGTAGGAGTAAACCCCCAAGCCAAACGTCGAGTTGCTGAAATTATCGTTCAGCGTCCTGAAGATACCCCCAGTCAAGGTAAAGTTGCAAGCTCTAGCACCAGTTACAGTAACGGTAATGGCTTTGCTAGTAATGGTAGCAATGGCACGGTCGATTTTTCTGGACAAATTAACTCTCTACTCTCTCAAGGTTGCAATATTGGTATTGAACACGCCAACAAGCGTCGTTTCAAAACTAAATCTTGGCTCACTGCCGGACAAGTTAGCGGTAGCCTCAATCAAGTCATGAGTGAGGTAACAGCAATAGCTAACCAACATCCTCAAGACTATGTTCGCATCATCGGTGTTGACCCCAACATCAAAAAAAGAATAGCGGAAATTATTGTACAACGCCCAGGAGAAGGAATTGCTACAGGCTCATCTAATGGCTCTAGCTTTGCTTCCCATAGCTCCAGTAGCAGTTACAGCAGTCATACCGCAGCAAGTAGTGGATTGAGTGATTCCGCATTACAAGAAGTTCGCTCCTTACTATCGGCTGGCTACAAAATAGGCACAGAACACGCTAACCAGCGTCGTTTCAAAACCAAGTCTTGGCAAAGTTGCTCTCCTATAGAAAGTACCCGTGCATCTGATGTTATATCAGCATTAGAAGCTTGTTTGACAGAACACGCAGGAGAATACGTCCGTATGATCGGTATCGATCCTGCTGCCAAACGTCGCATTTCTGAAACTATAATTCAACGTCCTGGCGATCGCCAACAAGTAGCCCCAACTAATACTGCACCAGTTTCTAGTTCTAGCAATGGCTTTAGCTCCAGCAATGGGAATGGTAAATGGAATGGGAATGGTCGCACTCACGGCTACAGTAACGAATTTAGCAACAAACACTTAAGTGAATCCGCATTACAAGAAATTCGCTCTTTACTATCGGCTGGCTACAAAATAGGCACAGAACACGCCAACAAGCGTCGTTTTAAAACCAAGTCTTGGCAAAGTTGCTCTCCCATTGATAGCCGTCATGAATTAGATGTAGTTGCTGCATTAGAAGCTTGTTTAGTAGAACACGCAGGAGAATACGTCCGTCTGATTGGTATAGATCCTGCTGCCAAACGTCGCGTCTCTGAAACTATAATTCAACGTCCATAAATAAAGACGAATTACAACGGTAATTAGTAATTAGCAATTAACAACTGATTACTGATTACTGATTACTGATTACTGTAAAAATGTATTTACCACCTCTGCAACCTGTAGTTAATTCCAAGATTCTTATTGGTGGGGATGTTGAAATTCACCCCACTGCATCTATAGCACCAGGAGTTATCATACAAGCTGCTCCCAATAGTCGTATTGTCATAGGTGCTGATGCTTGTATTGGGATGGGAGTTGTTCTTAATGCTTATGGTGGTGTCATTCATGTAGAAAATGGAGCGACTTTGGGTTCTGGAGTTTTAGTCATCGGAGAAAGCACAATTGGTAGCAACGCTTGTATTGGAACAGCAACGACAATTTTTAATGCTTCTGTCTCTCCTATGAAAGTTGTTACTCCAGGTTCGATAATTGGGGACACCTCTCGATATGTAGAGAACAACTTTTCCGATAATAGCTCCACCACAAGTGATTCACCAACCAAGCCTTCAGAAATAGATGCTTTAAATGGAATTAAGAATGAAGATTCGGAAACTGCTACTATTTTGAAGCCCGAAGAATCACCAAAATCCGAAATTAATCAGCAACCAAATTCTACTGAAAATAACTCAAAGACTGAGGAAATAGTTGATAGTTCACCTCCCCCTAATTCTCCCGATCCTTGGAGCGAAGAATCAGAGGAAGTAACAGAAACGACAACAATTGTCGAAGAGATTGAAAAAAACCTCAAAATTCCAGAAGGAACGGCGATCGGTAAAGTCTATATCGATCAATTGTTAGTTACTCTTTTTCCTCACAAAAATTCTCTCAATAAATCTCCCTCTTCAGGGCAGATTGAGTGATTGAAGTGCAAGATTATTGGGATTTACGATCTAATTAGTATCTCGATCTTTAACTTAAATAAGTATTTTTCAAAAAAAATCAAATAACTTTTTTGGGTCATTATAAACGGCTATTAACTCAAAAAAATACAGTTTATCGTCATTTTTGTGATTTTACACAGATAATTTTTTAATTAATTAATCCTAAATTTTCGAGTATATATACTTAGGCTATCTTGGAAATGACAACTGATGCCAAATATATTGGCTTATGGTTGAATAGCATATAGCTAATTAATATTTCTTAACAAAATTGAGTAAACCATATTAAAGCATTAGTGAAACTAATCAATCACCCAAATAAATACAATCAAATTTCCCAAAAAATATTGACAAAACTGATTTTAAAGTCTAAAAACTATGTTAAGATTATTACTTGAAAAAAGAATTAGTCATACGAAGATTAGCGACCTACATTTTCGCTCTTGTATAGTGACTCTTACAGATTTTTCTTCCCAGTGAAATAGAGTCCACAGATATATTTAGACTCTAAAAAAGAAAACACTAAGCATCTTGTTTATGGAGGAATTAACCTAACATGGTACAAACCAAATCATCCGCAGGGTTTGACGCAGGGGTAAAGGATTATCGCCTTACCTATTACACTCCTGACTACACTCCCAAAGACACTGATTTATTAGCTTGTTTCCGTATGACTCCCCAGCCTGGAGTACCTCCAGAAGAAGCTGGTGCTGCGGTTGCTGCTGAATCTTCTACTGGTACTTGGACTACAGTATGGACTGACAATCTAACTGACTTAGATCGTTACAAAGGTCGTTGCTATGAAGTAGAGCCTGTACCTGGTGAAGACAATCAGTATTTCTGTTTTGTAGCTTATCCTTTAGACCTTTTTGAAGAAGGTTCTGTTACTAACGTATTAACCTCTTTGGTTGGTAACGTCTTTGGATTCAAAGCATTACGTGCGTTACGTTTGGAAGATATCCGTTTCCCCGTTGCTTTAATCAAAACCTTCCCTGGACCTCCCCACGGTATCACTGTAGAGCGTGACAAGCTCAACAAATACGGTCGTCCTCTGTTAGGTTGTACCATTAAACCCAAACTAGGTTTATCCGCTAAAAACTATGGTCGTGCAGTTTATGAGTGTCTTCGTGGCGGTCTAGACTTCACTAAAGACGACGAAAACATTAACTCTCAGCCTTTCATGCGCTGGCGCGATCGCTTCTTATTCGTACAAGAAGCAATTGAGAAATCTCAAGCAGAAACCAACGAAATCAAAGGTCACTACCTCAACGTTACTGCTGGTACTTGCGAAGAAATGCTCAAGCGTGCTGAATTCGCTAAAGAACTTGGCACACCCATCATCATGCACGACTTCTTAACTGGTGGTTTTACTGCTAACACTACCCTATCCAAGTATTGTCGTGACAACGGTTTATTACTTCACATCCACCGTGCAATGCACGCAGTAATCGACCGTCAAAGAAACCACGGTATCCACTTCCGTGTCCTAGCTAAATGTCTCCGTCTCTCTGGTGGCGACCACTTACACTCTGGTACTGTTGTAGGTAAATTAGAGGGTGAGCGCGGTATCACTATGGGATTCGTTGACTTAATGCGCGAAGACTATGTAGAAGAGGATCGTTCTCGCGGTATTTTCTTCACTCAAGACTACGCTTCTATGGGTGGAGTTATGCCTGTAGCATCTGGTGGTATCCACGTATGGCATATGCCCGCACTAGTAGAAATCTTCGGTGATGATTCCTGCTTACAGTTCGGTGGTGGTACTTTAGGACACCCATGGGGTAATGCTCCTGGTGCAACAGCTAACCGTGTTGCTCTTGAAGCTTGTGTTCAAGCTCGTAACGAAGGTCGTAACTTAGCTCGTGAAGGTAACGACGTTATCCGTGAGGCTTGTCGTTGGAGTCCCGAACTAGCTGCTGCTTGCGAACTCTGGAAAGAAATCACCTTCGAGTTTGAAGCAATGGATACTCTCTAAACCCAGTCCAAGGTTATCAGTTAATAGCAAGATTCAAAGCTAAAAAGTTGCCTACAATAACCAACTTTTAAATTAGTAGCCTGTAATCTAAAAGACTAATAACTATAACTGATAACTGATAACTGAATAAGATGCAGCCAAAAGACATTGCGAGAGATACAGCTAAGATTGTACAAAACTATCTGACCTATCAAGCGGTAAAGGTCATTATCGCTCAACTGACGGAAACCAATCCAGCAGAAGCCATCTGGCTGAGACAGTATTCTTCTGGTGGAAAACTTCAGGATGGTGAAAAGTATATCGAAGGGCTAATGTCAGAACTTCAAGGAAAGCGATTGGTCATGCGAATTTTAATAGTTCGTGATGACTTAGTAGAGCAAGTTCTAGAGTACATCCCAGAGATAGTTAGTAGTTCTATTAAACAAGCGAACTTAGAGCATCGTCGTCGTCTTTTGGAGCGTCTTACTCAATCTTCTCCTCAAGCAGATAATACTGAGTTAGATGCTAGGGAATCTTCTGAAGAAAATAACTAAAGGATAAGCGAATGAAAACATTACCTAAAGAGCGTCGTTACGAAACCCTTTCTTATTTACCCCCTTTAACTGACCAACAAATTTCCAGACAAATTGAATATATGTTGGAGCAAGGTTATATTCCTGGAGTTGAATTTGAAAAAGACCCTACTCCAGAATTACACCACTGGACTTTATGGAAACTTCCTTTATTCAATTGTCGCTCTGCTCAAGAAGTATTAGCAGAAGTTCGCGAGTGTCGTTCTGAATATTCTGATTGTTACATTCGTGTAGTTGGTTTTGACAATATTAGACAATGTCAAACTGTCAGCTTCATCGTCTATAAACCAGGTGCTAGTCGTTACTAAGGTTAAATCATTTAACTCAACACCATTAAATCTCAGGTCAACAACCCATCGACGAAGTCGAGGGCTTGCAATATAGCCCACAAGTTGACCAGACTAAGTCATTTAGTTGGCTACGTTAACGGCAAGTGTTTAAGTTCCTACCTTAAGGTGTGTGCCAGCCTTGAGCTCTAGAACCAGGTGGTTAAACAGGCTTAAAGGGTTAAACTAGTGCTGCTTGGATAGTACCGACCGTTAACATTGTCGAGGCAAACATTACCCCAGAAATGGGAGGTTTTAAAGCTAGGTTTCCAACCAAAAAACCTGCATTTATTTGTAAA
>JAAUYH010022198.1_pt1 | contig 28960 bp, 20 predicted proteins | sample 7278061 | NCBI WGS metagenome assembly JAAUYH01 (sample SAMN14350203, study PRJNA611818) | marine sediment metagenome | isolation source: surface marine sediment (0.6m) | place: French Polynesia: Moorea | collected 2018-08
AGCTCCAAAGTCGTTTTCAAGGAAACCTTTCTTATTTTGGGCTTGGTCCACAACACAGTATCTGCCTAAATCTGCCCCTCTTGGTGGCAAATAATGCTCCTGTTCTGCAAAATCAATTCCATCCCTATTCCACGCTGTTCCGAAATCTCGCAAACAGTAGCTGCATTTCATTGTCAGAGGTTGGGAAGAGAGGAGGGGAAGTAATACTTTCGCCTTAATCACGTATTTCGAGTTTTCAGAATAAACATTTACTGTCTACCCTTTATCATAGTTCCTTCAGAGAAATATGTTGCTTCTGTTCTGTAAATATTGCAGACTTCGGTCTTCATCGCAGCATGCAAGATGCAGCTCACTCTTTCATTGTTATTCATTTCCTCCGACGATCTCAGGTAGAATTGTTTTTCGTCGCATGCATGAGAAGCGTTGTTTATCCACTGTGGAACACGTGATACGTCAGCAAGAGGCGGCGAAAACAAGTACCTCCGCAGGAAATCGCCGAAGCTCGAGTCACCGAACGTTCGTAAACGGCAACCGCAAATATAGTTTGCCAAATGTTGACGATGAAATATCCATGTTTCCGAGCATTGTTTCAGATCCACGAAGACTGCGAGAATTTCGTTGTTCATTATCAAGAAAGTGCCTGCCTGCATCCACCGCTACAACGCCCGCATATAACTGACTCGGCTGATATTCTATAACGGTTATGAGGTCTTTGTTGCTCACATCATATCGTAAGTTGTGCGAGAAATATTGCAGAACGACAGAATATTGTTCTTTGTTTCTCACTATCATATCGAAAAGATAATGATACGAGGAAGAGTGTAGAATTCAAATTGTTTGTAGCATTTTGAGCAAGCAGCCTTGTTTTTCCGACGAGTCTCTGTTCCTACAGCCGAGCACGGTACATTGTCTTTCCTGTCGCGTTAACTTCTAACCAACAGCATAAATAGAGCAACTTCGTTCCATTCTCGAGTGCAATCCCTTCAAACCATATAAAAATGTCTTCAAGCAGAAAGCCATCAAGTGACGTGCTCAAGCGTATCAAGGCCGAAGCCAAACGCCTGGCGGAGCAGGAGTATCGCACGAATCTCACCAAGAACAAGAGTGCGTTTGTATCTCGTCAAACAGGACGCCATTACGAACGCTTGCTAAAGAAACATTATGAGGACGCTGAGAAGCACACAAGAGCGTTACAATCATCCAACGCACGCATGAAAGCTGGCAACGCCCAGATCAGAAGAGACATCCACAGTTTGAGGAGTGACATCCAATACCACGAACTAGCACGAAAACTGGACGGTAGTCGCAGGCGATAAGAGGACTACAGAGCAACAGCAGCGTCTATTAAACATAACAAGGTCTTTCTGGCCAATTACTAACAACGCCAGTGCTGGTTTACTTCAATATTTGTAGAGCTTTGCACCATATGACACAACGTAAAAGAAAGTTGCAGACATCAACATTCTCAGGATCCAGTCTAAGTAGAGTGGCGTTCGAGTCTTCTACTGCTCACAATTCTAGGATTAGCAAACTATTTGGTTGTGTACGAGATTATACTTGATCTCCTTCAGGCATGTACAAGTATCGTTTTGCCTGAGCCTTCCATTTAATCACCGAATCGTGCAAGTATTCTTGGGTTGTCTGTAGTGGATGGATCAGAACCATTCTGGGCTCATAAATAATCGAAGAAACTGACGTGTGAAGGGACACTACCTCACAGCCTTATTGATCTGCCAGCACAGCCTAGTTGTGCTTGTCAGCAAATAAGAAAACCAGTAAAACCCTGGAGTTGTGTACAGTATTAGAAGTACTGTACGGTACAATAGACCATTTGTACTGAACCGGAATGAGAGTTGATAAAAAAATCTTGGACATAGTACCCAATAGCACTGAAGCAAAGGTGCGCAACAAGCAGTACTGTACTGTACCGTACAACGCACCTTTTCGAACTCGCTGTTTCACGGCTCGTCTGCCGTGAACCACAGTATGTCTCCTGTCTATTAGAATAGATAATGGCGAATTATATTTAGTTCAATAGAAAGTACCAACTTTCCGCAAGACTGAGAGCCATTAAGTAGTTAGCAACGCGTGATGCATTTTTTGCATTCTTGTCAATACGACAGGGCAAATGGAGAGAGTGTGCTCCTTTTATGAGTTAGAGAAAAGCTTTTTCCTTTAGAAATACAAAGCTACGATTTCAAAGCCTAATATTTAATCTGTTCTTTTCTTATTCTTCAGTCTTCTTCTAGAAATATAACCCCACTTCACTTTCGATGGTTTTTATGAGCTAGAAGCCTCGATTCGGTGGGCTCTGGTGCAAAAGCGTTTGACGGGTAATATCCATGTTGCGAAAGTTTCATACGTCAGCTATCCTCGCGAATGCGAAACTTTCTCGCTAGATCAACGAGACGAATCAGCAGATCAAATTTAGGGGCTATTATATTCGTTGCAGCCCACACCCATGGGAAATTGCATTACATGAAATATTGAAAGTTGAAGTAGAATTTTCACCTCGAGAAATGGTCGGGAACTCAAAGTTTTACATGAACAACTTGATTAAAGTTGTACAGAGTGTTGATAAAGGGGAGATACTAACTGATTGATCAAGAGAAATTGACGAATAAAACTATATTTAGCGACACACTGAAACCTCCGCTGGCAAAATAGAGGCATCAAACTATCTATTTAGAAAGCCTATGTTGACCACTCCATCGTCAGTGAAGTCAACACTATTTGATTTAGTAAACCAACCATGAAATGAGTACTTACATCATGGTTGATTCCTTGCCTACATAGAGAGACATGTAGGTATAAAATCATATGCGCTTGTTGGAAATGAAAGTACTGTTCTTCGATTTATTCTTCTCTGTAGTAGACATGTGCAATTGAAATATTCGATGGGCAATTTTAGTCTGCATCTAAGTAATTGGAGTCTATTTTCGAATCATGAACACAACATGCTCGATCGAAGACACTTCATCACGTTATACAACACATATCAGCGTATGTATCAATTCTAGGCATCATTCAAATTCATGCGCTTACTTTTTAAATCAAGATACGGGCTTTAATTCGATTATAGAAATTGCAGGTATGCATTGCAATTCAGAGCAATTCCATACTTTCTACTTCATACAATTTTGATCCGGAAGTGAAATATTTCTAATTCTTCGTATCTTTTTGCTAAAGATAGGCATCAATTTTTGAATGGGCACGCTAAGAGTAGCAAACTACCTGGCGCTAATTCATTCTTGTTCATCATACTTCCGTTTCCATTGAAACCGAAATTTGAATCTGCGAAGTTATTCTTGGATTTCCCTGTGCAAGAGTGGTTATCTTAAGACTTCTATTTCGAAAAATGTTCTAAGAAATGAGTAATCTATGAGAGAAACGGACGAGGAAGTTTGGGTTTGAGGTTTGGAATAAAGATGCGAACTGGCTTGATTTATTTTTATGGCATTGTGGTCGAATATTGTCTGAACTAGTTCCAGTTTATCTGTAGAGACGATGGCATAAGCCTTAAAAATAACTTCGCGCTCTAGCTCATGATACGTGCTTTGGAATAATCTATGAGAAAAAACTGCTGAGCAGTGTTGGGAGTAAGGCATCATAATGATATTGATCTTCCAGACGATATTTATCGACGTGCACTGAATAAAAAAGATAAAATTATATGTGCAGGTTCATATCATTATGTGCAGTGATCGGAGTAAGAAAATTCCGAACGTTCTGTTTTCAGTTAGAATTGCTATAAACATCCAATAGAACTACGGAGTATTTTGCAATGCGACAAGCCATACAGTGCAGCTCATACAAGCAGTAGAAATTAAGAATAGACTTCTAAATCCTACCTGACGGAGAGCTGTAACAATAGAGGATGAGAAATACCTTCTAATGGATATTGATAGTTTGAAATTGGAAACGCTGCAAAAAAATTCGAGCTACACCAGGCCCTGCAGATGTATAATGATGCAGAACTATGTCTTGCTGCGCTGGTGGAATTGCCCCAATTAATTAGAATTAGATTAACTGACTTCGTTTTTAATCTAACAGAACTTGATTGTAAACTAACGGGTTGTCATGAATATGGTGATTAAAGCTTCGAAATGGTGAAAGCCACATTCGCGAATCAGATTCCTCCGTTAAGATTTGGAGAAATGGTTTAATCATTGCTCGATACGGTTCTGCGTAACTTGATACATGTTATCATTCGGAAAAACTGAATCAGCTTATTCTTTTCCGGTTGCTCCAGAGAAGTACACGGTTGATTACAGTTTGTTGATTACAATGATGTCGAAAGGATATGATTAGTGATAGAACCAATGTGATGAATAGAAAAATAGTGAGTGGAAGTCCAATTACCCTAGCATTCTCTTCGTCTTTTACAGAGTTCTAATACTACGGAGCAATTTCATCCTTTCGCCATATAAACAGACGTTCATCGATTTGAATCAGAGTCATGTACTTCTCCACTATTTCATCTTTTCTATCTATTAGAACCTCATTTTTCACAGTCGATTGGGATGACTCGGCCGTCACGCCTTCAAATGGTAAGACCCATGGTGAAGAACTTTGAGAAATGTGAACTCTAAAACTCTACCCAGACCGCCATTGCTGGAAATGGTTATCATCCCTACATCAACTGGAAATACTGAGAATGCTGAAAATGACGTGGCAACTAGCCTTTTGAGTACTTCAGTTCGTTCTTCAATGTTTTCCGTGTTCTTTATCATGAGTTGCAGACGAGGCCCATCATAAATCTGGTTCGTTGATACTTAGAAAAAAATCTACGACTTAATAGCTCATTAGCGACGGTGGCGGGACTGCCCGTGGTGGTGCTGAAGGTCAGTGTTCAGCCGATGAATCTTGTTTCTTAGTCGAGCGTTGTTTGCACTCATTCGCGCATTCGAGGAGCTTAATGCTCCCTTCTGCTTTTCGAGGTCTTCGTAGTGTTTCTTGAGAAGGCGAGCGTAGTGACGACTGGTCATTCTGGAAATGAAGGCACTCTTGTTTTTCGTCAGGTTGCTTTGATAGTCGATTTCCGCGAGACGTTTGGCTTCGTTTTTAATCCGCTTGAGAACATCGGATGAGGTTCTTCTGGAGGAAGACATTCGATAAGTTGTTGAACGTTGCAGGATGTTGTCGAACTTTGGCTTCTGGGTTTCAGGGGATTACGTTGATAAGTACAGCTCCAGCTGCGGAAACGTGTATGAAGGGGGAATAATTGAAATGTCATTAAGGTCCTTGCGCTATCTTTGCTGGAAAAATAAGGAATTGTATTATTGGGAAATCGTGTTACTTCATTGGACAGGAACGTTTCTCATAACCTCATATCAAAGTTTGCTGTCTTCGACTGTACGCAAGTTTCGATCTTCGTGCTGTTTCTCATAAAAACAGAGTACGATCGAAGTATTTGTGTATGCAAAACCCAAGTGTGGCTTCTGTTAGAGCCGCTCTATTTACTATCTCGAGACTACTCTTCGTGCTGCAGCGCCCTACTCTAATCGGCATCATTCAACTGTTCTAATGCAGCACGATTAGAAAATATATTAAGTGCAAAATTAGCTTCTCAAAAAACCCTTTCTATTATGAATGTGCTATTGCCTTACTAATTGATCTGTGGCTGTTCTCGATATTTGTCCTACAACCGGCAGATATCGACATGCGAGACGAATCAAATGATTCATCCTTGAAGATCTACATGCATAGATACTTCTATGCTTCAAAATCAGTCGATGAATTACACATGATGTGCGCTCCAAATTAGCTTTCACAACGCACTGAATTTCACTCCAACTCGCCTTTCAGGATCGAAGGGACAAAACACGAGAAAAGACAGCTAGCGGAAGGGCGGAACATAACAAGATTAAATGACCGATGAGCAACCCGGAACACCTTTCTACTGTCGTTTGATGCTCTGCTGGAATCATTCCGTTTGATTGTTGGCAGCTCGACTACAAGGAGGAAGACGCAAGAAACAACAACTATAAGGAAACTACAACTTGAGAAAATGAAACCATCGCGGAATCACAAAGCTCTACTGAAGTACCTTCCTAATTTTTACGCATCGTTCGCAATTGCCCCAATACATTCATTGATGTGAAAAATGCCTTATCCTTGTATGATCGCATTGAGAATTCATTTGTGCTGGGAATATGGCACATTTCTTCAGCTATCCTGTGAAACCGCGGGTAACTTTCTCTGCACTCAGGACTTCAAGGAAATGGATGCACTCACTCATTCTGCAACAACGCAATTGAGACGATTTAGGAATGACTACGAACAGCAATATAGACGTGATTCGCTGATCCTTATTTTTCATGGCATTGGTCTCTTGCGAATTCTGTTCAATCTCACATGAGGTTGCATGCATGGGCTGGAAATCGATCAATACACCTGAGTTACACGAAAGCCGTCGCTCCGCGAATAATGTGTTCTTGAAAATTTTCATCGGCTTGCTTTATTCTGCATTCATAGCTCATAATTCATGAGCAACACTTTATTTGTACTAAAGGCGGTTCAATTACTTTTCAAATTCTCTTCATAACAATTCTAAGCCAATTGAATCATAGACGATGTCCTACCGAACTCGATCTATTCGTGGAGTTCTTAAAACAATTCCTCATCATCACATATTTCTCCAGGTCACGTAGTATTTTATTGGCGATTCATGCTGATACCCCGCAGCTATTCTCATTTCCTGGTATTCTTTTAATTTCTCTTGTATGCCCTCGGGTTTTAGCTATTGCATGAAGATTATTTATAGGAGTTTCCTGTTATAAGCCTACTCCGGCAGTTGTCTTTGTTTTTTTTGATGGCACTCTTGCGATTGGCTGAGAAAAAAGGTTTATATATATATATATATATATATATATATATGTGTGTATATATTTCATTGACATTAATTCACTGCGCTCTATGTTACACATCATGTGTCATCAACCGCGAAAAGTGACCCTGAATTGATCTGATGTGACATGAGCTTAACTCACATAGAAGGTTGCAGTTCATTAACCTTCTTTCCCCATTTTCTGCAGCAATCAATTGCCAGTTTCTGTAAATACGTGCTACTGAATTCTGTCTACTCAATAAACCGACAACGAAGGAATAAACGACATTTAGGACCACACCATATTCTATCACATGAGTTGCCAATGATACAGATGTCATTCATGCTACACGTAACAGTTTCGCTTCAAACCCGGCTTTTATTGCCAGGATTTTTCAGAGTGATGTAATAGTGAGCAACGGTACACATTTTCGTGTTTCAGATAAAACAGATACAGCCTTCTTTTACTGGTCTAATGGACCAGATAACTATCAAGTGCACGGACGCGGAAAGATCTGCGGAAAGTAAACTTTAAGGGTCGTTAAGAAAGTGAAAGAGGTATAGAGCGCAACACGTCGGAGTGTTAAGATGACGGTAATTGAAAAGTAATATTCATTACTGATTGCGCCGCAATGATCTTTCGGGGATCTTTATTTATACGGCATCTTGCACCACAAAAAGGTACGCAAACAGCTTTATTTTGCTGGTATAAATGAAAAACTCAATATTCTAATTACTGTTTTCACAAACCCACTTTTCAATTGCTGCATAGGCAGATGTGGTCCCCGATAACCATGAAATCATGATTTTGTAGGTCGATCAGTTCCGTTCTTTCGTATCACTTCATAGTGTAGAACATATTTTGCTCACATGGGTCCTTTTGTACTTGGAAAATATCATTAGTTCCCTCCAAATATTCGCGTGCGCACGTAGTAAGAGAGATTGGATTGGATTAAATTCAAGCAGAATCCCGCTGAAGAATTGCTTGTGGCCAACATAAATCGTAAGGTCGGGAGTATCTTTACAGCTTTTGAACTTGTAGCGATTCCGAATATAATGTCATTCGCTGTCTTGTACATGCATAATGAATTAAAGTGATTCAAGGCTATAGTAGAATACTCCGCAAGGATAGTTTTTCCTTCGTACTCACTTTGACACAAAACCCGGTATTTCTGGTTCCGGGATCAGACGCAATGTTGCAATTAGACTGTCATGACGTAATGCCTAGGGCACTGATTCAGACAACATCAGCTTTATTTTTAGTAGCAAATCGATTTCAACTGAATTTGAATAAGTTAATTTTTCAACTTCGAATAGTAATCTCGGCCACAATGGGCGTTAAATTCTCTGTCTTAAGGACGGCAGTACCTATTCTAGAGCAACTCGACTCAGACAATCGACTTCCTATAGTCAGGGAAGAGCAAACTACTGTTATTGTACATTTATGAAGCAAAATTAAGTACTCGAAATTGTCTGAAGGAACGACTTAAAAAGTGGAACAGTAATCACTTCCAGCCTTGAAATTCCCAATTTTAATGCTCTAGATTCATGCGCTATTGTGCTATACTAGTTGATTTATTCAAAAGCACCGGTACTGGATTCTGCTCTCCGAACAAAGATTCGAACATTTTCTTCAAACGTGGTCCAGAATTCAGAAGTCACATGCTGCATACGTTTCTCTCGGATCGTTTATATGTGTTGACATGGTATTCTCTTGAGCGCTGCGCTCTTCTAAAGTTGGAGATGCTCGACGATCCGCTGAGAAAAAAGCGGTAGAAATAAGGAAGGGTGCGAAACTGGTTTGATTTAGTTAAGATCAATAAACGGTGTTTCATGGAATACGTAATAAACTAACAGGCGTTAAAAACTTGAAGGCGCTCTATTACGTGAGAAAACCCTCTCACGAGTTAGACGATACAATTGACACTGAACTGTTCAGTACAAGAGCGCTAAAGTATGCACGCTTCTAAAGAGCCAATTAATTTATATTTCTTGCCCCTTGCAGTGTGCATAGCACCATCGGTGTTGTAAGACAAGTAATAGCAGTAAGCTGATTAATACTTTTACTGACAGTAGTATTTTTTAAATGAGACAGTAAAGCAGTGTACAGTACTCAGTCCGAAGTAGAATTTAAATTGTTTCTTTTTTCTCTTGTTCAACTTAAAGCCCCATTTAATTGATTCGTCGGTTGTATGAAGAGCTTGTATATACAAACAGGTGTATAATATTCTGAAGACATGGTTCAGAATAGTTAATAGAAGCTGGAACTGTAATGTTGTTCAAGTAGCGGCATTACGGTTACGTATTACATATAGTTCAACAATATAATAATAGTTGCAAGTATGAATTACCTGAAACAAAACATGTGATTTTTTTAATTTTTGAGAGAGCATTAGCAGTTCTGTATCGAGCACGCATAAATCAAAATTTAATGATGTGTTGTAGTAACGTCATTCCCGCAGATGCGAGCACTTTATTTCAGAACCGATGAAAATTTCAAACCCGTGAACAAGGAAGGTGACGCTCGATGTTCTAGAACCATTTCTAAGAATCCTTTTCAATAATGAGAACACTAATTAGCATATGAAAATTCATAAGGTTTTCTTTGAGAACAAAACTCGCAACTCAATTTCTAACTAGCTATCACAGTGCAATCCACTTGGAGGAACATCTTTTCCAACCTACGTGCCAAAATTTTGGCACAGTGTAGAGTAAACTGGCTTATGTTCGTGGTGTCTGCAAACTATCAGAGCCGGGCCCAAGTATATTGATCAAATTCTATGCTTCCATAATCAAGTGCTGGTACAAATAGTATTTGGGAGTCCTTCACGAATCCCTCAACTCCAGCATAAGAGACTGGTCTTTGTGCACCTTTGTCTGCTTTCTAGCTACAGCGAATTACCATCATCAAGAGTCCGCATACCTAAAATTTCGGGCTAGTGCTCTGTATTAAGTCGTTTGGAAATTGTTACCAATGTTTCTTATTCCATACAATAATTAGAGTAAATGTAATATGGACGAAGCAAGTGCCTGAATATTTTATTTGATCTAATCAACTTTCAGCTACAAGCTCACTTTCTAATTGTTGCTAGTTTCTGAAGTATTCCCAGTCCAGATATCATAACCCATGATAGCTAGGAGTGATATCAGGAATGCAGCAGAGCTTTTGTAATTGTAGAAAGAATAATGCGGAGGGCTATTTTCTGCGTAATGACGCATATGAGCATGGTTTGTGTCGAAAATTGGATTTTTTTCTTCTATTCTCTTGTTATAAGATACGAAGAATCAGAAGATAAGATCAGATTTTGTTAATATAAAGGGTGTTTATTATAAACTGCCGATTTTGAAGTGGAATTTAGCTCTGCTTCTCAATTACGCCTGTTCACGACTGAAGTCGTGTAAGATGGAGAGATTACATAGGCTTATATTCCGGTTATTGAATAGCCTTATCGTTTTTTTGATTTTCGCGGAGCGAAAAATTTCTGATATATCTTGTTCGACAAAAATTATTGAGACAAATTTCTGTTTACACTTCTAATGGTATCGATTTGACTAAAAACATCAATTTCTACTGTCGACGTAGGAGTGTGCTGTCTTCTATACCTATCAGACTGATTTATTATTGATTTCATGAAGTACTACTGATTCCCGGATCTCCAGGACAATCGCTATTTCCTGGGAGTTTCCGGTTTAGCACGTCGTTAGACTTCTAGATTATGTTACTATGCATTACCACCGAATAATAAAATGCTGTTGGTGTACATCTTTTTGATATACATACAACAAACTGTGGTCTTTCTACATCAGTATTTCATCGTTTAGACACTTTTTGCTGATTTGAACGAATCAGAAGTTAAGTATTCAGATTCAATTAATTTGCACCTATATGTAACTTGGTTTCGAGATTAAACAACTATGCACTAACTTTCACTGAAAATGGATGAAGAATATCAGAGTTATTTATGATTTGTCCACTACGCAATACTTGAATTGATTTTGAAAACAAAAAATTTTGTGTAATTTTTAATAAATGAAAACGATGCACGAATCTACATAGACTGTTGCTGAATTGAAAAATAACTGACTCAGATTCTTATATAATTAATTCATTGCTTGTTCTATTTTCCTTGAGGAAAAATTTGACCTTTTGAAATCAGTAATTTATACGAACACCATGTATGTTCTTCAAGGAAGAGTTCCGACGTATCTTTTTGAACCCAACTTTAGACTTCATAGTTTCGCAAGCCTCCAGCTTCCTCACTTCTCCTTTGATTGCTCATGTGGTGCAGTACTACAGTTGTGGTGGTACCTGAGATCTTTTCTGTTAACGGTTGAAAATTTAAATCGAAGATTAGAATTACTTCGGTAGTGATTAATGCAGAGCATTTACCAGATATTGACCAGAAATGATGCTGAGGAGAGTCCTGGCTGAGTGAAATTAACGTTTTTCAAACCAGACTTCGAGGCACTTTCCACTCATAAAATCTGGATTTGGTCCCAATAACAAATTCAAAGGGTCCAAATTCCTTTTGTTTGCGCCTGAGAAAACTCAAACTCAGTCACGAACTTCAACCACGAAATCTTCATTTACACATGCCACCCGAAAGCCTTTTCGCATTTGAGTACCATTTCAAGTCATTCCGATTGCATTAAATCTTTTCTTTTGCCGTGTTGGAACTGTACATTTAATCTAACACATTCATACCATGACGTAAACAGGATACAGAATAGAGAAATTCGTTCAAAAGCCAAACTATCGTTCATTTTCCTAACAGAAAGCTTCAATACAATGTTTTCTCCAATAAGGGTTTGATTTTCCGAATATTCAGGAATTTCCGCTTCTACAGTGCATGGTGTCGGTCTCCGAATACCAGCGAAACATGTTATTTATGCCCATATTCTTTGATTTAGGTTCTAACTGGCTTCCCGGAGACCTTCTTGAAGCCAATTTTGTTAAGAATTCGAGTCATCAAATGGTACTGAGCGGAAAATTCTCCTTGTTAGCATACGAATGCATACTTTGCAGCTCCTATGACTCGAGCAGACAGAATAGTCACCAAATAATGAGAAGAACTGATTTCCTTCGAGTATCATTTCAGAGTTCAAAACTTGAAAACTTGGGGACGGATCATTGAAAGTTTGACGGTTTTCAAATGAATTGGCTATTTTTTCCAATTAATTTCGTCAATTTCCATCCACTTGCTTTATTCCTGCATGTTTTCACAGAAGAATGAAAATTGAAACGATGATGATGCAACTGGATTACCGCTGTATTAGTACAGAAACTCGCTCGTTGTAGGGCCTAGCGAGTTATATCGCTCTACAACCCACAATCTGCTGCTTGCGTCTCTCCTATCATTTTTTAGCCTTCAACGGGTCATGTGGATGTTAAAATCCAAGTATGTTGTGGAAAATCGGTCGATCGATGAAAAATTTTGGAAAAAGGCTTTTCATTTCTGATCTCACTGTGCTGTGCCCCAATACATTAATATACTCTTGAAAAAGCAATGGGGATCAAGAGTAAGGAAAATTTTCAATTTGAATAACACCTTGCTGTTTAGGATCACATAGATAAAGTTGCACCAAATTCGAAACCTCTTCCGGTTAAAAGGATTGTTGTTGCACCTATAGCCTAAGAATAGGAGAACCTTGAGGCAATATTTGTCTCGGTCTTAAAACCCAGTCGTGAACATTTATCTAAAAAATGACCCGCCCAGTTTTCATGTAAGAGTATGCATCGAAAACCAATTTAGGATCATCAATTCAGAATGATTTTCAAAATTTTAGCAGATATATTGGCAGAGTTGGAAATTCACCTATTTTCCAGTAGGATCGAAACTCAACTAGTACATAAATCCTCGCTCTAAGCTTAGGGGCATACTATTAGTATTGCTGGAGCTGTACTTCTGTGTCTCCAAGAATTCAGCATTCGGTTTGACGATAAGTGCAGTATTCTTGGCCTCGTGCAGCAATCACGTCGATATACTGCTCGACCGCAGTTTCAACAATTGCGGTCTTCACAATATAACAGTAATGATTTCTTGATTTATTCATCCATGTACGTTATAGTTCTATTCAAATGTGGCTGAGATATCAAAGTTCCCAAGAATCTCTCTTCTGGTCACTGATTCTCTATGTACCTGCAGATAGACAGTTATATCTCAAAAATTTTGGCACCTCTTCAAATGATTACGAAGTTCTTCTCGTCCCAAAACTTATCCAGTACCGCTTTAATGCAGAACCCAGCCTTCATTACGCTCGTTCCAAAGAAACAATTGATTCGATCTACGATTTGAACAATCAAGTCGCGCAGCACAATACTCCTATCCATCATCTTTATCGGAAATGTTTTAGAATGCCTCCCTGAATTTTCGGCTCTCTCATTCGTTGCATACTCTTCGACTTGATCTGTGCGTCATTTTCAGGCTGGTGTTGGTATACGCGTTTCCAAGCTGTTTATTTCGGCATGGATTTGGCTCAGTGCCCCTCTCCGTAATGTATCGTGCCCATATTCCGTCTTTCACTTAGGTATAAGTTGATACATTATGCAAGCATGTAATATCGCCCGATTTAATTACAGTTAGTCGGTATCGGCTCTATACCACTTCGACTTTTGATTCCAGAAAGCCTTAATGCGCAGAAAATTTCTGAAACACGGCGGTATAACGCAAAACGCTTTCAGGCCTGTCCGCAACGGTCTGCCTCATTCCACCAGAGCTCCAGTATTGTTATACAGCCACTGTATTCATCTCCTTTTTTGGCCGTAGCATATGCAATCCATGTTTGAATCGAAAGAGATGCACCCATTTTTCGACAGATCGCGGATGTTTATCATAGCGTGCGTATACAGCGAGACTGAATATGAATAGGCTATTTATGCGAAGACGCTTACGTTTCACCGGAATATTTATCATTCCTATCATTAGAACCCGCGGAAGAAACAAATAGGAGTATCATCTTGTGTGCGTCGAAGGGTGAGAAGCTGGAAGAAGGTAAGAGTAAGTGAGGCAATCTATATTTACAAGCAGAAGCGTATAGGAATAATTCATTCCTATTATAGGCTACCTAACTAAGCTTCCTTGTTTCCGGATTCAGTTGAGAAGTCATTCTCGCCAGTGTCATGTTTGCAAGCACTAAACTATTACCGGAGTTTTCTTACGTCTTCACGGGCGATGATTGGTTGAAGCATGATATATCGTGAAGTATGAATATTTGGAAGAATTGAAAAGACGGGACAGACGAGGACAAGAAAATGGAACAAGGTGTGGAGTGAACCCCTTAATGTATACCTTTTGTCTGAAGCGTACTGAGCGATTTTTTCTCGCGTTCGTGCCGCAAGAAATCTGGTGGGACTAGCATACAAGGCTGCCTTTGGGATGTCAACCACCACTCATGTACCATTTTTCCCCTTTTTTCTTTTTATGCTATTCCCTTTACTTCTTTTTTCTCCTCTTTATCAGTCTGCTTCTTATTTTTCTGTGCTGTTCTATCAATTTCCGATTTCTTTGATTTCTACATTTAAGTATGTATACAGACTGTATCTTACAGATGCATTTGATTCCGAAAATGTATATGGCGTTTCCAAATCTGGAACGCTTCATGATTTTACCTAATACACGATTCCCACGTGTACCATCTGTACTCTTTCAGCAGTAATAGAATTGATTACACTATAAACCCTTGCGTAACTATCTATTAACACTTTTGACACTGCCGATTGAGATACAAAGATCACACTATCTATGCGGAATAGATCTCCCACAAAGTTCCACATTAGGAGTATATTTCTCAAGAAATTCATGCGAAACACAAACCGATGTTTCACACCAAAGTCTGGTGGCGGCAGTGCCTCATAGCAGAGGGTACAGTATGGTCAAATGCGAAAAGAGCGAGTACACAACAATTCTGTGATCGATGATGAACACTCAAACGTAACATGCGATTTAGCGACTAGATTCAGCGCATTTGAAAAGATAAATGGTTCATATAGATAGATTTCTCTCTATGACACTCATTACGGTCAAGAAAGATGTAGAGGCATATTTGAGAAATAGATTCCAGAGAATTGTGTTAATTTTCATAGGACGGGAGTACTAGTTGCTAATTAAGCAGGAAAATTATTCTTTCTGAATATGAGCTCGACATTATGACTCAGCTTCACGTTTCGCTTATTTCTCTGTTCGATTATTTTATCCTACCTGGGCTTCAAATTATTACGAATGAATGGAGCCTATCTATCATTATGGTCGAGCCCCAGGACATGTAACCCCTGTATTCTTCTTGCTCTATGCAAACCTCCTTGCTGTTGCGTGAAGATATAAATTCGGAAGTGTAGATTGATTTAATTGATTGTATTCTGTAGGAATAGGTCATACCGCTAATGACGACGATGTCCATCAATCCAGACTATGCAGTTCTAAAAAAGTTTTCGACTGAACCTCCAGCAGAAAAGATCAATAATCAAAGAATACCAAAAGTTGTAATCAATTCAACGAAATCTTTCATGAAAAGAAATTTCATCCTGGTCGCGAGCTACATTCAAACTTCTATGAATGACATGTTCAATGCCGATTAATTTGGCCTCCATTATCAGGCAGCACCCACAACAATTATTAGGCTCGCAAGATTGCAGGGACGAAAGAAGCAAAAAAATCTCTTGCTTACATTATGCCAATGCAGATTGAACTGAAAACGTACCACTTCTTTTTCAGTGGGCACTGCCTTCATTGTCGTTCATTTGGTTCTAATTCAGGACAAGAACAGGGATTTGACTGTCATGCAAATAAGTAAGCCTGGATGAATTTTAACCTCTCCTTTGTCTGGCTTGCCCGTTTTGATGTCTACATTAGTACTACTCAAAATAGGCATGCTGCTTTACTTATCGACAACATTTCTTATCATGGATCTATCTCAAATTTACCTTATGTATTTAATGAAAATGTTTTCTTTATGCCGAAATGAACTACATCGAGTCGACAACTTATGGATGCAGGTGTAATATCGGCGCTTAAGAAGAGGTACAGTACGAAACAATACAAACGAGGTTTGGATTTAGTGGATGAAGATGGCACTGCAAAAATGTACAAAATTTATTTACTCACTGCTATCCAATGGATGTAAATAACATGTAACGAAATGGACGCGATCATGATAGACAATAGCTGGACTAAAAATTCGTTATTAACGAGGCAGTTGCGCATTCTACTCAAGAAGATGAACATTCCTTTTGTTTTACTGATGAAGATGATTGCCTAGATGGCATGAATGCGGCTGCCTTAATTCAGAGTATAGTGCAGTCAATGAAAATAAAAATGATCGTTTGTACATTCAAGCTGCTAGACGAGGCGGTAACACTATTTACTTCAATCGTAGAAATGTTGCTTATCCGGAAGGTCATCTGTACCCCGGTGCAGTTATCATGTCGATGAGAAACTTTAGATTGGGTATGAATAGGAAGAATATGGAAATTAGAAATTTAGCATTTTCTTGATTTGATAAGAGGACTGGTGTCACGCTAAAGCGACACGCTTCGATCTCACGAAATTGGCTAAAGCTTGATACTTGCTTGTGACGCAAAAGATGAGGCTTTTCTGAGAAAATGGGTCTGACCGGAAATCATTCGTCGATAGAAAAAGCAATACTCCCAAGCCTCTACCTGTTCAGACGGATTTCTACTACACGATCATACAACTTCATGAGTTTCGAAACACCCAAAGAAGATGCATAACTCGAATAAGGTTTCTCGTAATGAAATCCTGGCAGGCTGCACCATAATCACAAGCAACCCTTGCAACAACTACGCTTTCTGGAAATACAGCCATGATTCACAATATTCTCGCAAATTGCATTAGGCATTAGGCAACGAAGTCTTACGACCAGTTGCTGGCCATAGGCATCGAAGCATGAGCGCAGCTGTACTGTGAATTTCCGTGCAGTGTACTGGAGGAGAATCTCATTAGTTAACATTATGTTACTTGAAGTCTTTAGCAAGAAGGTTGCCATAACAATACCACATTGCACTGACGTCAAATTCTTTGGTTCATGAAGTCGGTTTGCTCACTGCAAATCTTCCAACTCCTTGACAGCGCAGCAAGTTTCATTGTTTTCGAAATCCTTTTCGTGCTCGTACGTAGTTCAGTAAAACCGAAGTAGTCAATAATTCTTGTCTTTCAAACAAGACGGGTGAGCTGAACTTGAGAAACATTTTCTGGAATCCTCTCATAATTCATCAAGTAATGTACTAAAGCTCCTCAAACCCGAAGCTAAATGCTCATCGCGTCTTCGTACCTGGCCAAGTTATCCAAGAACAAGAGCAGATTTAAATCTCGACAAGCAGCCGGTCATCATGCGGGACTAGTTGAAAACATTACAACGATCCCAAAAAGAGCGAAACAATGCTGCTATCATCTAACGCTGTCATGAAGGCGGGTAATGAGCATTTGAGACGTTTGAACAACGTAGACCAGTTTCAGGAGCCGACATATCCGAAACAGTTCTGTTCTAATCCAGGTTGTCATATTATTGGTGTAATTGAAATGTGCAACTTTCACATCTTTTCTACCAAGATAGCAATGCGGACCAAAATTCGGATGACCCATGAAAGTATCTTTTCTTTTCCTTCATCATTTGAACGTGTCAAAATTGATATACTTCTTTCCGTATTGCCATATAACTGTGAAATTCTTGGTAATAATCGTGACGTAATGATTGACAGTAATATGAAAAGGCTGTAGAATTTGAAAGGTTTGCTTCATTGGAGCCGATAGCCATGCTTTTCCACCACGTCCCAGCAGGTACAGCTGGGCATAATAGACCGACCTTCGTGCAGCAACATAGTTCTACCGAACAGCATAAATGTAACACCATCCCATTCTCCACAACTATCGAATTCGACGCGACAGAAATGTCTTCGAGCAGACGTCCATCAAATGAGGTGCTCAAGCGTATCAAGGCCGAGGCAAAACGCCTGGCAGAGCAGGAGTATCGCACGAATCTGACGAAGAACAAGAGTGCGTTTGTATCCCGACAAACAAGCCGCCATTACGAACGCTTGCTGAAGAAGCATTATGAGGACACGGAAAGGCACACAAGAGCGTTACAATCTTCTAATGCACGGATGAGAGCGGGCAATTCTCAACTCAGAAGAGATATCCACAGTCTGAGAAGCGACATCCAGTACCACGAGCTAGCACGAAAACTGGACGGTAATCGCAGGCGATAGGAATACTGTAGAGCAACAGTTTCTTCTATTAAACCAAGCAAGGTTTTTCTGACCCAGTTCTAGGACAGCTAGTGTTGCTTTATCTAAACCTTTTTGCAGCACGCTTCGACGTAAAAGTAGGTTCCTGAAGCTTCAATCTGTTCGGGATCACGTCTAAGTTCTAGTTCCTATCGAGTTCGAGGACTGCCATTATTCGACATTTGTTCGCTTTTCTCGGATAAACAAACAGTTTATTTGTGTACAACAATTAGCATTATCACATAGCGTACATGGACAGGCTGGTATATACGATTACCGCAGGCATGAGCCATCCATTCAAACTGCTGTAGACATTCGATCACAAATGTTGTGGATTCCGAGATTATCGAAGAAACCGGCATCTAGGCTGTCCGAAGGAACCCTGTAACCTCATTGATCTGCTAGCGAAGCTTTTTTCTACTTCTGCTCATAAAAAGGAGTTGACCCAGACAACGATGTGTTAATATACCATGGTGCAATTTGTACCATTCAGAACGAGGATTGCACAATAGTCACGGACATAGTACCCAATAGTACTCAAGCAACAGTGATTGCCCAAAAAGCAATACCTGGCACTAAATTAAATCCTATTCCTTCAGTAGAAAGTATGATCATTCCACTTTAGTTGAGCGCCATGAAATAGTTAACTACTTATGGAGCACTGTTGTTGCTTTCTGTTTTTACATTCTTCTACGTGTATCTGAATATTATAACGCTTGCTTCTGCAATTTTATGAATCGCAAACCGGCCCCTTGGAGTTCACCTGAATTTCCTTGCTACTGGGGGTTCCGCAGCGTATAGCGTCTTATGAAGATGGCTGTAGCAAAAGTTGACCTAGAGTCATGTTTGCGGAAAGAATCGGAATGTAAGAGGGAATGATTTGACCTGTAATTAGGACGGTCGTTCTTCTAATTTCCACTTTCCTGTCAAAACGAAGTAGGAAATGGAGAGGGGATCGAATATTAGACAGAGAAAAGGCTCTTTTCCTTAAGAAATACGAAAACACAGCTATATAAACTACTATTTCCTCCGTTATTTCCTTGTTGCTAATTCTTCTTCCAGAAAATATAGCCACACTTCATTTACAATGCTTTCTATGAAGTAGAAGCCATGCTTTGTATGGATTTGGCAAAGGCGCTTGCCTTTTGCGGCATACCGTATGATTTCATTGTCCCATAGTTATCCATCCTTGCACGTATGGAAAAGTACTTGCTACATTTTATTCATTGAGTATTCTACGAGACAAGTCCACAGATCAAATCCAACACAGATGGGATGAGTAATAGCACTCACGCATGATGAAAGATTCTAGATGGAATACTGGAGGCATGCATACAATTTCCATCCCGAGGAAAGGTTTGGGCTCCAAAGCATTCTCCACAAAACTCAAACATTTTAACTGGACCGGGGGCCAAAAGGGCAAAAATGCCAACTGATTGAATTGCAGCAATCGATTATTTTACTGGAACAAATGAAAGATTTATTTTAGCGATATACTGGAGCCTGTCCTGCCAGGATCACTATACCAATTGTCCTATTTCAGAAACTTTTAGGCCATTCCATCGTCTATAAATTCAACAAAATATTGAAGGGGAATGATGAAATGATTCGCACTCCTCAAAAATACGAGTGCCGGTTCATCTTGCTCACTGCCGTTTTTTATGACCACTTAATAACGTATTTGGACTCCCTATTTCCCATTTGACATCAATAGAACGCGTTTTATTTTTTTGCACAGGGCAGCAAACATACAAAACAGGCACTGAAATACGGGTGCTGCCCTTGATTTGTTCTGTTCCGTACATCACATTTTTGGACGAATCAGTCCTTGATTTCCGTGAGCAAAGTTGATTGTCTTTTGACTTCCATATCGAAAAATGTTCCAAAAAGCGAGTAATCCATAAGTGAAACGGATGCTTCGAATTCAGGTTTTGAATAGAAAATCGATGCTTGTTGGCAATACGTTTGAAGACGTCGCATTTTCGTTCTATTCTGTAAAGAATTAATTATTCGACTATAGTCAGTTCAATTACAAGGGCGATGCTCGAACCTCAAAAATACCTTAGCGGTTTAGCTCGTATCTTAATTTTCACTGATCAGAACAAGTCTGCTTAGTAGGTAACCTGATTTTGGTTTAATTTATTCTAACATTCAAGAAAACTATTTTAAAATCTCTATTTCAGTTTTCGAAAAAGCGACTGCGTTTATAGTCTATCTTCAGCAGAATTACCTGTAGTATGAGAACTATTTTACAAAAGACTCCGAGCAGCGAATTATCCCTACTTTTTCCCCCATTTCCGCGGAGAGGATTTCATTGGGTATTGAATATCTCAGCAAATCGATTGATTCTTTGCAGGTTAGAGGGGAAGGATTTTTAAACAGTAGGCGATAATATACAGTAGTTTGTCAACAATTGGGCATATAAATTAGGATAGACGTTACACGCAATGCTGGCCTATAGCAGACTGTGTTGTACAGCTTTCCTCTTGCGCTTAATCCATGTTTGTTGAATGCCTATTCTTGCTAGATTTGGAATCTGCAGAAAATGACGGTTCTAGTTTGGTAAGCATTAGTTTCCTACGCAGTTCCCAATCATCTTTTCTAAGCATTTCTTTAATATCTCTATGTGCTCTATCACCAGAAAACTGTACTACAGAGTGCGCAATAGAGCAGCATTAGGTGAAACGGTGGTTCTAATTCGGATGACCAATTGTTGACAAACTATCTTCGCCTAATGTCTAAAAATCTTTACCCTCTAAGCTCCAAAGAATCAATCGATTTGCAGCGTCATTCAATACCCAACGAAATCCTCTCCGCGGAAGTTCCGAAGAAGGTAGGGGTAATTCGCTGCTCGGGGTCATAAACACCGTATTAATTCATCTAGAAATGTTGGATAACACACTTAACGGGCACCCTGGATTATAAGTTTTACAAAGCAATTTTAATTATTAAAAAACACGAAACAATTTCGTCGGATCAAAAGTACTGACCCACTCTAAAATAATAGCAATACTTTGTAACTTCTATTTGCTCGAGAAATTAATTGGAAACTCCTAAATCCAGCCTGACCGAGAGCTGTGGTAATAGTGAATGAGAGATGATCTCTATTTAGATAATCAAAATTTGAAATTGGAAAGCTTTCACTAAGTTTGAGATCTGGAAACGCCACACTTTGGCTCTGCATGTGAATAACAATATGGGCTGCGTACGGTTCCGCTAGTGCAATCACCAAATTGATGAACGGGTTTATTCGTGACGAATTTCAGATTCCTTTACTCTGAAAACTTAGACCTGCCTGTCCTTGCTAACAATGATTTGTACACTTACTTAAAATTGGAAGTACACTGAATAACAAAAATGGCATGACAACGTGCCTTTTGAGTACTTTAGTTCGCACTCTGATGTTTCCCGCGTTCTTCGTAATGATTTCCAGCTGAGAAGCTACTTAAATCCGGTTCGTCGATACAGGGAAAACGCGCTATGATTTGATATTCGATTAGCGACGGTGGCGGTAGTGCCCTTGATTCTGAAGGTCGGTGTCTAAGCGATGAATCTTGTTCCTTAGTCGAGCATTGGTCGCACTCATTCGCGCATTTGAAGAACTTAATGCTCTCTTCTGCTTCTCGAGATCTTCGTAGTATTTCTTGAGGAGGCGAGTGTAGTGGCGACTGGTCATCCTGGAAATGAAGGCACTCTTGTTCTTGGTCAGGTTGCTTTGATAGTCAATTTCGGCGAGACGTTTAGCTTCGTTTTTGATCCGATTCAAAACATCGGATGAAGTTCTTCGAGAGGAAGACATTCGATTAGTTGTAGCACGTTGCTGGATGTTGCCTGATTGCCGGCTACCAGTTCCTAGGAGATTGCGAGGATAAGTACAGCTTTGAGAACCTAAATTAAGGGCAAACGACTCTAATGTACGACTGGCCTTGCAGGCTCTTTGCTGGAAAAAAACAAGGATTTGTACAATCAGTAGAAATCATGCTTGTTCATTGGATGAAGAGTTCTTTCATAGCCTGAACTCGTAGTCAAACGTGTTGGACTCTATATTAGTTCTGATTTTCAGCAGTTTCTCATAATAAGATAGTTCGATCGACGCGTTCGTACACACCAAATCCAAGTATACCCTTCTATTCCCAGCTGCTCTGTATCTATCTCCAGACACACTCCAATCTTGTGTACATCATTTAGTTGTTCTAATCGCGTACGATGAAAAAATCTACAAAGCGTAGAATTAGCCTATTATAAACTATCTATTATTAATAGGACATTGGCACGTCAGTAGATCTGTGGCTGTTTATGCATATTGTGCTAGAACTGGGAGATATCGATAAGCGAGAAGAATCAATAGATGGACCTATAGAGATTTATATACATCGATAAATAGATAGATAAATACTCGTAAACTCCGGAATCGGTCGACGTAATCCATAAGACGACGTGAGCGCTAGGTCGTTTACAAAATACAACAGTAATTGATTGAATTGCACCTTCGATTCTCCTTGCTGTATCGAATGGGCAAAATCCGGTGAAAGGCAGTCAGCCGAAGGATAGATCTCAAAAATACTCAGAAACCGATGTGTACGCCTGAACAGCGAACTAATGTTATTTGATGCTTTGCTGGAATTGTCCCTCAGCAAATGTTTGAAGCTCTCTTACTTGGAAAAAGAGGCAAGGAAGCGATGAACTCGAAATGGGGCTATAACTTTCGAAAACGAACCCAAAGCGAAATTGCGAAGCTCTACTTAAGCCTTTTCCGAATTGCGATTTGGGAACCAAGCATCCACGTATCTTTCGCTATTGTCACGAAGAATCTCATCCATGTGAAAAGAAGGCCTTATCCTCCTATGATTGCATTGAGAATTCAATTGCGGTAGGGAATATGGCACATCTCTCCGGCCGTTCTGCTGACTTCACGAGGACTTTCTCTGTATTCGATACTTCAAGGAAATGAATGCATGCACTCATTCAGCAACAATGCGACTTAGACGATGTATGAATCACTGTGAACACAGATATAATCAGGATTCGCTAATTCTTAATTCCATGGTACTGGTCTCAGGCGAATTCTGTTCAATAACGTGGTCTATTGTGGGCATTGCTTATGAATCGGTTTGTATAATTGAGTTACACGAAAACTGCCACATGCACTGTTACAGAACAATAAGAGTACTGAGGTGTTATTTTTGGAATCCTGATTCCTGATAAATTCCGAAACCATTGTTTTTCGTAATCCAGTATCATTGCACTCGGCGCAAAGAATTTGCTCTCCTTGCTTCATTCTGACTTGTTAACTCTTCGTTGATGACTTTCACTTCGGTACCCCTCTCACCGATATAAGTATAAATAGATAGGTTTAACATTTATTATCCATGCACTATTCAGTAAACTATGCGGACTATTGTCTGAGCCTCGAAATTGAAGTGAGAGCAGTGAAAAGAATTTCCATCAGTTTCTAAGGAATCCTGGCTGCATTTTGTTAAGGAGTTCGCTAGTTATTCTTCTGGTTCCACTGTCACCTACTCTAAGTTGATTTTGTCGTTCACAATGCTTTGCCGTAAGCCAACACCACAATAAATTTGATGCCAGTTAAGTGAGCGACATCCCCAAAATAGGTTGGCTATCAATTTAGACTTCGCAGATTCAGTGCAGATTGTGAAATTGAGAAAGGTAAATGTTGACGATCTCTATTTACGATAGTTACTTACGAACTCGATTTACGGCAGCCAGGAATTCATCGAGCATGGCATGCGTGTTCTGCTTTTCGAGATGAAGTATGCGCCTTGCAATTGAATCTATATGAGATTGAAGCATCGTATGGTTTCCGTTGGATTGCTTTTTTGTACTGCTTGTACTGCATGAACGCATTCCTGCCACATATTTGTATGTTGTTCACAAACGTACTTTTCTAATTCATAATCAAATATATGTTCCTGAGATTACCTTCCCCTAGACTATTTCTCTCTGTACAATAAAAATACAGCGTACTAAATGAGTGGAAAACTAGTTAGCGATGTTGTCCACGTGCTTTACTGACATCATCTATTTTATAAATTATTTAAACGATCGTTCATAACCAAGTAATTCTTCATGTTGAATGTTCTATTTTAGATAGCAATGAGACAGTCGCGCATCTAATCTCTTTTTACAGTGCCTTTTCACAATTTTTCTCACACAATTCGAGCTTTCAGCAATTTCATGAGTGGGTGTGTGATGTAGTCGACGAGACTCATTTGTGTAACTGATTGAAGATTTGCTTTTTTCCCGTGAGAAATCAGAAGAAACACATTTGAGAACAGGCCTTACTGCATCCTTCAGTAGCTCTTAAAGAGAAACGTAATGTTGCATTTGTTTCTGAGTTTCGAAGTGTGAGTAGAACACCTGTTCGTCAGGCAAATAAACATACATCCAAGTACTTCCGTCGTACCAATTTTTATGGCTAGCGAACACATTCAAAGTACATTACAGATAGAATAGAGACCATTAGGGTCAAGGAAGGAACGAACAAACAAATAAACCACTCATCAATTTACCAGCAACTTTCACGCTGTATCTACCTCAGGGATGAAGTTTAACGTTTTCATTCGCAGGAAAACAGGCTATACAGCAGCTGACATGTACTATGGTTGATCCTAACCCATCCGGTACCCAAGATGTTGCCAATTATTGGAAAGCAATTGCGAGAAAAACATGACAAGTCTATATTTTCCTAATAGTTCTACGAACTATATAGATTTCTACTCTAATTATAAAAATCAGTCAAGTAAGGTTCCTTGGTGTTTAATATTAAAAAATGTAACTAATTTATTATACGAACTTAGCCATCACATTATTTTGGCAAACTGCCACTACACAGGTAACTAATCACAGGCGAAAAAATGAAACCAAGAAGAAATTAAAGCACGAGCGCATGTTCCATACATTTAACCCTCGCAGAAGCACTGTGGTAGGTAGCTGGAATATTCCATGTTCGTGCAGTTACTTACTATTATTGTTTATCTCCAAATCTACATCTGAACGCCTATCGGTTTCTTATATTACACCAAAGCAATTCTACTCATATTCAGTCATGGTCAAGCTGGGAATCTAAAACTACGAGGGCAAGTGGCGCCATCCAGTAGTATCATCTTGATCTCTTTATGCGTCTCTGAAATGCAGGAATATTCAGTAAATGAACAAGAAGAAAGAAAATGGATGCTAAAACTAGCACATAAAGGTTGGAGAATGATTGTTGATTGTGGTAGATATAGCGTGAATTAGTTGGTAAATCTGTAAAGCCTTATTAATCTTTGTCATTGTTGCTGTTAACTCAGTGAATTGCTACGCTATATATAGACATGATAATCTGTGTTCGATAGCCATATCTTGTCGCATGTCATAACGGCACATGTGTCCATATCGACAGGCTCTGCAGGTCGCCAGTCATCATAGGTGACGAGGCACTGCAGTGCATTCAGCCGTATCGATAGCTCTACGGATGTGGCTGTCGAATAAACGAATTCTCCACGTTGAGAATTTCAACATTCCTATAAGTTTGGAGGTTTTTTTCTGCTCTATTTCTGATCCGTATTCATTTCTCTTTCTTTAGATACTGCCTTTCTAATATTAGTGTGCTATGCTCTTATTTTGTCGGTGATAGTCAGCAGATGTAACTTATTCTGCTCAAATCGCGATAGGTTAATTGATGCGCATAATTCTCCATTTTAAAGCCAACCATCTCATTTGAAATATTGCTACTAGGACAGGTTCAAATGTGAGTGTTAAATATGCCCGCATGTCTAGTCCCCGTTTTTCCCAACGTTTGTCAACCTTATACCCTAGTTCCCAGCCGAGAGATTAGGTACTCAAAAAAAACAAGGACCATTGCAAGAAATTGGGCCGTCTCCTGTCAGCTACTTATGAAAAGCACTCTGTTAACTTTTGACAGGACGAGGTGAAGTACTATTTTCTTCGATATCTTGACATTGTTCTGTGAGCAACACCTGACGGCGGCTCATAACTTGGAAGATGAAGGAACATTCGCAAACTGATAAGACACAACTAAAGTCCATTGGGATGGACAATTGGTTCAGTAGAGTTGTCCACCAAGAAGGTTCGGTAACCTTTGAACATGACTGGAGCAATGAAGTCTCATGAAAATCCATTGATGATAACCCCTCCTGTTTTCCGCATACCTCAGCGCAAGTATGTCATCCTCCCAAAACCTCAAACTATTCCGGATGTTGTCAACCTTCGCGGAAAGACAAAGCCCTGCTTGTTCATTGCGCTACCAAATCCGTCGATTGCTGATTTCAGAGGTCATTTTCTCATGGAACGGTATAAAGCTCGATTGATTGCATCTGAGGCAAGGAGTGAGGTTTCTCGGAGAAAATTGTGCTCGTTGGATATCGCTTGTGTGCACACAAACTATTGCTCCAAAGCCCATACCGTTTCGGACAGATTTCTACCGCACGATTAGACAATTCACAGTAAAAGAGTTTCGGTACATTGCCAAGATGCTGCACCAGTCGAGTAAGGTTTCTCGCAGGGAAATGCTGGCAAGCAGCACGATAGTCTCAAGTAGCCATTTCAATAGTTATTCCGCTTTCGAGAAATACGATTACGTTTCACAATGTTTTCTCTCATTCTGTCCAGTCCACGAAGTCTTCCGAGCAGTCGCTGTCCGCGACCATCAAAGTTAGACTGTATTCTAACTGTGAATATCCGTGCTGTCTAGGAAAGAATAATCGTTTTTGTTCATATGGGACTACTCCACTTGTTCAGATAGTGCATTCCCACAATAATGCTGTATTGCATTCTGGTGAAGATTTGCGCTCGATGGAATTCTAGATAGTCCTAAAAGTATTGTTTTCTCGCTAGATCAGCGTAAATCCTTGTGCTCGTTCCAAATGCTCGAGTGGCCAGCACCCTTAGTCATTTTGCAAACAATACACATGTTCTCCCGTAGTTCTATAAAAGCCAAGTAGTCGATTCTCTTCACTTTCAAGCAACCCGCTCGATCGGAATATTGTAAACATGTCAAGCTCTCGCAAGCCATCAAGTAACGTGCTCAAGCGCATCAAAGCCGAAGCCAAAAGGCTGGCCGAGTCCGAGTACCGGACCAACCTGTCTAAGAACAAGAGCGCATTCATTTCTCGCCAAACAACCCGTCACTACGCTCGACTACTCCAAAAGTACTATGAAGATGCCGAAAAGAACAAAAGAGTGCTTCAGTCCTCTAACGCTAGTATGAGAGCGGGCAACGAGCATTTAAGACGACGCATTCATAGTCTAAACACCGATATCCAGTTTCAAGAGCTATCGCGAAAGCTCGGGGACGGTCGTCGGCGCTAACATCTTTACAGAGTAGGTTGTATTTAAGTAAAGCCTCCTCATCACTGGGAACGGTGCTTGATTCCATTTTTTTTTGAAACGATAGACCGTAATGCGATGTCTTCGAGATCGATTGACTAGACCTGAACCTAATAGGCACAGCAGGACAAGACCAAAGAGCAAAACTAATGAGAAGCCGAAGAAGCAATATTTCATGTTGATCATGTAAAGTAATCTCGCTGCGCGAATTATTTATAATGATTTGAAGTAATGTACTGTACATGTCCTAATCAGAACCTTTCTCTGAGGTTCTTGGGTTCTCTTTTCAAATAGCAAGCGGCGGCATTGTAGGGCATTTTCATGAAACAGGCACGGAAGTAAAATGTTCGCTATTTGCGCTGGTGAACTCTGACTCTATCCTTCTGATGGTCCTTTACTCTTCCACTTGCATTAATATTCTTTTTCAACTTGTTCGAATTTTCCTCAAACCGGGTTTCATTTTCAGCGCCTCTAACTGACCTGTACCAAGCTGGTTGCTTACTCATATTCACTTTCAACTCTAAATTGATTACCAACAATTGCAGACGATTTCGTGTGGTAACTCCGCGCATTTCGCAAAGCCAGTTTATTTCAGTCCATGAATTTACTTTGTATGTGTCAAATGTATTGTTCTCTTCTTCGTTATGTAGCGGGGTTAGGGAAAAGTTTCCTGCTACAGTTTTTTTTTGACTGACGTAATAATTCCTGTGTCGATAAGCTGCAAACGAGATGCAACATTAGGCGGTAGAAAATAAGTTCAATTGTTGGAGCAATAGTAACGTATCAATTGTACCATGACGTAACGCATTGTCTAATGACGGTGCTACCTTCTTGTTTTTTTCGTGAACCAGTGCCAAGACAGTTGTGTGGTCTCCAGGTTTTCACATCATTGTGTCACAGAAAAGGACCAGCTTATCCATCTTTTCTACCGAAACTCTGAGATCGAACAGAATTTCCGACTGTTATTCTAGCGACAGCCCGAGTCTCCATTGGCCGCCTACTTCGGTAGCGATCCGATGTGCGTGGAGCGAAGTGAGCCAGATAGCTGTAGGTGGTCGCTACTAGGTGATGGCCAGATCCATCACTGCCTTCCAGAGGAATTAGAGATGCCCTATTTATTTCATTCTATCGCACAATAATGATAATAGTAAACGGCCGACAAAATTCAGGTGCCTGCTACTGTAAAGTGAGGTAGGTGTAGAATGCGTTGCTAGCAGAGATGAAAAGTTGTTTATTCTCAGAATTCTTGCTCGTACATGCAATAACATTAACTGCAAAGTCTACCATAATGTTGAAATAAAATAATTGCGTGAAAGCTCTAGTTCAAGTAAATTATTGCAGCCTAATTACAAGAAAATAAATTATTGAAACCAATAACTTAAAATTTACTTAGGTAGCTCCCTGATATCGGAAATTCTCCAGAGATTTCAATTAATGTGCAGAGACTGTCGTTGCTCTAGATTTACAGGTGTAATTCACTTCCTCCTATGACGAAGCGAATATCATGCCGTAGAGAATAGCGCATGAAGCTATTCGGATAGAGA
>JAAUYH010196797.1_pt1 | contig 28931 bp, 18 predicted proteins | sample 7278061 | NCBI WGS metagenome assembly JAAUYH01 (sample SAMN14350203, study PRJNA611818) | marine sediment metagenome | isolation source: surface marine sediment (0.6m) | place: French Polynesia: Moorea | collected 2018-08
ACTGCTTGTCTAATGTTAATCATCTTCCGCGTGGGTTGATTGATGTATGGTGATGGTACAGATGAGTGGAGGACCACTCAACGACAGCCGAAACCGGAGTGGTCACCGACGGGCTGCAGGGAGGTGAACACTAATTGTGTATACACGTGTCATTGCGACAGATGACACCCTCCACTACTACACCTCCAAAATGATTCACTGTATCACAGTAGCCCATTGCTGTCCCAAAGCCAAGCTCAAGTGTAAACTGTGCCGGTACAGTACAGTAAAAACTACCGCTACCGATTTATTGTACGCGGTCTCTACGGTTATTTCGTTTTCGCTTGTCCAATAGAGCGATCGAGCGAGCGAGCGAATATTTCAATATCATCACAATACTCGAATACATTTGCATCGAGACCAGACCAGACCAAACGTAACTACAGAACATGAAGAATGTAGAATCGACAGCAAGCAGGAATAGGTCTTCATCCATGGGGAATTTTCAAAGTACAAATCCACACCTCGATTACATAATTTTGAATTCCACAATCACAACGGGTACAGTACGCCTCGCAGTGCTGTGCAATGGTGTGCGAGCAGATTACTGTACTCGCACCGAAGAAGTTTCCAAATCGTATTACAACTTGTTTCCATTTTTATACTGAACTGTATTTTCATGGCACTATTTAAACACGAAAGAGAAGAAAGGGAAGAAGGGAATGGGCGCAGAATTGACAACATAGCGGTCATTGTACTGGCACTGTGCTGGTATGGTCCGGTACGATTGAGCAGGCGTGGTACAGTCGGACGGATGCGATTCTAAGTTTAAAGCAGTTGAAAACGGCACAACTGGTACGAGAAATCGTCCAATAATTTATTAACGCCCAAATTACGTAATCGCAAAATCCTACAGAAGGCCCGACCCACCAACCTTTCCAACTGCCTGCCTCATGCCACACGAACGAGTCACAATTCCTATTCTTGTTTTGCTCTGAGTTGTTTCCTCGTTCCTAGCGACCACTGTACACCAGCTTTGCATATGCCGAGCTAACTAGTGTGGGCACTTGGTTTCTTGCCAAGCCACACGTTTCCCTCTCAATTTCGCAACCTACTCTCCCTCAAACCCAATGGCCGATGTTGATGCCAATAGTTCTGCCGGCATCACCGAACAATCCACGCTAACTCCACCAATTGTAGCGAAGCAAGTCGACCCTCTACCCGTTGGGTCTTCGCGTATACGTACCGCCGTTTCGGTACCAGATACCACTTGTTTGATTTTTGTCACCGAATCTAACCAAATCGTCTATCTCGACCACAACGTTTCCGCTCCTGCTCATGTGCGGTCCATCGCAACTGTGCAATATGTTACCGTACAAAACGCCGGGTTACCTACACACTGTTCCGTCGCCATAGCGCTGCTCGATGGCGTTGGGCTCGTTCTCTATTCACTGCCTTCTCTCGAGCGAATCGAGGGTGATTTGGATCAGGCGCTTTCTGCTGTTTCGAAAAATGCTCGGCTTTTCGCTGTCGATCGACTTGGCACGCGCACCACAATCGGCGACTCTTTCCGTATCGCTTTGTCTGCCGCTGACAATGTCGTTCTACTCTCCGTCAACATTCCACAAAGCACCGTCAAAACTTTGTCGATGACGACGGTGTCCGAGCCTGCTGTTGCTCTTTCTTTCGCCGACATGACGATAGTTGCCACCACGACCCGGAATCATTACATGTTGCGCATCGCTCGTAGCGCGAATATGGCCATGGCCGCTGCGGTTTTACGTTACGATCCTACGAATAGGCGGCGCAAATCTGGGCAGGGTGCTGACGCCGGGACTGCTGTTTTATCTTTCTTTGGCGGGTTTTTCTCTCGCAAGGATTCCTCATCCTTGAAAAACCAACTCGCTTTTCCACTACCCGATAACCGCTGGGTTCTTAGCGTTGATGATGAGTGGGTCACCTACTCATCTTTCGGTGCGAAACTGGAAGATATGGAAAATGTGTTCAAGAGTCGAAAGGCGATTGACATCTCCGAAAACGAAATTAACGCCGTTCTTAACACGAAAAGTAGTCCGAACAAGAATGCCGTTTCGAGTCCTCCGTTGAGCATGACTTCTGCGCCACCTCAACGGCTTCGAAAGTCGAACTCGATTTCGTCCATGACTTCTGCCACTTCGGTTGCTAGCACGTACACAATCATGACTCTTGTCGATGAAGCACGTGCTTCTCGAGCCGAAAAACCTGTTGCCGTAGCGACCTTTGCGTCGCCGTTTGTATTATGTGTTACGGATAACAATGAATTATTGGCGTTCGCGGCGAATGGCTCGATTCCTGGCACAATCGCGTCGCTCAAGCTCGATGAAGAGAAAGACGGGAAACAGGCGGAAACTGGTGCTGCCATTGTGCCGTGCATGAACGACAGCCTCTGTGTTGCAATGGTATATTGGCCGAGTGGTCGTGTAGTCGAAATTCAGCTCGCAGATGAATTAGAAGCGTTGATTGACGACCGAGAGGAGAAAGGTGAGTTGAGATCTGCCCTTTCGCTCGTACCTATCGATCAGGTCGACCGCACGATATCGTTCCGACGGAAACTCGCGGTGCAGGCGCGACAGGACGACTGGCACGACATGGCCATTCATCATATGCAGCACGTCGTGAATCTCTGTGTGGCGCGAGATGGAGTCGGACAATTGGACCTCATCACGGAGGCTGTAGAGTTGCGGGGGCCGCGTGGTTCGTCGTGGGAGGCAGACGTGATTGTGGCGACGTTATGGGCAGACTTCTTGTTTCGATTAAGAAGACGGGTGATGCAACCGAGTGCGGCGGATATCGATATAATTCAAACACTCTGTAGAGCGGATGTGTCGAGTACGAGAATCAAAGCATTATTGGCGGTGAAGAATGATGTAACGATGGAAGCTGGCGAAGCGGCAATTACCGCGGGCGATAGTGCGTTGCAGGAGGAAGAACGAATTGAAGCCTTGGTGGCGCTTTATTCATCGTTGGGAGAACATGACAAGGCGCTGGTGCTCCTTGAGAATTCTGGAATGAATCGCGCGTTTCAGGTCGTATGCTCGTTTTTGTCGAAGAGCATGCGCCCGGACGAGAATCCAGACGTCTTCTTTAAACATTTGCAATGGGTCGCTTCGGAGTCGAAGGAATCCAGAGGCCGTGAAGCGGACTTGATGTCTTTACTAACTATGATTATTGGGTTGGCGAAAAAATCTGACTCTGAAGCTGCGGAACATAGTTTGCAGTGGATGATGCGAATTGTAGTTGAATATACACCACATTTGCTAGACCCGTTGATTGAACTAATGAATCCGACAGAAACTGCAGATAAATCGGAGCAGGTTGAAGAAGAGGGTGAACAGAAAGAAACAACTGAAGATGTGAAGCAGCCTGAATCCAACACAGAGGCTCCTAAAAGTGAGAGAGTCCCAGCTCCTGAATCAGTAGCAACAGTCACGAGCAGTACAACAGAAACAGAATTCAGAATTTCCACAGAATTGTATGCGATTTCTCTACTAGCCGGCATGTCGAAAGCAGACATTCTGCAGAACACTGAACTGTTTGAACGGCTACGGGTGTTATTTAGAAATCAAATTCTACATAATGAGGGAGCGGACTACAATCCGGATAAGTTGGTATTAGCGCTACAGGCAGGGCACAATGAATCATTGGCATTGCACGAAGAACGAGCCTATTTGTTAGGACGCCAAGGGCAACATGAAGCTGCAGCCATGGAGCTCGCTTCAGAAATAACATTATCGTCAGTTGAAGCGAAACGAAGATTAGAAAAAGTACTGCCCGTCTCAGACAAGGCAATGTCGGGTCAAGCGCTTGTGTCCGCGTATCTACAAGTGTCAGGAGAGGGAGGACCCAATCGGGTAGCATGTGCCGCAGAAATTGTACAGCAAGAAGGTGGTTATGTTGACATCGAGAAGGTTATGGTCGAGCTTCGTCAACGAGGGACTAAGCTGACTATGGCGGAGGCGAGGCCATTTCTGAGGGCCGCATTGATTAGTGGAAAGGAGCGATTGCGAATAGCGGAATTAGTTCGGGCAATGCGTGTTAGTGAAGTTAGCCGAGTACGAGAAGAAGTGCTAATTCGTCGAAGACGCAGCGTGATGATTGGAGATGGTCGAGCATGCTCGATTTGCACGCGAGGCATAGACGACACGTCCGTGTTTGCCGCACGTCCGGACGGTACTGTTGAGCACCTTGCCTGCCACACTTCACGCATGTCTACGAGTCGAAGTCAAACATCGAATCGGAGTTCACAATAAATAATTATGCAGCTTCAATACTATTGTTACACCCACACCCTGGGCAATGGTGCAGAGAGTCATGAACAAACACGTCGCATTCGATACAAAACACACGAGCGCAACTTGGACAGATGAGCAGCAAACCTGTGTCGGCATCAAGTGGTTTCAGGCACCCATAACACTTTTTCACATTCAATTGCGAAGTACTCATCAGTTGGTCGCCATCCGCATCGTAGCCAGCGTCGTCTGTTTCGCTTTTCAAAATGTTTAACGCACGCTCAGTCAATTCATCCGAGGCATCCTCCGAAGACACATATTTTGGAACAGGGAAGAGGTGATGATATGAACGCGCAAGATGAGGGCTTGATACAAGAATCAATCCGCAGAGTGTGCATTCAGACGGCACATCACTTATCCAAGCGGAACAGCGTGGACATTCGTAGCCAGTCTTTCCGCTGACCACTGGGTTATTCACAAACGGACGAGCAGTGGCGCAATGTTTCAAAATCGGAAAGCCCATTCGAATCAGTGATGCGGAAGTCTGTTTGACAGTTGTGGGTGGCGGAGATACATGACCACTCATCAAATCATCGAAATGTGCCTCGGTCAGTGCGACGGAATAAGTGCCATTTGTCCGCTGAGTGAGCACGCGTAGAATATGGAGTTCGGCAGTCAAGCCGACTGCAGAACAACGCACACGCTCCTTCGCCAACTCATCGATAGATGCAAAAATATCGCCGGGGTCGCAACTTGAAAGAGCACCATATATCAGTACCATTTCACGCATTCCGTAAGCAGGTACCGGGGATAGCATTGTTCGTGTTAAATCGACCGCGTTTTGTAGTGATACAGAGCCTAGTGGACCGAGACGTAGCGCTTGTTGTACGGCTTCGATGTGTGTGTTAGGGTTTGATGACAATGGCGACATTCGGGTGGCGACATCATCACGAGAAACAACGACTGCAAGTTGGGATATCGGATTTTGGTCGAAAAACTCCCGAATAAAGTTGGTGCAAGCCGTAGCAACCAGGCCGGCTCGTGTAGGCTTGAGGTCGTTGAGCCGCATCGATTCCGACATGTCAATAACTAAAACGCAGAATCGAATAATTCCTCGGCGTACACCACGCAAGCCATCATCACGACGCCGTTTTCGCGCGATTTGCTCTTCCTTGTTGTAAGATTTCAACTGTCCAGTCACGGGGTCTTCCTCGATTTGATCCCAGGAACGAACTTTCGTCTTTTCCCAAGAATAGCCTTGCGCTGCCGAGGATTGACGTACTTCCTCATCGTCTTTATCGGCATCGACTTGTAATCGAACCTTCTTTTGTTGCACTCCAGACATGGTTTCACGAGTCGCAAGAAGAAGGAAACGATGGAAGGGTTCGATAGAAATGGCGAGTTGAACGAGTAGGTTGTGCCGGCCGGGATGGTCGTATGCTGATTCTAGACGGATTCTTGGGTGGTTGACGATTGCTTACAGCTAATTGTAAAACGTATGATATGGGAGCGCAACATTAATTGTTTCAGTCTCGGCTGTAGCGTTTTGAGCTACCTCGGGCCGAAACCTGACTCACGCGCTGTCTTTCAACTTGGCTCCAACTTGCGTGTGTGTGTGCTGCTTATATAGTGAGCTGCGCTATCTCGAACTGCGTCGCGTGTCGAGCCTTGTTTTCCTACGTATCAACGTTCTCCTACCGAGTCAATTTGTCTCTCACCCTCATACGCTACCGCCGTCTCGTCTATTGGTTTGTTGTTCACTCATTTCTGTATCGATTGCTTTTGCCGCTGACCTGCCTATTTTCGACTTGTGTAGGCATTCGCTCCGTTCGCCGAAGCTTGCCATTACCTGTTTACGTTTCGAGCCCTCGAATATTGTACTACTTGTTTGACGGTTCCTCTGAAAATCAACTGATTCATCATGTCGTCGAGTTCACCAGTCGCAGCCTCGTCGTCTGCCCCGTCATCTGCACGTCTGCGTCTACTTACTGACCTCAAGTTAATGCGCCAGGAGCCTCCAGAGGTATGTTCAACTGTTATCGTTATCTCGCATTCCACCCTTACACTTTTCATTATTTTGTGTCCACTAACATTTTAATCGCTTTTATTTGACAGGGTTGCAGCGCAAGTCCGATGAGCGAGGAGAACTTGTTCGTTTGGAGCGCCACGATTTTTGGACCTCCAGAAACGCCATGGGAGGGTGGTGTGTACTCACTCCGTCTAACATTCAACGAGCAATATCCGGAAAAACCACCACGTGTGCGATTCACAGCGGAAATGTTTCATCCCAACGTTTATACGGACGGCACACTGTGCCTCGACATCATTCAAGACCGCTGGAGCCCGGTTTATACTATTTCGACTATTCTTACCTCGATTCAATCGTTGTTGACAGACCCCAACCCATCGAGCCCGGCTAATCCTGAGGCTGCACAGCTATATAACACCGATATAAACTCGTACAAAAAGAAGGTGCGCCGATGTGCTCAAAAAAGTGTCGAATGATAACACTGTTTTAAACTCGTTTGTTCGCTGCCTACTTGGAGATGCGTTTGGCTCGTGCGTCTTTGTGGCTTGATTATGAAGGAGTGAACGCGAGTGATTAATGCCAGCACTCTTCGAAACTTTTAGCGCGCGCAGGGCGTAATAACCAAGGGTGTTGGCCTTCTTGTTGGAGTTGTTGTATTTTAAAAAAAATACCAGCGCGCACGGGGTAGACGATGCTCGCGGTCTACGAAAGGAAGCTATGTTGAGTACTGCACGAGTCACTGCATCAATGAGTTCGTTGCTTCCCGTTGTACTGTGCCAGGTATTATTGCATTAGAAGAATCACTAAACCACGAAATGCCTAGAAGTTAATTTCACCGTCAATCCATTATTTCTCATTCTCTCTCTCTCGATCTATTCATTCTACTTTAGTTGCGCTACCAAACTAACACGAACATTAACTTTCTTAAGCAAAAGATAAGCACGAGGGCCACAAGAACTAAGCGCCACACTGCAGGTTGACCAAGAAGGCGAGTATTTGGGGGAAATCCGAGATAGGGTTCAAGCTTCAATGATAACCAGTAGGCCCCAAATATCAAGTAAGCATTTTCGCTCGCAGTTATCGGCTGTTCCCATACTGAACCCTCGAAGTCAACTCGTTCATGTAGTGATTGACGAAGCATAGTCGTGCGTCGTCTTTGAACTAATCGACTTATTTCTGATCCCGAGTTGACAGAGGAACTTGTTGCAACGCCCGTTAATTTCTCGGCAACTCGGCTAACACTGAACAACGAAGTGTTGTCTTCCAGCTTGATTCTCAAATACTTTGCCAGTGTTGATACAAACGGCTTGGTTTTCATACCCATACGTGCTTCCGCCTCGTGAGTTTGCTCTCGGAGTGCAACGAGACATCCTTCAGCTTCTAACCTCCTTTCCTTTTCATCGCTCCCTTCGTTTTGTTCATACATCAAATTAGCTGTAGTCACGGCTTCCGCAACGAGTGCTAGAGCTCGACAACCGTCTGAAACAGATGCAACCCGCTGGTTTGCTGCACGAATAATACAATGTAATAGCAACGTACTGTCTCTTTCCTTTCGATCGGAATACAACCGCTCACGCCAGTCTTTCAATACGTCCGCTGAGAATTGTTCAGTGTTTCGTGGCGAAACACCACTCGCGTACTTAATTTGTTCATTAATCGAGTTGAGAGTTGATTTGATAGATCGTTTCCCACTCGACGCGCTCGTTCGTTTCTTCGGATAGAGACCAGTTTGCATTGTCAGCCTGATTGATTTTTTCCACGGTGCAAGATACAACGCAAAAAGTCGCACATAAGCGATGAATGTACTACCCGATTCTTTCGTGTTGTAGTGCTGAAACACTTCTCGAAGGACGATTTCAACGGCCCGATATAGCGCCTCCCCTTGTGTTAACTCAGCCCATATCAGAGAAGAATTCGGCTTATCTAGCAGTCGAGCCTCACTTTTGCTTTTCGGAGTAATCGTGAGTAGCACACTCGAAAGGGCATCCACGCTGGGTGTGGAAGGTCGGGGACATCCAACTGAGTACACAGATTCAACCCACGGTAAACAGAACATATCTATACATGCGGAAATCAGAAGCGATGGTGTAGATTCCATGCGTGTACTTGTCGAATGCAGCCCAGCATACGCGGCAATCACCTTGTTGTACAAGGCACGCACAGAAGGCAATGATGAAGAACGTTTTTGACGTCGGCTTTTCGAGGTTATACGAAGGACATCAGTCGACTTTTTGGCTGCAGACGAAACCAAGCACAATTCGAAGTACTGCATCGGTGATAAAAGAAGCATGGTGCTGTCTGTTTCACGTAGTGCACCGCGAAGTAAATGGGCTAATGCGGATTGTGATTCAAGTGGTAAGGAACTCGCATACGACGGATTGTTTAGCGCATTCCAAGTTATGTCTGGCAAATTGGATACCGGAAATTCGTACTTAAAGTCAGATGATGTGAAGTCATTTTGAACGTTCGAAGGGTCATGCAAGCGGCAGAAATTATGAATCGGTCCATCGGGCATGATAAGCCTCAACAAGCCTTCACGGTCTCGATGAGGAAGGTCTGAACCAGTCTCCAACCATCCCGAACCCGTTCGATAACCGAGAATGCGCAATAAAAAGAGAGGCAGGAGTTCATAGAATGCATGCGACTCTTCTGAGGTTTTTTTCGTCAGCGGCATTTGACTTGCGCGCGAGAGAAGCGAGAATAATTGATTCGACCCATCTTCTAATGGTGGTGGAGGATCCGGTAAATTCGCTGGATTCCCATCTTTGTCGGCGGATAGAAAATGCAGAAGCTCATCACGGATTGCCCTACGAGACGACATCGAGTTACATGCCGTTCCCCGCCGATTGCATTTAACGCATCAAAGAATCGAACGCGGAATTCAAAAAGGAAATAAATAACAAACATTATTTAACGCCAACGCAAATTATTCTCAGAATTCCCAAGTAGTAAGCAATCTACCCAAGTAACGAATTGCCATTTTCTAAATCCAAACAAATAAATCCGACTAACTAATCATACTACTTATTTTCAACGATTAATGATCTGGCACTAAAATTTCGGCAAGCAAAAAATATACTATACATGTACGGTACATAGCAATTCTTGTCGAAAACCGAGTCACCAAAATGAATCCGATAGCAGATAGCAGTTCATATTTTTCGTTAGCGGACAACATATTTTTTGTTCTATTTGTTTATTTGCTTGTAATTGGTGTGTGGAGCGCTGCATGTAACCATGACTTCATATCTGCAAAATGGAAAAGTGTAAAAAAGACTCGAAGAAGAGGGTTAACTCATTTTTTTGTCATCACGCTACCAATGGCATACATTCTAGCTTATATTTGCATTCAATCTAAGAGCGGTGATTTTAAAGAAGTGGGTGCAGCTGCTGTGGCATTGTGCTTCGCTTGGCTACACTTATCGCGTACATTTTGGGGTCTATGGCAACTTTATGAATTTAAAAGATGGGCTACTGAAGCTATAAGAAGCATTAACTCGCTTGGATTTGATATTGGAGAAAAGAGCGCTCAAAATTTAGCCGACGAAATTGAAATAAATGATACTATTATAGACAACAGACTTATGGAAGGTCTTGTTCGATGTAATTTGCGGTTTGTCAGTCCTAAACAAGTCGAGCTGATCTCTTCGAAAAATTCCCATTTTACTCAATTATGGCTGTACTTCGGGCTAATATTCAAAGGAATAGGTGGAATATTTCAAGTAATCGCTTATGTATTAATGGATCACATACATTCCAAACCTTTTTTTGAAAATACTCCATACATAGAGCCTCTTGAACCAGAAGAGTTATGGTTGAGATGGGCATCGGTACTAGTGGCTGATGCAATCCCAGAATGGCTGGACTCTGTTCGTTTCGTTGATCACGAAAGTTTAGATTTACCAGACTTTAACAGAATGAGAGATCAATTTGCGGAAGAAATTCTTCATTCCGCAGCTTTCCATGTTAGTAAGGGCAAGTCAGATGATTCACATGCATTTCTTTCTTATGAAACAATGAAGAAATTTGACGAATTAAGCGATGGAAAATTTTCCAAGTATGAATTTCTTCGAAAGTCTATTCTCACCGGCAATGGGTTACCATTTAATGCACCTCATTATCTTGCATTTGATGATGAAAGTGGAAAATATTGTTATGGAAAGTTCGAATCTAAGCTTAGACGAATTGTTGACGCCCTCCCAGCAGATCGGAATGAAAACGTGATGAATCTAGGTATTAATGAAATTGAATGGCTTGCAGTTTTTTTGTCTCTAAAGACTTGGACGGCTAGAAATTCAAGTACTGACTTTTCTAAGGATGGAGATGAGCCCGAAGTGGACGAATCACATTTTCCTGTTGTAAACTTGTCAGCCCAATTGGGATTTGTTGAAAAAAATGGATCGAGAAAAGTTTCACAACATTTTAACATTCCATTTCATAAATATTCAAAACGTTCTCTGTTGTGGGGAAATCGAAACTTACTGGAGTGCAGTTTGCACATTGATAATTGGATAGCAATTACAGCTGGAGGCTATATAAAGGATATGATACGGCACTCTAACGGAAAGTCACTTTTTTCTTCTTGGAGTTTCGAATATAACAAGAAGCTTGAATATGACCGAAGCAGGTTCCAGCAGCTTTTCATGGCACCTTTTGAGAATCACTTCGAACAAACCTTGACATTCTTGGGATGCTCAATGGAGTGTTTGCGGACGATGCTAGCGAAATGGACAGTGCGAAATGTAATATTGCAACGCTCAGAATGGAATCCAAAGTTGAAGAATTCCTATAATATCGAAGTGGAAATTTCCGAAGACTTCAAGGATTGTTTAAATTCATTATATCAAAAATCCGATATGGAAAGCATGTATTTTCGAATGAGATTACTTTGGGAGCTGCAGAATTCGATTCGTGAACAACTAATCTACTTGAGTGAAGGTCCGTCGTCCGAAAGAGCTTTTATACTTTGTATTCTATCATATCCCGCAATTTCAATCGACATTGTAACCTATTCTCCAAATGAAGAGAGCTCTGTTTCCATAAAAGTTGAGGAATATGACGATGAAGACTTTCGAGTTTCACATTTCTCATTTAAAATCAAAGCAGAAGGTTTACCGGACAATTGTGAGATACTAGTTTCTATTATTAATGATGAATTTCTGATTAAGTTGATCAAATCAGAGAATTATTTAAGATTTTCGTGGGAGGATTGGAGAAATTCTTTTCAAGGAAGACTCGCTGGGCTTCGACAATGGCAATGGGAAAATTGGTGTTGGTCCGGCATAGAGAACACAAAAGCACCCGAAAGAAGATTTACGGGAACCGTCAACAAGATTGAAACCACTGACAATCTACTTAGAAGCGGATTTCCGATAACTTCAGGTATATCTAGAGTGAATTTTATAAGCGCCGGTACAGGAGACTGTCTCACGATATGGAAAGGGTGGCTTCCTCATCGAAGAAATATGTGTCACTTTGAGCTTCTGTCAGAAGGACTCATAAAGACTAGAAATCATCTCGGATATGAAACAAAAACTGTAAGAATCAACGGAGAAGTAATGGAAATAAAATGCCCTCAAGTTCAGTACCAAACTGTGTCGTACGAAAAATGTGATCGAGAGTCTTTACAAAGAAGTACTGTAATTTCTGCTGCTGCTATTCTCGATTTGTCAAACGGCAATACCGATGATGATCGTTCTTCATCAAGCTTAGGGGCAAGTCTTAGAAAAATGGGTGATAGGGTGACTCAAGCGGATAACTACAATTTTACAGTTTCCATAACTATGCTTGAGACAGCTGCGGTATATTATGGTGATTTCCAGGCACTAGAAATCGCACTCTCCATGTTAAAAAGAAAGGATGAACAGGAGCAAGCCTCTACACTTATCGAGCTCTACTTTTACTCTCAGTTTTCTCCGAAGAATCAATTCAGGCCAAAAAACGAAATAGATGACGAAATAATGACATCTATGATCTCTAGGCTTCGAAATTTTTTCGAAGATTGTGTGCGAGATTCTAATTATTCGAGTTCGATTGCTGAAAGATATGCGCAATTTTGTCTATGCTTGTCAAGTTCAGGGCACAAAAATTGCATCGGGCAGGCAAAGTTGATATTGCAAAGAGTTTTTCTACGGGCCGTTGGAACAGCTTTCACTGCAGATTTATTACAGTGTATAAAGCTTTACTGCGATATGCTTGTTAGAACGGAAATTGTCGATGATATGGGATTGGAAGGAATGGTTATGTCGAAAATGCGTGAATATGCTCGGTCTATTTCAGAAGAAGCTAAGGATTGTATTTCAGAAACAAAACTCACTAGGCCTCTTAAGTACTTGCGCAATCGAATATCAAGAAATGGAATGATGAATGAGATGAATGAGAAAATCGGAAGCGATATTGAATTTGCGCTGGCTGTACTATTTCAAGAAAGATCAAAGTCAAACAGTGATGATATTAAGCTGAGTTGTGCTCTATACGAGAGTGCAGCTGATAAAGGACATGTAGCAGCTGCATATAACTATGCAATTATACTGCAGAAAGGAAAACATGGGGTCGAAAAAGATCCGTCCAAAGCCAAAGAGCTTTACGAGAAAGCAGCAAGAGCTGGAAATTTTCGAGCAGCGTTCAATGTTGCTCGTCTACTACAACGAGGAGATACTGGAGTAGAACCAAACCCTAAAGAAGCGATTAAATACTATTACCAGGCAATGGATGCTGGATACATGAAAGCAGCTGTAAATCTTGGAAAATTATACAAAAAAGGAGCTGACGGAATGAACAAGGATGTGATAAACGCTATCACATTACTATCGAAGGCATCAGATGCTCGTTCAATAAGAGCGATGCTTTCTTTAGCTGAAATACATCTTGATGTATCGGAAATGGAATACTTTGATTTGGGGAAGGCCATTATGTATTTGAAAACCGCTGTTAAATACGTAAAAGATCTTTTCGAAGAGAATGATTTCAGCGAAACTGAAGAAAAAATAAGAGAAGCTGAAGAGCAGCAACAGAACGAACCAAACTGTAATGAATCATTGAACGCACTACTAAATATAATATCATACTTAAAGATCAAATATCAAGAGGCAAATGATCCTGAAAACGTGAAATAACATTTGATACATGATGTAGCAAAGCTAGAAAATAATTTTTACGAGTGTTCACAAGAAGTTATTCTTTTACTGAATTGAGAAAATCTGTTTGCCTGGAAACAGATTTTAGAAAGATTTCACCTTATCGCAACATCATTGTACTTCACTTACCAAATCATCTATGCCGTAAATGACGATTATCAGCGTACAGGAGAATAATTCATCGCTTAATCAAAATCACCGAATTATTCTATGAACTTCAATAGCAAGTGAGGAATGTCTCGCTCTTCAAATTATGGATACATCTGTATTCATTGGCAGTCGTTGCCCTCCATCTGAACGAGAGTTATTTCCATCTTTTTGCAGCCTGAAAAATACATTATCGGAATCCTTTAACAGCTCTTCAACTCTTGGGCCTGAAACGAAAGTACTCTCGTCGCTTAGATTCTCCTCAAATAACTAAGGAAGGATAATACTGATTCAAAAGTTCAAGTCTTCTATGAAATTAATGTAAGACAATGAAACTGCTATACGAATGAGTTCGGAAAACAGATAATACTTGAATTCAAGATTTTTAAATGAGACAGATTGACTCATTATTAGGCAATGAATTATTTTAATTTCATTATTTCGCCTTTTATGATCAATCTTAATGATATCCATATTTCCTGTAACATTTGCGACGTCGTTGATCATACTTTCAGTCTCTAACCGTTCCTTGTTGTATTAATTGAGTTCTTTCTAATCCTTTAGAATAACATTCACATTTTTATTGTGTTGATTATTGTCTTGTATGAATAGTAGTCTATATTGAAAATCAAGCTGAACTACGGAAGCATCAATAACTTGCCATAATCATATCAATCCATTCTAAATCTATAATCCATTTTCTCAACATCGGATCAACTTGTTTTTACTATTGGAAGTTTTTCAATGCAATGTGGCAATTATAATTTTTATTAATGATTTTCAGTTGTCCAGGAGACCAATTGATAACATTAGGTCCAAGTCTGAAAACTTATCCTCGATCTGTCTGATGATATATTTCAATTACTATATTGGAACGAGTAGTATAAGATGGTTATTATCTCAGTACGCAAATTTCGAGTCCTTATGTAATTTTCGATAAGCGCAGATTAGGTCGGTTATCGCATAGCGCTAGGAACCTAATCTCACCGACGACGCTGAAGTAAATCAAAAAGATCTTCTGGAGCCTTCCTACTTGGTGCATACTCAGCTAGGTTAAAGACAACTGTGTGGACGTTAAGTGCTGCATGCACATTCGACCCACTGTAGCACTTGTATAGAGCCGAGGTTCAATTTATTGTAATATAGGGTAGGCGGTAGATCTCATTACAACCTGTCATATCGCTTGCTATGTCACATGGGAAATTCTATCTGGGGTATCCCACTTTTGTTACTGTCAGTGGTCTCAACATTGTTCTAGACGTTCAATCATCCCCCAAATCCTTCTGTACTTCTAACTTCAATGGTGTTTCTGCTTCAATTAACTCTTTGACTGGTGTACAATGTCCGCAATACTTTCCACATGAGCTTTAACCGCTGTGGTTTTTTTTTCAAATACTAAAGAACCCAAATTCGCATGGTTCAATATCCGTTGAACGTACAGGTTCTCTTGTGATAACAGCCATCCCTTCCACATATGGCGCTTGAAAAAGGAGGCGATCAATTCGATGTTAAGTCAGATAAGAAACCCAGTATTCGCTAAAATCAATCAAGGCCTCATTCTGAAATTGATTTATCTTGTTTCGTACGGAATGATAAACTTAGACGCAACTTTATCTTATTTTAATCCCATTCAGAAAATCGACCTGCTTACTGAATTATATGTATATCATAACTCCCTTTCACGCCGAACTGGATAGATCTAATAATTTTGCATTTATTTCAGTGTTCTGTGGCCAGATTTTTCATGCGATGCAGTCACCACTAGTGCACCACTTCTCCGAAAGGCCAGTTTCCAAGAGTAATATAAAGTCATTTTCATTGGAGCAGAAAAACAGAAGTAAGACTCGGTATAAGACTCTTTAATTTTTTTTCTTATTCATGTACTCTTCTTCGCGCCAGTCCGGCATGGAACTGTATTTTCGCTTTCTTAGTCAACAAAAAAGCCACTTTCAGTTGATCATAAGTTCAAACCCTTCTCTTCTGTTTTTCAAACGCTAGCAAATTTTTTTTGTTAAATGTTTGACAAATTGTTGTGCACCAACTCCACTAGATGTTCTAATATAGATATGGATTTTTCATAAATTTTGATTTATTGGCAATTCATACCATTATCTCATACGGGCCATATATAAAGTTACATTTGTTAAATTTCCTATAACGAACAATTATTAATGTAGCGTTGGATGAAACCTGGAAGCAAAGTCACGCACATATGTCTTATACATTTCGGTCTAAATTACATTCGCATGCAACGTTCCAGTAATTTGGAACCAGATATATATATTGAAAACTTCGTTTACTTGGATATGTAGTGCTGCACCTATGAAAAACGCCGCAGGCGTTCTAACATAAATTTCTTCTAATTTTTTCAATCAGATTGCGGCATCATATTTAGATGAACTATAAATAGCTATTCTTGGGTGAAATATAAAATTTCCGTTTCATTTTTTACATCATTTACTAGAGTAAAGCAGCTGCGATAAATGGTTTTAGCAAACGTTGAATATCATCGATTATTCGTAGTGCTATCTTACTATGATTCAGAAATACAACAAGCCACTGCGTCATTCACTTCTCAAAACACAATTTTCAAGAATGTTATTAGATCAACTCATGCGATTGCGATTCTGTGCGTTCTGTATAATTCGATTATTTAGTACTTAAGACTTTTTTCATTTGTTTGTTTGGTTTTTTAAAATAGGTTTAAACCAGTTCCCGGCACTTTTTACTCAATAAGTGGAATCTAATGACATCCTTCGATTTCACATTAATAATCAAGAAACGAATGAAATCTCAGGGTTTTGCGGTAGGGTCTGGTGTGGCTTTAGAGTTAAAAGAACAAGAAAGAAGTTAATCGAAACTGTACGACCAAGTGAGAAATGATTCGGGAGCTTTGTCCAAGTTAAATAACAGGCAATTCACTGTTCCGATTTCATATTTTTCTTTAATGACTTATGAAATTTTGTCGAATAAAATTGTAATCAAGTACAATGCGTTCGTTGCAAAAATATGTTAATTTAATTGCTCATCGACAAAGTGATAACGGCTATTGATCCAAAGCTGTTTCGACTGCGATACTATAGTTATAAAAACTCTGCAAAACAATTTTCTTTGTATCCACCAGTGGAAAGCACTCCTTTTTCAGCTAAGTCAATTGATATTACCATTGATTTATTACATTTTGAAACGGAAACACCATAGAATGTATTTCTTGTGATTTTTTATCGGTCCATGTTAAAAAAATGGACCACTCCTGTTTTGGGGTTCAGCACAATATAGAAGTATTGTATACGGTTGTGTAGAAACGCGCCTACAAATAAAGCTTTGTAATAGTGCGGTATGGGTACGGAGGGGAATTTTGAATTTGAAAGTTAAATCCCACTCAAATCGATGACCTGATAACTCCTCGTGGGACGACATCCTTTCGATAGTGTTCGCACGAAGGTGAACGTCCTACGCTGCGTGCAACAACTATGGCTCTTCTTTCGAACAAGCTCAAGAACTTGTCGCTAAACGATGATGATGGAAGTGGGCCCGCGAAGTTGGGAAAGTCTGTCGAGCAGAAGTATCAGAAGATTTCCCAGCACGAACATGTGCTAAAACGTCCGGATACCTACGTTGGTTCCACGCAGCCAGTCAGTCAGAACATATGGGTCTGGGACAATGAAGCGAAGCGCATGGAGAATCGCGAGGTAACATATAGTAAGGCGCTGTACAAGATATTCGACGAAATCCTGGTGAACGCCGCGGATCATGCCCAGCGAGATGCGGGCATGACAATGCTCAAAGTCGACATCGAGCGTGAGAATAATCGAATCACCGTCTGGAACAACGGCACGGGCATCCCAATTGAATGGCACAAGAAAGAGAAGTGCTACGTTCCCGAACTTATCTTTGGCCATCTTCTAACGTCATCGAATTACGACGATGACGAAGAGAAAACTGTCGGTGGCCGCAACGGCTTCGGCGCCAAACTCGCAAACATCTTCTCGACTGAATTCGTGGTCGAAACCGCATCATCAAAGAGCAGCAAAAAGTACAAGCAAACCTTCTATGACAACATGAATCGAAAGGACGAGCCTGAAATCAAGTCGGTATCGCGAAAAGAGGACTGGACTAAGATTTCGTTTACCCCTGACTTTGAGAGGTTCGAAATGACTGGCCTCGACGACGACATGATTGCTATCATGCACAAGCGCGTCTACGATGTGGCAGGTTGCAATCCTAAAATCAAGGTGCTTCTAGACGGCGAGCGGGTTCCTATCAAGAGCTTCAAGGATTACGTCTCGTTGTACACGAAGGATGCGCCAGTCTTCTACGAGCGACTGAGTGACAGGTGGGAAGTAGCAATCGCGCCCAGCGACGGTCAGCTCATGCAAGTGAGCTTTGTGAATTCAATTTGTACAGTGAAGGGAGGAACACATGTGGGTCATGTAGCAGACCAGATCGCCGCTCGTATTGGTGAAACCATCGCTAAAAAAGACAAGAAAATCAAAGTTAGACCTTTCCAAATCAAGAATCAGCTGTCCTTGTTCGTCAACAGTCTCATCGTCAACCCGGCATTCGATTCGCAAACAAAGGAAACGCTTACTACCAAAATGTCGAAGTTCGGAAGTAGATGGAAGTTCTCCGAGGACTTGGCGAAGAAGGTCTGTAAAAGTGAAATCATTACGAATGTTCTGGACTTCGCCAAGTTCAAGCAGAAGAGGGACATGGCGAAGACCGATGGAAAGAGGAACCAAGGACGGCTGTTGGGTATTCAGAACTTCGATGACGCGAACAAGGCCGGAACTAAGGACTCATCTAAGTGCACTTTGATTCTAACTGAGGGTCTCTCTGCGAAGGCTCTTGTTGTGTCTGCGTTTTCTGTAATCGGGCGCGATTACTACGGTTGCTTTCCACTACGAGGCAAGTTGCTAAACGTTCGTGAAGCGTCGCACAAGCAAATAATGGACAACTCAGAAATCACCAACTTGAAGAAAATTCTTGGTCTGAAGTCGAACGTGAAGTACGATAGAGATAACATCAAAACGCTTCGTTATGGGCACGTCCTTATCATGACTGATCAAGATCATGATGGTAGCCATATCAAAGGCCTTCTACTCAACTTCTTCGACCACTTTTGGCCAGGGTTACTCCAGATTCCCGGCTTCCTTCAAGAATTCATCACTCCAATCGTCAAAACTTGGAGTGAGAAGGAGGAGCTACTGTTTTACACACAACCCGAGTACACCAACTGGTGTAGTGAGAATCCTACGAAAGCAACCAAGTGGGACTCTAAGTACCTTAAGGGTCTGGGTGGTTCAAATGCTGAGGATGCCAAGCGTTATTTCTCGGACTTAACACGCCACTTGTTGAAGTTCAGGTATGGCGGAGATGAGGACCGAAAAAATATTGAACTTGCGTTTAGCAAGCAACGTACCGAAGACAGAAAACGGTGGCTTTCGGACTTTGTTCCCGGTACTTACTTCAATTATGGTGAAGACGATCTCACTTATACAAACTTCGTCAACAAGGAGTTGATTCTGTTCTCAATGGCCGACAATGCTCGTTCGATTCCTAGCGTATGCGATGGCTTCAAGCCATCTCAGCGCAAAGTTCTCTGGGGCGCATTTAAGAAGTTCGGTCGTAAAAATTTCAAGCAAATCAAGGTGGGTACTCTTTGTGGCTTTGTCAGTGAGAATGCGTTGTACCATCATGGTGAAGCGTCTCTTCAAGCGACTGTCATTGCGCTCGCCCAGAGCTATGTTGGTTCTAACAACATCAACCTGCTATTTCCCGGAGGTCAATTTGGAACTCGACTACAAGGTGGAAAAGATGCTGCCAGTGCTCGATACATCTCTACGACGTTGACTAGATCAGCCAATGCACTATTCCCCGCCCTTGATGAGCCCTTGCTGAAGGGTCAGACCGAAGAAGGCAAAGTAATCGAACCTGAGTGGTATTGCCCTATCATTCCAATGATCCTAGTTAATGGTGCGGATGGCATTGGAACTGGTTGGTCAACCTCTGTCCCGAACTACAACCCACGCGATGTGATAGCGAACATTCGACGCATGATTCGCGGTGATGAACCCGTGGAGATGCTGCCTTGGTACAGAGGATTTAAGGGAACCATTGTCCCTGTCGGTAATTCGAAGTCTTTCGATGTCCATGGCCAACTCGTGAAATGCGAAGAAGATTGCACCTTGAAGGTAAAAGAACTTCCTATCGGCACTTGGACTTCCCCGTACAAAGAGTTTCTGGAGAGCAACGTTGTGGGTCTGGCAGACGCCTCGAAGAACCCATTCATCAAAGATATCATAGACAATACCACGGAAGTTGACGTTTGTTTCACGATTTCTACGACGGCTACGGGATACAGCCAACTCATGGCGAACAATCCTCACAAGAAGCTGAAACTCACTTCAACAGTGGCTACAAGTAACATGGTGCTATTCGACTCTGATGGACGGCTTCGAAAGTATGAAACCACTAGTGAAATCATGCGAGAGTTTTTCGCTGTTCGTTTAGATCTGTACAACAAGCGCAAGGCTCACATGTTGAAGGTGATGAGGTTGGATGCGCTACGTCTCAGCAACCGCGCTCGTTTTATCAAAATGGTTATCGCACGTGAAATCATTCTCGGTAACCGGCGAAAGAAGGATTTGGTTGCGGAACTTCGAGAAAAGAAATTCGACGAAATCGTGGAATCGTCGAAAGCCGCGACAGAAGAGCAGGGCGATGAAGAAGAAAGCGATGAAGAAACTGTGAACAACAGACTCAACGGCTACGACTATTTGCTCTCAATGCGATTGTGGAGTCTGACCAAGGAAAAGATCGACAAACTGCTCAAGGATTTGGCGGACAAGAAACAAGAAATCGTCGTCCTCGAGGGCACTTCTCCCGAAACACTGTGGGAAGCCGACCTGAAGAATCTCGAAGTGGTACTTGTCCAGAACGACAAGGATGCGGCTAAGCACGCAGCCGAAGTTGCCAAGCTAGCTTATGAAGCGAGGATGAAGCAAAGCGGGAAGGGTAAAGGCAGGAAGGGTAAGGCGAAGGCTCCGGTCTACACGGATGGCGCTTCGGACAACGAGGAAGAAATTCCACCCCCTGTGGCACGCTCTGTCGCAGTGAGGAAGCCACGCAAGCCCAAGGCCGAGCCTAAATTGGAACCCAAGCCAGTCAGAGCGAAAAAGGAAGCAAGGGTCGTGAAGAAAGAACCTAAGAAACGAGGTTCTCCGAAACTTGAAGATGAGTTTGCCGAGATGGACCTGGGTGATGAAAGTGATGACAATATGGATGACATTCCAGTTCAATCGAGACGTGCGAATCCTCGTCGACAAGCCGCAAAGGTGAAGTATGCAGACTCCGAAAGTGAAGGTGACGACGAGGACGAGGACGAGGACGATGACTTTGAAGATGAATTCGTAGAGGAAATTGCACCCGCTCATTCGAGAAAGGGTAACGCTCGTAAGAAATCACTGATTGTCGTAGACGCTGGTGCCGAGGATGATGAGATGGAGGAAGCTCCGAGCAAAGCACCAGTGAAACGAGAACCCAAGAAGAATGTGAAAATAATAGATGACAGTAGCAGCGACGATGAAGACGAAGACGATGATGAGGAAGAGCTCACATTCGCTGAGCGTGTTGCCAGGAAAGCGAAAGGTAACCGCGTTACGTTTATGAAAAAATCGGACCCGGACGATGAAGTCGCAGAGGTGCCGAAACAGAAACCGAAAGCAAAGGCTAAGCCAGCACCCCGCCAAGGGAAAAGTCGTGCCGCGTCAACTCGTGCGAAAGGTGTCGAGAGTGACTCCGAAAACGAGATAGAGGAGGATGAGATTGTCGAAGTCGAGGAGGTAGTGAAGCCGAAAGCGAAAGCATCAGTTAAGGCCGCTGCCAAGCGTCAAACAGCCAAGTCCCGCGCGAAGGTTGTAGAAGTGGAATCGGAAGAATCAGAAGATGAGGAAAATGAAAGCGAGGAAGAAGCGGAAGATGCAGGTGAGGAAGTTGTTCGACGTGCAACTAAGCGGCGTGCCGCGTCGCGCGTGAAAATAATCGAAGATTCCGAAGACGATGATGGTGAAGACTCGGATGACTCGTTCGAGCTAAGCGATGACGACGACTTTGTGGTTGATTCGCCTATGGTGGCGAAGAAGAAGCGTGCACCTCGTGGAGCTTGGAAGACTCCTACAAAACCAGCTGGATGTAAGTCGTCGAGGCGATAAGCAATCGTATTTGAGATAAGCTTTAGGGTGGCGCGATGATGGTCGATAGAGGTACTAGAGAAACGAAAGCAAGCACGATGGCTGCGAAATAAGTGTATAAAATGACATTCTTGCGTTTGTGACCAAGTATTGCGGGAATGTTAGGTAGGCCAAGCAAGTTGCAAAAAATATGAGCGGCAATCGCTGGAGCGAGCGACTTGGACAGAGAGTAGAGAGTGGCAGCGTAGGTGCCGAACACGAAAGTGTAAGCGAGTTGTGCGACGCACGCAGCAAGCTGGCCTCGACGCGCATGATGCAAATGGGCGAGTGAGAAGAGTGCGGCCGGTCCAGTAATACGAGCAGGTAGTGGTAAGCAACGCCACAGCAATAGCGAATGTCTGCGAAAAACTAGTTCCTCGAGAAGTGGTGCCATCGCGTAGTCGCGAATCGGCAACCAAATCGGATTGCGTGTCCAATCCGCACGGTAATCGGCGATATCGTGACGGGAGAGTGCCAATAGATGGCCGGCATAGAGTAGAGCGGTGAGGAACACACCAACAATTACGCCGAGAACCGGATTTGCGCCAGGTTCTAAAACAGCAGCAGGTGTCCGGAATCGCACGTATCCTTCGCAAATAGCAGCAAAAACAGATAACGACAGCAAACGATTGCGAACGACCGAGGGGATGTCGCGGTCGCCACGATTGCACGGTAGCAAGTATAAGCAAGCAACGAAAACTATGGATATGAGGGAAGAAGTTGCGAGAGCTTCAACAGCAGTCGGCGATGATGCAACACAATAGCTGCTGTTATCGATATTCATCGCGCAAAAGTGTTGCTGCAAATGCTGATGTTGATGCGTGGCGTGGGCATGGGAGGGTAGCGCACGTTGTTAACGAATGTTCGACGAATCGTCGTTCTCGTGTTCGCTTGAGTCGAAGTGTAACGAGTGTTTCGGGATACTAACGGGCAGGGCAGCGCAGAGTACAGTAGTGTACGGTACGTACTGATCGATGAATGGAATCGGATCTAGCTCCACCTGTCCACCTGTCCACGTGTATAATTCAATCCCTCATCGTCGGCGCCCTACCCGACTAACACCTACAGGAATACCCGAAACACACGCACTCACTCACACACCGACTACCAACAAACACCAAACTTCTACGAATACTTGCCGCACATTCTCGACATATTGTCAACGTCAGGTACCCACAATGATTTACGACGTTCGGAGCGAGTATTTCCTCGCGTTCTTGAGCACGAAACAAGGCGCGGCACCAACCAAGGACAAGAAATCGTCGTCGGGCACCGGGCCAAATGCGTTGAACGGCGACGCCATGGATACGGACTAGACGAGTTGTGGCGAGCGGGTACCGAGAGCGACAAGACGTGGTGATGACGTTCCGCTTGCTATTCGCATCACACCATTCGATTGACCAAGGTTCAGAAGATGAACAAACACCTACATCAATCGTTGGTTTAACTTGAGGAGACCAAGCGCTACAACACAGCACTGTACCGGCCTACGGTAGATCTGACAGATAAAAATAACTAGTTCGCAGAGTAAACCGTGCCCCCGTATTGCATTGGATTGGAAAAGAACACTGTAGTCTGTTGGCTTTAAAGCGCTTGTTAAATCATAGATGCGATTGTCGACGTAATTGTGAATGTTTCTTCTGCGTGCGCATGTGTCGTCCGTCCGGCACCGTATCGAACAGCACACCGGCATACACGAAGAAGAGCTGTAGCGTGAACGCGCGCAGACGAGATATTGCACCGTATCGCACGCAGATTGATTGCGACTGGCCTGCATCGACGGCGAAAAACACGGTGGCATCGCCTGTACCGCACGCAATAAATTTAACTGAATCTAATCCATATTGAAAAAAACGAGCGAGTAAATCTACCGGTACTGTAATAAACTTGTGTGATTCATTCTCCGATTCATCCCACTCGTCCACACGCCCCCCCTGCGCACAGTATTTCTGACTGCTCTGTCTGACTCCCTGATCCAGTACAGTAAAGCCGGCCATGCAAAATGGTGTTCGTGTGTGAGTATCGTTGGTACAGTACAGTAAGTTTACTAACAGTTAAAATAAAATTTAGCAGTGGCAAAATACAGTCCAACAGCTCCTATGTAGCGGTACCCTACAACGCCGGCATTGGACCAGCACAGTCGAGTTTAGCATGGCAGGACTACAGAATCAGTAAAGGACACGATTCGATTCGCTACCGATTCACCAATGTTAGTTCAGTTTCATTTGGCGTGGCGGTCCCTCCCCCTGCATCTCCACATTCTCCAATCTTATGCTTAAATTTCCCTTGTTTATCATACCTTTTCTGACAATCTCCCTATACCCATCCTTTTTCATACCCCAACACACTGCACTACTTTTTATTTCTCATCCTCTCACTGCACGCAACTCTACTAAACAACACACACCCACACACCGGCACCACACCACACGCCCTTTATCCTTCGCATGCCACCAGGTTCTGGCTCGCGTTCGCATCGCGGCACCCGCCGCGTTCACCTAGCTAATAGAAATGTGCCCGAGTTTGTGACTCGTGCCGCCGAGGCTTTCGCCTCGCAAATCACAATGCCAGTGGGTGCTAGTGCCAACTCCTCGATGCGCGACCTCAAGGGCTGGCTGGCCAGGCTTGTTGATATCGAATTCCTGCCGCGTTGGGTGGAAGCCGCGAGTGTATTGTGCTTCAGTTTGGTCAATGCACAGGATCTGCGATATCGTGCCGAATCGTTCACGAAGACGGTACTGCGTCTCGTGTTAAACCGCGACCCCATGCGCTCGCAAAGCATCGATACAACACTACGCCGCCAATGCTGTATGCAACCCGGGAAGAGTGGGCTTACATTCATGAAGATCCTAATTGCTGTTTGTGCCGCCTATGATTTTGCCGGCTCAACCTCGCGCTGTTACCGAGGCCCATACCTCGGTATCAGAACGGCAACCGTGTCGCTATGGTTGATGCGCTTCGAGTACTTTGTGAGCACTCTTCGAGCGGTACGACTCTGTGTGAAGAACGACCCGGCTTCTAGGGAACTCGTGAGCCACATCACTGGGAAGCAATGGGGTGGTACTCTCGCCACATTGCTTCTTAGTAATCATCACAGCGTGTGTTGGACCGAGCCTGGCGTGTTCCTTTCGCAGGAATGTGCGTCGCGCGAAGGCGATATCGAAAAGGAGGTGCTATGTTCCGCTATATCGAACGCTGTTAGAGATGCCGCGCCCTATACCTCCATCCTCGGCCCCCGCATAGAACGCGGGTACTTGTCTCATACGCAAGAAAATGACCCGCTGTGTTGTGCGGCTATGATGATGCCCTTCAATCCGAGGGTGGCAATTGCGTTGGTAGACAAGGTAATTGGGTTGGAGAATTTCCACGTTTCGAACAGGGGCATGCCTCTTGAAATCCATCGAGAAATACGAATCTATGACACAGCGAGGAGAGTAATGAAAACGAACGAAGCACTCACACAACTCATGACGCAGTTCAGCCGTGTGTTCAAGTTCAATAAGCCTCCGTTACTGTGGTGGCCAGAACCACAGGAGGTTGAGCTTATCATCAATCAGGCTGCAAGCTCGAACGCGGTTGCTATCACGGTTTGGGGCTTGATGATCGAGCATACGGCCGAGGCGGGGATCACGGATTATGCGTCGAACAAGTCGCGTGCGTTGCAAATGTTCAAGAAAGCAGGTGAAAACGGCGACTATTTCGGTGTGACGCATGCCGCCAAGATCTACATTGAAGGAGGAGACGGAGTAGAACGCGACCCGAAGAAGGCCGAAGCCTTGCTGTGGGAAGCGGTGAAGAAGAGCAACATACGTGTTGCTATGAGTATGCTCGGTGATCTGTACAATGGGCGAGGAGAACAGCACGTGCCATCGAATCAAAAGTTAGCGGCTGAGTTGTATGAAGCGGCGACAGACTTAGGTTGCTACCGTGCAGCTTACCGACTCGCCAACATGTATGAGGCGGGCAGTGGAGAGCTCCTGCAGGATGTGGAGAAGGCTGAGAAACTGAGAAAGTTCGCAAAACAGAAAGATATGAAGAAACGTGAGAAGAAGCGTAACAAAGCGCTGGCTGGCCCCTACACACCAGTTCCCGACCCGAATTTCGTGTTAGCGTTGGGAGGCGAGGAAAGCTGCGCGTTGGATACTCTTTTTCAAACACCGCCGCCGTCGTATAGCGGCCATTACGCAATGTATCAGGGGTTCGCTGAGGAAGCGGCAGGCAGGCGACGAGTGCGCGACGATTCAGATATTCGTCCGGACGAAATCTCAATTCCAGTTGGGGGAGTTCAAGTGACGGCAGATGACCCAGTGACGTGGGATGGTTTAGCGAAGAGAAGGCGCACAGGATTGAACACAGAAATTGAAATTCGACGATGAAAATGTTAGCGTCTCGGAGAAGAATACTTGTCACAGCACATCCATTGAGAAGGGTCGAGCGTACGAACCAAAAAGGCGATATTGAGAATAAAAGTGAGTTGGTGAGAGTGTGACTGAGAGTAAGAAATAGGACGGAAAAGTGAGATCTTGAGGAGGGGGTATCGGAAAGCAACGAAGAAATCTCTGGTTGTTGCAATAGTCGGCTCACCAGTGAAAACACAATTACAGATACACATACATACAGTCCAACGTGCATTGATTGACAAAAATGATTCATTCATTTGATTGCTAAGTACTGAACAAGCGTACGGTACGGTACACACACACACAAACACAAAAACTAAGAGTCGGTCAAGAGATGAGAATCACGAGAAGAAAAGGCTTGCGAACCAGCTTCTAGACTAGGATGTGGTTTGAGCCCTTGTTCAAAATTGGGCCATCGGCGTAGATTCTTCTCATCCGAATACCACGCCACAGTTAAACGAATCCCATCTTGCCAGGACACTTTCTCGGACCAACCTAACTGGCGCAGCTTACTAGAATCGATGTGATAGCGCCGATCGTTCATTTCACGGTCACGCACGTAATCGATGTATTCGTCGTTGGTGTTGTCAAGCCCGAAAGCATCGATACAAGAGCGAACAACCGCAAGATTCGTTAATTCCATATCGGAGCCCACGTTGTACACATTGCCTACTTGCCCATACCGAAGAATCACGATAAATGCATCGGCCATATCGGTGACATACACATAATTGCGTGAATGTGATCCATCGCCGTGAATGAATGCGGGTTTCGATTTGGCGAGCAGGCAACAAGTTTTCGCGACAAGTTTGTCGGGAAATTGGCATGGCCCGTACACATTATTTCCTCGAGAAATAATTACAGGCAGTTGGAAAGTTTTCATATAGCCATTACAAATCAGTTCGGCTGCAGCCTTCGTGCAAGCGTAAGGGTTGGTGGGCGCCATAACCGAATGTTCATCTTCCGAGTGCGTCTCGCCGCCGTACACCTCATCAGTGGACACGTGAATGAAACGCTTGATTGCGCCGTACTCACGCGCGCACTCGAGCAGCACATGCGTGCCCACTACGTTATTGGCCGTGAACTCGAGCGACGAATGGAAGGAATTGTCCACATGCGTGCTGGCTGCAAAGTTCATGATGGTGTCGATTTCGTTGCTTAGCAATAAATGATCCACCAAATACTTGGAACGGATGTCGCCGCGACACCACGTCACGTTGGGATTGGCGAGCACATCGTCGAGATTTTCCAATGAAGCACAATAATCGAGTTTGTCCAACACCACGATTCGGCACTCGGGAAATTGCTGCACCAAATGTCGAACCACATGTGAACCGATAAATCCTGCGCCGCCTGTCAATAGCACTGACTTGGGATAAAACTCCTGCTTCATTCCATTGCTCGTGCCATTAGCTGTACCATTGGGTGTGCCATTGGTTTGCGTATGTGACATTCGGTAGATGTGGCCTTAATGATGATGATGATGATGGGAATGGTGATGGTGAATGTGGCGCTTACGCTGTCGGTACAGCGCAGTCCAATAAATTACCGGATAAACAAGTTGTGGTGAGTGGCCGAGTGACGTTGGTGGGAGTGGAATGAGGGTCGCTAGATGTGGTGGACGTTTCGTACGAAAATGGTCGCACAACAGGCCAACAGTGCAGTATTCGACAGGACGGGACAGGACAGTACTGTACATGTGCAGTAGGGTAAACCGTAACTAAAATGCTTGGCACTGTGTTTGGTTGTTGGCAGAGTTGACAGCTTGCGATTGCGCAGACAATCGACGTGCCTCCAATCCAGTTCTGCTGCTGACACCGGGACAATCTGTACTGACGCCTTATTCACCGTACCGGACCGTCCTATGCCAAGCCAAGTTTCTCCAGTGTTAGTGTTCTGTATTTATGTTCGTTTCCGTTTTCTGTATGGATATTCCCGTTTCCCATTGCTAAGCACTTTGTTTCATAATTTATACTACGGTTCCCATCGCCATTATGGAAACCAGTAAAAACAGGAATACCGTGCCGTGGTGTTTATAAATATACGCATCGCTTCGTATCACAAAAATCGATCGTACCGCACATTGAGATTATCGTTGATCGGTGCTTCAAAGCGCAAGCCAATAGCAAGCGACTACCTACGCCCCTTTTTCACACGCACAACCCGTTCTACCGTAAAGCGCACGCTCTCTCATGTCAACTCACTAATCTCTACTGCCACCTCATTAACGCGCACAAACACTCTCTCGTGCTTGAATTCAACCCCAACCACATCTTTCCCATGTCTACCGCCATCCATGCAAATTCTGCTTCTGAGCAGGATCAATTTCTAGAGTTCCCATCACCACCATCCCCAACACCACCAACACCATCTACACCGCCACCACCAGCACCTGATGAACATGCCTCTGTGAATCCCGCCGATACACACGTCGCCCAACTTCACCCCTCTGGCTCTGACATTTCGCCTGCCATTCAACCACTTCACCGCTCCGCCCCATCTCAGGACTCTTCTAGCTTATTCGACACCAATCCAAATGACGACCATTTCTTACCGTCACCACCGTCACAACCCTCACAAAACCACCACCACGTGCAGGGAATGACGTATTATACGTCGTCCACACCTACAAAACCGAATGAGCGAAAGAAGAAGCTTCGTCTCTTTTTCAGTGCTTCCGATTTAGTGCCTACTTGGGCGGGTGCACGAATTCGCGGCGCGTACGCCATAATTTACATGAA
>JAAUYH010082367.1_pt1 | contig 28927 bp, 22 predicted proteins | sample 7278061 | NCBI WGS metagenome assembly JAAUYH01 (sample SAMN14350203, study PRJNA611818) | marine sediment metagenome | isolation source: surface marine sediment (0.6m) | place: French Polynesia: Moorea | collected 2018-08
TGAATACTTTCCATTTTTTTAGCTTCTGAACTCATTGTTCCTTCTCGAAATTAACCTTCCCGGTACTTAATAAATGGACAAGCGGTTCCCAGTTGCCCAGTTTGGTCATTCCATCAGCAGTATTTTTTGGTCTTCGTACGAAAACGATGTTGAACATCTCGTGGCATTGATAAGCATCCTTTAAGGCTTGGAAATCAATCATCAAACGCCTTTATTGAGTACGAGAACACTTGGTGATCACGTCATATAGACTTCTAAAGTCTTTATACAATGTTAAATGAACCTTACGTTCCAAAATGGCCTGAAGGTATTTCTTGGCACAATCAGCATATTCGTAGGCGTTTGCGACGGCGTAAGTTTCAGCTCCCAAAACAGACCTGGCTACCCTTTTGCTCATGTAACTCGCGTAAATAAATATGCATGCATTGCCTTCCTTATCAAAGAGCATCGCAATGTATCCGAGTTGTCAATTATAGCCTCGATTAGTTGAAAATGATGCATCGGAGTAAGTTCTAATATGTAATGTGTCCAAGCCGAGTTTTTGCATGCGTAAAGTCAAAATTTTATGACGAATATAGGTACTTGACTGGCGAATTGAACGTCTTAATCTACGTCCTGCGGAAAGATTCTTCTGCTACTTGAGCAAGCTTGCCTAGTACTGCGCAGATGTCGGGTCTCGAATGTGCGAGCCAGAAGAGTTTAGCTCATGCTCTTCGTAGTTGTACTTAGTCGGCATTCAAAGGTATCGGCCCGAGCCTTTCGATATATACGCGTTGGTGAATTTCAAATCCATTATCGAATTTGCCTACGTAGACTCCAGAATATCTCATGTCCTTCCTTTGCTTTCCTTTAATTTTAAATTTCTTTCGATTTTTTTAGTGAGTTCAGCAAAGATATTTTCGCCACATGCGAGCGTATCATACACGTAGGATGCAAGTAGACTAGATATTTTCCATCTCGCGCGTCTAAGAAATAGTAACATGTCGCTAGCCACAGCTTTCATTCCTAAGTCATCAGTCAAATGTATTGAGAATTTCGCATGCCAGTAGTCACCACTATCAGCGAGTCCAAAAAGTAGACGTAATAGTTTCAATACACATACAGCTGGTATATGTAACTGAGGATTTGGACGAAGATATACTTCTCGAAATAGTTCGCTTGCGGACTTCATATAAGCTTGGGATATGTCTTCTGTCCACAGGCCAAATCCCATTACTGAAGCGAGTGCTACAAGCAGTCTTACAGAGCTCTGATGAGCCGTAGTAGAGTTGTGTATGAGCTGGTTTTTCTGCCAAAAATCGAGCCTTGAAGGTTGGGTTTTCAGTTTTAACGTCCTTGATTGTGATAACAAGAGATCCGAAGATAATGTTGGCATCTTCTGCAACATCTTTCTCGAGAATCACTTGCCAAGTACCGCGGCGAACAACATTTTCAATCTCCTTTCTTCTAGCTTCTTCAGTTTAGTCATTCCGTATTATTTCATCGGAATGATGGAGAACCTCAGTGATTAATATATTTAAGGAGGGTTTCTTATCTTATCGCTTTCGGTTTTTTGAGTAGAACGTAAAAATGGTAGGGCGCAGTGTAGCGTGTTCACAAGCTTCTGAACATTACGATATCATCATAGTCAGCTGCAGCGAGAACTTGATGAATGATGAACTGCATTTCGCGGTTGCCTTGATAGACAAATATCTGCTTTCCGTCTACTTGTATTTTTGGGAAAGGTCCAACACAACGCTAATCAATTTCTTAAGAAAAACGCACTGGATTTCTTGCTGTTACCGACAGGCCGGATTTTCGAAGAATTCTAGAGGCTTTTGCCGTCTTGAGCCGTAATTCAACTACTATTGTTGCTATTCCATTGCTTCCTTTTTCTAGTGCGTTCATGCGGTCTTTCTGATTAGGTACCATCGAGTCAACCGCGGGAAAGTGTGTTATGCAGCCAAGGACTAGGTAGGAAGACACAAGCCATTCATAGCTTTGACTGCAAGTTCTAGTGTCATTTTTCGTTCTACTTTTAGATCGTCCAGGATTACTTTATTGAACACGCGCCGTAGCGGTGCATGATAAAGTCATCTAAGTCAATAGAATTCTGAGATTCCTTACCAGAAGTCTGTACAACTGTTGCAACAGCTTCAGTGCGGTGTTTCTATCTAACCGGTTTAAATGCACTACCTCGGTCCACTCTCATTTTGGTATGAAATCCGACGTATAATGCTGCCCAACATGTCACGAAAGCATCCCAAAAGGCTTCTACCGTATGGGTTTTGAGGAAGGTTCTAGCGTTGAAGTTAGTTTCTAGGTCGGCAACACGCAGCGTAGCCTTCTTCTCCATCCAATGACGTCTACAGCAACTTCACGATTGAAAACAATGTCAGATAGTTGAAGTGATACTCGGAATCTTTCCGGAGGCGCACTGTAGGTTTATACGTTGCGCAGGACCTCAAGATTTCGGCAAGAAAACTTCGAGTCGCTTCGTCAGCCTGTTCTGGTCTAGCCGATATATAATGGCATAAAATTCTTCCGGTTACGGATGCCTGAAATGTCTGTGTAACTTAATAGCTCCAGTCTGGTGAATATTATGTGCTTGGAATTCCAAGTAACGTAGAGGTGACCAAATTTTCGCTCGATAGGAATTGCCCGGCCATGATAGACAGATTGAAGTTCATTGCGAAAATCATAACCAATTAGCCCTTCACACTCGAGCATATCCAGCCCAAGAAGCATCGGTATGTTTTCTGACACAACTTCTTTTGGAAATTTTAGAAATGAGCCGACAGGCGTAGGTATTCTTGCTTCCATAAGTCCAAGGGATGAAAATGATTCATCTCCAAACCTGAATCTGGTGGCTGACGGTTTCAACTCGAATTTGAACTTGTGTTTCTTGCAGTAAGCGCGAACCTGTCGTTTGACTACAACACTTTGTTGAATTCTAGTATCCAGGCAAGCGCCTTGAAAGAGTTTCTTTGATAGTTTCGCAGACTCGCTCGGTTGATTTGCGTTCCATACCTCACGAGAAGATAGTTTACAGTGGATGGTGTCAGATTTCTTCCTCTATCGTATAATTGAGTGTTCGAATGGCCTGATATTCGGAACGTTCCGGTCGGATACGTTCCGATTTAAAAATCCATACCTGAGTCCAAGGTGCTTTCAGCTGTCGAGAAATTTACTTTCAGTATGCTATTGTCATCACTTCCCGTTTCGCTGCTGGAAGAGCTATCCTCGGAGTCAGTCGTTTTACCGAAATAGGTGCTGGACACTGAATTATCGACATCAGATTGATCAATGTTCATCAATTCTTCTAATCCTTGCACCTATTCGTGTAGAACGCGCTTGCAGCCTCTGCCTTGGTTATTTTATTCCAAAAAATTCGCCTTTCGGGCAGCGATTACTGCCGGTCGAATAGACTGCTCGCATTCTGCGTGACGATGACCGAGCTTTTCACAGTTCCAACATGAGCTATCATCTTCTGATCCAAGAAACAATGTTTTCGTCATTTTTCTTGCATATTTTGGTGCTGCAAAGCAAATTGAGTGGTTCAAAGTCTTCATAGTTGTTCTAGTAGGCGTTTCCACAACGCCTCTATCTATCTCTATGCGCAGTTGGAAGGCGTTACAAAGCTCTGTGCATAGTCCTTTTCACGTGTTTAATCGTCCATACGCGACATGAAATGTTCCGCCATGGATTAGTCACGAGTGCATCGCGCAGGAAACTTATTTTGTGCCGTTCGTGCCGCCAGTTTTCTGGGCACAGTGAAATCTGTCTTTCAATTCGGCTTTGTAAGTTACGTAAAGCCTTTCTCTTGTTCCCGTCCACATTTTTGACGAACGTAACATAGGATAGTTTTGAGAATTCAACTTTAACTTGCTGCTGCTTGCTTGATAAGTTGAACTGTTCCTTCATGATTCAAAGTTGTTCAGAAAAGTCTGCAGCTCTGTCTTCGACATTAAAGACATATAATCGCAATACTTCTCCCAAGAAATAGTTTATGGAGGTATTGATGGCGCTCTTTTGCTAGTATACATAAGTCGCGAGATGCAGGAATGTACTGGTCGTGTTAGAGTAATTCTTTGCGCTCAAAAGCTCTGCTTCGCATCCTTCCGAGTGTGAATGCACACATGGCGTAGTGCATGCAACAACATTCCACTCCATGGGTTGTTTGCCAATTGTTATGCAATATAAATAGTGACCACTATTCTGCACTTAACTTCATACAGGAAAGTACCAGATGAGTCACTCTGTGCACGTGATTAAGCGAAGGCGCCGTAGACGTAGAAAGACTTGTTTGAGTGGAGTCAGAACATTACAACTAGGTCAGCATTATCGAGATCAACATGCCAGTGCTCCTTTAAGAAATAAGAATCTGCTTGATTACTTGCATTCCGTAACCGTCTATGAACCGTTAGTGTTCCAACCGAATGCCGAGGCTGGGATGGTCGGTACCATCATAACATGAGGCGAAGATTTTTTTGTTTCAGCGGAACGCGGCTCCAGGTGATAGAACAACGTGACAAAGAGGACTTTATCGTCAGCATGCCCGCTTCTGATAATTACTGCTCGTTCAAAGCTCATCTTCGAACTTCTTAGTCGCATGGAAAAGCTCACGCACATAAAAAATAAGTGATTCTGATATTACGGACGAAATAAGCTCACTAGATGTTCTAATGGCACCACATTTTCAACAACTGTGGAATATCGCAAGGAATATCTCCACCTAACTTTTCTCCTTGTTACTCATAGTATCATCAGCAAGATTCTAGTACCTTTTTATTCGTCACATTTCTGCTGCAACTTTTAAACGAGATCATTTACAACACGAAATCTTTTCTAGTCAGCTAAATGTTTGCTTCGTATGTAGAACTGTAACAGTGAGTTGCCAGTTGCTTACCAAAACATTCAAATACACATGTTCATTACGGTCGCTGGTGACTTAAAGCAGGCATACACTCGCGAAATTTGCGCATGAGGGCACAGTCTTCGCGCCGGAAAAGAGAATAGCACGACGAGCCTTCTTGCATTCGGGAGTCTTGTAGGTACGCTTGCACACACGCTTGCAATGTCGCTTGGTACGACGAGCATCTCTGTTGCATCTACGTTTCTCACGACGGCAGTCGCGACGGCATCGGACACGACGGAGAAAGCCACGAACCTTCCTGCATTCACGACGGCAGCTGCGCTTCGTACTACGGCACGCCTTCCTGGCGCGACGCTTCTCCTTGCGACAGACGCGTTTGCAGTTACGGAACGACTTGCAGGCCCTGAGCGATTCCATGAGCCCTTTGACGAATTTGACGACCTTCTCACCACACTTCTTCTTCAATTCTTCACAGGGATCAATAGAGGGAATTGTCGGTGGTGCGGGCATATCAGGTAAGGCGATCGGTTGCGGTTTCGAATTGAGGCGATCCACCGAGTGTGGCTGCGGGATGGCAGTCGCTAAACAAAGGAGTAGAGCGAGTGCGAGAACGAGATTCAGCTTGACCATGGTGAATGATGTTGCTTGAGATTGATGGTCTGGATCCAGATGTTCTCATCGCATTTTATAGAGGAAGGCTAGACAAAAGAGAAGCGGGACAGTGCTCCGATCAGAACAATTACGCCTTGGAGGCAAGTCATCAGTACTATCGATGAATAAGGACAACTAAACACGAAGTTATTGATATGAAAAATAGAGAGATTGAAAATGAAAAGTGATTCCGCATTGATTGTTTACGTTGCAGTTTGACAGATCGAAAAAAAACTTACAACGGTTCCGGCACATATTCTGCACAACTGTTACAGCTACTTTACAATTCTGTAATTTCAAAATGGCGCTCTCGATTTTCCGTTATTTCAGTCGAAGAGAGAGGCTCAGGTGGTTTCAGCTCGGGCTGAATTACGCCGTACAACACAGTAATGCACGCATCAAATTGACAGTTTTCTGTACCGCTGCCCATTTCAGATTTCTTCTAGAACTTGTCAGTGGCGCACTGTGCTAACCGATCAGTCTTGGAAGTGGTGGTACTTTCCCTTGAATCATTAAACTTGGGCTGTCATCAAAACCTTAGAATCAAGTCCCAGACGGTGTAATTTATATCTCGTACCTGTAACAAAATCAAACCATTAATTGCTTTACGTCACTCTAACGGTACTAAGGTGATGCGCTTCAACAGTACAGTAAATGAAAATACGAGTACTTTTACCTCGTACATCGCTCATCGACTAACAGTGATATCAATTACATGCATTTCGGTCTCGCTCTCTTTCCGCGTTATGCAACACTGAAAATAAATTCAAGGAGATAATGACAGACGTGTCGATTTACCAGTTTATGCTGATAAAGAAAACCAACAGTGAATCAAGATGGACAGTGTAGCTGCCAGAGAATGTGAAAACAGGGCACTGTTCAGTGAAACAGTTGTAAAACTATGTCAGAACATCTAACCATACATGTCAGAGTTTTTGTAATATACACGATTTAACAGCTTTCGTTTGATTACTTTTATTCCGTATCCATCTACTCACCAATCTTTCAACCTATCAATTTCGAATGATCGAAGGCCGAGGAATGCGTTCCAGAATTTCAATTGGACAGAAATTCTCAACCATACAAGAGGAAGTGTATGTTTCAATTCTTGCTCATCACTATCTACTGCTAGGTTTATTATCCGTGCTCTGTTCATCACGCTTCTCTTGCCCTTTTATTTAGCATTCTTACGCGAAAGTTTTGCGCATCTCTATGACCATTGTTCGCAGTCAATTGAAAATAATGAACTGCTCCAACCTCATTGCTCTCTGCGCCAACACAGAAGTAGTAGCAAAGAATTATTCACTATTGATATACATTGCACTTGCAAATTTGTTCGTCAATTCCATATTCTACATGGATTGTTCAGGTGTACGAAATACTCTCTTGCCACACGGAACTAAGCGCGAAATTTCTCTGGTCATACGCTAAAACAGTACCAAGTGGTCAGGCTCCAAGATTCATTAGCATAGCCCACAAATCTCAATATTACCTGTGATACATTTTTACTTTTCGTATTGCTCTTGCATGTAGCCCTTAACCATACGATGAACCATCACATTCTGCCGCTGAATGTCCTGAATTAGCATTCCTTGTATTGTCTCGCTCCAGATAAGCGGCTGTGACGAGGTAAACGAAATCATTTGTAATTTGAAATATTGGTCTTAGTTAACATAAGTTTGCTTTGTGCGTATAACTTTTTAGGCCATTTGCGGCGCACACGTTCAATACGATTGTTGTGATCTAATCCTTGTTACAGAGCAGGAATTTTCCGCATGAACCCATCGCATTCAGACCAGATGTGAGAATACCACGACGAGCCTTCTTGCACTCGGGAGTCTTGTAGGTGCGCTGGCACACACGCTTGCAGTGTCGCTTGGTGTGCCGGGCGTCTTTCTTGCACCTACGTTTCTCGCGACGACAGTCGCGGCGGCAGCGTCGGCGACGGCGACCGCGGCGGACCTTCCTGCACGCCTGACGGCATTGACGCTTGGTGCGACGGCACGTCTTCTTGGCGCGGCGCTTCTCCTTGCGACAGACGCGTTTGCAGCTGCGGAACGCCTTGCAGGCGCTAAGCAGTTTCACAAGCCCCTTGAAGAACTTGCCAGCCTTCTCGGCACACTTCTTCTACTATGCCTCGCAGTGGTCAACGGGAGGAACGATTGGTAGCTTGGGCGTACTGCGGATGGTAAATGGTTGCGGCCCCGAATTCAAGTGCTTTACAGAGTGCGGGACGGCAGTCGCCACACAGGCGAGTAGAGTGAATGCGAGAATGAGATTCAGTTTCATCATGTTGATCACTGTTGATCGAGGTTGGTCCTCGAGATGCAGATGTAACTATCGCGTTTTATCTCTTTACCGCTTAAGCTGCATATTTGGAATATCAAATAAACGGAATCGCATTACGAGCTCAAACTGCAAGAATTTGTTCTGAGGAATTTATGCAACTGGTCTAGTTTCACAATCAGTTACACTAGTTACAATTTCAACTGTCACTTCATTGTCTATCCTTGCCAGTGTAGAAAGACTTAATGTGATGACTCAGAAAGAACTCGTGATTTGTATATGTGAGTCTCAATCTCGGCGTCTGATTGGTGAAAATTAAGAAATACCGTAAGCGCATTGGCAACTTCATCTAGACCGCAAAACCGTTTTCGAATAAGCTCTACGAATCTGAAACTTCCTAATATTCGAAAAGACAGACTGATATCGATGCATTGCTGTGTTCCTCGTGTTGAAACGTGTCAGTGTATTTATTGTCGCTTCCATAGAGCTAAATTAGAGAAAGAAGATAGAAGATGATTTGTATCCGTTATGTATCCCGTGCATGTTCCTACTGTGACGTTTATATGTATAAGGGCCACTATGATGAATACCATAATGAATAGTTCCAAAACTACAGCTCGGAAGTAAGAGGGAAATAGAAGAAAAGTTTTAGCTAAACAGAATATTTGGTATATTATCCCAGACGGTAAAGAGATAGAGAAAGACTAGGCAAAGGAGGGGGTGGATAGCACTCGGATAGGAACAATTACGCTGTGGAGGAAAATCATAAAGACAATAGATGAATAAGACCGCTTAACATGATCTTCTGTACGTCATAAAATGAAGATATTGAAAATGAAAGTTGATACGGCATTGTTGTTCGTTTACGTTGCAGCTTTGATAGATCAAAAAAGCTTACAACTGGTGCAACACATATTCAGCAAAACTGTTCTACGTATTCACAGTTGTTCGATTTTGCGCTGTTTTATCGTGCTGAGAGCCTCATTTGGTATCAGTTCGAGCTGAATCGCACGATATTGTAATGTATGCATCAAATTGAGAGTTTATGTGCCGCCACCTATTTTAGATTTCTTGTGGACCCGTCTGCGGCACACAAATCGCTGACTTATCAATCATGGAAGTAGCTTAGGAATCTTTCTTCCGCAGATACGCCGAATTCTGTCGATCAAACGTCTAAGATATGTATTAGTTTCTTTGCCTATCATCTAGTATCCTTGTTTAGCTGTGAGCAATGTGGTGATACTTTCAGAGCTGAATAGTAAGCGATAGAAAAGCAGAAAGAAATGTTGAAAACAAAGTTAGCAAATTTCCTTTTCCAACAAATCGTGAACCTTCACACTATTTCACTGGGGATTCATGGGCCGTGGTTGAGCTGAATAATCTACATCTTGATCTAGTAACCAAACTAAAACATGAATAGTCTTACCTCTCTCTTTGAGTACTTATCTGAGGCATGTATCAACACTGCAGATAATAAAAATAGAAGGAAAACTAAATTTAAAGTGATGGGGAGCTCGTATACAGAAAGTATCATCAATAAAAGGCATTTCGATCTCCCTCGCTATCCGTTTTATGCTGCACTGAGAATAAATTCAACAAGATAAAACCCGTATCGATGTAACGGCTCATGCTGATAAAGATAACCAACAATGAACGAACAAGAACTATGTAGCTGCTACATAATAAGAAAACAAGGCTTCGAAAATTTGAGCAGTATCAGAAGCAGATCAGAACATCCAAACGACTGCACATCAGTGATTTTCAAAGTACTGCTCAAAGAACTTCAGAAAGCAACAGGGGAGATAAAATAAATTGTCTGTGGTTAAATTTATATCCTGTATGATTATTTAATCGAATTCCCAATTCAAGTAAATTATATAATAGGCCGAGTTTAAGAAACAACTTACTCCATATCTTTTCTATTACACGTTTCTAAGTTGATGTACGAAGCCTTAAGCGCTCAATACCCCCAAATAATTGTTCTTCAGTATTTGCTTTTTCAGTGATAGAGGAGAAATTATCTGACGTTTCAATAGACCAAAATACTACTCGGGAAACAATCTCTCGCAGATGTTTGAGGTCGATAAAATAAAGTGATAGCCCAAGCAGTTGTCGTTGGATCCATTTCTATATTGTGACACTTTCGATTTCATTCAACTAAGCGAGTGGCACTGCGTTCGATTTTACCAATCACCTTAAAATTAAATATTTCAAATTCCCTTTATTTTTAACTTGTTTTATCAGCAGTCACATGAAGAAATGCCCGAATTCGCATCTTTCATATGCACAATGAAAAAATCAAGTTTTGAACTGTTCTTTCATTCCACAAAAATCTAGCTAGAGTTTTAGAGTAATCGTAAACAGCAGTACCAAACGAAAAGTGCACATCCGCATATACAACAGTATCTCTCTTAATATCTTTTGTGACAGAATACAATTCTCCAAATTGTTTGTATTATTTTCAATTCTGCTTGCTTAGCGTCATTGAAGTAGATCAATACGATCTTCATCTAACTCCAGATTTGAAAATAGTTGCCGTACATCTATAAATCTTTGTACCTTTTCAATGTTGATAAGCCACGCGCTACGCTATGCTTAGTAGGACATAGATGAGTTTGTTTGCAGACTCTAGCAGCAAATATAGGTTTACTTAGTGTCTTCGTTATTGAATAAAACTGTTATCCATATAAAGAAACTATAGAATATATTTTATAGTGAAATTATAATGATGATATGCGCAGCAGACAAATCAACTGAAAATTTTCGCTACAAAAGATTTAACGAACGCTAGTACCTCACCCACTAGCTCTACAGCTCTTTTTACTGATGATCTAAATAGTTCCAAAATATAAGTAATTTATTCTAGATGTGTAAAGGCAGTTATTGATTCCTAATTCTCTACTGTAAATATCCGAGCTACAATCAATTACAGCCAATGTGAGCCGATAAAAAGTTCTTGTATAAAATTTGAGCATAAAATGCAGAATTATAAGTTCACTCATCACAGATTTTTCTAATTTTCTTGGAAATTGCGCTGTAATTCTCTTTCACCTGTTCGATTTAGAACAGACATCTATTTCGAGGACATATTGTGTGCTTTAGGTTCGTAACGAATGGATAGAACAAGAATTTGAGTGCCTACAACAATAAAGGTAGCATTTCATCAAACAAGAAATCCAACCATGCTTGAATGTGCAGACTTTTTGAATAAAAAAATGGAGACTCTGATGTTGGCCTTATTCTATCATTTTTTTGGACATGTTTTATTTCGCAGATCGAATGCCTGATACTTTCCATGTAACTGACCAATTTTGTATATTTATGAGCGCACAGTTTTCAGTGCTTATCACAATTGCACTCTCATTCAAATTCTGTATCTATACTTTACGCTTCTGAAATCCGTCGATCATGAAAAGGTTCTCTAAGAGCATACCGATTCTCGACTGCTCACATAGTGTTCTTACTGGGCCTTCAGAGATGCTTTTTGTGGTCACTATGCTCATAAAATTAGTGAAATTCTCGATCCAAGGCTCTCGATCAAAGGTGTAAACAGGATTAAAGTGGTAATATGGGTCTCAGCACAAAACGAACGATTCTCTCGAAAGCTCTTATGCTCAGAACAGAGAAGAGGAATTAATAACTCGTGGACTTCTTCTCGAAGAGGTATATAACTGAATAGCATACCTGCCTATAAGTAAGCAAGACAATCAAATAACTATATTTATTTAATAAATAAGAATTTATTTTAAAATATCACTGCCTCAAATTACTAACCATTTCAAGGATATTCAAGTTATTCCAGCAATACTTCATTCCTGAAAATTTGATACTTAGATATTTAGGTAGCAGTGAACAAAAAAGCTTGCAACTAATTTGACTGAGTATTGCAACTTATGGCTTGAAATTAGTTTGGCCTCTTTCTCTAAAAAAAGGTGAACATAGTATAGCCGATGGTTAGAGTTAGCGACAAGACTATTGAAGTTTTGATGATTGTGATATCGACGTCGGTAAAAGAGTTTTTTCCTGCTACTACTTGCAATTTTACACCATTCATTTTTTTTCTTTTATAAGAACTGATTATTTTCAGTGAGGTGTGGCTACTCGTAGAGAACTAGTGTATCTGGGTGAAGCGTACAGATGTTCTATACTAGTTTCGTGCTATCTCATCAATTGGATTGGACAAACATCCTAGTATACAAACCGAGTACGAGTGATTCGTTGACCCACCAGGTGGTTCGGGCAACATTTATAATTCATCGGCCCACTTTTCCGCCATCGTTATTGTACCAATTTGAAAGAAACGATCATAATGACTTTGCTGACATGAATTGAGCGTTTATAGAAAATGTACGGTACATGAAGATTACGTGGGCGAAACCCTAATTAGTGCTATCGTACTATATGAAATAGCACGCTACACTTTTTGCTCAATTTGGTGCAGGTACTAAATCCAGCCACAGTAACAAAAGAGAATATGGTGATGACGTGTGGGATTGAGGGCAGCAAGGAAGTTAAAATCGAACGGTCCCCTAGTGTGAAAACACCGACCCGACAAAGGCAATCGAGTACACGATGGCGCCACCGGTACCACCGTTCACGGCAGCGACGGCAGCGGAGAAGGTGCGCAAGGCAGAGGACGCATGGAACACACGCGACCCCGAACGCATAGCGCAGGCGTACACGGAGGACAGTCGATGGCGAAACCGGAGCGAGTTTATTCGGGGGCGAAAAGAAATCGTCGAGTTCCTGCGGCGCAAGTGGGCGCGAGAGTTGGAATATCGACTTATCAAGGAGCTGTGGGCGTACTCGGATAATCGTATAGCGGTTCGATTCTCTTATGAATACCGCACGGAAGAAGGGCAGTGGTATCGAGCGTATGGGAATGAGAATTGGGAGTTCGACTCGGAAGGTTTAATGCGTCGACGAGAAGCGTCCATCAACGACGTTGCTATAGAAGAGAAGGACCGATTGTTCCGTTGGCCGCAAGGGATTCGTCCGAAGGACCACCCTGGCATCAGCGAACTTGACATTTAATTCTGTCGGGAGATTGGTGCGTGGAAGAGTGGGAAGTGAAAGTAATCGAACCCTAGTCGTTAAATCTCGTATCTTACAGAAACACTGACATGTAAGTTTGGCTAGATGTTTTGGTTTATTTTTACTATCGTTCCACTCATCGATGCCTCGTTTTCACGTTCCCTGGCAGCTACACTGTTGGTTTTCTTTATCAGCATAAAGTAGTAAATCAACACGTTGGATATTATCTCGTTGAATTTATTTTCAGCGTTGCATAACGTGCAGAGCGAGGGAGATCAAAATTCCTGTTACTAACGTCCCTGCTCGTACACGACTAATGGACCGATGTAGTTGTAGTGCTGTTTGCATCTACTGTACTGTTAACACACCTCAGATTAATATTGTTAGAGTGAGGTAAGACAATTACCGTTTTGTTCTTCCTAGGTCTTGATTCCCAAGTTTCGAATGCGGCCCCTAGAATGTTGAGGAAAGTATGAAAAAGTGAATGATTACTCGGAAACGTAAATCTGATAACTTTGGTTTTCTTGCCTACTGTCGAGTTCTAGGTGTAAATTACCAGCTAAATAAAACTACCTTATGCTAGACAGAGAAATTCAGACATAACTCGGACGTCTGATCGAGAGAACTCTGCGCATCTGCTGGACTAAAATCCCTAGCAACCTTCCATGATTGATCAGTCGGCAATTGGTGTGCCACAGACAAGTTCTAAAAGAAACCTAAATTGTGAGGCGGCACAAGAAAACTCCCAATTCCATGCATGCACTACAATTTCGTACAATTCAGCTGCAACTGAAACCAAACGAGACTCTCAGCACGACTAAATAACTACAAATCAAGGTCACCATTTTAAAATCGATGAACTGTAAATAAATAGAACAGTTTTGCTGAATATGGGTTGCCCCAGTTGAAAGCTTTCTTGATCTATCAAAGCAGCAACGTAAACCAATAACAATGCTGTATCACCTTTCATTTCCAATCTTCATTTTTTGACGTCCACAATATCTTGTTAGCTGTCTTTATTGATCTACTGTCTTGATGATATGCCTCCGAGGCGTAATTGTTCTCATCCACGTGCTATAGAGCTCCTCCTTTGCTTATTCTATCTCTATAAAAACGCGATGATAACATCTGAATCTAGACCATCAACCTCAAGCAACCGCCACCAACATGATGAAGCTGAATCTCATTCTCGCACTCACTCTACTCGTTTGTGTGGCGACTGCCGTCCTGCACTCTGTAAAGCCCTTGAATTCGGGGCGGCAACCATTTACCATCCGCAGTACGCCCACGCCACCAATCGTTCCTCCCGTTGACTAGTGTGAGGCAGAGAGGAAAAAGTGTGAGAAGAAGGCCGGCCAGTTCTTCAAGGGATTCGTGAAACCGCTTAGCGCCTGCAAGGCGTTCCGCCGCTGCAAACTTGTCTGTCGCAAGGAGAAGCGCCGCGCCAAGAAGACGTGCCGTCGCACCAAGCGTGAATGCCTTCGTACGTGCCGAAAGGTCCGCCGCGATCGCCGTCGTCGCCGTTGCCGTCGTGACAGCCGTCTTGAGAAACGTAGGTGCAAGAAGGATGCCCGTCGCACCAAGCGACACTGCAAGCGTGTGTGCCAGCGCACCTACAAAACTCCCGAGTGCAAGAAGGCTCGTCGTGGTATTCTCACATCTGGTCTGAAGGCGGTGGGTTCATGCTGGAAATTCCTGCTCTGTAGCAAGGATTAGGTCACTAGCAATCATATTGAATGTGTGTGCCTCGCAAACAGCAACTAGGGGTATGCACGAACCAAACATTTGCCAACTAAAAACGAACATTTCGGATTACAAATAGTTTCATTTACCCCGCCGCCTGTGGCTTTTCTGAAGCCAGACAACAAGAAAATCCAAATTCACGTCAGAACATTCAGCGTCAACAAGGTATGGTAAATAGTAGGCTCAAGGAATTTATGCAACAGTAATAAGAAAAATAAAAAGGTATTTGCTTATTGAAACTTCAAGTAGTGTAGTGATTTTTGGGCTACAGTAATGAATCTCGGAGAAAGAGTACTCCGGAGTATTTAGAAGGTCATTGAATCTCTCAGCTCTACCACTTGGGCAATGGTTTAGAGTGCGGCCAGAAAATTTTTCTAACAAGTTGGACAGGGAGTATTTCGAAAGTCATTGATTTGTACTCCATCTGAACGACCCAGGTAGAACATGAGATTGATCAACAAATTTTTATTTACCATGTATCGCGACAGAGAATAGCTGTTTGCTGCTACTTCGTTGTTGGAGCAGAGAGTAATGAGGTCAGGGTTGTTCATCGTTTTTAATGACTGCGAATAATAGGCATAGAGATGCGCAATATATTAACATACGAATACTAAAGAGAAGGATAAAGAGACCAAACAAGATTGATGAACAGGGCACGGATATTACGCCAAGCAGTAGATAGTAATGAGCGAGAAGTGAAACTTCTACTTCGTGTTGCATGGTTGGGAATTTCTCTCCAATTGAAATTCTGGAAGTCCTCTCCTGGCCTTAATGGATGGACTGTTGCTGTTAGATAACTTTGAAATTGATAGGTTGAAGATTGGCGAGTGGAAGGATACGGAATGAAAGTAACCAAGTGCTAGTTGTTAAATCTTGTACCTTACAATAACACTGACATGTAGGGTTGGATATTCTGACCTATTCTTACTATTGTCTCTCTCAATAATGCCTTGTTTTCACATTCTCTAGAGGCTACAATGTGTATGATGATTCACTGTTGGCTTTCTTTATCAGCACGAACTGGTAAATCGAGACGTCAGATATTATCTCTTTGAATTTGTTTTCTGTGTTGTATAGCGCTGAAAGAAAGCAAGATCAAAATGCTCATAACTGATGTCACTGTTAGTACCCGAACGGTGTACGGGGTAGTTGTAGTGCTATTTGCATCTGCTGTGCTGTTGATACGCCTTACCTTCGTACCGTAAGAGTGACATGAGGCAATTACCGCTTCGATTTCTGTTACAAGAAAAAGATTTAAATTACACCGTCTGAGCTGTGATTCTAAGGTTCTGACTGCCACCCCGAGAGTGGTTTGGAATTTGCGCGAAGTGTTAAGATTCGTGAGAAAGATACCGCCACTTCCAAGCCAGATCGGTTAGCACAGTGCGCCACTAACAAGTTCTAGAAGCAATCTGAAAATGGGCAGCGCCACAGAAAGCTCTCAATTTGATACATGCATTATCCTGTTGCGCTGTACGATTCAGCCCAAACTGAAACTAACTGACCCTCCCTCAGACAGAATAAACGAAAAATTGAGAGCACGATTATAAAATCAGAATATTGTAAATTGACTGTAAAAGTTCGGCAGAGTACGTGCCCCAGCCGTTAGTTTTTTTCGATCTATCAATGCCACAACTCAAACGAATCACAATGCTCTATCAATCTCCTCATTTTTCATACCAGTAACTTCCTGTTCAGTTGCCCTTATTCATCGATAGTACTGATGACTTGCCTCCAAGGCGTAATTGTTCTGATCGGAGCACTGTCTCGCTTCGCTTTTGTCTAGCCTTCCTCTATAAATCGCGATGATATCATCTGAATCCAGACCATCAATCTCAAACATCATCATCCATCATGATCAAGCGGAATCTCATTCTCGCACTCACTCTACTCGCCTGTTTGACCACTGCCGTCCCGCAACCGCACTCGGTCGATCACTTGGATTCGAACCCGCAACCACTCACTATACCCGACGCACCCGCACCACCGAATGTCCCCTCTACGGAACCCTGTGAAGAATTGAAGAAGACTTGTCGTAAGAAGGTCGCCGAGTTCATCAAGGGGTTCGGGAAATTGCTGGGCGCCTGCACGTCGCTCCGTAACTGCAGGCGTGTGTGTCGCAAGGAGAAGCGTCGTTCCAGAAAGCTTTGCAGACGCACCAATCGCGAATGTCGGCGTGCGTGCAGGAAGGTTCTTGGCTTTCTCCGTCGTGTCCGATGCCGTCGCGACTGCCGTCGTGAGAAACGTAAATGCAATAGGGATGCCCGTCATACCAAGCGTCATTGCAGGCGTGTGTGCAAGCGTACGTACAAGACTCGCGGGTGCAAGAAGGCTCGTCGTGCTATTCTGTCATCCGGGGCGAAGGCTGTGCCGTCATGCACAAAATTTGCGACCGTATGCGTGCTTTAAGCAGAAGCGATCGTAATGAACTTGTATGATCGAATGTGATGGTAAGCACACTTAAATCACAACTAGATTTCTATAGACCTAGGAAACGTATGGTTGAATAAAACTATTTCATGTTTTTGACTAATTCGTTTACCTCGTCACTGTAGCTTCTCTGTAGTCAGACAAAACAAGCAAATCTATACCCAGAACAGTCAGCACCACTAAGAAATCGTTGATGGTAGAGTTAGGGAACAGATGCAACGGCAATATGAAGAGTAAAGGGTTCGAGTATATTTTCCATTGAAATGTGAGTAACAACGATGTTAAACATTTTAAATTTTGCGGCAAATCAGATGTATAATGCTTCCGAATTGGAGCTAGCTGTTTGCTACGGGTTCAGCATTGGAGTAGAGAAAAAAAGATCAAGTCTGGACACAGAGATGCCCGAACGGAGGCATACTAGTACCACATCAAGGGGGTAAGAGTCCGAGAAGCTTGAAAAATGTCGCCCTGATTTAAGACCCGACAGCAGATACAGGGAGTCGAAATAAGCCAGGGCTTGTGCCGCGGTCACTTTGTGTGGGTGGACAAGAAATGAGTAGGTTCGCATGGTGAAGTAGAAAAGTAGACAGTTTACGAATTAGGTATGTTTATTTTTTATTATATTTTGAAACTACAGGGCCACGCCCATCTGATGTTACTGTTATTTGCGTGGTAGAGCACACAGTTCAGCTCGTTCTCCTTTTCAGCAGTAGAAATTTTTCGTGTACAAAAGTGGTGATTTGAACCAATTTAACCTTTTTGCGCATAACATAATGTTGGTAGAAATGCCAGTTATTACTCCATTTTGTTTGAATGGTCAAATAAAATGGAAAAAGTAGTATTTTTTGCAATCGCTCTTCTTTTCCTTTCTTGTACTCCACCTTTCTCTTTCTTTTCTCACGACAATACTCCAAGTCTTCTCTTCTTTCTCTCATACATATCGTGGTTTTGGACATGGATAGTCCAACTGATTTCTTCTTCTCCTTTTTGGTCGTAACTGAATCCCCTGCGGCACGCTTCACGACCGCTATCGTAGGCAGTTTTATACAATCATCAATGATGCATACAGCAACGGCACCTTCTTCAGGAATGAAGTGATCGTAGATGTAGCCCGATCTTTCCGCCATTATGGCCTTCTGACTAAAGCGTAAAAGCCTCAAGACTTCGATTGGTAAACAGTCAATTGAAAGGACAAATGTAATCGCATTTTTGTCGATAATGTACAGCAATTCCACATAGTTGAATACTCTTTTGTTATTGAAAGTGCAATTGACGTGCACTGATTAATTCTCTGTGCATTTGGCGTCAATTTATAAATTGTTTTAGTCCATTTAGTGCACCAATAGAAGAGTAATTAATGACAAAAGAATCAAAAAACTTGTTATTTTGACTTGAATAAATGAACAGGCAATTTTTCTCTACACTATCAATAACATTATCATTCATACAAAACAATCAACTTGCATTCCAGGACTAAAATATCACAAACATATAATGGATTACAAACACTTCGAGAATTAAATTTTCAATTAAAAAAGTTGTTTTACTCGCTCGAGAACAGCCTACGACGATTCTCGAACTTCTATGTTGGATTCTAAACCGGCATTATCTTGCTCCAAATTCAGAATCTCATCACAAATATTTGAGTTCATTGCAGATTCGTTAAAAATAGTCACAGCAGGCCGACTTGATTATTTTGAGCAGTCGACAAAGACTGTTGTTGATCATCATTAAACCTAGATTGTTGTCTGTTGCCTGTTAAATTTTGTCTCGATGGAGTTTCAACCTCTGAGATATAAGTATTGAGTACTTCCAAGAACTGCGCTACATCTTCTACTTTTGATATGTAAGGTACTTATTCATTAATTGGACTTGAAGCGTTCGATATGTACGTAAAGGCATCAATATTTTCTAACATTACCTGAATATGGTTCGTCTCAGCTGTGCGATATCTTATTATGGAGTTGGCAAGAAGTCCAAGGCCTGAAGTTCGAAACTTATTTGTTGACTTAGGGGACAGTAGTTCAATACGAAGCCCGGGAAGCTCACTAAATTCTTGCCCTCCGCAGTTATCCATGATATGGAAAGTGTCTTCAGTTGTATGCTTCCGAACTTATCCATAACACCAAGTCACCCACTGTGATAACTGGTCACTATCCATCCAAGCACTACTCTGGAGACTATATTACTTCTTCAAAGGACAAAAGCGAGTATCGAGAAAATATCTTGGCTCCGCTGCATGCCCAATATACCAGACCGGAACATGATGGGACCATTCTCCATTCACAAAAATTATGATGCTTGGGCTACTATTCCGACCAGATGTATTCGAAAATATTGAAATAAAGGTTGTAGGCCGCTGAACTGTCTGGGCATATTGTGTTACTTTTTCCTCCTCATTACTCAGACTTACAACCCATTGAACTGTTGTGGGCATATATTAAAGAAAATATTTGGCGTGAGTGTTCGAAAGTTAAGAATCTTTCGATTGCGAAAACAATTCAGGACACTGAACTCAAACGGATAAACACTGACTGTGGAAGTACTTTGAAACGAGGTATTATTAACCACGTGTATGAAAAAATAATTGAAGTCTAAGAAGGATACGACGAGTAAAAGAAGCAGAATTACCCATCACGCTTCTCTCTGAACATGAGAGTTCAATTAGTGAATCAAGTATTGAGTCAAATTTAATACACATTAAAACGCTGTAATTCAATGACTAGCTCTCAAAATTTCTACGGTTCTGTTATAAAAAATTCGGTTATTGATAACCTAAATAATCTCTGTAATAATGGAAAAAATTCAATAGTCTTCGGCATCGACATAAACTGAAGAGGAAACCGAAAAGTGGTGACTCAGGCTAGTACATCGTGACCGAGAAGTCGGCGACCAAGTGTGTTTACGTAGACTAGATTGGTATGATATTACTGTAGAAAAGAAATGTGAAAGTGGAACATAAGTAGGAATATAGTGGGATAACGACTCTGCGTGACAGACGTGGTTGACAGTGATACTTGCTGCGGTGGATGATAGAAATATAGTAGGGCTGTACATACACAGGTACGCACCTTTTGTATACAATGATGGGTACCGTCATTGTATGTATAATTATTCCATACATCACGGTAAAATGGTAACTGCAAAAGTGAAATCTAGCTTGTCTCATGGCCTTCACTGCTTGTCACTAAAGACGTATCAGTAAAGGATATATTCATCTCTGAAAATTGCGGTTTCGTGAAAAACACTCTGGGTTCTTCGACGATTTTAAGGTATTCTTCGAGTGATAAAGAATAGATTGATTACGAAGAAAACAGCTGAATAAGAAAATACAAGTAAAGAAGAAGATAAAAGCAAAGAACATCGAAAATAACGTATTACAAACCCTTTTTCTCTTGTCGAAGTTTTTAGCTGAAACTGATTCTCGCAGGTCTGTCGATAATATGAACCTATTTCTACTTGGTCGAGCGTAAAAACCAGAAAAAATTGCAAGCCTTAAGCACAGGTACCATCCGGTCCCCTTTGTGGTGTCGTGAAATCTGTGTTCATTTTCAGTGCTGCATAGCGTGCGGAGCAAGGGAGATAAAGCCGTATAGGACTAGTATCACTGTTCATACACGAGTAATGTGCGGCTTAATTGTATGAAACATTTCATTCTGCTTTTCTCACTCGTGCTGTTGATTCCTATTAAGTGGCGCCGCCGTGTTCGAAGCTAAATAGAATTATCTGGTCGCATAGAGAGATACTGCAGTCTTCCCTCTAGAGAAACTGCACTAGATTTCGGCGTACAGCAACGCAGGGTTTTGAATCTTTGTAATATCAGAGTGTAAAGAGGCGCTCAGTTGAATCGCTCCAGCACAGGCGTTGAGTTTGAAGACAGAGCTGTACCTAAAGATCAGAAGTGCTGTTGCGCAACAAAATGCAACAGGTGACAAGAGCCGACAGATGATTTCATATAGATGAAATTTCGTACCCAAATAGTTGTACAGATTGTACTCCCACACTCTTTCAATTCCTGATTAACGTAGCTAACAGTCAAAGTAAAAGCAATTCTCAACAGTTTGCTCGAATTATCCGTCTTCTACTACCGACTTCAACATCCACAGGCCGTAAATCTAGTATCAATACTTGCGACGATTAACTGTTTGTGCCTAGATCGTTGGTGTGCTTCTCTGTCTAGCGTTTTGGACTTTGTCAACACTACGAGTGACGTACTTATTTCGGTAATTAGTCCAAGTCTCAGTCCAATTCAATATTCTATCAGAAAATCGACTGTACATGGTTATGGTCCTGTGGCTACCGAAACCGGCTCCTGACACATACTACGACCGATCGGAGTTCAAATACATAAATAGTCATAAGTATCCTATAAAACATAAAGTATCGAAGCAAAAGTAATTGAAAATATTGTATTTTTGCTTTCTTGTACAAAATTGTTAGATATACATGAGAATCTAAACATTCGCTTAGTTTAACATGTTGAATTTGATCTGGATGTTTTCACATTTCCTGTAAATGTTGGGGGTAGAAATCGAATACCAACATGAAAGACAATAAGCATAATTTGTAATATTGTATCACATTTAAAGCTTTTATCAGTTCGATCTCAATTGACCCCAAATTTATATGTTCTAACTCTGTATCTGAATTAAAAACCAGCACAATCATCTTCTCATTCTACATTAAATATTTCAATTCCTGCTTCTTTTTCTTCTTTACGCTGCAAATAGTGAGTTACACTGGAATTAATTACTCCAGTTTTCCTCCAGAAATTACTCGCTATCGTTTCATCGACTTCGAATCGAATCCTGATTGCTCGTGTTAAATCGACAGTGTGCAGACCTTTTGTGTTCTCGTCTTCAATCAGCGACAAAGCACTTTGATACTTCTTTTTTTCTGTATCGTTTTTTATAGAGGCGTTCAAACGAGCATCTAAAGTTTGTAAAAATGCAGAAGTATTTATCGGAAGAAAACGAAATGATACATTTGAAATCTCAAAAAAATTACTATTTTCCCGTGCGCTGATGCGTTATCCAAAAGGTAATGCTACACGTCTCCCAATATTCTTTTATGACGAGCTGGAGATTAGTTCTTTATCACATTCCAGAACGAGCGTTTCCGCAACATGAAGTCAAACAGTCAGAGTATTTTGTCTGTTCAAAACTAAATTTCTAATAGCCGTCGTATCGTTAAGTGTCGCCGACCACGAAGACGACGACTATACTTAGATCTTGGTAACAAATTGAGAAGTTTGTGCTGGCTGGAATGTAAAAAGCCAAGCTGCGATTTATTAGAATAATTCGGAATGCAGAACAAACTTTACGGAGCTACGTCTAAAACAAACAATCCTTGCATTAGTAAGCTCGCAATAAGTAAGCATTTCGTACAGAAAGGCGATTGTATGTCAAATATTCTTTTATAGGTAAAGACTTACTGCAGTTTGTCAAATTTCCCAGAAATCTGATGTTACCTGTGACTAAACACTTCATACAAGAACGTGCGAAAATTGTGGCCATGATCCTTGGTGCGAGTATTTTCAAGCAAGCAACGGCTAGATTGAGTAGTTCATTATGAGGTGGAATCTTCACAAGTCAGTGCGTCTTCTTGGTCGTTGCGGTTCTGCCTCGCCCCTAAATCATCAATATCGAATGCAGGAAATTGCGCGAAACTACCGCTAGGAACACATATTCAATATGGATGAATCTGGTTTCCTTTACGACAGGGCCCAGTATTTCTTCTTTCGCCTTCATAACATCGAGAAAATACAAGCGGAACTGACCTTCTGAGCAGCAAAAATCGAATTACTGGTGTTTTTGTGTGAATGGTGATAGTTTGCATGTAGCACCGGTTTTGTACATTAGACCTATAGCCGCACCGAGGCGTTTCCAAGATTCGCGTTTTAGTATACTTAAAAGGCAGCACATTAATCAATCTAACGCTTGTATGGACAGCGTTCGGTTTTAGACTTGGACTAACTGGTTGTACAGTTAATTTCGCAACCGGACAAATGTAAAAATTCTCCTGATAATGAGCGATTGTGGTGATCATGAACTGGACCCTAATCTTCATGGACTTTGCATTGAATTTTAGCCACCGTAGTCGACCCACAAGGACCAAACCATCAACCTCAGTCTTATATAGCATGCGAAAATATGGTATCGTTCGTTGTTACTCTGACCGATTGTTGATAATACTTTCAGGTCGAACTCAATTGAAAACCATTTGTCACCCTTACCTGATTCTGCAAAATTTAGCATGCGCGATGGACAAATACCTCATGTAGGCGACGCCATGTCATTTTTCAACCACTTATTGTCTCAATCGAAGCGAACTACGATACTCACGTGTTAGATCAAGATCAAATGTCTCAGTGAGGATCAGGTTGAACCGGCTCGAAGTATTTGCTCAAATATATCTCAAACTGAACCTGATGGGGTCCAGAATTCACCTGTGCCGCATGAAGATGCGCAGTGTATCCTTGAATATCTTGCCGCAGTTCCCTGTTTCCCAGGGACGAATCATCGGGCTCAAGAATTAATGGGCGAAGTACAGGAGGTATAAAATGTTGCTAAACCGCTACAAGTACTCAGCACAGAAGTAGAAAGAGACACTGAATTTACAATTCAATACATTGCGAAAAAAAGAGCAACAGACTTAATGTGACTAATTTCGTCTTGAAGAAAACATTGGCTCTCAAACTAGCGAAGTACAAATCGTGATTCAAGAGGCTGTTCGATCTAGAAGTGTCGCAAAAATATACAGCGAAATCACTGAAATTGCTGCTGAACACGCACATGTTGAAACAAACGAAGCTATACATGACAATTTTCGTAATATATTGGAAGAAATGCAGAAATCAATGCCAAGCAATTAGCCATGATAGATTTAAAGCATGATTTGCAGATTTCATATTGTTAATATTCATTTGTACTGTTCATCTCAATGAAACAAACAATACTTGCTCATTTGAAGTGCAGATGCGAGGAAGAAGCTATGTCCGGGTTTGAATTCTTCCTAGAATGCTGTCCGTATGCGGGAGGTCAGAAAAGATCCTGACCATCGTCGGCGTGAGAATGTGGCACAGTCTATCTTATCCGACGACACTTTTGAAGTTGAAGCAAGAACTGGATGAGAGACGAAAAATTACATAGTGAGAAAAGCAGTGGAGCTAGTCGAAATAACAAAATACACTCACTACGAAGTTTTATTCGCGAATGAATGGAGCAAACGTTAATGTATACTGTATCGCAGTTCGAACGGCAATACTCGTAGTCCACGGTCGAATAGTACTAGAAACTAAATAAAAAATACACTTTCTCTGTCATTGCACTGTAATCTTTATTTTGTCAATTTCTTAGCCTCCCTTACAACTTGGCTGCTCTCCCGACTTGACCGTGGGCGACAGTACGGCTTAAATCGAGGCCCCTGTACCACATTTCATTTTCAATATCTTCATTTTTCACAGCCAGAATTTTGTGTTTAGCTTCAGAAGTCTGTGTAAAGCTTCAGTAATTCATCTGTCGCCTGATGACTGGCCTCCAAGGCGTAATTGTTTTGATCGGAGTGCCGACCCGCTTCTACTCATCCTAGCCTTTCTCTATAAAACGTGATGATCAAATCTGAATATAACTATCAATCTCAAACAACCTCAATGATCACGATCGAGCCGAATCTAATTCTCGCTTTCACTCTACTCGCCTGCGTGGCGACTGCCATCCCGCAATGGGTAAAAGGTTGGATTCGGTGCCGCAGCCGTTCACCGTCCGCACTATACAGGCGTCACCGAATGTCCCGCTTCTGATCCCTGCGAAGAATTGAAGAAGTGTGGCGAGAAGGCCGCCAAGTTCGCCAAGGGCCTCGAGAACCTCCTTAGGGGCTGCAAAGCGGTCCGACGCTGTAAACGGGTTTGTCGCCACGAGAAGCGTCATGAAAAGAGAATGTGCCGTCGCACCAAGCGCCAATGCTGTCGTGCCTGCAGCAAGGTTCGTCGTTGCCGTGGTCGCCGCTGCCGTCGCGACTGCCGCGTGAGAAACGTAGCTGGAAAAAGATGCTGGTCGCACCAAGCGTGTCTGCAAGCGTGAATGTCGTCTCACCCACCCGTATAAAGAATTAAATGACTAGCGATCGTTATGAAAGTGTATGGTATTCAATGTTGTGATATACACCGTAAATAGAGTTCTACACACTTAGCGAACGCATGTTCAAAAGCATTTCGGATTACAAATGATCTCTCGTTTACCTCCCTGCTGCAGTGGACAAACAAAACGAGGAAATCTTAGTACGAGAAATTCAACAATGAAGAGTAAAAAAGTACTAGTAAGGGTACTGTTGCAGTAGACGTATCTTTGGAGCAAATCAGAAGTACCAAAAATCCCTATGGGAAGTAGCTGTTTCCAACGAGCTAGGCATCAGAGTAGAGAGAAAAGAGGTCAGGACTGCTCATTACTTTTAACTGACTACAAACAATCCGCATAGAGATTCTCAAATTGAGGCGTACGAGTACAACATAAAGGGGCAAGGATTTCAGTAAAGCTTGATGAACAGAGCTCAGATATTACTCCTGAGCAGCAGATAGTGGTGACCGAGAAGTGAAACCTATAATTTTTCTTGTCTAGTTGAGAATGAGTCTGCAGTTGAAATTCTGATAGCATTCTCCTCGGTCTTCCATTGATCGTACTCCACCTAATTTACACGTTAATTGCTGAGCATGTTGCTGTCTCGCCGCCTTGAAGCAGATATGTTGGGAGATTGGCGGGTGTAAGAATAGAGAATGAAAATACTCCAGTACCAGTTGTTAATCCCCTATCACACTGAGACACTGAAATATAGGCTTGCATGTGCTGACCTGTTACTCATTGGAAAAGTGAATCTGTTGTCACGGTTACGAAGATTTCGTTCTGTCATTTTTCTCATAGTATTGAGCTCTATAAGTATCACAACTGCATTTAGAGCTAACGACAACTGTAAGGTATGTGGTATCTCTTACTTTCATTAGGTGTTGATGATAATGTTATGCAGTGAAATTCGTACACAACCCTCAAGTTCGATTTCGAGAATTCTTAGCAGACCTTTCGGGGGAGGTGATCAGTCCGTAATCCTGACACCACTCATCAGTTGTAGAAGAAATCTAAAATAGTTGGCAACAATCTCAATCAGATCGATGCATCAAATTGTCGTTCAACTCGACTCGAGAAGTAACCAAATGACCCTTGGTATCCCACGAATAGAACAAAAACGAGGCTGCCCTTTTTAAAATCAACGCACTAAAAATTAATATTGTACTACAGTAACATTCATGCTGGACGTGTGCCGCAACATTACCTATAAACTGTTTCGATCTATCCAAATGCTGTACCAAGATTCATCTTCTATTTCTTCTCCTTTCATTCTCAAAATTTGATGTGATTTAACGGGTGTATCGGCTCCAGAAGTGTGACACCTTCTAGTTAGATGTGTATAAATCGATCTTGCTCTGACACTGTCGTCACAGACAAATGCCCACCTCGAAGTCCAGGAACAAGTCCAAGTGCGTGTTGTAGTAGTTAGTAAACAGAGCACAAAAAAGTTGGAACAATATAATTCGCCTTGAGTCATCGCATTTGTTATCCTGCGAGAACAAGACGGCTTTCGCGTTCAAGACTCCACATAAACAACTAGCTTTGCCTCAATAACGAAAGACTGTTACCTATAATAAGCGATCTACGATGTTTGTACTAGGAAGAATGAAGCGTATGCCCGGTTAAGTGGACCATTAAATAAATTGCTCTTTACTATTCATTAATTCCTCTGAAATCGACACAGTGCAAGACTCGCTCTTACTATACGCATTCTGCACATTTGCAGTAGAGGCCAACCATTTCGATGGAATATTTATCTTCATCACTCGATTGACATATCCTAAGGTTCTGTATTTTTGTGATAGAAGAATGAAAGAAATGTTCCGTAGAATTGAAGCTCACATCATGATCAGTGATTTCGTGATCGGAACATTTCAATCACTCTATTACAGCTCACTCTATATCACGCATTTTATTGCTGCTGTTATGTAACATCTTTTTCATGAGGGCAATATAGTTCGCATGCCACAGAATTTGTCAATTTATTTTTTCTCGCGAAAACTCCACGGCTTCTCTGCAATACTGTAGTCATCAAATGAACCCAAGTCTTGCTAAAATTGTTAGACTAGCTGATGTACTCCTAGAATTCATTTAACAAAACTTCACTGCTTTGTGTTGAAGTATTCACCCCTCGAAAATGGTGTGCGATCTTATCCGAGCACATGAATTTTTCGAGTGATTACCTTCGTCTATTTCACATTACTTTAATGCCTCGAACGAGTATGCACTATTTCCGGTGTTCATTTTCAGTATGAATCAGTTTATTGACAGATCTGCACTCACTCTGTTTACAAGTTAAACAACAAGAACACTTGCAAACTCATTCTTCTCTCTCCAATGGACTATAGAAGATCTCAGTGACTTTTTTACGTAGCGTTGAGTTCGGTTTTAATGGTGCAGTACTCCTGTAAAACTTTATGCTGCATCATGATTTAATTGCGAATTTAGTAATTCAATGGTTCGGATACCGGATGAACAATGCTTGATAATATAACGCATATTTAAATTAAAACTTGACCGGTAAGTTATTCATTTATGAGAGTAGCATTGTATAAAAAAGTCACTAGATAGATTCTATGTAATTCATTCCGAAAAAATAATACTGAGGCTCTGTCATAAGCCAGCCAATAGCGATATATCATATTGGTTTCCATTGCCTGCCATTGTACTGACTAAAAACAACTTTTTAAGTAAATCTATAACTTTCACCGGTAGAAGTGGGATGAATATAAATCGATTTGAGTTTTGGATTACTTAATTATAAAACCATATGTTCTGGAATATTTTCAGATGAAATGCATTGTCTGGCTCATGAAGTCACAGAAAAAGTGCATCTGATCTTTCGTCGATAAAGTTCGAGTTGTGCCGGGTTAAACCACAAATTTGGGAGGGGTAACTAAGAATTTGATGCGACATGCGAACGCTGGGAAAGCAGGAAGGAGCAAAGGATTTCCTGTGAGGCAAACAATCATGTATGAGTCGTGAATTAGGGGTTGCATCGCAAAGCGAAAAAGAATTCGTCATATTGTCGAAGTTGCGGGCAAGGGTTTTATGAGAGTTTCCGAGTCCCGGAACAGGGGAAACAACTGCAGAGAAATGTTATCACAACGCTCTATTTTTTGCATCTAGTTCATATATTATCGAGTTTCTGTACGCTCTTGCGCGGGAGGTCGCCTTGATGCAGAACAATTATACGCGTTTTGTTTAATATTAGTATGCTTGTATAAATGAAAGTTGTTGTTTTACTGACTCTTCTATCTCAATTCATCTAAGGTTGCATATATGAGCTTAGCCAAATATTCGTCAACTATATTTCTCAAATATCAGCGATAATGAAATATTCCTGTAATGATTTACTCAAATTAAAATTTATTCTCAGATTCTATGCTTGCAAAATGAAGAATCTGATAATCAAGTATCCAGTGAAGAAAATGCGCATTGAACATTGCCAACTGAATTCCTTTGCACTTCATTTACACTGATGATTGTGGAATGTGTGGCGCAAATAATAGCCCGAGGGCAATCGACGAACACACCCACCAGGCCACAAAGGGGCAGGCGGTTGAGAGTGCCTAGACGTCGGAGACGGATCTGCGATCAAGAGTCGGTTGACCGCCACAGCGTAGCAACACACAATCAGGACGCGTCCAGATGTCAAACGTTCCATGCCAGAGTTGGTAGCCACGGTGGTTGATTTAGTTAGAACGGAAACTACTACCTAAATACTACCCGAAAATGGGTGTCCGTCCTAAATCTAGTATAGGACTAATATAATACGGACTAAAAATAAATAAAATAGGATAAGCTCTAA
>JAAUYH010160557.1_pt1 | contig 28907 bp, 21 predicted proteins | sample 7278061 | NCBI WGS metagenome assembly JAAUYH01 (sample SAMN14350203, study PRJNA611818) | marine sediment metagenome | isolation source: surface marine sediment (0.6m) | place: French Polynesia: Moorea | collected 2018-08
AAATGCACCACCTGACGATACCGAATAGTCTTCTAAGTGAACCATAAACACAAGAACCAATTGCCGGGTCTGAAACGATTCGTACTGAACTGAACTACAAAATTGAAATCAAGGAATACCAGCCAACAATCGAATCTCCATCACTCGCTCAATAAAGTTTTCATAGTGTACATCAGGGTCCAAAATTCAATATACTGTTCATTGGTCAAACGACCCTTATTAGTAGGTCAGATTCGATATTCTTCTAAAATAACCGATAAACCCATTGTTGGAACCTTCGTACACATCCTGTCATTCTCCCATTTCTTTGTCCACCTCAGATCAACACAACGTGTGCAGTATAATTGGATACCTCCAGCATAGTGTCAAAAGTATTTCCAATAGCTTCTTCTGATGTTGGTCTCCGTTGTCGCGCTACTGGGTAATCATGATCATTTCAGGCGAAAGAAATCATCGGCGCTCAAACTACGAGAAATGAATGAAACACTGCACGATAGTTGGTAGAAGGACGATGGAGAGGTGATCGGACGATTGATTGGTTGAATATGAGCCAAATTCGCGGCTATCGCAGTTTGTGATTTGTTGCGGTAATTAGCATTTATGATTGATGGGAATGGAAATCCTCTGTTTACCTTGTGCACAGCATTACAGTACGTACAGTATATGTTCGCCGGGTGACTTGGCGCGAACGCACAATTCCAGCCAGCTCTCATTAAACTAATTCTCTTCAAACCATCGCTTTTTCGAACCAACGCTCTTCGGATCGGTCGGAACCGTCAGTTACCTCAACTTCAACTCTCGAATCGAAAATGGCATCATTCAAGCTTCCTGTGATTCATGACAATCCCGATGGATGGGGTCCGCCATTCGATCTTGTTCCTCCCAAGTTCACGAATACGCCGTATGCGCCTTTCTCGAAATCAGATCGGCTCGGGCGTGCGGCAGACTGGCTAACGCACGGAAGCCAGCTGGAACGGGATCGCACCGCGAAACAATCTAGCGTTGCTCGATTTACTTCCGTTGACAACAAAAGGGTACCTCGCACATCAGCAGGATATCGGAGAGGTCGCGGCAGAGGTGGTGTATTTCATGGGCGTGGGGGCCGAGGTCGGTTCAACGACCAGCACCGGTTCGACGACCGTAACGACACACACGATTCTCGCCCTTGGGGGCGTGGGCGCAGGGGTGGCGGTACTGCATGGCGCGGCGGCGCCGGCGGCGGAGGAGGAGCAGGAGGAGGTTTTCGGCGATGGAATGACCGTCGCAATATTCAGCGAGAACCGAGCGTGCAAGTTGGTAACGAGTGGGAGCAGGTAGCGCAGATGAGCTCTAGCCAGCTGTCGAAACTTTCCCATCCCGAAGTACCTACAGGCGAGGACCTTATCCGTTGTGGCACACTCCCATACTAGAATAGTGCCATAGACCGTGTATCGGTTCGAAATGCACGTCCTCTCCTTCGTGCACCGAATGGCGCCACATATTCGAAAGTTTCCACTGCATATGATCCCGTGATCCGCCGCCTTGCCTACGCGAATGCCGGATCTGTTTTCGCGACAGCTCCTATACTTTCGGCTATTATAGTTGCTCCTCGCTGCGTTCAAAGCTGGGATATTGTGGTGGAGCGCGTCGCCGGAATGCTATTCCTCGACAAACGAGATGACACAATCACTGACTTGGTTACTGTGAGCGAGACATCAAACGAAGCACCGAAGGACGAGAAGCGGCTGCCTGCCGATCAACAAGTGAACTCGTTCCAACAATTGTGCAAGGAGGCTACTGCGATCAACGCGGATTTCGCACAGATGGCTGTAGACAGCAATGCCAGGTTTTCCTATGAAGAGCCCAACCCTTTCGAGGAAGACTCCGACGAGCCAATTGCAGCCGCAGGCTACAGATACCGCAAGTGGACCTTGTCGGATAATATCACCATTGTCGCACGTTGTGATGTGGAGGGATGTCGGGAGCCGTCTGCGGAAACTACAGAACCGAGACCTATTCTCATCCGCGCACTGAATGAGTACTTCGACCCTTACCTACGTACTAACACAAATTGGCGCAGTACTCTTGAAGCCCAGAGCGGGGCTGTGCTTGCCACCGAAATCCACAATAATGCAGCGAAGCTCGCGCGGTGGACTGTCGAAGCATTACTGGCCGACGCAGATGAGATGATGTTTGGATTCGTGTCACGGATGAAGCAGGGCGACAACAAGCATCATGTTGTGCTGGGCACCAAAGGTTATCGGCCGAAAACGTTCGCGACGCAAATCGGGTTAGCGACGGCTAATATATGGGGCATTTTGAAACATGTTCTCGAACTGTGCTTCAAACATCTCGAGGATGGCGAGAAGGGTGTACTTCTGAAAGACCCGAACAAACCTATCCTCACACTATTCAAGGTACCGCCGAATGCGCTTACAAATGATGACGATGATGATGAGGAAGCTGTGAAGGAAGAAGGCAAAGACAATGGCTCCCTTTTTAGTTGTCAAAAGTGAACGGGCAGAAGAACTCCTTTCCTCACTTCCAAATTCCGATATCTACTACAAGACTATTTCTCGATGCAGCACTATAACTGCAGTTGCATGTTTGAATTGATGGAGGCTGAGATGGCATAGCCGAAGTGCGCGGAAGATGGAAATTTGACCTCTTGGAATGAACTGTACTACTACCTCCGTTTTAAAAAGATTGACCGGTTTCTTTCTTTTCTTTTTCTTTACCGAAAGCGAACCCCATTCTGCTCGGCGTCGCCGCTAATGAACATATGTACAGCTTAGTTTCTTATCCTGTAAACATTGATTTACATAAAAGCGCCACGTTCTTGTAGTGCAGAGTTGCAACAATTACGCCAAACCCAGCATATCTTTTGATTTCCTCAGAATCAGTACTGAAGTCGTTCCAATGGAGCCAACAAGATCTCGGAAGGACATGACGGACGAGGAAGTCCTTACCGTTTACCAATACCTGTTGGAAAACACTGTGAATGGCAAACTTCGCCGAGGAACGATAAAAGATGCTTCTCAAAACGTTTGACATTGTTATTCGAACAGTTTCAAGAATTCGATCGAAAGCCTCTCAAGCTGAAGACGGTTTAAGTATTGTGAAATTTTTGAAGAAGAATAACAAAGGTCGTGTTGGACGCCCAGTTATCCAAAAGACATACTGCAAGATCGAGTTCGAGCAGTGCCTTTGAAAATGAAAGGAACTTTTGCTGCTCTCAGTAACTCAAGTGGTGTGTCAGTGGTCACGTTGCACAGAGCGCTAAAGCGTGGTGACCTAAAAAGCGAGTCGAGACGTCCTAAACCTTTACTCACTGTGCAAAATCGATTTGAGCGTGTCCAATGGTCTTTATCTTTTGTGAATCAGTTCAACAGTTCACGTCCATATTACTGTATGCTAAACTGTGTTCATGTAGATGAGAAGTGGTTCTACATAATGCAAATGAATGGAAGAGTAATAATCATACCTGGAGAGCAGATTCAAAAAGTATGATGCAAAAGCAAGCGATTTGTGGCTAAGGTGATGTTCTTAGCTGCTGTGGCACATCCAAGATACGATCGGCACAGAAAATCTTTCTTTGATGGAAAGATAGGCCTATGGCCTTTTGTTGAAACTAGGGCTGCTAAACGAGGATCTATGAACCGTCCTAAAGGTGCTCCTGTAACTACTCCTCTCACCGTGGACAAGGACTTGTATCGGAAGTTTCTCATTGAGAAATTTTTCCTACCGTACGCTTGAAGTTTCCGTATGGGTCTGGTGGAACTGTTTCTATTCAGCAAGACAACGCGAAACCACACTCTTGTTGGAATGATGAAATAGTCCAGGAAGAAGTGAGGCGAGCTTGATGGAAGTTGAAAATTGTTAATCAGCCTGCTAATTCCCCTGATTTGAATGTGCTCGATCTCGGTATATTCAACTCTACGCAGTCTTTGCAGCGTAAGAAAAGTGTTCGTAATGTGGATGAACTAAAATATGCTGTTCAGCAAGCCTTCGATGAAGTTTCGTCGATTCTTTGCTGAAAAACTTTGTCAGTTTGAAAGAAGTGATGAAGCTGATAATGAAAAATGAAGGGTCTAATCAATTCAAGATTCCTCATGTGAGAAAAGCACCGCGATTGCGTTCAGGAGATGAAATTAAAACTGTTTATTGTGACAAGTAGACTATTGACACTGCGAAAGCTTTTCTAGAATCCATCGAGAATAATGAGCTGATCAAAAATAATTGTTAAAGTAGTCAATCAAATCGGCCAATCATTTTGGAACTTTCAGTTAACTCAATTCGGCCAATCTTTTTGGAACGGAGGTAGTAGTACGCAATAATTTTATTACACGAGTTTAGGTATGAACAAATTGAGGCATACTGCATCTATCAGAAGAGAGTTAGACTGTTCATTTCTTTCCTCTAAGATGCATGTATACAAAGAGAGAGATTCCGTACTGCATTTACTGTCAACTGATTTTGATTGTTATACCTGCTCGATTCCGATTCGATTTGGGATTGTTATGTTCTAGACTCTGCGGGAATAAACCTGGTATTCGTTTGCATTCAAGTATCGTCCTTTCTGGACCTTCCTAGATTTTAATTCAAGCACTGCATATGTTCCTCGATCAGAAGATTGTGGACTACTTTCCATCAGCCCATATTCTATAATCCGGAAATAAAATAATTCGTAAAGAATGAAACCTAAAGCTGTAGTTCAATTAGCCTTTTCAAATTCGAAAGTCCAAGGCAAGGAGAGCATCAATTTGTGCCAAACATAGAACTTTGTAATTAAGGGCAAACAGAGTAGGTGGCAGAAGATAGAATGACATAATTATGGAATTAAAGAATATTGTACAAAATAGAAAAGGTCAAAGAGAAAGTTCAATATAAGCATTAGGGCACTAAGTAGACGCTATGATGTCTACGAAGAATGGAAAAGTACTCAAATTTTTCTAAAGCTACCAATTACTAATATAGTTCGGCTAACGAGGCAATCAGGTTTAGACAAAAAGAAAATAATACGGCGAAACTGAAAAGGAAACTCACCCCAATTTTTAGATGCAGGAGAATTGACGCCAACATTGGACAACATTTTGGCGGTATAGAAAGACAACAGTCCATAAAATCAGAAATCTTTACAATTATTATTACACCATTTAGACAACCACACAATGGCATCTTATGTGATGAATTAGGAGCACTAGCCAGTCGCAAAACAAATGCTGCGTCTTGATTATCAATTCACTTCAGAACAGGGTAAAGCAAAGTAGATTTCTGAGACGAGCTCTTATTAAGCAGAAAACAGGCAATAGTATTCAATGTAGAATATGTACTAGTACATAGTAAAATTCATTCGATAACGCTTACCTTAGACCTGTACCACCAAGACGCTTGCTGCAGCTATTTGCTCTGCATAAAGCATTAGTTTTGAGTAGTAGTGGTGGTGGTGTAGTGCCCCAACCCCTGAAGGCGTGAGAAACTATTTAGGGTCTACTTACATTTAACCTAATTTTTATTTATTCTAGAGTTAACAATTAACTCTTAGCAGTTGCATCAGTTTTCGGGGTACCTAAAAACATATACGGCTGTCAGCTGGTATGATTTAGCCGCAATATGTCGATGAACTAAAGCCAGACGCTGTGGCGCTTTAGTCTTACCGGTTTTCGCCTCGTTCTGCCAAACGAGCACCCCCAATGCTGTGTCTTGAAACTAGTTTCATTTTCTACCCCTTCGATCCATCACACGAGGGTCAGACTAGATCATTTCATCTAATCCAGCCCTGTTTGTGATTTATTACGTGTGGATTGTCTTTCGGCTTTGAGCCAAGGTGTAACACACTATTGATAATTATTTATGGTCTTTTAAATATTGCAGATCTATGGAAAGATACATTCAGCAATCATTTGTGAAATTAATTAAAATGAAATGTCCCTCCGTTTCCATATCAGCATTTACAAGAAGATCAAAGACAATTTATGAGGTATTACAGACACATGCGTACATAGCGAAGCCAAAAGAACTCAATAATGTATGTTTCTCTGGATTACGCATTGAAAGTCTTGAAAATCCATTTAAATTTCATCAACGGTGGTACAATAACCAATTGAAACCTTCAAGTCTGAAATAAAAAAACTGCAGAACGTTGAAAATCCAGAGCGCAATTGATGCGGCTTCTTTACGCCACACAGCTAATTTTGGGTACGTAAATCAATTAGCACCAGAAACGCGAAGAATCCTTGCTTCTTCTCATCGATAATAATCAACCACATAATCAAGTGCAGATAAATAGTAAAGAAAGACATCACTTGCTAGAAATCATACGTCCACAAATTTCCGTTTCGAATCTCCAAAACATCAAGCGATGTGTACTCCATACCGAGTAGACTGCCACCAAATTAATCCAAAAAGTCAAGGCTACTTCGTTTAAGACCGTGCTGCACCCATAATTCTATGCCTGCAATCTTCCTCTGCTTCTGCAAATTCTTCTTGTTCTTCTTGATTCAACTAGAGATTAAAGAGATTTTTCGGTCCACCAATTAAAATTACTGGAATATTCAACGTAGCTGTTTTTCACCGAACATGTAAAAGTCGAAGATTGATATCATTATGGTGATGCTCAGAATGTCGTCTGAGCTTTTATAACGAGTTCAAGGGACATTTCGTAGCCAAAAGTCTCCGTTTTGAAGGTACTGATTTCAAACAACTCTATAGGGTAATTGTCGTTCTATCTGCACTTGTTCGCCTAATAGTGATCCGCAAATGGGTAGAGTGAGGAACAGCGCTGCACGAAACGCAAAATATTTACCTCGTACGTTCGAGCAAGACGATCTCCGTGATGATGAATCGGAACCTGAGCCACTGGAACGGCTCCCTAGCGTTGCCTAGTTGAGCAAGCAGATCCCCCTGTGAGGGCACTCAGAAGAATCTACCGGGTAGGGATAGCAGAGGAGTTAGAGAAATTCTTGGTTGATAACAGAAACTGTAGTAGAAATTCAAACAGATGCCTTTCGCGACGGAGGTTGCAATTTATTAATTCAGCATGCAACATTACTTATTTAATAAATGCACTGCGAATAAGACGTGCTAGCTACGCTGACAATGTAAATAATGAAATTGAGTAGCACCTTTACATGCAAGTATAAACCTATGTTCCAAACTCAACACGCCTATAGAACGATTATGACTCAGCTAGTAGCGGAATACTGACAAATAAAGACAACCATGCAATATTGGTGCCTATAAGAACAGCAGGGCTTATTCAGCTCTGTACTTTTGCAAAGCAGCCTTCTCCACATATTTGCTGCTTTTTCCGCTCAAATTTTTATTCAATCCTGTAGTCAGATGCTATAATCGAATCCCGCTGTAGGCATTTGCTTTCAACTATGTTCATCTTGTACATCAGATGATGAATTTACGATACTAACCACAGAGATTGGAACTCTAGAACGGTCAAATCCCATCTTTCTGTATTTATGGTTCCTGTTCTGACTACTCTTCTATGCTGTCGGACCCAAGAAATAAGCATTTGCAAACTGAACAGTCTTGCAGCAGCGGTGTGCCAGGTCAATCCGCACCGTTCAGGAATTTGTATGATTTTCTCCCGAAGATTGATAATATTTTTAATCATTCGCTTCTAGTCATGATTTACAGGCAACAGAATCGTGAGTAAGTCCAGTAAGCTCTTTATACCGCTCATTCAACAGAAATTTCATAAGAACAGAATCAATTGAACCTGCTCACTTTGCGATACTGTCTAGAAAAGGCTATAATATCCTTTTGGGGATTTCAATACTTAATTATTTCTCTTTGTTGCAGAATGATACTAAATTACCTACAATGTTGAAGAGAGAATCTATGAGTGATTCTGCCTCTTATAGGTTACTGTAACAAACTAGAACTAGCTTAAACTAGCAATTTGTCATAAAAGCATAAGTCTCTGTAATAAATAAACCTCAGCCGTAATCAGGCATAATAAATGATAAACCTCGTTTTTATTTAGTCTAATTTTTAAATCTAAGGAACTATAGTATCTACAGAACTGCTGCACGTACTCTTTGTCAACTTAACCGCCACTAATTCGGACAGCACAGCTGATTGCGGTAAATTATTTACCGTGGACTGCTAAGTTTAGATCCAGGAGATTCCTCATCGATTACAGAACCCAAGAAGCCTCAAAGCAGTTAAATGTAAAAATGACTGTTTTATTGGTTTACTGCTTTATCATAATGTAGCACTACTTTCTAATTGATAAACTAAGGTTATTTAGTAACTTTTTAGCCTTTCAAGTTTGTGATCATAGTGTGATCGTTGAAGTTTTATTTAGAATTGATGATCTATACTTAATCTAATCTAGATAGTTTAGCAACTAGTACAGAAGTTCAGGGACTCCTCCGCCTTGCTCTTTCGTCAGGAACAACTGGAGTAAACCCTTACAGCTTTGATAAACACTGAAGTATCAAAAGTATTTCAAGCTAAGTACTGCAGAGTTGTTCTCCCATCCATTACCAAACCATCATCAGTAGGTCTTCGCGTTCTTGTCCATCTTCAGTATTACTCTAGACTGTCCGCTGTCGTTTTAGCTATCCTAATTTTTGCTGATCATGTTGTTCAGAAAACTTGTTGGGTCAAGCCTCTCTGTCTTCTTGCAACATGTTTGTACAAGCCATCCTTGTACGCTATTAGTTAGCACAACTTCTCTACCTCTCAAAATTTCTGATATAGGAAGATAAGACATATCATGATGTAAAGAAATTTCCGGATGACTTACAGATTTAAGGCTTGACTGATTTTATAAGATCTTATGTCGAAAAGTTAGCTTAAAATAACGTATCTGTGCTGAATGAATGATCTTGAGAGTGCCACCGATGTATGATAGAAAAACTAATCTCCTTTTAACTAGGGCTGCTAATTTTACGGTACAATTATTTTCTAATGTAAATTCCAAGATGGGAATCATCCTATACGTCCAGAGTATATTCAGACAAACAAGAATTATTTTCATTTACCGCATTTTCCTTAGAACCAAGAATAGTTTTCTAGAAAAAGTGTACAGACGATGTATTTTCGATATTCAACTGAGTACATAAATCAACGGTCAATGATCAGCGATAATTTATGAATAGGTTATTCGTTTTCACTTGCTCTGAGTTCTTCAATACCTCGGCAATAAAAATTACTTCATAGTCTGATTTTAGTTTCGTTCTTTCAGGTGTGCTCTCGGACTAGCCGATGTTTTGGATTCAGTTTGACCCGAAAATGAAGCCTCAAACACGCTTCAAGAAGCATAAGTTGCTTGTACTGGCCCAGATGATTGACTGTCTATGGTTTCCTTTTTTCTTTCGCAGCACGATCATGTGTTTTCTCTTTACCATAACATGATTCTCAGTGTTGGTTGAAGTAATAGGCACAAATTCCTTACTGTTCTGAGCCCCCAACCCGTTTCTGAATCTAATTAAACAATCGGCATGGATTTCTCCGATAGATTTGTCGATTAGGAACTTGAATTCAAAGAAAAAAGCGCCAGCGCACTGTATCGAAATAATGAGATATAGTGGAATAATTTGTATTCTCATTTATTTAACTAATCATGATACCAATTCTCAGAATCATTGTCAGATCGACCTCGAGCGGCTCAGCGCAGTACAGTAATGTACAGTACCACGAATTCTTCGTTATTTGAATTCAGAGATTGTGAAAATTGTATTTTGTACTTATTTTTGAGTATGAAGTAAAAAGATTTTGCTTCAAAGAATCTTGGTCTCAAAAAAAATAAACAAATTTCATTCCCAAAGCTTCTGAATTATTTACAGATTGTGTCCTTATTTATTATACACTTGTAAAGAACCTTACTAACGTTGGAAGTGTTCCAGATGTCATTTCTACGGGAAGGAATTGTTTGCCGAGTACAGATTCGTAGAGGATGAATAAAAAAATAAAACATGGTTTACTAGCGTATTTCAAAATTGAGTATATCAGAGTGATTCAAGAATAACTCAAGCAAGATCAAAAAGCGGAACAAGAAGAAACTGCTTGAGGATAGGAAGAATGGATTCTGTTTCCGTCTAAAATAGAACTGAATACAAATAATTCAAATTCATTTATATCCAAATATATTTTTCACTACCTCTGATCTGAATCAGCACAATCAGTCAGATACAGATGGTTTGGCTGCCAGCCAATGGCTGATTTTTTTGGATGGCTAGAATTCTGAGCCGGTCGATGTTTAGACACGCACTTCAGCTTCGTTACACCTCATCGATTTTGTCTTTTCCTGCTGATTATTGATCCACCTTGCCTTGTAATCCTCCTGATTGCGCTTTTAAATTCATGGGTTTGACGGTTACTCCTGATGAAAATCTCGGAACCTGGTCGAGATAACGAGCGCCGCTTTCTCATCTCTGATCTACCTACGTCATCGCAAAGAAAGAAGCAACATAATTTCAGATATTATGTGTAGGGATTTGCAAGGCAGCAATACGTCGGCACCTGGGACTGTACAGGGTAAACCAAGAACAGCGAACAGTAATGCACAGACAAGGACTAAAGCTCGAACACTCAGTTCCAAGCCCGCTTCCTAATTGAACGAGCATTTGACAACGCAGTCGGACGTTACACGCATAGAAAAGAAGTGCGTTAGGCGCGTGTTTGAAAGAGATTGACGAATTCAAATTGGTTGTTGGAACGATTTTCCACCGGGATTTCGAACAGTCACACGGATTTCTGATAAATGGAACGCTCATGGTCCAGACAACGAACACCCTAGAAACTGCCTGCGCAGTCACTTGCATAAATGAAATACTGAACCGGTTCTGCAGTAAATATCGTGAGCCTGGTTGAGAGCTCGGAGATATTAGTAAAGTGAAGTTGCATCACGTATCCGAGTATCAATTTTAGTTCGCACATAATTCTTGCCTAGGTCACCCGCCTATCCTACCGAGATATTGTTCCCTAGTGTGCATCCAAAAAGCTCCCAATGACTGTTGTAGCAGTGACGGTTCATGAAAAAAGACTTGGTTGATCAAGTCATTCTTGTTTCAAACAATCTTATTCCTGGTGATCCTTAATAAGGGGTATTCCAACGTTTCCTGATAGCGTGTGCATGACGACTACTTGCACCAGAGATGACGAAGTACCAGAGCGGAGATCTAGGAAAAGCCACCAGATTACTATGGAGGCCCGTAAATTATTACAGCTCGGCGATAAATCGGAGAGTACGACCTGCAATTATTATGAAAAATGAAAAGCGAGCCGAGATTAAAGAAGGAGAAAAGGTTGAGATCGACATAATCTGCAAGTCCCGAGGGATCATCACATTCATTGCTGGCGTACGGAAAACGGTATGAGAAAGTGAAAAGTTTACCCAGCACGAATTTGTGCTCACTGTGTGTTAATTGGGCACGGCCCAAAGAATCCGAATTCCGTAATGAGCAATGGCCTGAAGTGAAATTCAAGGGGCATAAAATCGTGGTTCCCACGTGCAAAAACCCGTTAGCAGACGCATGCAGCCATGCGCCAGTTTTAACTACTAAAACCAACTCTTATGCGCACAAATGAGTTTTCCAAGATGACAATTTCCCGTTCAACCACACACTCGACCGACACCATCCTTGAAATCAAGAACGAGCCCGATTTCGCAGGAACCCTCGACGACGATGAGGAATCGAGGTGCAAGTGCGGCGGAGATATCGATGAAACAGCGCCACTTGTGCCCGGGAAAGGCGCCAGTCCCGAATGGTTAAAACAACTGGTGACAAGATACGAACGGTCGGTTGCAAGCAATCCAATCACTACGATGGCCTGTCAAGCGTTCATTCTGTCATCGTTAGGGGATGTGTGCGCGCAACTAATTACAAGGCAACAGTTCGAGATGCGTCGACTTTTCTCCGTTGGAATCTGGGCATTTTTCGTCATAGGGCCTGTCGGTTTGTGGTGGTACGAGTACTTGCAATCGAAAGTGTCGGGTCAGTACGCGGTAGTGCAGTGGGTGGCAATCGACCAGTTGCTGTTCGCGCCGATATTCATCGCATTCTTCATCGTAGGCACCACGGCACTAGAAGGAGAATACCACATCATTTGGGATCGGTTAAGAATTAATTTAATTCCCACAATCTTCGCAAACTACTTAATTTGGCCCGCAACGCAAGTGATTAACTTTTTAATAATACCACCCACATGGCGTATGCTCTACGTCAACACGGTCGGCTTCTTCTGGAGTATCATACTTACCTTCTTCTCGCACAACACCGCCGAGAAGGGCCCAGAGTCAACTACAATCCACCTACTGAATTGGGCTGTGAAAGAACTCTATTCTAGATAATAGGTACGGTTGCTGTGGCACGTGTACAGAAATAAATATCGACGTCAGAGGTGGCTTGCACGTAATCTCTACCGGTATGTTGTTTTATTCGCCCGAGCGACTCTTTTCTGTACACTGAGGCAAGAAGTGGCCGGGCTGTTGAACGTCATCCTGACACTGTTTGCGTTACCAACAATGAATCAGCCCGAGCAAACCTGCATCCTACAAGTACGAACAATTGTTCGGTGTCTTATGGGCGGAACAAGGAATAGTTTTGCTCTCATCGGCAATGAAGCAGGTCGGCATCTGTACAGTCCTAGACAATTTACAGTCATGAAGAAAAAGCAACGGGAGCGTGTTCAATGGGTACTTACAGTATTTTGATAGCTAAGAAGAGTTACGGATAATGACCGTTAACGCGATTCGAACAGGGGACCCGTACACCACAAATTACGAATGCGTACACGTGGAATGTGATGCTCGGATTCGACCAGCCACTTGCACGGATCAGAATCGACGATGCGCCAGCCACCGACGTCGTTCGTGACCATGAGCGCAGCACCGCGGCGAGGACGACGAAGCACAATTCTCGCGGACGCCACCAAGGGCGTCGTGTGTGTGACCGCGGGGTTAGTATGTTTGCGCATCGGTTCGTCGGCGGCGGTGGCACTCGCGGGTGCGCTAGTGAACGCCGGCGTGGCGAAAATGTTGAAGAGGGCGGTCAACGAGCCACGACCTGATAACACGCGAAAGACCGACCCGGGCATGCCGTCCTCGCACGGCGCATCGCTGGGCTACCTGGCGCGCGCCGCTGGACGCCCACTACCGTCGTACGGTGCGATGGCACTCTCTTTGCTGGCGGCAATAGCGTTGGCATGGCGTGTGCGTTGTGGGTATCACACTACATCCCAGATTGTCGCGGGCGCGTCACTTGGCGTGATGGTCGAAGCGGCGTGGTTTGCTGTTGTCACTCCGAGACTGATGCCACTGTTGAATGGTGGGAATGGGGAATTCATCACGGTGGCTGTAGTGCTGGTTGGTGGCGCGATAGTGATGTTCAGGAAGGAAGCGATGGCTCTGCTACGCGGGCAGAGTAAGCGAGATGCATGATACTGGGGTTGGGATACAGAGCTCACAGTACAGTAGCTGGTAATGCTTGCCGCAAACAATATGGTCAAGGGAAAGTCAGATAGTTGCGCGGCTAACTTCCACCGCAAAGTTGGAAGGTCGCCGTCGAAACGGAAGATGGACATCGAAGTACAGTAGGGCCCAGCTAACACTCATCTACTACCGGTTCTGAAATGTTACGCGTCGAAGAGGAAGCGACGCAGCCTGCGGGCTGTGTACTGTAATGTCGCATTGTTCTGATCACCGCGTTTAATCGCGTGAGTGGTGAGAAACGTTGAGGTCGAAATGAAAAGTTGCTTGCGTGCGTGCGTGCGTGTGTTGAAAGCTGTAAATTGCGATGAGGTTTTGGTTACAGTAGGGCAATCCAATTTACTAGGAGCAGTGCCGCCGGAATCGTAGATATTGGGATTGTGATAACGGTTGAAAATGAGATATACGGTGGGCTCTGGTTCAGTATTCGACAATCCGCCTCTACCAATGGTAGGGGAGGCGTGAGCGTGCGATTTCAGGGGTGGGAAAGGGAAGAAGGAGATATTATTCTGTAGTGACGACCCAGTGGCGAGGGTTGTGCGCCGCGCAAAGGACAGACGGCGAATGGAGATAGAGGAAACGAAATGGTAGCGGTGCGAGATCGAAGCATAGCTAGGGTATCGGTGCAGCACGACGCTCGCACTCCCTGACGCCTTGCGACAAGGAAATGAGAAGAAAGCGCCGTGGAATGTTAGCGGAGACAACAAGAACCTTGATCGGAAAAATTGAAGGATGCAAACGATAGAGCGGAGCAACGATGGTCGGCAGGATACGATTACGCGCACTGCAATGGTGGGTCCTGCAAATTTGGTACTGTACTGTACTGTGGTGTAGATCTCGCTCAGGCGACCCCTCGACGGCGCAGTAACGGTCGTACGGAGGCGTCGCGGCATGGCTGCGTGGTTCGTGGGCTATACAGTAGGCAGCGAATCTGCGTGATTTGCCTGATTGGCTGAGTGTCACCGTGTCCCAATTCAAATTGTAGATCATGCGCAATCCGTTTCAAATAACGCCACCCTTTGCCTCAACCACTGAGCCAACTGCGGACGCCTCCACCGCTGCCCTTCTCTTCTCCTCTCTACTCTCGCCGTGGGCAACATCGCTGACGTCCTCCACTCGAGAGAAGGTACTACCCTCAGAGTTACGCCGCCGATCGGTACCTCCGCAACCCATCGCATCACCTCCGCCGCCATGTTGCCGTACCGTGTTGCCCACCCATGTCAATCTTCACCATCCCCAACTTCGTCAGACACCGACGCCGCATCAAGTGGCGATGCTACCCGTAAAGTTCGCCAGCAATCCAGCTTCCATCGCTTCAACAATGTGGAGCCGTACCGTGCTATAAACGTGAACACGAGAACAACGCGTCCGTTCCGCTCGAATACTGTCAACCCTTATCGTAATCGAAATACTATCTTGCCAAGGGAAGAGCTCAATGAGGACAACCTGCTTGCTGTACCGCGGCACAAGTTGAGACAAGAGTCACCGAAGAGTAACTCTCCTCGACGCACCGAACCAAGAGACGAAGCCTCGCTTCCTTTCCAGCCTTATCTTGAAACGCCCTTAGGGCATCCTGAGCATAACGACCCGCATGATGAAGAGGATGCGCCGCTATCTCCAACCACTTCGTTCAAGTCCAGCGTTCGAACAGACTCACCCACAAAGAGACACACCGCACCGAACATATTTGTTCAATATGAACCCGCCCCACGGTTCCAACCGAGGACTTCGTTCACGCCGTACACCCGCGACATGAACAACTCACCAGACCAAAGGCCGCCAACCGCATCCCTAGGTCGTCGCACGTTCGCGCGTTCCATACTAAATCGTGATGAAGATCCAATGACGAAATTGGAAGAATCTCTCCGAAGAGCATCCTCAATCACATCGATTCGTCGACAAGCTGTCGGCAACAGGGAAGAAGAGGATGTCGCATCGGTTGAGGAGGAGGACGAGTCGAAATTGCGGCGTACTACAACTGGATCTTATGTGACTGGGCGCCGCCCCGAGAGTACTTCATTTCATCGCACAACTTCATCCAGGTTAGTCGGAACTACTTCTTTCAATCGTGGGCAAAGCACTTCGACGTTACGTCGCGCCCGTCCCAGTCTACTACTCGGATCCAGACTGAAGAACGCAACAGAGAACAAATCACAGGCACCGCTCCTTGAGAACCGTGTGCCACTCCCACGACGTGGCTCGTTAGAACGACTCCCTCCACGCATTCCCAGGAGCAGCAGTGCAGCGCGTGACATTCGTCAAAAAGCAGATTCCGTTAAGACGCAACTGTCGTCCATGTTCGGAGGGGAGCAAAACGACGACATTGGAACAATACCGCCGATGCCAACGCTGCGCCGTTCTTCATTGTGCTCCCTGCCATCATCAGAGCAGGCAAAACCGAGAGCACGAGTGGCGGCGTTCAGAAGCGGCGCCATCAGGGGCGTTTCGTCGTTCGCGTTGCGCCGACGACGTGATGAAGAGAAGAGCGGCGTCATGGAGTTCGCGTCGAATCCGAGTCTCCACAGGAAATTCTCTGAGAACGCCTCCGTGCGCTCTACGGTCCTCGGTCGGTAGGGTCGACGGCGGCCGGCTGGAAACATGCAACCACTTCTACTTGCTTTATATGCCTCTGCGCTTCGCAGAGCGACCACTTTTCTCTCCGTGCGATCGTACTCTTGTGCTTCGATCGTGGGCCAAATAACGGCTACTTTTACCAGTTGTATAAATTTCTTTCGCATTTTCTCACCACTCCGTTCGATGCCGTACCTTACGTAGTTACGATAGTGGCCGGTACCGTTAGTAGAAGTTAGACGGTCGACTGTGGGTTTACCGACCAACTGCCCCTCCCTGGCTGTTTTCCTCGAAACGTGGCAGGATGCATTTTTATCCGCCTGTTTCTTGCTTCTGGTCCTCAGGTGTTTTGGATTCACAGCCATGTAACCCTGGTGGACGATGGCGTGGTTAGCTTTCGGGTCCACAGACAATTATCTTGCATTAGCCTTGTGACACCGTACCTGAACAGTGTTGTTTATCGGAGAGGGCCCGCTACCTTCGAATTCGAATGGCCAACTATTAGATTACAATCGGGAAGAGTCTTTCTCTAACCAAGAGTGACGGAAGAAGATCGTTTCAGTAACTATGAGATCTAGAGTTTGATGGAAAACATGAAAATAACTTTATTGAGTTTTAACAAGAATGGATATATTTAATAGAATTTCTATTATGTTAACAGCCGGCAGATTCCATTCTTCAAGATGACAGTAAAATGATTGTGATTACAATTAGAAAATGAGCCAAGCCGGTCCGAAAGAAGAGACCTTCCGGCGAAGGCAAGCAGATAAAAGCAGAGCGCCTCCATTGCAAATACGCGAATTCGTTGAGAAACTTCTTCGAGATAAGAAGTACAAAGTGTTCTGGTATCTAGTCCACCAAGCAGAGACTGAAGATTGATACGAAATCTTCTAGGAGCCGATCAAGATTTCGACATTTGCGCTGCAAGTAGATAAGAAGAAGTGTCCATAGTGCCCGTGTTGGTTCGAGATTTTGACTTGATAGTGAGGAACATGATCCAGCACAATACGCCGCATATTAAAGGCGACACAACAATTTTGAGAACAGTACATGACTTCATCGACGATGTGTGTACATTGCAGACAATTTGAATCCGCTAATGGTTGGAACCTGCTTGCTAATAGGAGTGAAGAGTATCGCACAGGCAGCGGCAAAACAGAAGGAGGAAGCCAAAATGGCTCGAAAAGCGGTGGCCAAAGAAGGAAGCAGCATCAGGATGAGACAGCTCCTATGTATGTTGGTTCATCGATTAATTCTCCGCTGTCGAAACACCTCGCACTGCACCCAGCAGATGAGATGCTGGAAATGGGTGTGGAGGAGCAGTTGGTAGCCAATAGAGTTGGAACGCCGATAGACACAGACACGATGCCGACGTCAAGCGACGTCGACGCATTGAAGATGCTGTGGGGCTCGGTGACAAACGGTTTGTCGTGGCAGGGTTGGAGCGGCTGCATGGGAGGTGCGACCTATTGCTGTATGAACGGCTTAGATCGCGGGATAGATCGCGGGTCGTGGAGGATTTGCACGAGTTATTAGAATCTCGACAAGGCCCGGTGATTATGGAAGAATAGTGGAATAGGGTATCAAGCTCAGTAGTTACAAAACGAAAGACCACGCCCGCCTTCTATTTGAGTGCGTTCTGTGGCGAGTGCAAAGCATACACAACAATCACTTGTTAGCACCGATGAATTGTGTCAATCATCTCCTGTAACACAAGCGATAGCATGCTAAACCAGAGGCAGGCGTCATCGATACCATGCCGATGGGCGTGGTGGGCCGCGTCTGTGAGTGCGTCAAACTTCGCAGCTGGAAGGTGGTCGAATCCATATCTGACCATAAGACGAGGTGGTGATCACCTATTTATTGACTTGTACCGCCCGATAATGATTGAAAAGAATAGTTTCGATCATTGAGGTTCTTGGTGCTGTAGAGTTTTGCAGTTGTAACAAGCTTATTCAACGACTCTGTAACCACAATGCTAGTGTGACATGAAATGAAAGTATTCCAATCACCTCTGACTCGAATTACGGAATATTCAACACCTCCGTTTTCGTCAATTTCCGGAACGGCTGAGATGCGTAGTTACGGTTTCTTTTAGTTGAGATCATCTTGAGACAATTTAAGGTCTAGAGGAAGAGCTCAGCCTAGAGCAAGCTGAAGGAAAAAGCGTCAATTGATGTTGATTTACCTCTTCAGTCCTCTTCTTTTTGGAGCAATGCCATCTATTTCTTCCTAATTCAAGAAATGCTGATGCTTATCTAGTGGGATTGTTTTTTGTGTTAATGCTGCAGTTATGACACCTTTCATGTGAAGTGTGCTATGAATTGTGATGTGAAATGTGAGTTGCATGTATTCGAGTTCTTACAACGATACCTCAATATAGAGGCACCGTTAGAGACAGCCTTCTTGTCACAAGTAATTATTTTATTGCAAACAGTAACGTAAATCCATGTCGTCATTTCAAAGTTCAACATTTCAAGCTCGCTTTAGTATTCCCAGTCAATGTGTTCTTACTGTTCCCTGCGATGCCTGAAGTTCTACTTAAATAGTATCGGTATCGTCATTTCTCTGCGATTGTTTATCCCAACTCCACATGCTCGCGACCTAGAGTCCAACTGGTGCCTCTACATCATACATATGTAAAAATATAATCCTATTTAAGTAACTTAAGTCGTACAGAGTAAATTAATGGCACGGGATGAAAAATGTATTTACTATTTGCGAGGCGTGTGTTCTGTTCTCTTGAACATTTTAGTTATGTTTTGCTAACGGGCAGAAATATAATTTTACGTTCACTTTAAAGAATGGAATACTAACGCTAGCACGGACGGTGTTTGCGACAAAACTTGTCAACAAGTATACAAAGCCGCCACGAAATTTATCGTACTAAGTTTAATATTGAGTCAAAACTTTAGTAATAATTGCGCGTTCCACAATCAGTTGGAGATCAGAATTATGAAATCCAGAGATGTATCACCTTCTGGAGATCATCATCCTTCTCTGCTTGTTCATCTGAATTTGTGGCGGCTATCATGCCGAATCTTGATTTTTCCTAAGCAGTTGAGCGTGTAGAAGAATTGAAGTTATTCGCTATTACGTGTAAGTAAGAACAGAGAGCCGCGGAATTATTTATTCACTATAAGCCGAATAGTTTACGCGGAGTATATTATTAGGGTGAATCAACACAGAGGAGCTGTATGTAATGGATCCGGACCAGGACGTATACTACTAACTTTTAGAGCAAAATTTCCTTTAAATCAATTCTAGCTTTAGAAATACAAAAGTAGATATCGCAGTGAATTCTAATTCAGATAAATTCGGAATTATTCATTTTCCCAGTTTGCTCTGAGAAATAACTTACTTTCATAACGCTATCACAAAAGGTAATTTACTTTTCTCAGATAATCAGTCCGAGTAACTTACTTCCATAATTGCATCTTTGGAAAATAAATACTAAATATTTTACACATATGTGCTCTACATGCCTACAAATCCTACCCGAGAAACCTGAATTCTGTAATTCTATATGATAAAATAATAGGAACTAAAATGCAATGCGTATTGAAGTATCAAGCCTATCTGCAATACATATTGCAGTGTCTGTACCATCGTTAGCAAGCTTAGGAATTATTTACTGCACTTCATTTCCATTTAAATTTATTGCGTTACAACTATGCTGCGCAACATATTTGCTAATGAAGTAATAATGTATTGACTATCATCTTCCCTACTCCCTGGACATTCTTTGACTTTGCTGTTCATTGACATGGACTTTATAGGCTTCGAGAGAAGAGAGGCGGTTCAAATCAACAATTCAACAGTGCGAATAGCTAAAAATCAAGTTGGGTGCTAGTTGAACTCAATATGACATTGTTGACCTTGAATAAATTTGCAGATTATCCATAAAATATTGCAAATAACACTATCATTGCTAGTTTAACGCCCTAATTAATCTGATTCTCTAAAAACTAAAATGTGCCAGAAACATTTATATAAGACTCCACTAGCAATTAAAAATTGCGGTGTCCCTTTAGAAATGTATCCAGTATCTGGCTAAGGCCAAAGAATTAAGAGCTTCAGTACCTTTTTTATTCGACGCCGTACAGGTGAAACGTGTGATGAGAGCCGTCTGAATAAAAACGAGTCGTACTCTATAACACCCTTGGTACTGCGCTAATTTAATGCAGGAATAGTTCGATAGAATTGGACTGCTGTAATAATACTAAATTCAAATCCTGCTTGTCTCAATGCAAGCACGATCATTGAGGGTAAGTTCATTATAGTTTTTAGAATAATTTTCAATAGTAGTTTGCAGCTCTCACAGGATTTGTTCAACTCGCAACACGTCTTCAATATTCAAAATAAAATGCTCACGTTCTTTGTCCCTAGTCGGGACCCTATTGCTCATGTTCATGACCTTGTAAAGCCCACGCCAAAACGATAGGACCTTATTTTGAACGGCAGAAAAGATGGAATCAATGGCACTACAGAGGTTGGGTTGGATGGTGATTGCCAGTTTCATTCCATGCTTGAGAGGTAACAATACAGTCGAAAAGTGATGGAATAGAAATACGCAAAGTCTCTCTTATTCTAGATGAAATGAAATAGAACCTCTTTTGGTGTGCGCCAAAAATAGAAACTCTATCTTGTTGTACACAGTACGCTTGCGATAGGACACTGCGACTGTAGAAGCTGTACGGAACTGAACTGTATACTGTGTTTCTTCACATCGACGAAGGCGAGAGCGACAGAAAGTGCTGAAGAAATGGGTCGTGGTCTAGCTTTGACCGAATATCAGAAGGGGAGGATTGATGCGCTTGCCAGTGAAAAATATGGCTACTTAGCGGTCGCTAACAAGATTGGCACATCAAAAACGGCTGTGTACAACTACTTGAATCTTCGTAAATGCAATGGTGTTCAAGCAAGGATCGGTAGGCCTCCTCTTTTGTCCGACCGCGAAACGAGCGCTCGTCAATTGTGCTACGCGGCCAGGAATGACCGCGAAAAAGGTCGTTGCACAAATCGGCGTGCGTGCTTCGGTTCGGACTGTCCAACGGATGCTGCAACATCAACATGGAATTACCTGAGAGAACCAAAAGTCCATCCATCATTGACAAAGAGAATTGTTGGTCTTCGTCTTCAATGGGCGGACGATATGCTGGCGAAAAGCGAAGCGTTAACTGATGGTATTGCGTACTACTTGAGAGACAAACGTCTTCCTCCATCGTTTTTCTCGAAGCGTGCGCAGGGTGGAGGAGGTTAAATGGTGTGGGCCGAAATCAGCTGGAGAGGGAAGACAGAGGTCCGGTTTGTCAGTGGGAATATGGACGCGACAGCATATGCTACTATGGCGGAAGGGACACTAGAGACTTTCATTCACGACTACTGTCAGGAAGGATTGATTTTTCAGCAAGATGGAGCCACAGCACATCGTGCAAAGACGACTCCAGACTATATATTTGACATTGAAGTTCCTGTATTACCTTGGGCTCCTTGTCCTCCAGACATGAAAGTGATAGAGAAATGCTGCGGCCATTTTAAGTAAGCAGTCTATCGCGATGGGAGACAGTTTGAGATGACTGATGATTTACGTGAAGCTCTGACATACGAATGGGAGAAACTAACTCTAGACTACATACGTATACTTATTTCATCTATGCCGAGCAGGGTGAAGCAGTTGCGCAGGCTTAAAGGTCGTGAATCTGAGTATTAGAATCAGTAAGCGTGAGTTACAAGCGTAAACATAAGTTGTTCTTTTTTTTGGCGCACGTAAAAGTAGTCCTATTTTACGTACTCTTGAAGATGAGGTGCCACACGGATTTCTCTTCTATCGCTATCCTACTGCATTGTCGGCATCGATGTGCTGAATGGAACTAGGTAGTTGGATTTCTTACAAAATAGAAGCCGTGCAACTATTTCCATTTTGAACACCTCTCGAAAATTAGCCCTATCCTTTTGGCGTAGGGTTTAAGCCTAGCTCTTGATACATTGTATCTTGGGAACGTGAAATGCTTAATTGATGGCGTATATTGTTCGTTGGGTTTATTGAACGCGTTCTAGATGTTGAGATAGACTTTCTAATTACTACTTTTAGATATCCTTCCAGGAGTCCAGAAACGGATATGTTTGCATCGACTGTTGTTTCGTTGAATAAATTGCAAGAAGTGCGGTGCTTTCGTTTCTGTTTTCGAAGATGGATGATCGGAATAGCTGTCCTGCACGAATGGTTCCGAGGCTGTTTTTTGTCAGACAATCTCCGAAAAGACTTATCAGCTAGGAATTGTATTTTCGTTGTCAGGTGAGTAGAAGAAATATCAATTAGGGTAATTCCAGAATAAGATGGATTATCTGTTCGTCTGCATAACCAATGCTGTAAATTATTGAATACACGGCGAATTAAATAGGCCAGATAAATTTTCTACACATTTTATACCAAATTGGAAAGATTGGGAAGTGGATCTCAATATGATGCTAATATATATTGTTGTAGTGAAAGAATCGAGAATTATTTGTTTGGATCTGTTAGCCCCCTAATTTAAATCCAAAAATTCATGAATTGTAACGCATATGAACCGCGCGAATCTTATTAAAATTACAATCTGGTTCTAATTTGGTTTCAAAAATTAATTTTATACTGACGCGAATAACAATTAAGATTTCTTCTTAGCTTTAATATATCTATTAAAATTTTCCTGAATTCTGAGGATTTAATTGTGCTGTCATAGAAATAGGCTGTACTCACCCAATTCTTGTACTGGAGTCTTTGTACTATACTGTCAAGTATAAAATATGAAGAGATTTTATTCATAGTCTCTTCCACTGCATCCGAAATATCGTACTTCAGAACAATCTACGTAATAATCGACAGTATTCGATATATACCCATATTTACGCCACAAGATTGAATTGAATGGTCTTTTCAGCCATTGTATGTAGTGGAATATCAGAACCAGAATAAGTACCGGAATTTGTATGTATTTAAATTATCGTCTACTGATTGAAACACATCTGACAGTGGTTTCAACAGAGAACCCGAATGGAGGTTCAAATAGGGACTCGTTTTGTTCAGAGACTTTTCGTGACCGTTTAGCTCTATTGTGCTCTGTAGATTATCAGCTTGATGATGAAAAATTTCTGCTTCTACAAGCGAGAATATTTTCTTTATCGTCTGATCCCAGCGAATGGAGCGCCAAAAATCCCTCATATTTCTGAGATTGAAACAGACACTTATTTATTTAAGTTCAGGCTTAAGTGCTTTCACATGCTCGACGACATTATGCTAAACATGATCGGGTCCTCGGACCGATAATGTTGACAGTTGAATTGCAATCTAAAACGTTCAACTGCCCGACGAAAAAAGCAATTATGTGATAGTACTACCCATACATGTAATTACTTACGCTACTGTTTTGTCCTAATGTTATGTCTTCCTTACCTGAAAACTTGTAATAAGGAATTTAATTACATCAGTATCTGAAAATCTAGCTACTTATTAGAGTAATTAGAATATGTTTAGTTATTGTCAGAACTTTATGAAAAGGCCAAAGTTGGGAGCAATTCAGGCAGTCAATTCTCTACAAGACGGGAGCGTCATATGAATGGCCAACTTCTCAGGAATATTGCATGGAACGTCAGGCTCGAGGTCTTCATCAATGACACCAATTAAAAAATTTGATTTGTGACTGCAGCAATATTTAATCATTATGAGCTTCAATTCGTCAGGGTTGTTGTTAGGTTGATTTTTATATTACTAAAGCAATGGGAATGGTAATTTCAGAAGGTTAAACTTACAAGGGATTAGTATCATTGCAATTCGACCATACGAAAAGAATCCTACGGCCCAGAACTTAAGATAGCTTCTCTAGTGGTCTGATATTTTGGAGGTCCAAGTATAGTAGAAGACAATTATAGGTGAGATAAGGGGACAGCCAACTCACTCCGAGTAAACTTTCAACCTTTTGCTGGTAGAGGTTCTTTTCGCACTTGCGTGAAAAACAAACACTACAGTTGTTCGACTGGTAGTAAACATCAATTTTGTCGATAAGCGACACACAGCCCTGAACGCAGCATATCGGTATTAGAGGAGACATGATGGTCGAGTGCTGTAATAATTGCACGAGGGCGCGAAGCCTCCCGACGGCGACGATTGCGGCACGAGACCTCGTATCTTTCTGAATTTTCATAAGACTTCTCGCTTGTCTATTGGATAAGAAAACAGAGTCAAGACATGGCGGATATAAACAGCGCAGCATTGATTATGGGCTCATCACTAAGAACACGAAGTATCCGAAAATGCCAAGAATATCACAATGTCCAATATTGTTCGCTAGGATTATCATATTGTGACTTCGTCTAGGAATATTGATAACGCTGTCGAATTATCACTACTGTTTCGTACATCGCGTTTGCATACTCTCACGAGAAGTATGGCCAGCTTCTCGAGCAGCTGCTACATATTGCATCATGAAATTCATTACTGTCGCTCGATTAGCAAGCTAACAAAATCTGAGCAAATTGTCTGCTTCATGGTTCCTCGGAAGACATGGTAATTTTCGACAGCAAGAGTGAAGAAATTTTCAGACCAAAGCCCCGCCCGAACCACTGCATGAACCCTATGAATTTTGGGCACTACTTAAGTTGTATCGCTTCGGAACTTACCGAGCTTCCCTGAAAATGTCCATTTAGCACGAAATTTGTCAAATATACAACACGCACGCACACCAGTTGGTAAGGTCTTCAACGAACACCGACACCAAAAGCTTCATCCTCCAGTTGAGAATGCTCCTGCTATCCTGAAATAAATGAAATACTACTTTCATCCTATGTTGTCTAGCGTTTTATCGACAAACACATACCGGCAAACACGGAGAAAGCGAACAGAATTGGTTGAGTCTTCTGGCGTAATTTTCACCGTAAATCGTCAGTGATCCTGGGGCACCCTCACAATATGAATCAATGGCACGAGCTGCTAGTGCAATCAACGATGAAATTTGCCACTGTGCTTCTTCAATAGAAAAAAGTATCTGCGGATGGTTTCGCCGGGACAAAAATGATGGGCTCGATGCTGGTTGTTAAACACGATTAAGCCATTTTCTGATTGAATTCGAATGCCGATATGTGTCATTGCGAAACAAAAGAGAACTCGCTCGGTAAATAATAATGGCATATGTGCGTGGTGTGCAGAGACGATTGTATCAATTGGGGATACTAGTGAATTCATTCCGGGGTCCTAGTTTCATTGACCCGAAAGAAGGACTGAATTGCGTTTTGGGCAACAAGTCTTCAGCAAACAGTCTCATGGGATGAAGAAAAAGCCGCACAACTTTCTCACAATGGATAAAGTATATAAAATAATTCAATCAGAGCACTAGAATCCGGCAAAATCTGTGGATTTTCGTAATATTTTCGTATTTGCAATCAGCTTTGCTATTCGTATCCGGCCGACAGAGCTTTAGAGACTTGAAAAGGCTCGGTTGAAGCAAGATTTCATTTGCGGAAAGCTCTGTTTTATGTTCTACAAGAAGGTGGGATCACGTGATGCAGAGTCAAAAAATGCGAAAGGTGGGATTACGGCGATACGACATGGGCGTACATTCGTTCCCATCCACAATGCATATTATGGCGGTACAATTATTGTTTATGAACTTATCAAAGCTTATTTCGCGGCCCGAAACCTAGCGCACATTACTGGTGAACTGTTGTTCGTTGATATGAAGACAGGGAAGTAAGTCATCACGAAAGAATTTTTTCCGAAACCAGCCATTGGAGAGAAACAACTGCTTGGAAACGATCAAATCGGTAAATTCAAAGCTGGATATCCGAGGCACTGGAAGAGCTAGTTATATAACGACACATGGCCTAAGCTCAACAATGATTTCAATTTTATTTCGAATGGTTGTTCGGATGCTGAAGTTATGTTGCGTTCTGGTGATCTGATGGTATGAGTCTGACCAGCTACCATTGTTTAAGAGGTTGGAATGGTAAAAAACACCTTCATGCACTTTTTGGGTATAAGATTTCTCTGAGCGAAGGTTGCGATTCGAAACGAGATCGCGGTGACAATTGTTTGCAAAGTGATTCAGTTCCGGTCAGAAGTGATGGACAGCAGCCCGAGAAACAAAACAAAGCGATTCTCAATTTAATAGTCTTTTCGCGCAGAACATAATTGCCACTAATTTCACTTTTAATGTTACTCTTCGAGGTGAATAGACAACTGTCATGGTATCGACAACGAATCCATTGCCTGATTACTTAGTGTTCGAATAGTTGTTGCATCTATTCCGCTCGAGTTCGTATCAGCACTTTTGAGTGAGGTATGGACTTGAGCGCACTATAAAAGATGTCATTCCATCGTATCTACTTACCTACCCATTATACAGGCCTGAATAGCGAGTGCGTCTTCTGCGACGCGTAAATTCACGGCATCAACCAACCCCTTCGTCACACCCAAAGCTTTGCGAAGAATCACGTAATGCATGTTTAAAGTGTGGATAAGAGGGAGTGTAGTTGAGACAAGGGGTAAACGACACGAGTTTGAGCTGAGTAAAACTTGATACTGTGATTGGTGTTCGCCGAATAGTCACCCTAGAATGGGTCGAGTGATAAGCAGTGCTCGAAACGAAGAGGCACAGCCCTATCACGTGCCTATCAACGAGGTAGGCTCTGTCGTGATGAAGCGGAACCCGGAGCACGGAAAAGCTACCTATATTTAGCTATGTGAGGAACTAGATCCCCATGTGAGGAAACTCAAATAGTTCACCCGTTACAGGTAGCTGAGAAGACAAAAACACCTCTTCGTTGTAACAAATACTTCGTTTGGAATGAAATCAGAGGTTCCTTCCAATGGGGATTGCTAGCGTTTTATTGATCAAAAATGTTACACCTGTACTGAATTCGCTGCGTATAAGAGGTTCCAAACATAACGAATACGTACTCCGCAACTGTAGAACGTCATTTTGAACACAGTACATAAACAGACAGGCAACAAAAAACGCAATAAACAGAAACATTGAGCGCATGCTTTAGCGCAAATTCCAAAATAAATCGCGCGTGCGCGACAGCGACCACTTTAAATCGAATCAAGTGCAAGCAACAATCGAGTGCACGTAGCACGGTCCCCGTCTTCATCGAGTTCTTCAAATTAATATTTTACTAGCATGGTATTTAAGGCTTCCTATCTTTCAATAACTCCTACATGTTAGTTCCTTCACTATTCAGTCCCACTTGCGAATCTTCTACAAAATTTATCAGGTATTTGTTCCATGTTCCGCAATGTTTACAATCGAAGCGAGAGAAGTGTTCCGAAAGGTTGTCCAAAAAAGTAATACTGCCTTCCTGCTTAGCATTACTGTCAGATACGATGAAAAAGTTCATTTAATTACGAGGAGAGGTAATTTACCGTTCCTCGAATGTTCGTTTTTTTATCGTCTTTGCTTTTCACAGTATTGTGTTCTATTAGCACGCGGTGCCTTTGTTCGCAATCTTGTACGAAACTTTCACGCATATCATTGGTTTGTTAATTCAAGAAAAAAGCGAACCCATCTATGTCCAGCGACATATGAAGAACATGAACAAGAAAGCTGGAATGAGACTGATAAAAATCGCGTTGTCTTCCAGCATAACTTGATTATAGTGCGTTGTATGAGTCAGAAGAATGTCATGGCTGGGTTACTGATGCTCATTTGAGATTTCTGCCAAGAAAATAGTGTTGTTCTGTCTGATTTGAAGCTTTACTCTCTGAGTACCGGAAGCTGGTTGTTTATAACTATACGAGAGTTTCGAAACGGTATATAACTGTATTGTTCTTGCAAAAGAACATATGTAGAAGGAGTCTTGGTGATCTACTAGAATCCTTCCGTGAGAATACAGCACTTGTAAGAATTCAGCCTGCACGAATCTAAATCTAGACCCAAAATTAGAGAATAGCAGACAGTGACAGAATCAAAACTGGTCGAATAAGTGGCAGAACATTTTGTCTTGAAACTGACCACCCTTTGTCTGTTGACGGTTCTGGACACCATAAAGGGAACCTAGGGTTTTGAATTTGAGCCAATGAAATTTTGGCTGGTTCAATCTTCAAAATTTTATTGGATAATGCGCAGCTGTCAAGGTTTCTCTTAAGGTGTCCAGAACTGTGAACTCCAAAATTTTTACAGCTTCGCAGCTATAAAAAAAGAGGCAGTTTAAGCGGGATGTACTTTGAGAGATTTATGTTTCATTTAGCTGTTCCCATGTTTTAATGTCATGTTGCACAGAACAGAAATAATCTGGAAGTTTGTGAATATATGTACACTCACAAATAAACTGCAGAATCATGGCACCTATCCAGTCTACCAGACGTGTCCAGTAAACGGACTTTCTTCCTCTTGAGGTAGGCAGGTAGGTGAATTTTTCTACTTCGTGCTAGACGTATATGAGTGATAATTCAAGCAGCAAACCAGTATTACTTTTTGGACTGCCTGTCGGGACAATTCTTTCACTCTGTTTACACTTCACTGTTCCACTGGAAGGATAGATAAATTCTTGTCAATTCAAAAAGCAAACTACAATTGCACTAAAGATCTGCAGTTAATCCCACTTTGCACAGGAAATTCAACTGTGATTTGCAGTCGCATTTATGATCGACCGACAGTTATCACTTAGCTAGTTGGAACAGCAAGGTACAAACTGCAAATTCGATTCTTCGTAAATCCTCTAACCTTGTTGCAGCACGCCGGCGCGTCAGACCTAAAAAAGAAAAGTTCGAAGGTGTTCGTGCGCCTTCGACTCGCCCGGCACGGAGACAGACGACGTGGTGTTGATTCCGCGTCGTCCGTCTTCCTCACGCCGAGCGGGAGGCGCACGAACACCTTCGAACTTTTCTTTTTTAGGTCTGACGCGCCGGCGTGCTGCAACAAGGTTAGAG
>JAAUYH010031123.1_pt1 | contig 28897 bp, 22 predicted proteins | sample 7278061 | NCBI WGS metagenome assembly JAAUYH01 (sample SAMN14350203, study PRJNA611818) | marine sediment metagenome | isolation source: surface marine sediment (0.6m) | place: French Polynesia: Moorea | collected 2018-08
CCTCGCGGATCAGCCCCTCCTGCAACCCTTCGCCAAGGCTTGCCAGCGTGCCCGGCAGGTCGTCCGCGGCATTCAGGGTCGGAATGACAATCGAGATCGGCGCGCGCATGGCGTCTTTCGTTTCCGGCGGTGCGTCTTATATCCTTGATGCAAAGACGACAGGGGGCACGAGAAATGCAAGGCGAAAGCTGCAGCGACCGGCAAATCATCAAAATCGGCGGCGAGGACCGGCTGGAGTTTCTGCAAGGTCTCGTGACCAATGACATCGCCGGGCTCGAAAGCGGTCTGGTCTACGCCGCGCTGCTCTCGCCGCAGGGCAAGTACCTCGCTGATTTCTTCCTGGTGCCGCATGGCGATGTGGTCCTGCTCGATGTGCACACGGACCTCGCGCAGTCCCTCCTGCAACGCCTCACGATGTACAAGCTGCGCGCCAAGGTCACGCTGGCAAAATCCGAGCTGCACGTCACCCGCGGCCTCGGCGACGCGCCGGAGGGCGCATTCTCCGACCCCCGCGACCGGTCCCTTGGCTGGCGCGCCTATGGCACCGAGACGGGCACGGCTCCACAGATCGACTGGGCCGCGCTCCACGTCGCCGCCTGCATCCCGCAGACCGGCGTCGAGCTGATCCCGAACGACACCTACATCCTCGAGGTCGGGTTCGAGCGTCTGCACGGCGTCGACTTCAAGAAAGGCTGCTATGTCGGCCAGGAAGTCACCGCCCGGATGAAGCACAAGACCGAACTGAAAAAGGGCCTCGCCCGCGTCGCGATCGAGGGCACGGCCCCCGTGGGCACCGCGATCACCGCCGACGGCAAGCCCGCAGGCACGCTCTACACCCAGGCCGGCGGCCAGGCGCTGGCGCATCTGCGCTTCGACCGCGCGGGTGGAGAGATGCAAGCCGGCGACGCGACGCTCCGGCACACAGCCGAACCGGTGGATTAACGGATTCGCCGAAACCGCGAGGTTTACGGACCGTCGGGCACAGGTCCGACGAAATTCCGATGGAATTCCGATAAAATTCCGATGCCGGTCTGACCTGGCATTTGGGCCCGTTCCGCCTGGTTAACAATGCGCGCGGTACGGTCGGGATTGGTTGCGCAAACCGCGCCTATGCCGCGCGGCCCTCCAGTCCCCAAGATGTAGAGAGGCCGTCAAGCGCGCTCGGAATATTCCATCGTTTCCGTGTTGACGACGATATCCTCGTCCTGCCCCACAAAGGGCGGCACCATCACCCGAACGCCATTGTCCAATACCGCCGGTTTGAAGGAATTGGCCGCGGTCTGGCCCTTCACCACCGGCTCGGTCTCGACGATCTTGCAGGTCACTTTCTGCGGCAAGGTCGCGTTAAGTGCCTCTGATTCATAGTATTCGATCTGCACCGTCATGCCGTCCTGCAGGAACGGACGACGCTCGCCGAGGATCTCCGCGGGCAGTTCGATCTGCTCGAAGGTTTCGCTGTCCATGAAAACGAGCATGCCGTCGGTTTCATAGAGAAATTGCTGGTCCTTCTGCTCCAGACGCACCTTTTCGACCTTGTCGGCGGACCGGAATCGCTCGTTCAGTTTCGAGCCGTTGCGCAGGTTGCGCAGCTCGACCTGCGCAAAAGCCCCGCCTTTTCCGGGCTTTACGTGGTCCACCTTCACGGCGGCCCACAGACCGTCATTGTGCTCCAGCACGTTTCCGGGACGGATCTCGTTTCCGTTGATTTTCGGCATGTGTCAAAACCATGGCAAAAGGTTGATCAAAGGTTGGCGGCCCCTATATCTGCGCAAGGGTGTGGTGGCAAGACGACTAGATACGGTATGCCCACTTGAAGAGCCATGCAGGGAGTGCATATCTGGTATTCCAAATGGGAAATACCGAATCGGCCGAAACTCGTCATATTGGCCGCCACGCCAGAAAACGCAAGAGCAAGAACAAAGGACGACGAAATGAGAGATTTCGTTGACGGCACAGCTTTCAACTTCGAACAAGGCCAGCGCGCGCGCAAGCTTTTTGCCGCCGTCGTGCTTGCCGCGCTTGATGACGCGATCGCCGACGACAAGAAATACGGCAACGGGCCAGAGCAGATCGCCCGGTGGGCGCGGTCCCGCGACGGCCGCGAAGTGCTCAGCTGCGCCGGTATCGACCCGAACGAACGCGTTGTATCTGGACTGATGGAATTCGTTGCCAAGGGCGTACGGACTTCGGTGGCGCTCAGCCGCGAGGAAAGCGAGCGGCGCAACGCCGCGTTGCAGGCCGAAGCCGCCTGATCCAACGCACTCAAAATCGGAAAAGCGCGTCCCACACGGGGCGCGTTTTTTCGTTCGTCACAGAATGTAACGCCAGATGCCCGAGGCCATCGCCTCCGCCGCTCCCAGCATCAGGATCGCCAGACGCATGAAGAGTGTCCGGAACCGGATCCACATCAACAGGCAAAGCACCAGAGACGTCCCCACCTCCAGCGGTCCGATCGTGGCGGCATAGTAATTGTTGTCCCAATAGCTGAACGGACTCTCGAAGACCCAATCGCTCACCGGCCAGAAATGCATCCTTGCGTCGTGGTTATGCAGCGGGAAGTCGAAGAGCAGATGCAGAAACCCGGCTCCGGAGAAGGCGAATAGCACCGGCCACCTGCGCCAGACCGCCAGGCCCAGAAGCACGCCCCAAAGGACAAAGCTGTTGTCGAAGGCAAAGACCTGTTGCCAGGCGGATGAGTAGTAGAGCTCTCGGAACACCACCCTCGGCTCGATCCCGAGACCATAGATCGAAACCCCGACCATGACATAAAGCGACAGATCCGGCGTCAGGGCGCCGGCCACGGCCGCCCCCGAGACGCGCGGCTGCCCGGGCTGGCCGAAGGCGGACAGGCCGACGATCAGATGCGCGGGTGTGTTCATCTGGCCCCTTTCGTTCGGGCCAAGCGCCCGTTACTTCGGCATAGATAGGACGCGGGGGCGTGCATGGCCAAGGCAATCATGATCCAGGGGGCGGGCTCGAATGTCGGTAAGTCCGTGGTCGTGGCCGGGCTGGCGCGGGCCTTTAACGCACGAGGCCTACGCGTTGCGCCGTTCAAGCCGCAGAACATGTCCAACAACGCCGCGGTGACGGTGGATGGCGGAGAGATCGGCCGCGCACAGGCGCTGCAGGCGCGCGCCGCAGGCCGCGATCCGGTCGTGGACATGAACCCGGTGCTCCTGAAGCCCGAGACCGACACCGGCGCGCAGGTCATTGTTCAGGGCCAGCGTGTCGCGACGCTGAAGGCACGGGATTACGCGCAAGCCAAGCCGCGGCTGCTTGGGCCTGTGCTGGAAAGCTTCCGCCGCCTAGCGGGCAGTTGCGATCTGGTCGTCGTCGAGGGCGCGGGAAGTCCGGCCGAAATCAACCTGCGTGCTGGAGACATCGCCAATATGGGCTTTGCCGAGGCGGCGGATGTGCCCGTGCTGCTGGTCGGGGATATCGACCGGGGCGGGGTGATCGCGCAGCTCGTGGGCACCCATGCGGTGCTGCCCGCAGAGGACCGCGACCGCATCGTGGGGTTTGCGGTCAACAAGTTCCGCGGCGACGTGACGCTTTTCGATGAGGGTTTGCGCGAGATTACCGAGCGTACTGGTTGGGCCTCGATCGGCGTGCTCCCTTGGTTTCCGGATGCCTGGCGGCTGCCGGCCGAGGATGTGATGGACATTCGGTCGTTCGAGGGCGACGGCTTCAAGGTGGCCGTGCCGCGCCTGAACCGGATCGCGAATTTCGACGACCTAGATCCGCTGTCCAGCGAACCCGGTGTCAGCGTCGAGATCATCGAGGCCGACCGCCCGCTGCCGGGTGATGCTGACCTGGTTTTGATTCCAGGCTCGAAATCCACTATCGCGGATCTCAAACACTTTCGCGCCCAGGGCTGGGACATCGACCTTGCCGCGCATCTGCGGCGCGGTGGACATGTGCTCGGCATTTGCGGCGGCTACCAGATGCTGGGGCGCGAGATCATCGACGCCGACGGGCTCGAAGGCCCAGCTGGCAGCACGCGAGGCCTCGGCCATCTCGACATCGTCACACGGATGCAGCCGGAAAAGCGTCTGTCCCTGACCGATGCGGTGTACCTGCCCACTGGAGATCCGGTAACGGGCTACGAGATTCATCTCGGCGAGACCGAAGGACCGGATTGCGCGCGGCCGTGGCTCCAGGTCGCAGGCCGGCCCATGGGCGCGTCCAGCGCCGATGGCCGAGTCCTGGGCTGCTATCTGCACGGGCTTTTCGCGTCGGATGCGTTCCGAACGGCGTATCTCAAGGGGCTTGGCGGAGCGCCGTCGGGCATGGACTACGGTGCGATGGTCGATACGACCCTGGACGATCTCGCCGGTCATCTCGAGGCTCATATGGACCTCGACACTCTACTGTCTCTAGCGCGTCCGGTTCGCTGACCAGCGCTATTCTAGGTCCCTCAGAGCCATCGCGCGCTGGATTTCACGGCGTACCAAGCGGCGTACGTTCCGCGTGATCCGTTCGCCCAAGACGCCCTGAAGTTCATCGCGCACAAGGGTCGACACCATCTCGCGCAGCGCCTCTTCGTCGAGCAGCGTCTCGTCGGCGCCGAATTCGAACAAGGTCTCTGCCGGCTCGTCGACTTGGTCATCGGCTGCTTCCGCGGCCTCCTCATCGTCGGCGCTCTCGGGAACCGGGTCCTCGTCGACTGACGTCTCGGGACGCGCGATCGGCTCCTCGGTGGAGGAAGGGTCTTCGACCGCCGGCCCGGCGTTCTCGGCCGCGGGCTCGTCGACCGTCCCGGCCACTGGTGAGGCTTGGTCGGATTGCCTATCGACGATAGACGCTTCGACGTCCCCGAACAGCGCTTCAACCGGCGCGGCCTCAGCGCCGGAGTCCTCGACCATTTCGGCCATCGGCGCCTCCGGCGCGGCGGTGTTCGCGGCAGGTTCTTCGGCCCGGACATCTTCGAACATGGCGTCGATCGCGGCATCATCCAGAGGCGCCGTTTTCTCGGTGTCAGCCTCGACGGCGGCCTCAGTAGGTGCTTCGGCCAGATTTCCGCCCTCCTCCGGAGGGTCCGGTTCCGTGGCGCCGGACGCGTCCAAATCTTCGGTGCTGCCGTCTTCGACGCGAGCGGTTTCAACGAGTGTAAATCTACCCTCCGCCGGCTCATTTTCGCTGCGTGCGGCCTGTGTCAGTTCTTCGGCGGCGTCCGACCAGGGGGTGTCATCGCCACTCTCCGCGACTTCGCCGCCGTCGATCAATTCGGCGATCGCGTCGATCTCGTCCGGCTCGCCGGCATCGGTTTCGACCTCCGCGGTTTCGTCGATATCATCGGACAGAGCGGCTTCCAGGGAGAGGGGTTCGGTTTCATCGCTCAGCTCGGTCTCGCTACCGTCGGGTTCCCACTCGTCCGGCACCATCTGCAGCGCGGCTTCGAGTTCCGCCACACGCCGTTGCAGCGTCGACTCCGCGTCTTCGCTCAGGACGCCCATCGGCCTTTGTCGTTCCAAGGTCGGCTCCTCCGGATGCGCCTCGTGCGCAGGTTCGTCTTCGGTGTCATCCTCGGCCGCCGGGGCGACGTCCACATCATCAGCGGCCATTTCTTCATCTGCGGCCTCGATCACGCCGGCTTCTGCCGTCGCCTCCTCGCCGGAGCGCTCATGAAATTCCAGAGCATCCGGACCCGGCGTGTTCTCGGCGTTGGCCTCTGGCGCATGATCGTCCTGCTCCTCCGCCTCGGCCACACGCAGCGCCGGGGTCAGAACGAGCTTGCCCGTATTGTCACCCTGGTCGCGCCGCGACGCGCGTTCGCCAAGCGGCTCTTCGGACACCAGCCTCCGGATCGAGGAAAGGACGTCCTCGATTTCCGCGTTGGTCACCGGATCCGACATCTTAACTTCCTTCGTCATTGTGGCAGGGATAGTATGCGCAAAGCCCTTAACACACAACTATTGGCAAAGTGTTAGTCTCTGCCGAGGCTCTTGATGATCCTCTCGAGCTTTTCGCCCTGCGGGCTGACGTAGCGGGTGGGCGCGTTCTTGACGGCATTGTAGTAGGCGGCCGGATCATAGGTCACGATGCCCAGTTTCAGATGCTCCACCGTCAGCAAGCCCATTGCGGACAAGAGGCTGTAGACCGCCACGAATTGCTGCGTCTCGGCCTGGATCAACGCCGCCTGGGCATCGAGCAGTTCCTGCTCGGCGTTGAGCACGTCGAGCGTCGTGCGCGCGCCGAGCGTCGCTTCTTCGCGCACACCGCGATAGGCCACCTGGCTGGCCCGGACCTGGCGCGCATCGGCCTCGGCGCGGGCAATGGCGACGGCGAGATTGGACCAGGCGTTGCCGACCTCCTGCTTGATCGTCAACACAGTCTGCAATAGCGCCGCGCGCTCGGCATCCGCGAGCGCGATGGCCTGCCGCAAGAGCGCGCTGAGCCTGCCCCCCGCGTAGATCGGCTGAGTCAGGCGCACGCCGACGCTGTTGGACGTGTCGCCGTCCTGGTCCAGCGACGTCGACAGGCTCCCAGTGACACTCGGTTTCATCGCCGCCCTTGCGCGCAGGATATTGAGGTCGGCCACCGTCACATTGCGTTGATCGCGGCGGATCAGGGGATGATTGCGCACGGCCACAGCCTTGGCTTCATCCACTGTGCGTGCCGTCATCGGCGGCGTCGTCGGCCGCACCAGGCGTCCCGGATAACGCCCGACAGCGACCTTGTAGGCCTCGCGCGCGAGGTTGAAATCCCCCTGACGCGCGGCAAGCAAACTGTTGGCCGCGGCAAGCCTCGCCTCGGCGATCGAAACGTCGGTGCGGGTGACCTCGCCGACAGAGAACCGATCCCGTGCCGCGCGCAGTTCCTGGGTGATCAGCCGAACGTTGTTTTCGGAGATGCGCACGAAATTGGCCGCCCGGATGACCTCCATATAGGCCGCGACCGCGTTCAAGAGCACGTCCTGCTCCACCTGCAGCAGACCCTCCCGCGCCGCAAGCACGGATTCCTTGGCCGCGTCGATCCCAAGCCGCGTCGCGCCGGAGTCGTAAAGCGTGATTTCGGCCGTCAACGCGATGCCGGCGGTGTAATTGTCGGTCAGGGGCCGCGGATCGGAATAACCCGCGTCGGCGATGAAGTTGATCACCGGGCGCAGGCCCGCCACGGCGACCGCGACGTCCTCGTCCGCGACGCGCAGAAGCGCGCGGTTCTGTTCCAAGAGGTTCGAATGCCGGTAGGCCGCGATCAGCGCATCGGTGAGGGTTTCTGCCTTGGCCACGGGCACCAGCAGCCCAAGCGCAACCATGGCGGCGAGCCCTCGTTTCAGAAACGGTCGTCCCATGGCCGGAACATCTCCTTAGCTACTTGTTATATTGACCGATCAACATATTGGATCAAAGGACAAATTCGTCCTGACGCTCGAACCCGGGCAGAACTGGTGCAGATGCGTCAAAGGCGAGCCGCCAGGAGACCTGGCCATCGACCTTGTAGCCGATCCGGCATTGACCGAGGTTGCCGTCCATGAAAATGCAGGCGATGCGGCCACCCTCCTTGAGCTGCCGCTCAAGCCCGCCGGGCAAGGTTTCGACTCCACCCTCCACCAGGATTACGTCATAGGGTCCATGCTTGGGGGCGCCGTCGGCAAGCGGCCCCGTGACGACCGCGGCATTGTCGGCATCGACCTCCATCAGCGCCGACTCGGCGTCAGAGGCCATATCCTCGTCTTCCTCGACCGCGACCACCGCCTCGGCCAGCCGCGCGATCACCGCAGCGGAATAGCCCAGCCCGCACCCCAGATCGAGCGCCAGTTCATCGCGCTGGATATCCACCGCGTCGAGCATCTTGGCGAACGTCCGCGGGTCGAGCACGACACGCCCGCTGCCAAGCCGCACATGCTCGCCCATATAGGCGGTTTCGCGATGCGCGTCCGGTACGAAACGCTCACGCGGCACGGTCAGCATGGCCTCGATGATCGGAAACTTGGTGACGTCGGAGGGGCGGACCTGAGTGTCCACCATCATCGTACGGCGCGCGGCAAAGTCTGACATGAGGCTGAACTCTTCGTTCCTTGGGCGGATGAGTGATGCCACAGAACCCTGCGCCCCACAACGCGCGAGGATGTCACCTTACGCGTCATCCCGCACAAGTGTCGCTTTCCGGGGACAGATCACGCTCATTCCGTCCCTTGCCTGTTCCGGCAACCTGGTCTACACCCCTCCCGGTCATTTCGGCGAGTTGGCGGAGTGGTTACGCAGCGGATTGCAAATCCGTGTACACCGGTTCGATTCCGGTACTCGCCTCCAAACAAAATCAATTAGTTAGACAGAGTTGAGCCACCGGCGGCTGACCTTAGTCTCTATTTAGTCTCATTGAAAATTGTGTTCCGACACGTTCCGCATGTTCACGTCTGATCTGTCGGAATCGGAAAACGCCTGACAATCTGGGCTCCCATACCATGCAAGCTGGCGAAGCGCCCGGCGTAATTTCCTACGGGTCAGCCAATGCGGACGTCTGCGCCGCGCGCGGCTAATGACCGTCACGAGCCCAGAGCAGAAGTGTCGATTTCTTGCTGCGCGCGCCCGCGGCGTGCCGATGCGCTGCACTGCAGAAATTCCCCCGCTGCATGGCGACAAGAGGAGCGGCCATTCAGGCAGAGCACAGCGAAATTTCGCCGGGCAATGCCCAGCTCGCAGGACCTGCCCGACGGTCTACCCCGTCACGCGAGTGGCCGGTTTCTAACCTTTGCGGCTAGGTCAAGCTTCACCTGCGGCGGTTCCTAGGTCATCTGCTGCGGACGTTTACGAATATCGGGTCGAGCAGAAAAGCGGCCATTCAAACCTGATGTCCCCGACCAAAAACCTCAATTGACGGCGTCGAGCCCGCAGCAGAATTGCCAAATTCTCCACTATGTGTGCTCGCAGCGCGAATTTCGCCGGATGTGCGCAATCTTCGCAGCCTTAACACAGCTGAAAGACCGGTCGTTCATGGATTATCCAGCGAAACCAGGGCAATCAATTCTCAAGTAACGGGACAAACAGCCATCCGACGAGAAGCGGCTTTAGCGAAAAGGGTATATTTGTCAATCTGGTGCTAGCCACGATTAGAGGCTCGCACCGTTGCTGGCCTTTGAAATAAGCTGATCCAAAATGAACAAAGGCTGCAGTTCGACTTCCAATCGGCTCAGCAATTCGACACGGGCATCGAACCATGCTTGGTCGAGCGCCAATCCAGAGATGAGTTTACGGATAATGGGCACCGCAATCGACATGTTGATCAATTACCACATCAGTACGTCGTCGCCATTCTCTCCATGGGCACGGGCCGCCGAAAAGAACGGCTGCGACATTGCCAATTCAGGCTCGTATGAAGTCTCCAATGACCGCAGGCGCCTGCCAATTCAGTATCCGAAAATCAATCGCCGCCCTAAATCCCGAATCCCTCTTGGCAGGACAGTCGACGTTGAGCAGCACCTGGTTAAATTCGCGTTTTTCGCCTATCCGTCTGTTCCCCACGTCGGTCGAGCGCGTCACACCTAGGCTTTCCAATAGAAATCGGTCATAGATCAACATCCTTCAGCTTATGCAAATGCAGGCTTCTCAGGGTCGCGGCCGGAAAGTACGGGTTTTCCCTCAAAAACCGCATCGAAAATGTTGGATCCAGCCGGCGCAACGCCGTCAGCGCCTCACGAGCGCCAGCCTCATCCTTGCTGCGCAAACGCAATGCGTAAAGATGGCGAAGCGGCGGCTGCGATGTGGGCGCCAACTCGGCGGCCCTTTGCGCGGCTCTTTCGGCAGCTTCGAAGTTGAGCGTCGTCATGTTCGCTACACACAGCCGCATCAGCGAAAAGACCTCCAACGAGCTGTTAACCAGCTGCCGTTGCGCCCGGTTCGCCGCGCTCAGGGCGGCCTGTGCGTCGCCGCGACGCAACTCCAAGGCGCCAAGGCTTGCGTAGGCATAGCCAATGCCAGGATTGCTGTGCAGAGCACATTTTGCATAGCTCAACGCGGTCTGGGAATCTTCGAATACCAGATCCTGCACGTCCGCCAGAAAAGACAAGGCTAGGGCGTTCCCGGCGTCGAGCGCTTGGCTCTGCCGAATCAGCTCCGCAGCTTCGGCGCGCAACTCCTCTGTGTCCTCGGTCCGGGTTTCAAGGGCCAGAAAGGCCAGAGCCAACGCTCTTAGCGCCGGACGCGGTGCGTGGGGATCCAGATCATTGGCATGAGCCAAGGTGGAGATGGCGGAACGCAAACGGTCCGGGTCGAAACTAAACACATCGCCTAGCGCCTCTGCGGCCATCGCATTCGCCGTTTGCGCCGAGCTTGCCACGATCCGCCGTGCGGCCATTGCCTCGCTCGCCTCAGTGGCCAGCGAGGCGGCGACGTCGATCATCGCCTGGTTGTCCTGAATGTCGATGAAGATTTGGCGCGACCAAAAGACCTTGCCCGTCGGCTGCTCGAGCATCCGCGCTAGTGCGGCGTATTCGTCATTGACCTTGGTTACCCGAATGACGAAATGCGCTCCTGGGCTGATTATCTTCGGTCGAAACGTTCCGTCCGCAGCCCGGACATCTGCCCGGAAGTGGCAGGTCGCAGTCTGCGTCAACTGCGCACTGATCGTGTCGGTGAGAAATTGCGCTAGACTATCCGGGGAGACGCCGGAATTTGCGGCCAAATAGAGGATTGGGAGGTCAAGCGCCTCGCGAACCGAGACGCCTGGTTCGGCGGCAAGGCGCGGGGTTCCTGGGCCGACCATGCCCAATTTGGCCGAATCCGATTCCGCCCGATCCAAAAGGGCCGTATCGACTTTGTCGTGGAGCCAGGCCCGCTCCTGACGCAGCCAATCCTCGAACCCCTCCGACGCGATGTCGATACCCTCGAGAAACTCTCGCCCCGATTTCAGGCGGCCCAGGACATCGCCCGGAGCATCGATTAAATCGACTGTCACGGCGTCCGACCGCAACCAAACGTCCGTCCGGCTTGCGCAAAGCAGGTCCTTGGCCCCGCCAAGCCGGCTCCGGATCGACGACAAAGCCTGCCTAAGACTGCCTGAGGCCTGCTCTGCGTTGCGATCTGACCAAAGCAACGCTTCCAGCCAGCGTCGCCCGACCGTCATCCGAGGTGACAAGGCGAGGATCACCAAAATCGCCCGGTTTCGACTTCCGACTGGTGTCACATCGTCGCCGTTCCCATCCGTAACGCGAGGAACACCGATCGTTTCGATCATGAGCCGCTCGGCGGATTGCAAGCAGATCTCCCGTTTCAACTCCCGGTTATCATGACACGTCGCTATTCGATCTAAAGTCAACATTTATCCGTCGAAAGGGCTCCGCTGCACCCGGCGTGGTTTGCGCTGCTGGGGCGCCGGGATGCGACCGCCTCCGATTACCTCGATGAGTTCGACATCATAGGTCAACTCTTGTGGCCCGTTCGTTTCGACCCGACGCTCGGCGGCCTGCGCCAATTTCCAGATGGCCGACCTCACGCCGCGCTTTCCCCTTCCCGCAAGCCGTTCGGAAATCATCAACCGTGCTGCCTGCGAGGAGGCAAAGCTGGTGCCCCGCATGACGACCCGTGACCCATCGACCGATCCTCCAGACAGGATGCCACCATGTGCGTGTCCGTCATCAGTGGGCAGCGCGGCAGTGGGCGCGCGCGCCGAGTTCTTTCCGCCCGAGGGCTTCACCTCGGTACCGCTATCGGCGCCGTTCGTGCGTCCGCGGCCTGTCGAGGAGTAAAACGCCGGCCGGCCATCGCTGGCGCGATATCCGCCCACACGCGCAACCGCTTTGTGCGCCGCCGTAGCATTCATGGTTCCGTGCCGACGCACCGGCGTGTTCGCCAGGATGTCGAGGTTCTGGAATTTGCCATTCTTGTCTTTCGGATAGCTGTAGCTTTCCAGCAACCGTCCGTCAGACGCATGGGTCAAATAGAACGGGTCATCAAAGTAGCTGCGCCGGTTGATGGTGCGATTGGGCGAAAGGCCCTGATCCGTCTGCACCGACAGAACCGCCTGAATGCGCTTCTTTGCGGAATTTTTCAGCGAGATTTCCCACAGCCCACTTTGGGCGACCGAAGGTGAGCCGTCCAGGCGGAAGGTTGGTGTCAGACACAGGATATAGCGATACCTGAGTTGCGCTTTCCTGGATTTCCTCGCTTTCCTGGGCTCTGACCTCGTCCGGCGCTTCTCGTTGACCCGCGAGATATAGAGATGACCGACAACCGTTCCATTACGCTCTAATTTGCTAAATCGAGTCCAGCCCGGTCTCAGCCGTGGCGGCGCGGGCGGTGAAACCGGCGGTCCGCCGGGTGGCGCCAAGGACAACTCTATCGCCGGCCTTTGCTTCTTGGCTTTCTGTTTGTCGTCCTCGAACCAGATTTCGGTGAAGTTCGACGACTGGTCCTGTGGCTGCATGCGCCAGTTCAAGGGAAGAGTCTCGCGTCGCTTGGGCTTCAGAAATGCGTTACATTGGGCCAGGTTGTCATTGCCGGTCGGCATGACGATGTCGATCCGCGACTTGCCGGTTTTCTTTCGCAGATCCTGAAACTGCTTGATCGCCGCGGCGAACCGGTCGAGCGTGTCCTTCGATCCGGCATGCTTGCCGAAGGACAGGTTGATGACGATGGGAAACCCTTTCCGGGGAACCTCCTCGCCAGCCTTGGACATCTTGGTCCAGATGCCGTCTGACACGTCCGCGATGCGCTGGATGGCATGAAGCATATAGCTGTCGAGATACGTGCCGGACGCACCAAAGATCGCGCTCGACGGCGCGTTGACTGCAATGACGCGCACCCGTTCGGAAAACTCATCCGCGTCATCAAGGCTGGCGCCCGCCACCATGTCGAGCACATGGGCGCCGTGCGAAGCGCGATTGGCGACACTCGTTTGGCGGCTAATCCGGCTGAAATCCAAAACTCCGAGCGCTTGGTGAAACGCGTTTTCCTCCAGCCGCCCCAACAGGTTGCCGTCACTGAAGTCCCTTAGTTTCTTGTTGATCTCGTCTTCGTAGAATTCGCACCCGAACGGGATTTTGTCCTGTTTTTTCAGGTCCCAATCGCCAACCATCTGCCATGCCGACAATACCCGGGTCTTGCCGTCGGCAAAGCGCAATCGCCTGTGCCCCAGCGGCATCCCGACGTCGACCACACCCGCGATGATCGTGTCCTTGCGGATCTTGGTAGAATTCGTGCCGCTCTTGCCCGAAGGAAGTTCGCTCTTGACTGGCGGCTTCGGAATCACTTCGCCGCCTGTTGTGGGATTCAATGCCACCTTCGGCACAACGATCTGATCCAGTTCCTCGAAGACGATCCAGCGGTCATCTCCAAAAATCTGTTGCGGAATGGTCTGCAGATAGTAGTCCCCGTCACGCGGTACGGTTGGGTCGCCGGGCAGAAACCCTATCCGATCCTCCCCAGGACCCTTCAGCGACCAGTCGATATAGGGATCAAGGTCGTTTTTGACCCGTTTCCACTTAGTCCATCTGTACGTCATGGTTAATTCCCGAAATCAGTCATGTCGTCACCTCGTCCCGCGGCACCAGCGCGGCGCACGCGATTAAGACCATTCGTCCTTGGCCGCATCCCAAAGCTCGGAAAAGAGCGGTGCGTGATGGTCCCGGACCCGGTGGCCACCAGCCACCGGACGCAGCCGCAAGGCGATCCAGGGCAAGTCGAAATCCTGATCCGGCTTAAACACCGAACGTCGTCCTCTCGTCGGTGCAAAGTCCAGGGTCTTGGGTGTTAGCGCCGCACCGCTGGCGGTTTCGGCAAGATCGCCGATCGCCTCGCCCAGAACGCCGCCCAGAACCGCCCCGGCTGCGGAATCTACCGGGAAGTGGACCCCCGCCACAGTACGATTAAGCGCGATCCGGTGCGCAATGCGAAATACCATGGGCGGCGAGGGCTCTTGCATCGCATTCGAGAGAGTTTGCCCTGTCGTCAGCCGATGCAGCACCGTGGCCACCGCAAAGGCTTCGGTGGCATGGCCGGACGGATAGCTGGAATGATCGGGTGTCGGAATGATGGGTTGCACCTGCTGCGCATATTCCGACGGTCGAGGCATCCAGGCATAGTGCTTGACCTGCATCTCCAGTGTGATCGCCGCGGAATGCACCGCAGACAGAACGTGCAGCGTCGCCTCACGTCGGTTGAGGTTCATATGCACGGCGGCTTCGTAGAACGAGATGATGTCATCCATCTGGCGGTAGATCTCGGGGATCCGGTCAGACCTCAAATCGGAATAGCCCCGAACCAGCGCCATCTGCGGACGCAGACCATTGCCGCGCGCGTAGGTCGGCTTTTTGATTTTGCAGATGTCCGTGTCGCGCAATTTGAGGTACACGGAACGTCGGCCGCGTTTCTCGACGCCGAAGTTAGCGCAGAGCTCGCCCATCAGGATCTGTTGGCGGCGGAAATCCGACAGGTATTTCAGATCGTCGCTGACGCCGCTGTTGCCCGGCGTCTGTAGGTTCACCTGATCTACATCCCAGAATCCGGTAATCGCGTCCTGCTGAACCATCAAGGCCGAGGACATTAGCGGTGACGCCCCGCCCCCGGCATGGGTTCCGCCATGGGTCCCACCGTGCGTGCCTCCATGGGTCCCACCGTGCGTACCTCCATGTGTACCGCCATGGGTCCCACCATGGGTTCCACCGTGTGTGCCGCCATGCGTTCCACCAATCAATGTCATTTGGTTCACCCCTCCAATTCAATAGTCTTCGACTCAAGCAACGGCTGCTTTCGGTCCTCAAAGTAGCTCAGCAGAACAAAGCTCTTTGTCAGCGGACCGGCCCAAGTTTCTTGCATACCGCAATTCTTGCGCAAATTCTTCGTGAATTTTCTCGACTTGCGGATCGCAACACGTCCAATCGACAGCGAAAGATGCCCGAAAATCCTCTTAAACATCTGGTTCGACAAACTTTTCACAGTGGTCGGCGAGTGTTATGCGACCGTCGAATTCACCGAAAAATCTCGCTGCAATCATTCTAGCATTGCGCAATCTCCGCACACTGGTCCTCGCGATAACAAAAAACGGAGAGCATTACACAATGTACTGTCAACCTGTTCATGGAGGCCCGACGGGCCCTTACAGCAACGTCTATCAGTTCTCGGGCGACGCCTGTCATTCATTCGACTACTACTTCCCCGATACTGACGCCCAGGCCAAAGATCCCACGCGGGTCGCGGCTCTCGACGCGTTGGGATTGGCGATGATCCAACAGGACCCGGCGAAGGGCGCGAATTCGACCCTGCCGCCGGTCCTCACCTATTTCGGCCAGTTCATTGACCATGACATCACCGCGGGCACCGATCGGGACGGCGCCGGAGAGATCATCGATGATCCCGACCTCGCTCCACGTCCGCGCGACGAGGTCCGCAGCGAGAAAAGGAACATGCGGTCCGGCCGGCTGGATCTCGACAGCCTCTATGGCGGTCTACCCGACGGAGTTCCGCAAAGCCCCGCCGACAAGGCGTTCCTGGACAAACTGGTCGAGGCGATGCGCTCTAGGACCTTCCCCGGCCAGATGCGGATCGCGTTTTATGACAACGATGGCGAGGACATTGGCGTCCCCCTGCCGACCGACCGGGCGGGTGATGTGCTGCGGCTTGGGGCCCTGATCAAGAGCGGCCTTGTGACCGAAGCGGAAATCCAGGGCCTGTCGGACGGCATGCGCAAGATGTTCACGATCGACGACGACACGACCCCCAATCCGACGCGGGCAATAATTGGCGATGCACGCAACGACGAAAACCTGATCGTTGCGCAGTTTCATCTAGTGTTCCTGAGGCTGCACAACCGACTGGTGCAGCGGCGCCCGGGCCATGTGTCGAAGTCCGAAGCCTTCGAATGGGCCAGGCAGCGCACCCGTTGGATCTACCAATGGCTCGTGATCAACGACTATCTGCGCAGGCTTTGCCCCCATCAGGCGCTGGACGATATCCTCGCCGCGGGTCCGGGTCTATACGAGAACTTCCGCAATTCCAGCGGCTGTATCGACGAAAAGTTGCCGCTACCGCTTGAATTCTCTGCCGCTGCGTTTCGGTTTGGCCATTCGATGGTGCGCGACGCATATGATTGGAATACCTTCTTCGGAACCGAAACGACCCATCCGCAGATTTTGCCCCTCGCGGGGTTCGATCTGCTTTTTGCCTTTACAGGCAGCGGCGAGCTTGGCCGGCGCGGAACCGATCAGCTTCCGGCCAACTGGGGAGCTGACTGGGAGCGAATGGTCTTTGCCGGGGACGGCGCGCCGCCGACCGAGTTCGCCCGCAAGATCGACACCCACCTCGCGTTGGAACTGGGAAGTCTTCCTGACGGCATGGCCGGCACAATCATGGCACATCTGGCGCAGCGTAACCTGCGGCGCGGCCACCTGCTGAACCTGCCATCGGCGCAGTCCTGCGCACACGAACTGGGGATCACCCCACTTAGCGGAGCCGAACTGGGCGGCGGCGATCTTGGTCAGGTGCTGGCCGATGGAGACCTGATCGATCACACACCCCTGTGGTACTACGTTCTGCGCGAAGCTGAGGTGACGCGCGATGGTCAAGGCCTGGGCCCGCTTGGGACACAGCTGGTCGCGCAGACGCTGCTGGGCCTCGTGGTTTCGGATCCGGCGTCCTACTGGCATCAGACGGACACGGCGGGTGACCGCTGGAGCCCGGCGGACCTGATGGCAGACGGACTTCCCGACCTGTCCTCACTCGAAGCCGTGATGAGGTTTACGGGCCAATTGGACTGAAACAAGAAGCGGCGGCCCGGATGCGGGCCGCCGTGCAATTCCGAGCAAGGCTCGCGCTACTCGGTTTCCGCCGCCGCGATCTGAGCCGCCAGCAGCTCCTGTTGTTGTTCAAGCAACAACCGTTGTCCATCCAACAACTCTCTTTCGGCGTCCAACCGCTTTTTTCGTCCGGTCAACGCGTTAACCGGGGCTGCTACGATCGCCGAGATCACGTCGAGCGGGATCGATAGACAGCCGGCGACTTCGCTGGGCTTGTCGACATCGAATTTCGTGATGACACCTGCCTGCAGCGTGAGGACCGACTTCGACCGGACGCAGGCATGCCGGTCGATCCGGATGCCCATGACATGATGCGGATGCGCGACGGTGACGAAATGTTGAAATATCTGACCGGCGACCGAGAGCTCGATCTTTACCGGTACCAGCAGGGGCACACAGATCGCCGCGTCCGCGGGGCAAGCCACGGCCGGGCCGTCCGACACCAGGGCGTCGCCGATGTTTCGGACGAAAGCACCGTTGCCCAGCGACATGCCATGGCCGCTCAACTGCGGATCGAACGGGTCGATCAGGATGCTGAACGCCTGGACGGAGGCCTCCCGGTTAAACGAGCGAAACTCCTCGCCGGCAAGGATGTCCGACACGCGCGATGTCAGTGTCTGGACGATTACATCCGATTGCTCCTCGGTATCGACGCTGACGGTTTCCAGAAGCCCGTCTTGCGACGTCTGGATGACGAACAAGTCGTTGCTGAACGCGGAAAACCCGACTTCAGCCGAATAGCCGCGCGATTGGTCGGGGATGTTCACCACTTCGGCAGCGGTGACCGGCGAGGCACCGGCATCAAAGCTGACGCGCAGATACGACTTGGGCAGGTAATATGGCATTCCCTTGATTGTACTGCCCACGATCAAGGCTCGGCTTGTGATCGGGGCCTTGGTCGCACAGCCAGTCGCTAAAACGAGAACGCCGCACAAGGCGGCAACATGTGTGCCTTTCATGGCGTTATCCTCTCGGTGATCGAGGGGCTGCCGGAACGAACGCCGCCTCGGCAGCCACTCCGATTATGCCGGCTCGGCCGCGCGGCGCATCTTCGCGCGCGCCGGGTTCGTCAGCGATGCCGCCGCGGCGGGGCCGACGGGGTTATACTGACCGCCGATGACCTCGTACCGGGTCTTGTTGCCGCCGTCGTCGATTCCGATGAGCACCCGGAACCCGTTGACGATTTCGTCCGACACCTGAACCGACTTGGACGGATTGAGTGCGCCGCCGTATGCGGTCTCCCCGTTCTTGCGCAGCACGATATCGCGGTACCCGTCGGCCCGATTGACGAAGATCAGGTCGAGATCGGCCTCGATGCCCGACGAGTCTCCCTCGTGCAGCCCGATCGAGGTGAACTTTCCCCCGATATAGGCGCCGATGGTCTGTTCGAGGTCGACCATGACATCTGTCAAGATCCGAAGCACATCTTCTGAGCGTTCGAAGTCCCGGGTCCGATCGCCCCAATCGACAAAGGTGCGTTGAAATTTGATGGTCGTAGCCATTGCGGTATTCCTCCGATTTTTTTTGAGCCGGATAATCCGGCGCCTGATTGGATAAAGGCCGTGCGTGATACGGTCGTCCCATCAGCGCAATCGCCTCGCAAAAAACGAAATTTCGGTCGCGACTGAGTGCAAATTCCGATGCGCAGACCGCGACGGCGAGGCCAGTGCGTCGTGAGCGATCATGCTTGGCTTCTCTCCAGGACAGGCTTAACGCGCCGCGAGGAGAGGAATGCGAAGGGTCGTGTATGACCAGGGGACTTCACTGCGATACCGAAATCCGCATGTTGCAAACACGAAAGTTGCTTTCAAATGTCATAACAATCACTTTTCCGCGAAAGCGTCAGTCGGCTACAGTCGCTCCCTTCCGATTCCGTGACAGTATGGCCAAGGGTCAGTTTGGATCTGGCGTCTCTCACAAAAGTTGAAAGATCGCTTCGGCGAATTGGGCAGCACTGCGGCAATGGGCGTGCCGTATTTGCGAGGAGTGTCTGTGCCAGCGAAAGCCACGAGCGCTTAAGTCCGTCTGTCCGCTCCTTGCTTGTCCGTCCTGAACGCAGCGAAGGGGCACTTTGGGATTTGTCTCAGACCGCGCCGTTGAATGTCCGCAAACAGGAAATCCGCCGCGATGCCGCAAATTCGATGCGGCGCTAGCGAGGGGGTGCTGCATCAGCGAAGGTGAAAAATCCAAGGTCGGAAATGTCCCGCCTTGCGGACCCACCGAACCAGCGGAGTGAATGTCGGGCCTGCGGAATTCCAATCCAAAACCGAAGCTGCGGGAACTCCAGCGCGATCGAAAATAGGCGGTTAGAAATCGGGTTCAGTCACTTTTTAGCCGCAGATCCCCAATCAATGACGGCTGGTTCCTTTTTTCGTTTTATTTCAATTTGTTAGGTATCAATCTTTCACGGCTCAATAGTCCGTGTATACATCTAATGATTTGCTTTTACTCAAATCTGGCTCCGCTGCAAATCCGTGTACACCGGTTCGATTCCGGTACTCGCCTCCAGACAATTTCAACCGCTTGATCCCAACTAGCGAGCGCCCAAAGGAGCCCCGGGCGGATTCCTGACTCGGAAATCAAGATGGTTTGGGCTGCCTTTCCGGTTGTGTCCTGTGCAGGCCATCCTGAACAGAGGCCGCTTGTCTGTTAGAAGTGGCCTTACGGATATGCCCTTGAACCGAAAAACAATGGCAGCTCACGAAAACCACCGACACGCAGATCTTGTTCGGCGGGTTGAGCAAGAGCCACGTCACGCCGAAGATTATGACCAGCCAAGGCGTTCACGGCCCGGGCGCCGCCACCGTGATCACCCGCGAAGCGCGCCTTGCGTTCTCCCTCATCCCGTAGTGTGTTGCCATGGACCCGCACGATAGCGAGGGAGTAAGCACCGCTTGAACCCGGCAAGTCGCGCGCGTGGGAGGCGGTGCGCCATTTGCCCGCCGACGAGATCGAAGCCATGGCGAAAGGGTGATCCGATGACGCTGTCCACCACCCCGCTGACCCCGCATTTCGGCGTCGAGGTCCGCGGCATCGACCTGTCCGAGGTCGCCGCAGAGCATCTCTTTCCGCAGGTCCGCGCGCTGTTCGAGGAACACTCGGCGCTCTTGTTCCGCGGCCAGGACTTCACCGACGCCAAGCATCTCGAACTCGCCCGGCTCTTCGGCCCGATCGAGGACCGCACTGCCGATGAGGGCAAGCCGGACCAGGTCTTCGAGATCCCCAAGGTGTCGAACGTGCGCGCAGATGGCACGACCACGACCGAAATGGATCTGCACACCCTGAACCTGAAATCCAACTTCCTCTGGCATTCCGACAGCACCTTCCTGCCGGTGCCCGCGCTGGTGAACGTGATCACCGCGCGCGTCCTGCCGACCGAGGGGGGCGCCACGGAACTGGCCTCGACCCGGGCGGCCTGGGCGATAATGCCGGACGCGCTGAAGGCGAGGATCGAGGGCCGGGGCATCTGGCACCGCTACAGTCATTCGCGCCGCCAGATCTCGCCGGAGCTCGCCGAGCTGCCGATGTTCAACAAATGGCCCGATCAGCACTGGAACGCGGTCTGGGAGAACCCGGTGAACGGGCGCGAGGCGCTCTATCTCGCCAGCCATGCCTTCAAGGTCGACGGCTATGACGAGGCTGACAGCGAGGCGCTTCTGGCCGAACTCACGGCCTTCTGCACCCAGCCCGCCTTTGTCTATTCGCACGACTGGCGGGTGGGCGACGTGCTGATCTGGGACCAGCGCGCGGTCATGCACCGCGGAACGCCCTGGCCCTATGACCAGCCGCGCATATTGTCGAGCCTCTGCGCCTCGGCCACCGAGGCCGACGGGCTCGATCGGATGCGGGTGCAAAAGAAAGGACTTGCAGTACGGGTCGAAGCGCCTGCGGTCCGCTAGGCTTTTCTAGCGTGCGATCTTGCTCGCCATGTACTGGATGAAATCCCAGATCGTCCCCTCGTAATCGTCCGGCGCCAGGGGCCCGCCGTGATAGGTCTTGGTCTTTAGAGCGGTCTGGAGCACCTCCAGCTTCTCCTTGTCCTCGGCGTTGAACGCCCGGCAGAGATCCACGTAGTCGCGCACCGCTTGCGACTCCGGCGCGTCCTCGAGTCCGCAGACGCCCCAGCGGATGCGCACACGCTCCGGCCCGTCGGGCCGAACGCACATGAAAAGCGTGAAATTGGTCGCCATGCCGACGACGAGGTTCGGATAAACGCCAAACATCGGCGAATTGATGCGTTCGTCCTCGGTCAGGTCGGGGTGGAACGGCCCACGGGGCGGGTAATCGGGGTCGTAATAGGCGTGATAGCCGGTCCATCCTTCGCCCGAGACCATCTTCTTGTTGAGTTTGGTGGGCGTGATTTTATGCAGCGTTTCCAGATGCGTGGCGCTGAGGTGGTAGCCCTCCATGAAGTTCTCGAACAGCGCCTTCCAGTTGCAGGCCCAGAAATCTTCTTCGACAAAGACCAGGTAACGGTCCTCTGGGTGGTAGTTCTTCACGACCGCGTCGAGACCTGCAAGGCGGGGGCCAAGCGGCAAGGCGGTGCCGTCGAGATTGACGAAGACCCACCCGCGCCAGAGCTCGGAGCGGAATTCGGGCAAGCCGCAGTTTTTTGGGTCGAAGGCTTTCTGGCGCTTCATCAAGGGCGCGGCCAGCAGTGCGCCGGTCGTGTCATAGCTCCAGGTATGGTATGGGCAGATGAATTTCCGGGCGGTGCCGGAGCCCTCAGCCACACGATTGCCGCGATGCCGGCAGACATTGGACAGCACGCGCACGGTGCCGCCGAGGTCCCGAACGACCAGCAGCTGCTCACCGACGAGTTCCGTCGTGAAATAGGCCCCCGGCTCGCGGAGTTCGCCAACGTGGCCGACGCACATCCAGTCGCGCCGCAATACGGCATCGATCTCGACATCGAGGAAGGCCGCCGAGGTGTAGTAGCCGGCGGGCATCGCAAACGCCTCGTCCCGGGACATGGCCGCGCGGGACGCCAATTCGGCGCGCAACCGGGCTACTTCATTATTGGACTCGTCGGGCACGGGGTCCGATCCTGGCGGTGGTCTCGGGATGTCGAATCGTGACCACGCTTCCGGAGTTCACGCAAGCGGAAACGGGGTACGTCGTCACCGGGTCGGACGAAATTGACGGGCATCCGTAGCAGACCGTGCCGAGCGACAAGACCGGCATATTCCGCAACAACGCCCGCGAAGTCGTCTGGCTCGGAGATGCCGGCCCGCACCGCAAGCCGCCGCTTACAAGGGGTCGGCGCAAAGGTGACGACTTTGGAAGCGGCTATCACGACCTGGTCTCCCACCGCCCCAGTCAATGCCTGCGCACCAAACAAGGGCGGCGTCCCCTCTAACGCCAATTTGCACGCTTCCTTGCGAGGAACGCTACGGCCTTGTCTCGATCTGGATGGCGAACCCGGCACTGCCGGGGATCGCGCGACCGTCTGGCGCTGGAGGATGGATGGGGAGCCGGCGCCAGCTTGAAGTGCTGATCGAGCAGGAGCGCACGACGGATCGAACGCGAGCCTGCAAGCTCCTGGGCAATCCATTCAACGGACACATGCCTGTCTTGAGAAGCGACCAACGAGCGCCTAGTCTCACGCCAATCGCATAACTCGGGCTTTGCCGGGATGAACACAGTATTGAGCATGCCGCAGCGCTGGACGCCCGAGCAAAGGCTCTTCCCGCACCAGGTCGGCTTCACATGCCCGCCCTTCGATTTCGACGCGGCGCCGTCGGATTTCCTGCGCATCGCGCCCCGGAGCGTCGGCGTGCATGGCTGGATGCTGCATGACCCCGACTACTCCCACGGGCTTGACCAGCGCAAACGCAATTTCGGAATGCTGGAGGACTTTGTGCATTGCATGGCACGCAATGGTATGACCGTGGCCGGCCAGGTCGGCTCGAATTGGGTCCATGCCAGCGGGCTCGGGGTCGCGGGGATCCGGCAGCACTGCGCCGAACTCTCGGACCGCTACGAGGTCAAGTTCAACATGGCCGGCTACGCCATGGTCGAGGCCTTGCGCGCGCTCAATGTCGAGAAAGTGGCCCTCAACGCCGCCTATCACTGGCCCGACTGGTGGCAGGGCACCGTCGGCTTTCTGAAAGAGGCCGGGTTCGACGTGCTTTGGGCCGGGAATTTCCACGACCAGGGGTGGTTTGACAGCCAGGAGGAGGTCAATGCGAAACGCTGGATCTTCGAGGGCGATCTGGCCGGGAAGAGTTTTCTTTACACCGCAGAGCAGGCGCCCGGCGCCGACGCCTACCTGATCAATGGTATGTGCAATTTCCGCACCGGCCCCGGCGGGCTGCCCGAGCGGCCCTTGCATCTGACACCGAAGCTCGAAGGCCTGCTTGGCAAGCCTGTCATAGGCCACGACACGGCGCTCTATTGGGCGCTCTTCCGGGATCTCGGGATATCGCCCGAGGGACGGCACGGCATGTTGCTGGAGAGCCTCGATGCATAAGATCGTGGCTCTCTGGGCTGTGCCGAGGTCCACTTCGACGGCCTTCGAGTGGATGATGCGCCAGCGCGGCGACATGGACTGCTTGCACGAGCCCTTCGGCGAGGCCTGGTACCAAGGCGAAGACCCGCTCTGGCCGCGCTGGCAGCCGGGCGACAAGACGACACCGGGGCTGACGCTCGAAAAGGTCTGGGAGGACATTCAGGCACGGGCCGCGCACGGGCCGGTGTTTTTGAAGGATTTCCCGCATTACATCAATCACATGTGGGACCCCCAGTTCCTGTCCCACATCACCCACGCCTTCCTGGTCCGCGACCCCGCCAAAACGATCTCGTCGATCTATGACAAATGGCCGGATTTCGATGAGACGGAGGTGGGGTTTCCGGAACAGCGGGCGCTCTTCGACCTTCTCTGGGCGCTGCACGGCGCACCGCCCCCGGTGATCGACAGCGACGACCTGCTTGAAGCGCCCGAGGCGATGGTGGCGGCCTTCTGCGACGCTGTCGGCATCCCGTTCCTGCCCGAGGCCCTGTCCTGGCAACCCGGCGGAGACCCGTCGGCGCATAGCTGGTGGGACGGCGGGTCGTTCCACCACAATCTTGCGAATTCCACGGGCCTCAGGGCACAGCCGCGCACGTATATCGAAGTGGCCGACGCCCCGACACGTGTGCAACGCGTCCACCGCCGCATGAAACCGCATTACGACCGACTCTACGCGCACCGGATCAGCCTGGGCTGATCCGGTGCTGCATAACTGCGTGGAAGCTTTGTGCCTGGCGCCAACCATTTACCCCTGCGCTATCCTCAGGGTCCAGCGAGCGCGGACCGCCTCTTACGGATTGTCCTCCGGCACAAGCAGGTCCAGCGCCTGTGCCTCGCATTTGATCCGGACCCTGAGAAGGGCGGCGTTGAGAACGGTGAAGACGATCGCCGTGAGATACGCGCCGTGGATCAGCGGCAGGGCCACCCCCTCGGCGACGACGGCGACATAGTTCGGGTGATCGAGGTAGCGGTATGGCCCGCGCCGCGACTTCGTTTGCCCCGGCACCACGATCACCCTCGTGTTCCAGGCGCGGCCAAGCGCACGAATGCACCACCAGCGCAGCATCTGCGCCGCGATGGCGACCGCCAGCATCGGGAACCCGAGCCAGGGCACGAACACGCGCTGCAGCAACCAGACCTCGGCCACGCATCCGATCAGAAAGCCCGTGTGCAGCGCGACCATCCACGGGTAATGCGACGCGCCGAATTCCCGGCCGCCCCGGGCGAAGCTCGAGGCGGCGTTGCGCCGGGCGACGACCAGTTCGGCGAGACGCTCGAGCGCCGTGGCCAGGATCAGGGCGGTATAGGCTACCATCGCAACAGGACCATTTCGCAGCAGAAACCGGGTCCCATGGCCATCAGCAACCCCAGGTCACCCGGCTTCACCGGGCGTTCGGCCATGGTGTCGGCCAGCACATGCAGGACCGACGCACTGGACAGATTGCCGACCTCTTCGAGCGAGCGCCGGGTCAGCGACAGCGCGTCCTCCGGAATTTCGAGCGCCTCGCGGATGGCGCCGATAACCCTTGGCCCACCGGTGTGGCACACCCACCAAGAGATATCCTTACGCCCCAACCCCAGCCCGCCGAGAAACCCGTCGACATCCTGCCGCAGGTTCCCGGCGACAAGATCCGGCACCGAGGCGTCGAGAAGAACGCGGAAACCGAACGCACCGATCTCCCAACCCATGACGTTTTCGGTGTCGGGGTAAAACCGACTGCGGGTTTCGAGCGTGGTTGGGCAAGCGCCGGCGCCGCCCGCCGTGTGGTCAGCGCCGCTTGCAAGCACACAGGCGCCACCGTCGCCGAAAAGGGAGGCTGCGATCAGGTTGGCGGGGGTGAGATCCTGCAACTGCAGCGTCAACGAGCAAAGCTCGACGGAAATCAGGGCGACGATGTGATCGGGGAAAGCCCTCAGGTAATCGTGCACGCGCGCCAGACCCGCCGCCCCCGCGACACAGCCCAGACCGAAGATCGGCGTGCGTTTGACGTCGGAACGCAGGCCAATCCGGTTGACCAGCCGGGCGTCGATAGACGGCGTGGCGATTCCGGTGACGCTGACGAAGAAGACGGCATCGATATCGGCCGCGGCAAGCCCGGTGGCGGTCAGCGCAGTGCGCAAGCCGTCTTCGGCCATGTCGGTGCCGATCTCGATGAACCGGGCGTTCGCATCGGTGAAGCCGGCGATTTCCGAATAGGCCTCGAGCGGGAGGGCAAGATAGCGCGACTTGACCTGAACCGTCCGCTGCAACCGGTCCAGCCGGTCATGGTTGATACGCGCCCCGTCCCACTTCGCGATCATCGCCTCGAAGATCTCTTTCTGCCGGTAGCGGTGCGGTGGGAAGACCTTTTGAACGTGGAGGATTTTCATCGGGTTCGATCTCCGCTCGGTCGGCTCGAATGGGAGGCGCAGCGCAACTTCATGCCTCGGCCAGCCGCGACAGGATCAAGTCGAACATCCACGGCGCGCGGCGCAAAGCCGGGACCAGACGGTCGCGCAGGACCTTCCGGTCGCGCAGCCATAACAGGCCGCCGGTCATCGACCAGTACCGCCGTGACGCTCGGCGCAACGCTTGCGGATATGCCTCGGGCCGTCCCTGCAGGATACACTCGACTGCCGCCCTGGCGGACTCGAGCCCAAGGCGGACGCCTTCGCCGGTCAGCGGATCGAGATAGCCGGCGGCGTCACCGATCAACAGAATCCTCCCCGTCATCGGTTGCGAAACCCGCTGTTCGAACGGTCCCGCCCCGCGTTGCGAGGTGCAGGGATGTCTCGGCAATCGGTCCCGCAACGAGGGAAACAGACCTATCAGATCGCGAAACGTGTCCGGAATGGCGCGATGGGCATCGCGGTAGAACAGCATCGCGACCCCGACAAGGTCATGCGCGACCGGGGTGACATATGCCTCGGCCTGATCCGCCCAGTGCACCTCGACATAGTCCGACCAGGGCGCGATTGCGAAGTGCCGGCGCAGCCCCAGTCGTTCCCGGCGCCGGGCCGGCGCGACGAGCCCCAGCCGCCGTCTGATCGGCGACTGCAACCCGTCCGCGGCCAGCGCGAACCGAGCGGTCTCGCCATCCACGGTCACGAGGTCGCTGGTCTGGGCGATGTCGCGAACGGTTTGCGTGCGGATCTCGATCCCCATGTCCTGGGCGCGCTGCATCAGGGCTGCGTGAAGCACGGTCCGACGCACACCCAGTCCGACGCCGCGGCGAAAATGCCCGTCGGCGCTTTGGTGGCCATGCACATAGCGGATACCGCGAAACGGAAAGGACGGTGAGGGACGGACGCTCAACGCCTCCAGCATCTCGACGGCAGCAGGCATCAGTCCCTCGCCACAGGCCTTGTCGATGACGCCGGTCCGACGCTCGACCACCAGTGTGTCCAGGCCGGCCCCGGCGGCGATGATCGCGGCGCCCAGCCCGGCCGGTCCGCCACCAATGATGATGACATCGCGCATGTGAAAACCCGCAAGCAACGCGGTCAGCATAGCGGCGGAGACACGCGCGCCAAGGATTGAAATTGTGGGCGGTCGATGAACACGACTGTGCGCGCCAGCGAATTGGAAACCGCGGGCCAGGTTCGGAGTGCAGGCGGCCGGATACGGAACCTAAAGGATCCCCCCGGCCGCCAGCGGGTGTTTCGGGCCTGTCTCAGAAAGCGAAGTCGAATCCTTCGGAGAAGTCGAAGCTTTCCAGGTCGTCGGACCGCGCAACGCCGGGCGCGTTTTTCGAGACCATGGCGTCTTCGCTTTTCGCGCCAAGATGATCGAAGCCCGCGTCGAACACGACCTCGTTGAACATGAGCTCGGACGCATCTTTCACGAGCGTGTCGTTGATGAGATCGTCCTTTTCCAGGAATTTGAAGCCTACCAGGCAATCGTCAGCCATTTCTTTATCCTCCAAGGTGTTTCAGGATCGTGCGGCCGGTTGCTCCGATCCGCGACACCCATGGGTCGGACGGGCGGAAGAAATGGTTCAAAGAAAATTTCGGCGCTCGTCGAGCATCCTAATGCAGCTATCGGACTGCACGCAGCGTCCCGCGAAATCGCGCGCGGTGCCAGGGCGTTCCTTTGGCAATCCTGACCACCTGAAGCCGAAGATACGCCAGCGCAGGATGATGATCCCGCCGACCTTGCTCCAAATATGGCGGAACCTTCGCGGAAGCCTCTGGTCCCGGGGGCGTCATCAGGTCCACGGCCGGGGCGGTCGCCCTCGATGCGAGACTTCTCCCCTGGATGCGCATGGGTGCAGGATGAGCGTCCCTGGGTACTGGAACGCATAAGCCGCAATGCCTCTGACCTTCGAGTTCTCGCTCCCCAATTCGGGTCAGGATCCAGACGCGATAGTGTTCACTGCCACGCCGCGCGCAGTCGCGCTGCGCCCGCACCGCCCACGAATTGCCACCCCGCAATCACCGTTCGGCAAATCCCGCGACGCGAAACACCTCGATCGGCTCGCGGATGCCCTTGAGCTGCAACTCGCCCCGGAACTCGACACGGAACTCGTCCTCCACCGCGACCGCCGCGCGGGGGCTGAGGAGGATCTCGCCGTCCTCGGCTTCGTCGCAGAGCCGCGCGCCGAGATTGATGGCGGTCCCCGACGCGGTGTAATCGAAACGGCCCTCGAACCCGACCATCCCGACCGTGGCGTAACCCAGCGAGACACCGACCCCGAATCCCAGCCGAAAGCCCAGCCGTTTCCACTTTTGGCCGAGCTCGGCCATCCGGTCGCGCATCGCGATGGCCAGCCGCACCGCATCCCCGGCGGGATCGTCGCAGGGCAAGGGATCGTTGAAGAGAACCATAATCCCGTCGCCCATCCGGTGATCGACGCCGGCGCCATGGGCATTGATCAGCTTGCCCATCTCCTCGTGATAGGTCTGCAGGACCTCGATCGTTTCCTCCGGCTCCGCCGTCTCGCAGAAGGCCGTGAAGCCGCGGATGTCGCAGAACAAGACACCCAGCAGCGCCCGGTGACTCGACAGCATCTTCTCGGAACCCGACGAGACCACGGTATCGGCGACCGCAGATGGCAAAAACCGCTTCAGCTTGCCCATCCGCTCGATCTCACCCACCTGTTCCTCGACCCGGTCGCCAAGCTCTGCATTCAGGGCTTCGAGCGCCTTGAACTGGCGCACGTTCTCGATGGCGATGACGGCCTGGGCGGCGAAGGATTTGACCAGTGAAATCTCGTCTGCCGTGAACGGCGCGACCTCGAGCTTGTAGAGCACCAGAACGCCGATGGCCTGGTCGTCCTGCATAAGCGGCACCAGAAGCAACGTGCGCATGCCCTCGATCTCAGAGGCGACCTTGGCCTGGCGCGAGAGGTTCTTCATCCCCTTAACCGCCTCCTTCAGGTCGGCGATATGGCTTGTTTCGCGGGCCTTCAGGACCCGCACGGCCAGGGACGTTTCTTCGCTCTCCAACTCATGCGGGTTCTCGCGGATATCGTCCACGAACGCCGATTTCGCGGAATTGCTGCCGGCAAGCTTGAGGTACTTGTCCTGTGCGTCCCGCAGCAGCAGCAACGCGTGCGGCGCATGGCAGAGCCGGGCCGCGCTTTCCAGGATTTCCTCGAAAACAGGCGCGGCGTCCGCCCGGCAGCGGCTGATCACGCTCAGAACCTGCCCTGTCGCCTTTTCCCGCTCGAGGCGCA
>JAAUYH010009052.1_pt1 | contig 28877 bp, 20 predicted proteins | sample 7278061 | NCBI WGS metagenome assembly JAAUYH01 (sample SAMN14350203, study PRJNA611818) | marine sediment metagenome | isolation source: surface marine sediment (0.6m) | place: French Polynesia: Moorea | collected 2018-08
GAGTAGATCCGCATCAGTTAATTTAATGTTTTGGGAATTGGTAATGGAAAGAGATATCTGAATCAGAATAAATGCTGAGGTGCTTGATAAAGTTACGATTTTATGATTTTAGGTATCAAACTGTACCTACATAAATTTATTCATACTTTTGTTCAGCAATCCTCCAAATATTTACAGGCTATAGGTAAGACAATGGATTTTAATCGTCTAGATTATATCAAAAATGTCAGTGCAGACCATGGTTGGGCATATTCTGACTGTCCGATCGCACTTTGGGCTTACTTTCAACTGAATTTTAAACGAGGTGAAGATAAAGATAAAAAAAGTATAGACGATCATGCTTTGCACCTACCAAAAGGATCTTTGATTATTCTTTCTCAAAGACTACCTGAAAGTGAGCGGTACTTGACTCATGTTGTTGAACTGGTTAATGAGGGGAATGAAGATAAAGAGCAATGGACTCCAGGAATGTGGGGTGTTTTTAGATGGGTCAAAGTTCATTGGATTGCGAACTTCCAAAAACCCAGTAGTATCCCTCGTGATGAGGACGAGATGAAAGTCAACTGGGGTTGGTACGACACTAAAGCCAAACGCTTAGATAGTCCAAATTTGATGTCTGAGTGGGAAAATATAGAAAAATTGAGATTGCACTTGAAAAAAGTATTCAGCCAACATCGTAGTTCGTAGTCATGACTTTGTTGTCTGTAGTGTTAATAGCCCTCTGTAAAATATGAATGATACTACGTTACAAAAAATACACTTTGATCGCCTCAGAGCAAAATACAAAATAATTAGTAGTAGAAATTTTGCATCTGATAGTTTTCTCTATTTAATATTACGAAAAGCTGATTTAGGTATGGAGGTAACAGATGTAGAGCTTCAATGGTTAGCAGATAATCATTTTTTTGATTGTATTGAGTTAATTTCTTTACAGCAATATCAAGCAAAAGAAGAGAAAAGACTAGAAACTGAGTTAATGCAACTGCGAGCTAAATATCTCATTCCAGATAATATAGAGCTTCCGATTGCTAGTTCCATTGATTCAGTGCTTTGGAAATTAGACAATAAACATAAAATTACAAATTTAGATATTAAACTGCTGAATACTCATAATCTTGTAGAAACAATTGCTCTAATCAAAGACATTGAAAATTTTTCAAAGCTAAAAAATAGGTTCAAAGTTACTCAGGAGTCAAATATTTTTCCTGAAGAACCTCTTTATATCATTCTGAAGAAGCTTTCTGTAAAAGAAGAACTATCTGACTCTGAAGCTGAATGGCTTTTAAATTCAGGGTTACAAGAAGCATTAAAAACTTATCAGCAGCAGAAAAATATAAGAAAAGCTGAACTTGAATTCTTAGAATTAAAATCTAAATATCAGGTTGATTATTATAAAGAAACTGTTATTTCTAGCAAACTTTATTCCATATTAAAAAAACTGGACTCTGGAGATACTTTAGACCATAAGGATGCGCAATGGTTAAAAAAGAAAAAACTAAACTCTCTAATTAAACTAGATGAAGAGCAAAGAATAAGCAGATTATTTATCAAACTAAAAGAAACTTATCACGCTACTCAAAATACTGATACAAAAGCTTGTGAGCGGTTATTTAAAGTGCTGATAAAAATGGCTTATTGTGACACAGGTGTTTCAAAATTACTGAGAATAATTCAAACACTCCCCGAACATTTCAAATCTGAACTACATGAAAAAGATATTAATTGGTTAGCAGAACAAGGACTTTGTGAAACTGCGGAAATTGCTCGTAAAATTCATTTTCAATCTCTAAAAAGTAAATATCGGATTATAGGTCATAATTTGCCACTAGATCCATTCTACCTAATTATGCTCAAACTTGAACGTGAAGAGAGATTAGATCCAAAACAGGTAGTTCAATTAATTGAAGAAGACAGTCTGTCCAAAGGTGGAAAATAGCGATCGCCTACCACAGATTAGAAGCAATATTTTACGAACAAGAGTATCAACGAACTGGGAACAGATGGAATTTACCCAGTGCAAGCAGTTATTGGCGTAAAGCTCATGAACCAGAAAAAGCCTTAAAAGTTACAGGAAATGTAAATTGGAATAAGGTAAGAGAAGCTGATCTTAAATCTGCTTTGTTGGTAACAAGAGGTGCTGCTTTTCGCGATTTAGCGCAATTGGAAGAAGCAGAAAGTTGCGCTATGCAAGCAATGGAATCCCAACCTGATAACCACCAGCCTTACACTTTAATGGGAGCAATTTGTTATGACCAAGGTAGAATACTGAAGGCGATAAATGGTTTGATATGGCTGCAGAGCGGGGTGCTAACGATACAGACGATGAAATTGAAAGAATTGTCAGAATGACAAAAGATAAAAATAAACGCACAGCAGTTATAGAATATCTTCTAAACAAAGATCCAAAGCGCTATAAATGGGCAAAGTCCTATCTAAATTAGATGAAAACGAAAGCTTTACGTGGGTGAGTTTCGATATAAAGCTTTCACAAATTTCATCTCTCCTTCCATTTCACCATCTTTAATAACACCTACCGGTTTCCATCCGAGGTGAAGATAAAAACCATAAGCTCTTAAATTTGGGTCGTTTCCTGTTAACAACCAAATTTCGTCAATATCTTGGGAAAATAACCACTCTTCAGCTTTTTGCAACACAGCTTTACCTGCTCCACGACCTTCAAAAGAGGGAAGGACAAACAACCCAAGAATTGTTTTCTCTGTTGCATTCGCAATCGAAAAACCAATTGGCTTATCATCAATATCTGCGACCCATGCACAACAATCAGTTTGCAACATTTGAGTAACTGTTTCTGGAGTAATACCCAATTCAGCAATTTCCTCCCGAGACTGATGATTTTCAGTCACGCTAGTTCTAATTTCAAACATGGTTTCAACATCTTCTATTTGGGCTTTTCGAATATTCATTTATTTAGATTTTTGATTTATTTATATTTCTGTATTACATCTCGGCTTCATGTAATATAATGTATTACCATTGAAATATGCAAGCTTTAGGTTCAAAAAATAGCTCCAGAAGAAGTCAATAAAATAGATCGAGGTTTTATTCGCATTGATTATGAGAATCTGAGGAATTAACAAAATAAATGCAAATCTCAATTACTCCTATGATTTTTCTGAATCCATAGAAAGCAAAATACCTTGAACTTGCGCTGCAATTTCATTCATTCTCATCTCATTGACTCGTTCTTCTTCAGAAGCACCAAGATACTTGAAGATTTTAGTACTTCTGTAATCTTCTGGTTGATTTACCATGCGAGGAACAATATGGAAATGAACGTGGGGATGTTCTGGTGATTCGGCGAATTGCATGACGTAAGTTTTTACACAGCCAGTTACTTGTTTCAAAGCAATGGAAACACGACGAACAGCTACACCCAACTCAATAGATTCATTTTCAGTCAGTTCATCAATTGCTTCTATATGTCTGCGAGCAACTAAAACCAGCCACCCAGGTAAAGTGCTATTAAAACTATGAACCACATCCCAATTTCGATAACGATAAATGTTATCCCATAGTGGAGCTTTACCTTGATCGCGTAAACTGATAAGTTCACAAGTTTTACATTTATTCATATTTTTATTTGTTCAAAAATATAATTCTTCTTCTATTACTTTGATATCTTCAATCGGCATTTTAGCAAAATTTTCAATCAATATACCTATGGGATTAAGGTTTTACCTTACGCTTTACTCTGACTCTATAAAAGTATTGATAGCTATACTATGTAAATAAGTGCAGACTAATTTCAGTTTTACAGTTTTAATATACTTCTCACAATAATAGAAAAAACGTTAGACTTATTATATGACTGGTAATTATAGGAATATATTCGATCGCAGTAATATATACTTGCTTGGATTTTAGGGGGTATAGTGGAAAAAATTATAAATAGAATATACTTAGTAAAATTGAAGTAATAAAATTTAAGGTACTTGCTTGAAGGTATCTACCAGTAATATATTAATTATTTTTGTTGTTTGAGTTGTTGTGTCAGCAAGATATCGAACTTATATCAGTGATTTATGAAGATAATTTTAATCTTCAACTCTACAAGAGTTATTACTAATAATAAATCAAAGTTTTGATTTTTTTACAGAATCGTATCAATGATGTTAGCTTAGCTCGGCGTTAATCATTGAATTACTACATTTTTGCAAGTCTCTTATTTTGAGTTAGAAGATGAAGTGCTCTGTAAGATGGACAATTTAGATTAACATCAAATTTAATTGATGAACTTATATCTTATACTCCCGTATTTGACCGATTTTAGTGTGGGTAATGTACCCATTCACTATCTCTTTGCAACTAGTAGCAATTATGAAAATTGGCAAGAAAGTAAACATAATTTTAATCTTAGTTTTCGTATCCGGTATTTTAATTAGTGGCTTTGCACTATCACAAGTATTAGAACAAAAAGCAAAAAATGAGATTAGTAGCAATGCACGGGATCTCATGCATATGGTTAACTCAATTCGGAAATATACAAACACTCAGGTAGAACCTATTTTGGAGCCGAAATTTGATACAAAAGAAGTTTTTATACCCCAAGCAATACCAAGTTATTCCGTCAGGGAAGTATTTGAAATTTTTCGTTCCGACAAAAAATACAGTAATTTTCTTTACAAGGATGCTACATTAAATCCCGTAAATCTAAGAGATAAAGCTGATGTATTTGAAGCAAAAATTGTAAATAACTTTAAAAACAGTTCGAATTTAAAATCGATAAATGGTTTTCGCAATATATATGGAGAAAATCTATTTTATATTGCCCGTCCTTTTAAGATAGAAGATGAGTCATGTTTGCGCTGTCATAGTACTCCAGAAAAAGCTCCTAGAAGTCAAATTTTGACTTATGGGAGGAAAAATGGTTTTGGTTGGAAGCTAAACGAAATTGTCGCGACTCAAATCATTTATGTTCCTGCACAAGAAATTTTTAATAATGTCGGTCGTTCCTTTTATCTAGTTATTGGAGTTCTATCTAGCGTTTTTGCTTTCATTGCTATAGCTATGAATATTTTTCTGAAAAAAATCATCTTACGACGAATCAAAAATATAGCTAAGGTTGCAGAGAAAGTAAGTATCGGCGACATAGAAGCAAAGTTTGATAAGCAGGATAAAGATGAAATTGGAGCATTAGCTGAATCTTTTAACAGAATGAGATATAGTTTAGAAATAGCAGTAAATATGTTAAATAAAAAAATACGACAATAAAAAATAAATATAGAAAGTTAAAAATCATAAATAGTGATAATATTTGTTTCCAAAATTATTTTTAACTTTTAAAATAATTTGATTTTTTCTAACATTTTAATTTTAAACTCTACAGCTTGCATTGGATCGGGAATTAATTCTGCAACTTTGTTAACTAATTCCAGTGCAGAAATATTTTGATTTTCTGTCAGTATATTTTTAATTATAAAATTGGCAAAAGGACCAATTAAATAAGCTAGTTCGCGCGTACATTCGTGGATAAATTTAGTATTTATTCCCCCAAAATTATGATTTGTGTTTTGAGGCTGATAGTTAGATTTGTGTGATGTTGAATTTCTTGATGTTGAAGTCCTCGATATAGGATTTGTCGGACTTAAATGAGGTGAAAATAGATTTGGCTGGTTTGCACTTCCTGAAGTTGGATTTTGTGAATTTATATTTTGTGAATCTATATTATTTGAATCTATATTATTTGAATCTACATTATTTGAATTCAGACTTTGTGAATTCGCATGTTTTAAGATCGCTATTGCTTGCTTTGTGAATTTATTCCTATGTTCGGGTAATGTAAATGAAGCCAAAATCCCGACAAATTCTTTAAAATTTCTAGATTGTGGTAATACATTTTCTAGGATCGTTACTGCAACAGGTCCAACAAATTGCTTCAGTAGATTTTCTATTTGGGTATAGTATTTACCATTTAGGGCAAACGAGCGAGTAGGATTGGTAAGAGATTTTTCAAACTCGGGAAGTGATGCTTCGGTTTTGGGTGCGATTTGTGATTTACCGCAAGTATCATTGGATAAGTGGGCTTGAACCCCATAATTCTTAACATTATTTTGCTGTATAGGCGTACCACTATATATAGTTGTTGGGGGTTCGGTATTAGTTGGATAACTATGTGAATTTGAATAGGAGCTTAAATATTTTGATCGTTGGGCGTTAGACTGTTGTGATTTTTGAAAAACGGTCGAGATGTTACCCGGTAAAATATCAATCACTCCTCGAGTACCTGATAACCAGGTATAAACATTAATACCAATTGTTTGAAAAGCACCTTGCAACTGAGTAATCCACTCAGCAACCGATAAACCCGTAACAGAGTCGGATTTCGCAAGAGTGTCTAGAATAATCTGACAAAATAATTCTGGTCTTTCTATTGGAGAAGCTGCTGCTATTAAGCATTGTGTTTGCTCGGAGTTAACTTGTAAATCTTCAACCCAGTTTTCTAAGCTATTAGCTCCAGGACAATCCAAGATAATTATTTGTTTGCACATTCCTGAATGACGCAACTGTTGTCTTAACCAAGAACGACTCAATCTGGCTCCAGAATTTAAAACTAACCAAGCTTCTCCTTCTTCTATTTCCTCAATTTTCCCGCGTAAATATAGCAGCTTAGTTGGAGTATTTTCAATTATGTTATGCCCAGATACACCATATCCAGAATTAATATACCCAGAATTAATTTGTGCTTGCACTCCGCCCTTTTGTCGGACAAATTTTTGAATACTGGCTCGTAAGTTTGAAGAACTTTTACGTTCGAGATAATGTTCCACCTCAAATCCACCAGAATTACCTAGAATACGAACAAGATTAGTGGTAGCTTTTGTATCTCTCAGTCCATCAACAATAAAAGCTTGTCGTTGTTTTGAAGATTGAACTCGAGATTGAACGGAATGAGACTTGAAACCCAGAACTAATTCTCCGACTCCTTCCACAATGCGTTTTGGAGTTTGTAGTGGATATTCTGGATAAAGTTCGCTATCCCCACGACGTAGTTTATGTTGATTAATTAGGCGTAACTGTTGATTTAACTTGTTGATATATTGCAACGTATGACGATAAACGTACTTATACAAGCCATCTGCTTCAATAATACCTTGGTAATCTGCAGCTCCACCCAACAATCCTTGCATTAAATAATAAGTAAAAACTCCATGCCCTAACTCAGGAAATTCCCAGGATTGCTGTCCGCGATCGCAAGACAATAAAGCACAAAATCCTTTGCTCTTAGCAGCGCGTTGTCGTAGTAACTCCATAAACTTTGGTGTGGAGTTAATTAAAGCTTCTGACGCACCTGCATCCCTAGATTGACCTCTGTTTCCCCCAAGTAACATCATATTACCGCTGTGACAGGTATCCAAACACAAAAGTTGCTGATGGGCTGAGCTATTTCCAAGTACTTGCAATAATTCTTGCATCACTAAACCAGTATTTAGCAAGTCACTTTTACGAGTGTCAGCCATACACAGTACTGGTTGCTGAGTATCTTCATCTAACATTCCATGTCCGGAAAAATACAACATTACTGAGTCATGGGATTGTACTTGAGTGACTATTTTTCCTAAGCTATTACGAACTTGATTTAAGGTAGGATGTTGTTCTGTAAAGTCGTTATGAACGATAACTTCCTTGTTGGGAAAATTATGAATTGCTTGGGTCATAGCATCTCCCAAACCTTTACAGTCCAAAGCAGGATAACGTAAAGAAGGTAAACTTTCATCCTGGTACTGGTTAACCCCTACCAATAAAATCCACAGTTTAGCTTCTCCTGTTCTTAATGTATATGTGGAGTGACTAGCACCAATACCTATAGGAGACATAGCAATTTCCTTAATCTTAATAGCTTTAGCTTTGAAAAGAAAAAATAGGGATAATCATCGAGCTTTGACCACAAATAATATTGTTGAGACCTATCTCAATAACTAACTAATTAAAAGATAATCGAGAAGAAATCGGGAAGAAAAATTAATCTCAAATAACGATTAATGTTTTTATAAACATATATTAGAAAATTGAAAATCAAAAGAATGCACTTTATATACACTTCTAAATAGTCGAAGCCTAGATTCTCCAAGGCTTGACACCAATAGTTTTTATAAAAAAAGATACATCAACATTATACTAGTAACTCTTATTACAACCAACGAGAAACTGTAAATCCGAACCATTACTTGGTAATATTAGATTCACTATCTATATGGTGTTTTCTAAGTAAACTCAAAACTACTACATATCATTATAAAAACTTTACCTTGTAATAAACTGGTAAATATAAAAATAAACATTCAAAATAAAAATTCGAAATAAAAATTCCCTCATTACGTACTCTGCTTTATTAGTTGTGTAGATAAATCTATGCCGTACCTATGCAAATAATGAGGAATCAATGATGCAAGCACGCAAAACCATTATCAGTTTATTTACAACCTTTTTGCAGTTTGATAGTGATAAAGCAATTGGTTGGGTAACTGATGGGAGGTTAAAGCGAAATATAGTAAATTCCCAAGTATATTCATCAGAAATCGAAAATTCAGAAAATTTTTGGGTAACTTATTGGTATAAGCAATGGCAAGAAAATTCAAAAAGTCTAGCAAAAGAACACTTATTAGCCTATCTGCAAGAAACGTGTTATTGGGTTGCAAGTAAAACTGTTAAAAATATTTATTCTCCACAATATACGGTATCTGACTGCTTTCAAATGACGATCGCTCGTACCGATAAAGTCTTAAAGGGATTTAAGCCTGAAATGGGTTTCAGTCTAAAAAATTATGGGAGTGCGATTTTTAGTACCGAACTCAAAGAATTATTGCGTCAAGAGCAGGAAATTGATATCTGTACTAATTGGCGATTGTTACGAAAATTGACTCAAAAGCGGTTGACAGAATCCTTAGAAAATATTGGAATGAATTCAAAAATTATAGAGCGTTACGTCTTAGCTTGGAAATGTTACCAAATGCTCTATACTCCTACACAACGTACTGGAATCCGCAAACTGCAAAAACCAAGCCCACAAACCTGGGAAGCAATAGCTGAACTTTATAATAATCAACGCCTGAAGCAATTACCTTCAAGCACACCAGAATGCAGTGCTGAAATTATTGAAAAGTGGATGATAGCTAGTGTAAAAGCTGTGCGTGCTTATTTTTATCCCAGTCATACTTCATTGAATGTACCCTATGGAAATGGTGAAGTTTCCAGGGAACTAATTGATGATTTACCGGGAGATGAGGAAAAATCACCAATATCCCAAATTATTATTCAAGAGGAGAAGCTCGCCAGACAAGTTCAGCAAAATAGAATTAGAGATGTTTTGCTTGCAGCAGTGGAAGACCTTGATGAAGAATCAAGACAAATTATCCAGTTATATTATGGTGCCGAACTTAGCCAGCAGCAAATTGCCAAAAACCTGGAAATGAAGCAATATAGTATTTCCCGTCGTATTAGTAAAGCAAGGGAAGTTTTACTTTACAAGCTTGCTGCTTATTGCAAAGAGTCGCTGCATATCTCTTTAAATCCACCGGTACTTGATTATATAAGTACCCTTATGAAGGAATGGTTAAAACTAAAATTTAACCCTCCGACCTCTGAAATGGAGAATTAGCCCATGATTGTCACACCAATGACGGAATTAAACCATTTGTGGTTAGAAATACCCCAAACCGAACAACAACAAGCTTGGGAAGAAAGTCAATCTTTTTCTACAGCAAGCAATTGTTGGAATGCTTATTTGAATCGCTTAAGTGTTAATGCTTTCCTTACCTGGTTGCGGGAATACGCACCTGATGCAAGTATTTTTCCTAATTCTGCTGCATTACCAAGTTTTTGGGAAGTTATTAATGGTACCGCAATTAAATTTCAGGGAATGCGTTTAGTATTGATCCCTAGTGATGCGAGCGACTTAAGTGAATTACGCGTTCCCCAAGAATGGGTAGATATTCCCGGTTGGGTGGCTGATTATTATATTGCAGTACAAGTTAATCCAGAAGAAGAGTGGGTAAGGTTTTGGGGCTACACTACTCATGCACAATTAAAAAAACAAGCTCACCAAGATGTGAGCGATCGCAGTTATTGTTTAAATAGAGAAAACTTAATTGCAGACCTGAGTGTTTTATGGGTAGCACATCAACTTTGTCCTGAAGAAGTTACCCGTGCTGAAGTTAACCCTCTACCCGAATTAGGATCTAAGCAAATAAAAAATCTACTAGTGCGTTTAGGAAATTCAGAATTACTTTTCCCCCGTTTAGAAGTGCCATTTGTAACTTGGGGCGCATTGTTAGAACATGGAGGTTGGAGACAACGTTTATACGAACTTCGTCAAGGGATCAGAAAACAGTGGTCAGTTCCCCAGTGGATGCAGTTAGGTGTATCAAATATAGCTACATCCGCAGGGTGGAGGAGTATACAGATAAGACCTGCTTACCTTGGATCTCGGAGTGCTCAAACAGCATCAGGGCTAGAAATGATAGTAAGGGAATTAATAATTGATAACCAAACATATCAACTACGGATAAAACCCAAAGATAAAATTGAAGATAGGATATGGCGTTTTGAATTGCGAAACACCAATCCCAACGCAATGATTCCGAGTGGATTTAAATTAAAACTATTTACCGAAGACTTACAACCATTTCCTGGGAACCAAGCAAAAGCAAAAACTCATGTGGAGCGACTTTACATAGATGTTGCTCTCTCTGAACCAGAAGAAGGATTGGTTTGGGAAGTAGAACCACTACCAGAAAATTTTGAAAGGGAAATTTTGATGTTTTAAAATTTTGATGTTTTAAATAAATAATTTTGAATAAATCAAATGATATGCTGTTGAATTTTGCGATCGCTAAGCTCTAGTTATGCCCACAACTAAGCCCATAATAAGTTAAGACCATTCTACATCTATCTAATTACACCTATCTAATTACATCTATCTAAATGTCGGGAACAATCATAAATGAGAAGATAATCTTTCCCTTTAGATGTTAGACAATTTAATATTACTTACTTAAGATTCATCAAAAGTCATAAATTAAAGACAGATTTTCTTCATAGTGCAATGAAGATTGTTGCGCGCACAAGTTTTTCTACCAAATTTTATCAACTCTTTACGCTTTTAGTTATCCCTTGATTAGGGTTATCATGTACTAATTAAGTATAACTGGAAATCTTATTACCCATTTCATCCGTTTGCGTGTTGTGTTGTTGAAACCCTAAAGCTAATAAAAATAACTAATCTGCAAATAATTACCTATAAATCAAAACTGAATAAATTACCATGCTTACAGAAATTTATCCCGGAACCCTGGTCGATGACCGCTATCTCATTCAAAAATTTCTGGGACAGGGAGGTTTCGGTAGAACTTATTTAGCATCAGATACTAGACGTTTTGACGAACCCTGCGTTCTCAAAGAATTTATCTCTACAAATTCCAACCCAGAAATCCTTCGCAGATGCCAAAATTTTTTTCAAAGAGAAGCAAGAGTATTATACCAAATTGAACACCCACAAATCCCAAAATTTAAAGCCTGTTTTACTGAAAAAGAACGTTTATTTATTGTTCAAGAATTTATTGACGGCAAAACTTTTTCTAAAATTTTAAGCGAACGCTTGGCAAGAACAAAACAGTCATTTAGCGAGCCTGAAGTTCGTAGTTTGCTATTAGAATTATTACCAGTTATAGATTATATTCACGGACAGCATATTATCCATCGTGATATATCACTTGATAATATCATGTTTAGTAAGCAAAAAAACAAACCTGTTTTGATTGATTTTGGAGTAGTTAAAGAAAAATTTACTCAGTTTTTTGCTGTTGAATCTAGTCAGCAACAAATGTGTGGTTCAGTTGTAGGAAAAATTGGTTATTCTCCACCAGAACAATTACGTATGGGCTATTACTACCCCTGCAGTGACCTCTACGCGCTGGGTGTTTGTGCTATTGTTTTATTAACAGGTCAAGCGCCATTTATGCTCATAGATGCTTCCTTAGAATGGAGTTGGGAATCATATGTTAGGCTCAGCGATGATTTGAGTCAAATTTTAAGGAAAATGCTTGCAGAAAAACCAACTCAACGCTATCAATCAGCGAAAGAAATATTATTAGAACTACAGCATTACAATACTGGCATAAATATTTTACCTACTACAGTACAAACTAATAATTTAGAATTCAATCGCCAATCTCATGTAGTATCGGAAGAATATTTAGAAAAAAATATTAGTTCGCCAGAAAATCCACAAGAAATTAGAACAGAAAATCAATTAAATTCTCAATTAGAAATTAAAGAAACCATAGCTGACAGTCAAATTTTTATTAATTATTGTCAACAAGAACTGACTTCTTTTGTTGGTCCATTCGCTAAAGTTTTAATGCAACGTATTTTAGAAAGTAATCCTGCAATTGCACCAGAAAAACTGATAGAAATACTTACTAAAGCAATTTCTCAGCCAGAAAAAGCAAAAGTATTGAGAAATCGGCTACAAAACTATTTACACCATTATTCAGATCCTTCTCAATTAGAGGATGATAACAATGATAATGATAAATTTTTGAATCCAACAACTAATTTTAGTCCGAAATTCATCGAGAACTGTCGAAGAGAGCTTACAACTTTTGTCGGTCCATTTGCTAGTATTATTATTGACGATACATTAAATAATAACCCCGACCTAACACCAGAAGAATTGGTCGAAAATCTAATATCACAAATACCTGATTCAGAGAGAGCAGAAAATTTCAAGCGCCGGATTAGAACGTTTTATTAGTTTTGATAGTCGCTTTTAATCCTTTTGCAAGCAAAAATTTAACTTACTGGTGATGAAAACCCATAGAATCATAACAATGTTTGCTTTATATTTGCTGCTCTTTTGCGCTAACCTGTGGGTGTTTGGAATCATCTGTTGGATTTAGTAGCTGAAATGCTCACTCTATCTAGCTTTGAGCAATTTTTACCATGATTGAGGTTGGCGCAATCTTTGAAAACTTATCTATGTAAGGGGTTGAGCGATTTTATCGAGTTGTACTCTTGACATTCCTGTGGCTGAAACAGTATTTTGGATGAGTTTGGCGCAAGCGTACCTTGAAAAGTAAATATGGTAAGGTTGAAACTCACTAAAATCCCTATTAGGGATTGAAACCCCAATATTCCTTGACTAAAAGGTGGTAGTTTATTGTTAATACTTACCAAATAATAATTACTAAATATTAAAATTAATCCTTACCTCTATTGGTATTAAAACGGTATTTTTCTAAAGCTCTAATAGCCATTACTAAACTTATCTTCATCCTGGTAAAAGCTTCTACTAGATTACCTATTTCATCTTTATTAATTTTACCACCGAATTTTTTGTCAAATTCAGCTTCCATATTACCAGTACTAACAGCTTCAGCAACATTAACAACATGCTTTATTGGTCGAACAACATATCGTTTTACCCAATAATTAGTCATGCAAATAGCAAAGGCGAAAATTACAGTTACAATACTCATAACAATGGCAAACGATGTATTTGCTTTTTGCAAAACTTCACTAGTTGGAATAGAAAGAATTTGAGTACCTAATGGTTTATTTAATTGCCAGCCAAATCCATTTTTATCGCCATACATTTCAATCATGGCTTTGGGTGCAACATCTGGCGTACTATGACATTCCAAACAACTAGATTCAGTGATTGCTAAGGGGCGAGCTATGTAAAAATATTTCTCATTACCAAAATTTCTAAACCCTGATATCTCAGCATTTAAATCGGCAGTTTTACGAAATTTTTCAATAATTTTAGTTTCAAACTCATCAGCTTTATCTTTTAGATTAGTCGGATTTAGCATCGCTTCTTTATACAGAAAATCCTTATATTCATCTTGACGTAATTTTTCAAAGACTTTCCGAGATGCATAAGAAGGAACTATCTGAGGTAAAAATTCCTCTTTTTCTAACCTTTCTTGTAGTTCAGGTGTTGTTTCAACACTCGTGTAAGAGCGAACAGAATTTAAAGTATTAAAAAGTAATTTAGTATTAGAAGTAATTTCTTCTTGAGCCTTGTAATTGAGGATTTTAGTGAAAGCTATACCACTAAATATGATTCCTCCTAAAAATATAACTATGAGTAAAATAGTTAATTTTCTAGCTAAACTTAAACTTCGAAATATTTTCTCAATTTTTCTAAACATTTTACTTATTTGCAATTCGTAATAAATAATTGGTAATATCTTTACACGTTATGAGCAATTTGATTAATTCTTAACTTCTTGAATTTTTACTTCTTGATATTCAAATTATTGAATTCAAGTTTACAAGTTTATGAACTTCAGATTTATTAAGCTCAGACTCTTGAAATACTTTGGGGTTTAGAATTCACTAAAAAGCTAAATAATATCAAGGAAAATATAATCATTGCACTACCAATATAACAAACTCCTTGTATTCCCGAAACTCCAAATATTATCCCAGCTAAAATCGGACCTGTAGCCCTTCCAATCGATTGAAATGTAACATTAAGTGACATAAAACCAGCCCTATATTCTTTTGGAGCTAACTTAGCTAAAGATGCTTGAAGTGATGGGAAAGCAAGTGCTTCAACTATCCCAATTAAAATACAAGGAATCACTAGCATTTTGATTGAGGTAACTGTAGGAATGATGCACAAAGCTACAGAAAAAATTACCAAGGAGATTTGGATTAATCTAGTTTCAGAAACTCTACGAACAAATAATCCCAGAAAGAAAGCAAAAACTGTCAGAGATATGGAATTAGTAGTAAATATTATTCCAATTTCTATACTTGAAGCACCTAATATATCTCCAGCCATTATTGGAGTAAAAGTGTAAAATGCTCCAAATTCAATCATGAATAGCGCAATAATTACTAAAAATAGTCCCAAAACTTGACGATTTTTAATACTCTTACCGATATTGATGATATACCTTTTGAGTTCAAATTCCTGATCGCTATTTTGCTTTTTTGGTAATTTAAGTGCTAGCAACACCAATAGTGCAACGGGAACTGCTAATAATGATAGTCCAAAAGTGTATCGCCAATTAACTGCAGCTAACGCACCTCCTAAAAAAGGATAGAATGTAGAACCGACACCAATTGCAGTAGCATTGACAGCCATAGCTGCAGTTAGTTTTTTCCCGGTATATAAACCACCTATAATTGAGAGAACTAGAGACTCCAAGCTTGCAGCACCAAGACCCTGTAAAATTCGACATTCTATAAGACTACGAAAGTTTGGTGCAAAAGCACATAAAACGCCTCCAAGGGCAAATACTAGTAATGAAGGAATTAGAATTCGTTTAAAACCAAAACGATCTGCCAAAATTCCAAAAATTGGAGTTCCAAGTGCTACTGGGATTAAAAAAGCTGCCATTATTAACCCCATGCGATCTCGCGACACGTTGAATGCTTCAGCAATACTCGGTAGCATTGGACTAACACTAAACAAAGGTAAAATCGCTATCATGGTGATACTGACAACAATAAAAATATTTTTATCTTGGTAGATATTACCTTTTGCTTTAGAATGAAAATGTGTTGATGATGTACTCATTATTTTTGTTTAGTAAATATTAATTTTATGTGACTCAAATTTATAAAAATTATATGGTCTAAAACTCTAAAACTGAAATTTAATGCCACAATTTATATCGATTAATATTGGATTAGATAGCTAATTTTTTGTAGGGGACAGATAAACTAATTTATGCATTTTTTTACATAGTACAAAAACCATAATATCTATCATTTTTATAGAAAAATAGCATCATAGATTGATTACATAATTAACTCAGTAAATAAAGTTTGACATTGCATACCACAATGAAAAATATTCTCTGTGCTATTGTTTCACGAAGAGTTAGATAGGATAAAGTTAAACTTAAATTTAATTATTAGTAAATAAATAAAAAACTATAATTTATTATTTTTAGGATATTTGGAAGACAAAAGATACTATATCCCTTTTCCCAAAACCAATACGAACCTGTGGAGCTATCTTGTACCAAATTCCAGGAAGCATTGGATATTTATTAATATAAGTACCGTTAGCACTACCCATATCTTGAATAAAGTAGTTTTTCCCATCAAAATGAATTTGGGCATGTTTGCGTGAAACAAATTCAGCATGGGGAAATTCAGATAAATTGATATCTGGAACTTCACTTTTACTTAACTTACCAATTGTTATGATTGGGAAATTTTCTGGTAATTCAATTATCTTATTAGTCTCTAGGTGAAATAGTTGTGGAACTGGTGTTTGTAAAACTGTCGGAGATGCAAAAGATGGAGGATTTACAAGTTGCTCTGTAACTTCAACACCAACTTCTCGTTTTGATATTGAAGTACCTTGACTAACTGGAGTCAATAAAATGCTAAATACTAGGAAGGAAATGATTGCAAAAGTAGCAGCACTAAAAAAAACTCCATGTATTCCCCATAGACCAAGAGCAAAACTTCCCAGCATAGGACCTAATGCTTGTCCCATAGATTGAATGCTGGCGTTAACAGCCATAAATCCACCTCGGGAATCTTGTCGGGAAAGTCCTGTTAACAGCGCCAGACTTGATGGTAATGCAAAAGCTAAGGATATACCAAACAGAACATTGGGAATTAAAAGCAGCCACAAGCTAGGAAGTAATGGAGTAATAAATAATGCTAAAGCACTAATAAGAAAAGAAATTTTAATTAAATTAATTTCTGAAGTTAATTGCGATAATTTTCCCAACTGCGAAGCAGTCAAAGCTAAAACAAATGAAGATGTGCAAAGAATAATACCATTAGTAAACTCAGAGGAACCAAAAGAATTTCCCGCTAAAGTAGGAATAAAAGTAATAATGGCTCCAAATTGAATCATAAATGTAGAACCAATTGCAAACAAAAGTCCGATAACAGAACGATTATTAACGCTTTTCCAAGTATTTTTTAAATAGGATCTGAGGTTTTGTTTGGGAATGTCACTTGGTCTTTTAGGTAATTTCAGAACCATAAGCACCAACATGACAAGAGGAAAAGCAAAAACTGCAAGTAAAAATGGATATCGCCAATCTATTTCTCCCAAAGCTCCACCGATTAAAGGATAAATAGCTGAAGAAATACCAATTACGCTAGCGTTGATTGCCATTACTGTAGCAATAGCTCTGCCAGTATATATATTCCCAATCATGGTGAGCGCTAAAGAGTCCAGGGGTGCAGCACCTAAACCTTGTAAAAATCTCCACCCTAAAAGTGTATTGAAATTTGAGGAAAAAGAGGCACAACCTCCAGCAATTGCAAACAGTATCAGTGAAGGTACCAAAACCTTTTTAATACCAATACGATCGGCTAATATTCCTAATATAGGGGTTGCAATTCCAACTGGAATCATAAAAACTGTCATTACCAACGCAGCACTTGAAAGATTGAATTCTTCGGCTAAAGCTGGTTGTATAGGTGCAATCGTTAATCCACCCATAATTGCTGTCAAAGTCACGCCAACAATTATGTAAAGATTCTTATCTTTGGCGATATTCTGTGATTTGTTATGCTGTGATTGTATAGATAAGTTATTCATGCATTTCAAATATTATCAATAGGGATGACTTGGATGTACTCATATATCAATAGAAGTAATTCTATGGAGTTTATGCAGTTCAAAAGTCAATGACCTATAGCTAAAAGCCGCTAGGTTTCCAGTTAAGCCCACAAGTTGACAGACTGTGACGGCTTTAAAACTGTGTTTGGGGAAAGAGCAAAAGTTTTACTAGAGAATCGTAGCTAGAAAATCATAGCTAGTTCCTTGCTCCAATACAAACACAGGATTTTGAAATTAAGTTTTAGGGTTGTTTCTGATTTTTTGTGAAAAACTCCAATGTAACCAATTGTTTTGACTTGGAGTATGAGAAACTTCAAATTTTGTTTTGATTTGATGGGAAAGAGCAGCTAGAGCAATAGCAAAAATAAAACACAGTATTGCTATCCGACTATCTAATGCTTCTACAGTTACTGCATCAACCAAAATAGCGATCGCCAGCACCAGACAGATCTGTTGAAAGCATTTTATTTTTTGATAAGTGCTCTTACAGGAGCTACACATCAGTGTATGTCTTGATAATCTATCTAAATAATTAACTTTTAGGTCAGACTTACTTATATCTGCACTACTGCTTTGCGTATTGGTATTCTGAGAAACTAAAGCATTTCCGTCAGGGGGGAAAGATAAACCAACTTTATCAAGCCACTTACGATACTCCAGGATAAAAAGATCGGCTGTCTTCAAAGGTAAATAGTGTTTTCTCCAGTTTTCTTTTAGCAGTTTCATTTGTGTCTGCTGTCCTATGATGACTTGCAAATCTTCTTCAAATATTTTGTTTTGAAACATATGATCTAACCAACGAGGTTTTAGCTTCATTGATAAATTCATGAAGTTTCTATAATTCCGGATCAAAATTCGGCATCTATCCTGACTTAAAGGCATAGAATAACAAACTACTCCCCAAGTCCAATCTTTTTCTGAATTGACATTACAACTGTAAGTAATAAAGTTAGGAGCAATAAAGCTCATATCTAACCAAGGAGCATCAGGTTGGCGCGTATAACGGAACCTACCGCGAAATCCCTCAATTGAGGTTTCAGTAACTTCCATTTCCAAGGCTTGAACATTTTTGTCATTACCTAAAGTTCCATTATGGATAGAATCAATATGACCGAAGTCTACAATGTTTTCTACAAAATAACATTGGTTATAAGAAGCATCAGCCATGTACTCTACTGTCACACAATTAGGTTTGTCTAAATCGGGGACGGTAGGTATAGAATTTCGATCTGCTAGTGTTGGTTTACCAGGCCACATCCAAATGACACCTTGGGATTCCACAACAGGAAAAGATTTCACGCAAGCATTACCAGGAATCTTAGCATTTCCTGGTAACTGAGGAATATTTAGACATTGACCATCTGTACCAAACTGCCAACGATGATAGGAACACTCTATTTTACCGTCAACTATTCGTCCATCTGACAATTTTGCAGCACGGTGGGAGCAACGATCTAATAAACATGCAAGCTCGCCATCTTGAGTTTTAAATAAGACAAAAGGTTCGTTATGCAAGGAAAAGCTATGGGTCGTGTTAACGGATAAATCTCGCACGAAGCAAACAGGATACCAACATTCTTGCCAGTTAAAATTTGGTTTAGAACCCATGGTTGCAGAATGCTTGACTGATTTTATAGTCTCGTTATTTACCGTATTATTTATATTATTGTTAAAATACATGAATTAATGTTCCTTATTTTTTCTTTGCACCAATTTAAAGAGAGAATATTCCAAGGGAATGTATGAGTACTTAGAAGAGTTTCCAGAGCTTAGGTGTTTGGAAATATGAATTAGGTGATTTTTGGATAAATTCTTTCTTCTGCTAAGTCAAATTCAGAAAATCAACTGAATACTATTGAATAGAGCCTAAAATGCTACTAAATCAAAATAGGATTGAGCTTTATTGCTATAGTTAGAACTTTTCTCATCTTCACATTGTTTATTTCATAGTGTTGAAATTCTACAATTATTCCATATCTCAATAATTGATACTAAGTAGGATCGGATTCTTGATTTTACGTGTGACCAATGAATACATAGGGATGACTATCTTGAGGTTATACAGTCGAGAGAGTATTTTATTTCAATAAATTCCTAATCTTAATAAATTGTAACTTTGAATGTCGTAAAATAGACTTTGGGAGTTTGACTATAAATTTATCTCAATAAAAATTGATTCCAAGAAAATAGGGAACAGAAACCAAAAATGCCCTAATTCAAAGACTTATAGCTGAATTATGTGCAATACCTACAGTATGCTTACGCTAGGTCGCGCATGTGCTAACGCCTTGCTACTGCTAACACTGCACTAACAGGAGAGACCGCGTCAGAGCCATTATGTTAAAAGCTGCAATTATTAAATCTTAATTATCTCAGTCATCAATTGTGGCAATACAGCCAATTTCTACCCTTGCACCTAGAGCTAAACCACTCGTACCAAAAGCGCTGCGTGCTGGCAAACGTTTCTTTGAAAAATAGGTGACATAAACTTGATTCATTGCACTCCATTCTTTGATATCAGCAAGCATTACCGTACATTTAACTACTCGATCTAGAGAAGATTCATTTCTCTGGAGAATACGGCTGATATTTTCCATTACTTGCTTAGTTTCTGCTTTGATACCCCCACTGACAAGCTTTTTTTTCCCAGGTATATTACCAATAGCGCCAGAAAGGTAAAGCATATTTCCAACACGCACAGCTTCTGAAAAAGGTAGATTCAGAGATGTTGTTTCATCTGAAGTTAGGTATTCAACGGAATTTGCGGAGCTTAAGTTTTCTTGTTTTGCTATGGTTGTAGAGGTTAAAGCAACACTCAACAATATTATGGCAACAAGTGGAGATATAAATCTCATGATATTTCCCTCAAAATAATTTGAAAATAGCTGATGAAAAATTAGATTATTTGTAAATACATTCTTTTCTTGAATATACTTTGTTCGAGTTTATACTTTTAAAAGTAATGCTATCCAATTATAGTTAGAAATAAAAATAAAATTAAGACTCAATTATATATACAAAATAAGTCCGATTAAACAAAATATTCTGCTATTAGCACCCAATTAAGCATCTGAATTTTACGGAATGGCGCTATTGACCCTTGAAGTCCTCATAAGTTGATGAAAAATATCCAAAACATCTTTTACCTTCAGGGTTATTAGGTGTGCTTCTCTACTGTAAAGGTTGATATTATGGTCCGCTTATCAAGCCCTATAGAAAAGATTCAAAATCATTATAAAATAGTAGTTGTTGGATCTGGATATGGCGGTGGAATTACCGCATCGCGTCTCGCTCGAGCCGGACAAGAGGTTTGTGTTTTAGAACGGGGTAAAGAAATTCAAGCAGGTGAATTCCCGAATAATACCAGAACAGCATTTAAAGAAATGCAGATAGACCTAGAAGGACAACATATTGGTTCATCTACTGGTTTATATGATTTTCGCATTAATGAAGATATTAATGTGTTCGTTGGTTGTGGCTTGGGTGGAACCTCTTTAATTAATGCTAATGTTTCCTTACGTCCTGAAGACCGGGTGTTTAAAGATAAATGCTTTCCCCAAGAATTTCGTAATGACGTTAGTAGCTTACTTGCAGAGGGTTATAATCGAGCAGAGGAAATGCTTAAACCCACCCCCTACCCAGGAAATTATCCACCCTTAAAAAAATTAGAAGCTTTAAAAAAATCAGCAGAGTACTTAAATCAACCGTTTGAACGATCACCAATTAATGTCAATTTTGAAGAAGGAATAAACCACGTAGGTGTGGAGCAAAAAGCTTGTAACCTCTGTGGAGATTGTGTATCTGGTTGCAACCATAAAGCCAAAAATACTGTTGCAATGAACTATTTACCAGATGCTAAAAATCATGGAGCTGAAATCTATACCCAAGTATCTGTACGTTGGATTCAAAAGCAAGATAGTCTTTGGTTGATTCATTATCAATTGCTGGAAAATGGAAGAGAGAAATTTGATGCTCCGACAATGTTTATTAGTGCAGATATTGTCATTTTAGCCGCTGGTACTTTGGGCTCGACGGAAATTTTACTCCGTTCTGCATCCCGTGGTTTAACCCTATCTAAGAAGTTAGGTCATGGTTTTAGCGGTAACGGTGATGTACTAGCATTTGGTTACAATAATGAAGAAGAAATTAACGGTGTAGGTTTCGGTTATTTTCCACCACAGGAAATGGAAGCTGTTGGTCCTTGTATCACCGGTATTATTGATATGCGATCGCAGCCCCGTCTAGATAATAGTATAATTATTCAAGAAGGTTCGATCCCTGGCGCGCTTTCGGGTTTTATACCAAAAATGTTTGCTGCTGTTGCTCCAATATTGACTAAAGATATAGATAATAGTCTTGTAGAATCTCTCAAAGAAAAAGGACGAGAGTTAAGTTGCTTTGTTAAAGGAGCATATACAGGCGCTCTCAAAAATACTCAGACTTTTTTAGTGATGAGTCACGATGAAGCAAATGGTCAGATATTCTTGTCAGAAGATAAAGTACGAATCAGGTGGAAAGGGATCGGTCAAAAAACCCACTTTGAACGCGTTGACGACTATATTAGACAAGCTACCTGTGCTTTGGGTGGAACTAAAATTCATAACCCGATTTGGAGTAACTTGTTCCAAAAAGACTTGATTACAGTTCATCCCTTAGGTGGATGTCCAATGGGAGAGGATGCTAGTTGTGGAGTTGTTAATCATAAAGGACAAGTATTTTCGCAGACCCAAGGTAAAGAAGTTTATGAAGGATTATATGTCTGCGATGGCTCAGTGATTCCCCGCTCTTTAGGCGTGAATCCCTTACTTACAATCTCTGCGATCGCTGAACGTTGTGCAGCTTTAATCGTCCAAGACTACGGCTGGAATATTAACTACAACTTACCTTCCAAAATATTTAAGAGTGAAAGCAAAAATCAGAATCAGATCGCAGATTCGCTACAGCGTCCTGGAATTAAATTTACCGAAACCATGCGCGGTTATTTTTCTACTCAAGAGAAAGAAGACTACAAAGTTGCAGCAGCAAAAGGTAAAGAAAATAATTCATCTCTGGAATTTACCCTGACGATTAGCTCCTCCGACTTAGAGCAAATGCTTAATCGGGAGAATCATTCAGCCAAAGTCGTAGGTACTTTAATTGCTCCTGCTTTGGAAGCTAAACCACTCACAGTTAGAGATGGGGATTTTCGCTTGTTTGTAGTCAATCCCAATGATTCGGTAAAAACGAAGCGAATGGAATATTTTCTCAAAGTGATCGCGGAAAGTGGCAAAATCTATAATTCAGAGGGTTACAAAATAATACACGATGACGGAGGTTTTGACCTTTGGTCTGATACAACTACTTTATATATCAGTATCTACGAATGCGACACCTTTAAGCGTTCATTGGTGGGTAAAGGGGTTTTGAATATTTATCCCCAGGACTTCCTTCGTCAGATATCTACATTGCGAATTACTAACGCCAAAAATATCAAACAATACTTACAAATTACAACTAGTTTTGGAAGATTTTTTGCTGGAGAACTATTCGATATTTACGGTAAGATTTTTACTAAACCAACAGTCTTTAATCCTGATGCACCACCTCGTCAAAAACGTAAGCTAAGAGTTGATACACCCCAAATCCATTACTTTGAAGCTCGTGATGGCGTACAATTGAGACTAACCCACTATCATGGTGGAAATAAAGGTCCAGTAATGCTGGTGCATGGTTTTGGAGTATCAAGTTCGATTTTCTCTATCGATACCATTGGAACTAACTTAGTAGAATATTTATTTGACCATGGATATGATATTTGGTTGTTAGATTATCGAGTCAGTATTGAATTACCCATATCTAGCACTCAGTCAAATGGTGATGATGTTGCTCTCAATGATTTTCCTGCTGCTGTTGACAAAATTCGCAGTCTTACTGGGGCAAAAAATATTCAAGTAGTCGCCCACTGCTTCGGGGCTACAACCTTTTTTATGTCAATGTTAGCAGGACTTGAAGGGGTAGGTTCGGCGGTTATTTCTCAAGTTGCAACTCACATGCGATCGCCAATGATAATAAAGATAAATTCCTATTTGCGATTACCTTCATTACTGAAGAAATTGGGTTTTAAATCCCTTACCGCCTATTCAGATAGCGACGCTAACTACGTCAATCGAATTATTGATACAGTCTTAAAATTATATCCCGTCAAAGCAGGAAAAGCAGATACTAATCCTGTCAGTCATCGCATTTCTTTCCTCTACGGACAGCTTTATAACCTGGAGCAACTAAATGATGTAACATATAAAAACTTGCATGAACTATTTGGAATCGCCAATATCAGTACTTTTGAGCATCTCGCTCTATTGGTTCGTAAATGTCACTTAGTCAGCGCTGACAGTTCAGAAATTTATGCAGGAAAACTAGAAAAGCTAGCAATCCCGATGACCTTTATTCATGGAGAAGAAAATAATTGTTGGTTACCTGAAAGTACCGAGTATACTTACAAACTATTATCTGACGTTAATGGGAAGCAATTATATAAGCGTTACGTAATTCCCAGCTATGGTCACATTGATTGTATTTTTGGTAAAAATGCTGTTAATGATGTCTATCCATTGATTTTGCAGCAATTAGAAGAAACACTTTAAGTTTTGAGGTTTGTAGTTGGGCTTTAGTCCTATTCAATAGACGATAACGGTAAGGAGTATCAGTTAACGAAAAAGCTTATATCAATTTCAAAAAACTGCTACATATTGAATCCGTTCCCTATTTCCCTACATAAAGAAATCGTAGCAATTTTAAAAGAAATTGGTATTACGAATTAGTCGTCTACCAATCTATCATGAAAACTAATAGAGCCACAGCAGATAAAAGCAAAGCAGAAATCTTAGCTTTGTCGGAAGACATGACGCCAATTGATGGATATGTGGATTTAAAAATTCCCATTGATGTTCTTTGGGAAACTTTTAACCATCCAAATACCTGGAATGTTTGGAATAAGTGTTTTTTTTGGGCTTTCAACAGTGAACTAAAACTAGGAAAACAACTGATTTGGGTCTTTGAACCAATACGCTGGTGGTTTTTATACAAAATGCCTGCGATCGCAACTATTGTCGAACTTGAACCACAGCATAAAGTCACTTGGGAAGTAACAATCCTCCCTGGTTTTTATGCTCGTCATACCTACTATATGAAAGACTTGGGTAATGGTTACACTCGCTTTGGTTCTTGGGAAAAAGCAATGGGCTGGAATTTTCGACTCCTCAAGGGATTTTGGCTGGCTCACTTTACTTTTGTTAAAAATTTTTCTTTAAAAGGAGCAAAGCATCTCGAAAAAGTTTATTCTCAGCATGAGTCTTTGGATCGCGAATACTTGCAATCAAATAAATGGCAATCAAAAAAGAACTGGAAGTTTTTTCTATCTTTAATTTTACTTCTAATTGTTTTAGGTAGTGGAAGTTTTGCAACCTGGTTTTACTTATCTTACGTACAACAACAAACGGTGGAAATGGCTCCCGGAGTCTACGCAGTTTTAGGTGGTGGGGGTAACTCTTTGGTAGTGGAAGATGGTAAAGAAATACTTGTACTCGATCCCAAATTTCCCCCAGGAGCCCAAAGCTTGCGTCGTTGGATTTCTCAAAATTTACCGGATCGCAATGTTACTAAAATCGTTAACACTCACTATCATTACGACCATACCCAAGGTAATATTCTCTATCCATCAGCCCAAATATTTGCCCATCGTCAAGTTCCTCCACTAATGATGCTTCGGGATGGAAACTGGTGGAAACATCATCAAGAATATATTCCCCAAACCGATAATCTAGTTAATAAAACCGATACATTAAAGCTCCAAAATCAAGAAATTATTTTGACATATCCAGGTATCGCTCATACCCACGGCGACCTTTGGGCTTACTTACCAAAAGAAAATATAATTGCTACAGGTGACCTTTTATTTCATACCTATTATCCATTTTTTGATTTGGGTGAAGGTGGAGTTGCAATTCCCCAAACCATAACAGCTATCCGTGAAATAGCTCAAAAATATCCCGACGCCAAATTTATCCCGGGTCATGGTTCCATCGCTACGGCTACAGACTTACAACAATATGCAGATTATTTAGAATATCTATATCAAAGTGTTGGCAATGCTTATAAACAAGGATTGAGTATTGAACAAGCGATCAACACCATAGACTTATCCCAATGGCATCGAAAAATATTACCGTCATTCCATAACAATAGATTGACCTGGGCGACAGCAAAAAGCAACATCCGTTGGGTATATCAGATAGTTGAGCAAGAGCTTGACACAGATTAACTTAATCTATATGAGATCCCCCCTAACTCTCCTTGAAAAGGGGGGAAATAGTCAGAGTTCCCCAATTTAGCGACGGATTTAAGGGGATCTTAAAATCACATTATATTGCAAATAAGTAGTTTGAAAACACACGTTAGGCGCGCAACAATAATATTGTTTTAAGTCAAAACTTAATCGCGTCGTAACGCACCATTGAGATTATTTTGAAAGCGATTGACGAATAAAACAAAAATGAAAATAGGTATATTGGGTGCAACTGGTGCGATCGGTCATCATACCGCTAATGCTGTTTTAGAAAATGGTCACGAACTAGTAGTAATTCACCGAGCATCTTCTAATTTGGAATCAATTAAAGACCTTTCTTTTAATTCCAGAATCTTTAGCTCCAGAATCGGCGATCTAAACGATAGAGCATCTCTGCTCCAAGCATTAAAAGACTTAGATGCAGTAGTTAACTGTGCAGCTTACTATCCAACAAAACCGCGTTCTTTGCAAGCAGAAGTTAAAACCGCGGTTTCACAAATGGAAAATTTCTACCAAGCTTGTTCCCAAGCAGATATACAAAAAATTGTTTACTTAGGAGCTGCGATCGCATTACCAAAACATCCCCAAAATTTACCTGCTACGGAAGAATTAGAGTATGTTCGTACACCACAAAATAAAAATCCCTACCTGCAAGTCAAGTGGGAAATGGATCGTTTAGCAAAACAAAAAGCTAAAAATGGCTTACCAGTAGTTATTGCTATTCCTTCCATGTGCTTTGGCGAATTTGATTATGCTCCATCCACAGGTAGATTAATTGTGGAAATCGCTAACGGTACGATTCCTGGTTATATCAGGGGCGATCGCAACGTTATCTATACAGGAGATGCAGGTAAAGGACTTATGCTCGCTTGCGAAGGAGGTAAACCAGGAGAAAGATATTTGTTTACTGGTACCAATATTTCAATGGATGAATTGGTCAAACGAATAGCAGAACTTGCTGGGGTTTCCCCACCTAAAATCCCCATTCCTTTACCAATAGCTAAAACGATATCTAAATTTCAAGAAACTAAATATCAACTTTTTGGTGGAAAATTACCCAAAATCAGTTCATCTGCGATCGCAGTCATGGCATCTGGTCAATTTTTAGATGGTTCTAAAGCACAAAAAGAATTGGGTTTTCAATCAAAAGTAGATTTAAATGAGGCTATTACTCGTGCAATAAATTGGTTTCGCATAAGAAAATATATCAATTAGTTACCAATTACCAATTACCCATTACCCATTACGCCTTACCATAAACCGGAATTACTGCACCACTTGTATCTTTAGCAATTTCTGAACCCAAAAAACAAATAACTTCAGCTAAAGATTCTGGTTTTACCCACTTATCTGCATTTTCTGTACCCATTGCTTGTCGGTTGCTGGGGGTATCAATAATGCTGGGTAAAACCACATTCGCAGTAATGTTCTTATCTTTTGTTTCATCTGCGATCGCTCTGGTAAAAGCTACAACTCCGGCTTTAGCTGCACAATAAGCTGCTAGTTGCCCTGTTGGCTCTACAGCACCTCTAGAACCAATAGTAATGATCCGTCCATAGTCATTTTCCAGCATTCTTCTCAAACTGTGCTTACAAACCAGGAAAGTAGTATTTAAGTTTAAATCAAAATCTTTTTTCCAACAGTCAAATTCATATTCATTGACCTTACCCATTGAGAAACCTCCAACTAAATGGATCAGTACATCCACTCGTTCCATGCTATTGACTAAATTTTCTACCGATTTTTCTTGGGTTAGATCGGTTTCAATGAACTTAATTCGAGCAAAGTCTGCAGGTGGAATTAAACTTTTGAGATTTTCGACTTCTTTTGCGCTGCGGTAGGGTATGGTGACTTCTGCACCTTTGGAAAGAACTACCGGTGTAACGCCGCGACCAAGTCCACCAGTTCCACCAGTTAGTAAAACTTGTTTACCTTTCATAATTTTTTTCTGTGATAGATTTCTTAATTAAGATATCCCAACAAAAGCAAATATAATTAGTGTTTCTTAGAAAATACTTGGAAGCTTCCAAAAATACTCAGAGTTTTTCTTCAAATCTTATGGTAATGAAAAGTAAAAAAAAATTTATGTTCGCATATGTGAAGAATTTTAAATTGGGTTTTTGATATTTTTATGTTAAAAATAAAGTCTTCCAAACAACCTTTGAATCCAGGAGAAATTAAACCATAAATAGAAATAACCTTTTATATCCATAAGAATAATTTTGCCTACTAAAATCTGTACCGTGACTTAAGATTTAAACATAAATAGATATTTAAACTTTAAATTTAGAGATTAAGTTCAAAAAAGTTAATAATGATGTTTTAACTTAACGATAGTGGAACGATATTAACATCTCTCGGTCACAAAGGACTATGAATCAAGAAAAAATACCACTATCAGGAATTTGGGATAGTAATGAATTGTGGTGGCTGCGAGGATTCAAGTTACCTACTTTATCTTGGTCAAAACCGATAGTTAAATACATGGGTTTACCAACAGTTCTTGTGGATAATCTACAAGTATGGAAATCTATTTATCCCAGCATTGAATTTGAATATCACAGACGATCTAAAATTAAACAACCAGAGCTTGAAATATTTGAAGAAATCAATCAACCTCTACCTTGGCAAAGAGTAGTTAAGTCGGCGTTACAAGAATTAGCAGTTCTTCTGGGGCATAATGTTGCTGTTGAGTTAGAACATTGGGTGATCAGGCATTTTTTATACAAGGAAATTCATTGGTCGATGAATGCTTGGTCCTATGTTTTAGATCGAGCTTGTCAAAACTTTGATTATGATGAAAAACGAGTGGCTCCACCGGTAATTTTGACAATCATTCTTCCAGAAATTAAAAATCTGGTTCTTTATAAAAATATAGAAGAGCTGAGAGAAATTATAAAACGTATTTCTCCTCCTCCTGTTGGTGAAGATAAACCCCTGGGTATATGCAGTGATGCTTTATGGATTCAAGACATTGTTGAA
>JAAUYH010005118.1_pt1 | contig 28859 bp, 13 predicted proteins | sample 7278061 | NCBI WGS metagenome assembly JAAUYH01 (sample SAMN14350203, study PRJNA611818) | marine sediment metagenome | isolation source: surface marine sediment (0.6m) | place: French Polynesia: Moorea | collected 2018-08
TGAAGAAGTGCAGGATGAAGAAGGACATGATGAAGTGGACCAAAAACTCCAATATGAAGATGAACCTGTCCAAGATGAAGAAGAGGAGGAAGAAACCCAGAATAAAGAAGAACAAGAACAAGAAGCCCAAGATGAAAAGCAAAAGGAAGAGGTGCTGAATGAGGAAGAAAAAGACCAAGATGATACGTTGAAAGAAAAGATTGAGCAAGTTGCAGAGAGTGAATATGCAGCAGTCGAAAAAGAAGAAACGAAAGTTGACGATGTAAACGTCAAACCCAGCGAAGAGAGTTCAGTGAGCTCGGAAACGGCACTAGCAATAGCACCTCGAACCATTCAAGGAGATTGCGTTCTGGCAGGTCGCGAACTATTTGCTTGCTTGATTTGGGTGTGTGCATGTCAATGCTGTTTTGTGATGGCGAATGGAAGTTACATAGGGTCATTCTTCCCGGGCACGAAACCATTCACATTATGGCTTGCGGTATTTCTCGGATTAATGACACTTTGGGAAAGTTTGGGGCTTGGATTTGGATCGACATTGAATCCGTCCGTTTCGGTGGCAATGTTTCTGTCAGGACAAGGCGGAGAAGGATGTCGTCAGAAACGAGATTTAATCGTATCGTTAATGGCACAATTAATGGCACACACAATTGGAATTTGGGTTTCGAGATGTGCGTTAGGAGGACCAACTACAGCGGGATTATTTGCACCACCTGTGCCAGACGTTGAATTTCTAGTTGGTAAGAATTCGACGAGTACATTAATTGCAGCTTCACTTGTGGAAGGTATGGCGACTTGCATGATGTGTTTGGTTTACTTGTGGGTTGGACGAAAGATGGAAAAAGCACCAGTCACAAAATCAGCGCTTCCCATCGCAGTCATTCTCCTACTAGTTGGTTCTCTCGCAAACATAACTGGTGCTTCAATGAATCCTTTCTATCAGCTTGGTTTAGCATTTTGGGAAGGTAACTGGCGTTTTCATTTCGCGTATTGGGCAGGTCCAATGCTCGGGGCGGCACTTGCTGCTGCGATTCACAATGTTATTGTTCATGGCAGTTTGAAATGCCAACCTCAAGTGCATGTTAAGACTGAATAAGTTTGTGCATGTGCGCGAATTTTGTGTCGTCTTGCGTCGCATTACCTCGCCTCATTAAAGATGGATGTGGAAACAACGATTGCTCCCATCTGTCTGGATTAGTTGGTTGGTTGGTTGTTGGTCGGCCGTTTAGTCGTTCGATCGATTCAGACTTGGTTAATGTTTTTAGTTGCAGTACGTAAAAAGCTAGGAGTTACAGGAGAGAGAACGTAATTCTGAATTATCTACCAGTACAGTATTTCTGTATGGAGTAGAGAACAAGTCAAGTAGGTAGACGAATGAACGACACATAAGGAATTGTAACAAAATGGAATTCGATTTCAAGTCAAAACAGAAAATTGTATTTTGTCTAGCAACAAACAATTCGACTACTACATTATGGCATACAATCCGCTGTTGCTTCTCAGTCACCGCATTGCATAGCACTGCATCACATCACATCACATCACATCACATTTCGTCTCTTCCTACATAACCCTTCAACAAAGCTTACCAACAATCAACCAACCAACCAAGCGCATGCACTCACTTTCTCTTCCTCTAGCTCGCTATCCACGCGCGTCTTCGAAAACCCGAAACATTGCAGACGCCTCAAACTTCTATTGTTCCTACGCGGAGCGAGTTCTTTCGAGTGATGCTTGTCATCTCAACTTTGTATATCCTTTCTTCCATACGATTTTCGGCATTTCGGAAAGACGCCGACCACAACTACCACAATCGTCTCGCCGATTACTGGTAGTGTTCCATCGAGAACGATTGCACTATTCCGTCCACACTCATGCTTCGTGCGTGATGAACCTTTTTCCTTCCATTTGCATCTTCTTCTGGTACACTTTCCGCCACATCTTCTCGCACAACTATATGACGGTCTTCCTCATCCTCATATTCTAGGAGCTTTTCTTCGTATACCACTGCCAATTCTCCCTTGTGTTCAACTTCTGGTCGTTTCGCCTCTGCACATGATTCTCCAACAATAACTTCATCTCCGCTTTTCGATGATCCATCACTAGCAACTGTCACCAAACTAACTGGTGAGTTGCGTTCAACAACTGTTTTCACCTTTTGCGGACTGGCATCACTACTCTCTCCACACGACTCTATTTCATCTAGATTGCGCCCATGTCGATTCGCTACTTCAAGATGCGCATTTAAATGCAGCAGCTCATCTGGAGAAGATTTCATTCGAGCATGTCTGGGTTTGCGTCGCTTCTGAGATCCTGCTTCTCCGCCCTTTCCATCTTCTTGACTATCAGTAGACAAGTTGCGCACCATTTCTGTTCGTTTCGGTTCTTCGAATCGAATGCCCTTGATCTTTTGTGTGCCTGAGGAAGCACTCTTTTGCAAACTTCCAAGAATCTTTTCGTAAACGGCGTCAAACGACCACTCTTGGACGGCCACGATGGCTGCGGAAGCTCGATTGACACCATCGTGGAATGAATCAACTAATTGTTTTGGTGGTCCATACGACCCTCCATGAGTTTCAGACAGTGCTCGAAACGCTACTGACATTCCAGTCAACAATTTGGTTGTTTGGTTACACCAATCGAGGGAATGAGTGTGTGTCGATACTAAAGCTGCGACTCGCGCACTACAGTTCACAAGTGCAGGAACTTTCGGTGCGGAAACTCGCGCTGCGGGACCAAACCCAAGCCCGATGTTATTCAACTGAGCTTCGACTTCCGACAATCCAGACTGGAACATTCCCAACCATTCCAGTGACCTAGCGTCGACAGCATCAAAGATACTGCTCGCATCAGTACTAGCTACATGCGTCCACCAGGTTTCACGAAGTACTTTGTTACGATGTTTGATGTCCGACTCAAGGCGCGATTTCACAATTTTCGAAACAGATGTGAAAAACTCAGCCAGCTCAGTGGATGAACCAGTTGGTGCCGCGAGTTGTTCATCCATGGTAACCAGAGCAGATTCGAGAACAACAATAATCGCCATTTCACCCTGCAAACGAGCACAGGCACGACGCCAGGCATCCATTGAGCGCTCCACTACCTTGGTAGGGTCGGGGCCGGCAGGGCTCAAATTCACAGAACCGAGACTTCCTTGGGAAGAACTGGAAGCTGCACTAGGCAAAATTCCATTGTATGCTGCAACATCCTCAGAAACATTTCGCAGAACACGAAGGACTTTGTAAACAGTGGCTTGCTTGTACGTTAAAGTATGAAGCCCAATAGATTCGCCGAGGTAAAGATTCTTTTCCAGCGTTGAGACTAAATGATCAATAGCGGATTCGTTGGAAGCGCGTGATCCAAGTGAATCGCGTAACTTGCGCGTCTCATCCGCTAAACGGCGATGCATCACCTCGTCACCATATAAGACAAACCCAAATAAGGATACGAGAGCTTTATGAACCGCAGAATCTGCATTAATATGCATGAACAGAATCCTCTCGGAAACGATCTCCAATGCGTGTGACGCTCGAAAAACTGCGTCAAACTTAGGGGTCGTTGAATGTTCAGAGTGATTTTGTGCTTCTTCTAATTGACTCGTCCACGATGTTAGAAGAAGAGCAATGGTAACTTCGTCATTGGAAGCCACTACTTCTTTCGCGGAGGTTGCCAGTACACGAGCATTCTCTTCGATCTCTTCTAATTCAGACTTGACAGCTGGAGCGCGCGAGGGAGGGCGTGCTTTGGACGGTGTGGAACTGGCAGAATTGTTTGCAGATTGTGGCCCGCCGTTCGAAATCGAACCAAATTGAGTGGAGCCACCAGAGCGTCGTCGACCACCACGCTTTGTGTGAGGAGAGGACTGGGCGCGAGCAGCGGCGGCGGCAGCATCGTGACCAGCTTTGTGATCGTGACCTGATACAGCGAAAGCATATGAATGCTGGGCAGGGTGATGCACTGGGGAGGGCGCAGGGGCAGCACGGGAGTACGAAAACGATTGATGCTGCAACGCCTGGGGTTGATGATGCTGTTGAATGTGGATATGCTGCTGTGGAGCAGGAGCCGGGGAGCGCTTACCATCTGCATCCGGTGGCCAAATGGGCGGCTGAGGTGGTGGCGGATGGTGGTGAGGGTGGGCGTAGTATTGAAAAGGCTGTTGTTGCCAGGGTAAGTACATTGGCGGAGGCTGTGGCGCGTAGAAACCAGGGGTGAAAGTGTACGGCGGGGCGGCAGAGTACTGATAAGGAGGCGCGTACATGGCCATTGACGCCTGTGGCGGGGGTGCCGCAAAATAGGGCGCTGCTCCAGGTTGCGCTTCATGCGCAGACTCGATTCCATGCATTTGCGCTGGGGGTGCTGCAGTCGGTGGCGGCGCACATGTCGCGGAGGGTGAGGCTGACGGGGTTGTGGTTGCAGTAGAGGCCGCCGTCGAAGGCGCAGGTTGGTTGGTCATCACGAAGACCACTGCGCAGAACCGCGCAACTCAGGCGCGGCAGAAACTAGCGCACCAGCTCGAAACGCTTCGCGTACCTTGTTGTCGAAAAAGTTGATTCGCTCAATGGTGGGCGCTTTGTCGCAGTTGCCTAGTTGCGCGGCGAAAAGCGGATGGGTGTCCCGCTCTTTGCCGAATAGTAGTCTGAATGGGTCGCCGTTGTGCTGCGTTCGCAATGTGGGCTGGCACAAAAAAAACGTGGCACTACAGTAAATCCATTCGTTGTGTCATACCTCTCAATCAAGCGCTCACTATTGCGCTACACCATTGGTGTGCTCTTTAATGCACCGTTTTCAAAGTTTCTTTTTCTATTCTCACTGTAGGCGTTGGTCCCCTCACATTTCGCCAACCGACATCCTGTAATTACTGTACTATACCCGTACCGATATTTCTATTTTTGCCTTTTTTAAAGTAAAAATATTTTTCCAGTATAATGTAAACGACTTGGACAATTCGATTTCTTCCATAATTCTCGCCATTATTTCTAAATTTTGACAAGAAATATTCTTAGAACTGTAGAATAACCTCATCCTGTTTAAAACACTCTCCTTCACGCTCACTTGATTCTGTAAGTTCAATGTTTTGGTCAGAAAGCTGTGAAAAAAAGTTAATTGAAAATTGATTCAACTGCCGCAGTAGAATTTGATAAATAGAGATCTTTATCGGGTAATGAAAAGAATAGACAGGGTCTATTGTACAAAAATTGTAAGGTATATCGCAACTTATACCTTTCGCTAAAGGAGCATGTAAAGATAATACTTTCTGTAGAAACATATATTATGTTTCCAAACGAGTCGAATACACAGCGTTCTAAATTTTCTATTGATTGCAAAGTTCAAGAAGAACATTAATAGAACAGCAATTAGCAACTTAAAAGCAGAGCCAGGTCCGATATGAAGCATTGAATTATTCAAAACGTAATTTGGAACAGTTTCACGATTTATTTTACTCGAACCTGCAGTCAAGCTCTAAAACACAAGACATTCTCTTTTACTCAACAGTATCATATACGCCCATGATAAGTCCTGTACGGCATTCTTTTCTCTTTGTCGTAACGCAATTTAAATTAGAGCTTATTCCATCTGAATGTAAAAAGTATTTTTATAGAGCACTGGATGTGAAGTCATCGAGAGATTTTTTCGAAGGTGAGAACTTTACTCAGAGTGCAAAATCGTATTGACACTACCTTCTTTTTTCCCTAGTTTATAGATCACTGTTTTCCAACACTTCGAATTAGGATCATGTAGGATTTAGTCGACATTTATGAAAATTTTTCGCGGTTTGCGCTCCGAATGAGAGATCGATAACTGAAGTCGACCATATCGTACAAAATAAAGCGAACCTTAATGTGGAAAGTAGCGCTTTTAGAGATGATTGAACGGACACTATGAACTAACATCGAAGATGCTTGTTCGACGAAAACTATGAAACAACAAATGATTGAGAAGCAATGCCTCTAATAATTATTGTCTTTTAAAACATTTTTTAATAAAATTGGCATTTATTTCAGCTCCCATTGTTTAAACAACCGTTTATTCTGCATCGACTTCGATTGATTTTTTTACTCATGTAGCTTTCTAGCATTTATCCAGCTAATTTAATGGATGTATTTACCGGAAGTTTAGGTATTATTGAAAATATTCTATAGAACATGAACAATTAAGTTATTTTTGTTTCAATCTCAGTAGAAATACTAGTGCAATGATTAATTTTCGGTGGGAATTCTACATTTTTCTGTATTCTGAATTAAATAATTAGAAATGATCTTTTTGGAGAGTTAGTTCAAGAGGTACCAATCCCTTGCAAGTCTTAAATCCTGTTCAATGGGTCTGTAGTTGCAATCGTTTTGGGGTTTAACTAGGATTTGTACAAAACCTTCATCACAGAGCACACATTCTCCAATGTTAGAGGAAAGAGATGAGGCAGAGTAAAAGCTTCACTGTTCATGAATTCAAGTTTCGTTGTCCACAATAATTTTCTCGGTAAAAAAGATGATAAATTCTTTCTAGGAAACTCTTTTTGTGCTACTTAGTAAGATTCCTTTATGAACCTAATAGTGAGAGGAATGGAATACATTACTGCAACGCTATAGCTTTCAGTTATGCCAAAGCAGAAATTCTAACTTTCTTACAATTTATGCGAATGCTCCGTAAAAATTATGAAACTGAGCGAAATTTCTGTACTGAAATTCTTAGTTCTTTCAATTTTGTATTGAAAGCAATGAATAAAAGGATTATTTAGTTATCTATCTCGAGCGGATATTCCAAACAAGCACTATTCTGGAATCACTATGAATGTTGAATTTGCTAGCCCAACTCAAATAAACACAGTGATTCTAATATTTTCACTCTTCTTGAATAGAAGATTGGAAGCATGGATAGCTCAAATAGTAAACGTAATCGCTACGAGAAAAATCAAACAAGGACATGCGGTTCACCTTGGAGAGAATGCTCCAGTATACTTATCTCCGCAGAAATCCGTTGCATTGTTCGTCTATTCAATTGGAGTGATCGTCGCATTCCTTATCGGTAACTCTACTGCTGCTAAAGAGCGAGAAACGACCATAAATTCAACAATTATAGTTTCATCATCCTTATTGACACTAAGTACAAGTGCAAACTCGTTATTCAGAGATTCTGAAGTTGAAGGAAATAAGTTATTAGGATACCAAAAAACAATACGAAATCCGCGCATGGAGTCTATAGCTGACGAGAATAATTGGCTTCATTGGAAATGGCAAGATTATGACGCATCTGTAGAGGTAATAGAGAAAAGAGCTGGTACCTATGTTGTTCTATTCAATGGAAGGTACAAATGCCGTGGTGAACATACAACAATTTTGAACATGTATCCACTACGAGAAGCTTCTAATTCTGCTTTTGACAGTTGGGTAAGATTAACTAGTAATGAGGTATTTCGAAATGAAATTGACATTTTTGGGAAGAAAGCAAGGTTAGTGCGCGGTTATAGAAAAGTCAACATTACCAGGGACTCTACTGTTGCCACAGGATTCGAAATTGAAATTAATGATAAAGATGGAGCAAAGAAGGTCATAGAGCAAGTAGGTGAAACTGTTTTGGTTTACGACGTCAAAAAAGAAGGGAAGTTGTCTAAACATGATGCCGTGAGAATAAAACGTTATAAAGAAAAATTAGATGCAAAAAATGTGTTAATAGCAGCTGCATCTGGATCATCGCAGGATCGTGAAGTTCTTCTTGAAAATATTTCATCACAAGTTTTTCCTGTCAGTGTAGAAGAAAGTAACTTTGCTGTTTCAAAAACTGACAGACCCGAAATTTCTATGAATTTAATCAGGGAAGATGGGAGAATATTCAATGGTACTGAAATAAGAGGTGGATTAAAGCCATATTATTTGATGGCTGTGTGCGGATTTACATTAGCTCTCAGACTGCTCCTCGCATTTTTGCGATACAATAGTGCTGGATTTCGAGAAATTAAGATAGACGATACAGGATACATTGCGTCGCTTGCTATTAATAGCACGCAATTTTCAAGCTTCAATGGTTCACAGGACATTGCAGTAATAGGGAACACTATTGAAGTTGATCCAGACAACAAAACAGAATTGGTGAACCACTTGTCTATACTTCATGTGAAAGACAAAAGTCGAACTCGGCCTTTTCAAGAGAATTTGAAATTAAAATAAAAGTGTTTATCATAAATTAATACCACACCGATGATAACTTGAAAACATTAAATTTTCATAATTTAATTAGCCAAGCGACCATAGCATGCACTCGATCCGTTTAGTAGGTTTAACGAGTAAATACTGTAAAATACATCAGTCGAACTCGTATGTAATTTAGAACTCTATCGTCAGCCTTTCACTTGGCAAATTTAGTTGGTGTAGAAAGTGTGAGACTTACATAGTGGAAAGAAACGAATTATTTTATTTTATGCTAGTTATTCTTACAGTCCTACAAAAATCGAATATTACTGGTGCACTACAGTATCAGCCGCAATACAAAATGACGGAAAAGCTTTTACAGTACATATGCGAAAAACGTCATGTTGTTTGCCTCCTTGCCCGCATTCACCACAATCACCAAGTCCCTAAAATGCTGTACAATGATTCCAAGAAAACACTCCAAGCCTGACTAGCGAATATTATGTGTCCCACATGCACCGCACCTCCCACTCTCAGTAAATCTTCCACATCCTAATCGAGCTATTTGTTCGACCCGAATTTACGAGCCGCCTCCGCAAATCTCTCCGACGCAGTCTTCTCCTTCGTCTCCTCCACATCCCTTTTTCTCGACTCATTTTCTCTCGAAAACAGACTCGCCACTTTGCCTACCTTGGGCCCATCGTATACCACCTGCTCCTTGGTTATCGAGTTTTCCTTGTTATTCAATCCGGCTTCTCCTGACTCAAAAAGTGACGCTACCTTCTTGATGGCATTGGTTGGTTCGTTCGCCTCGCCATCTTTCGCCGCCTTGATGAAGGCGTTTCTCGCGTTTTCGAAATTGCTCATGATTCGAGTTCGAGTCAAAGTACCGTCCAGTAGTTCGTTTGTTGATACTGTACGGAACACCAAGTTCAAGTTAATTGAAATTTGAGTGCAAACGTTTGGCTCTTAGCAATTCAAATCCAAAGCAACAACCGTGGATATTCGCAGTTTTGCAGTTTATTTCGCAAATAATCCACACAAATTGCAGCAGTTGTACACTTACAGCAACAATCTCAACTTGGACAAACTTCTACTACAGTACTGCAGGTAAACAGTCACACTAATAGCGCAGCGCCGCGCGAATGTTATAAGAAAATCAAGTCGACACGAACAACAACTCTATGGAGCTCGTCTTATCAAACTTACGAAATTGTTACACCAGTCATAGCTCCTCATTTGAACAATACCGGTACTTGATGCATTTATCGACTCCCCATCCAAGTTAACAGAACGAGCGTTATCAGTTAGTCTGTACGCCTAACGAAATGGACCAGTTTGTTGGACTACAATATATCGGATTCGCAGTCATTCCACTTGCGAATTTCTTCGTGTAATCTACTACAGTACGCCATACTGTTCACTCAATTCTACGGTATTTAGATAAGCAGTTACAGTAACTCGGCCGTCTCAATATACAGTAGAGTACCCAGTATCAAGGTACGTACAGACTTGCCCATTGGCATGAATCGACATTGGGTAGAAAATTGGCTCAATCCGCACCTGCTGGATCGATTATTCCGAGTCATCTGGGAAGATCGACTTAAATTCAAGGACGAGTATAGCACTGAGAGAAAAGTGGATAAAGCATATGAGTTGTCAAGTGATGTACCATACAGGTTTTGTGCTGTGCCGGAATATGAAAGAATGTTCAACGAAAAGGTATACTGTAGATGGTGCTGAAAAACTCCAGAACAATACAGTGTACTGTACTGTACCCTTTCAATAGCATTTGGTTGTTGTATTACGTAGAGAACGATGCATATTCCAAGGATTCATGTTGAATGAGTAGAAGAGAGTTGGTTCTGAGTTGCTTAACGATTATTTCTTCAAAAAATATGACGCGTTGTGGTGAACCTCGGCGATAGAGAAATTGCCAATGATGAAAGAAGCGAGTGACCTGCATGTATGGAGTAAGGATATCGAATTAGTGCCTGCATGGGTTGAATCTGTAATCGAAACGACATGAATTTTGAGCTTGACAAATGCCGAATAGCGATACAAAGTTGGGAAGAATTCCATCGAGGTAGTGTACTGTACAAATACAAATAAGTCACAGACCTTCTCCTACGATGGTTTAGTTTCGAATCCGGGCACCAACTGTTTCAGTTTCACAAAGACCCTCTCGACACTCTCGTTCGATACAACGCATTTCCATGAGGTAGCATTGTTTCTAATGGTCCTCAATAGAACCACAACAAAGGCGGTCAATAAGAATAGCGAGCGCACTGCGCACTGAGAGATGATTGTACCCAGTTCCGGCGTCGATTGGTTCAAGTAGAAAATCAGCCTCGTCAATCACGCTTTGAGCAAGTCCCCACGCCTTTCCCACCAGCAGTATAACATGCTGTTGGTGCATAAGTTTGCGCACATAGGAAAACGACACATTAGATGGAGATGAGCGGGCGCTAGTAGCTACAACGATGGGCGGTGATGATGCATCAATGGCACTTCGAATTGTAGTCAAGTCTGGTGCCCATACTGTTTTTGAAAAAACACCACGTGCATCAGGCCGTGAATCAGTACCATGCTTCAACAAACGAGCGACAAGGTCTCGTTGTGCAGGCTCATGATTGATAATATACAAATGACGAAGTGGATAGGCGAGTGATAGTCGAGAAGCATCGAATACATCGTACTCGGATACTGTTGCGCATATCTCTGCCCCATTTTTATTGAGACAAGGATGATGAACAATCGCGACGGAAAGGTTTGACGCTGTCACTGCTGGTGCTGGTGTTGGTGCTGCTCCTTGTTCTCTTGTTGGAGTACGGGCCATGAGAATGAGCTACAGTTCCCACTGTGTATCGAACTGTATTGTACAGCACGGTACGGTACGAAGATGCTTCGATCAACCAGATAGTGAACTTTTAATCCATACGTATTTGTTTGTGGATTGTATAAAGCTGGGAAAATGCCTTAGACCGCCGAACAAAAATACGGTAACGGTAAATTCGGCGATGATTTTGGACAACATTTGATTTTAAAAGAAATTTCTTTATTTCTCGTATACGGCGTAATAATTTACTTATTTCAGAGCATGGCAACAAAAACACCTCAATTTCGCAACTGACGCAAAGTACCGGTACAACACGGTACACAGTTTGTAACCATAAACGTACATTGTCCACAAGCTGGACAACACTTGATTTTGGAAGAAATTTCAATATTTTTTACACGTGCAATCTTCTGAAAGTGAAAAGAAAGTAGAACAGCAATGTTAGTAAACGAACAGGATAAATCTGGGTCACCCTATATTTTAATCAACTCAAATACAATAGCAATAAAGTGCAAGCGCAATCGTTTGCCCATCATCGCTAACTTGAGGCTCGTTAAGATGGAGCCACATGTTCGAGCATAATCAAGAAAACTCACTCCAGAGTTATATCTACTGTACTGTACTGTACTGTACATGAAACATGCTGTCTATTGTGTTCATAGAATACAACTCTTTTTCTTCTTTCTGCACGATCTGTGGTCCAACATTTGAATTGCTGTGTATGGTCTCGTGCAGTACAGTAGAACGAAACGAAGTCGACAATGCATAACAATTTAACAACCGCATTCGAGTGGAACGGACCACTCTTGTGGGCTTAGCACAACATCGTTGCTACCAGAGGTCCAGTTCCAGAAATGTGCGTTTCGAAGTTCTACACCTGACAGTACCCAACTGCAAGAGGGAGCGACGGAACAAGAAAGGAGAATTTGGCAGAGAGGCAGACAAACAGCAAAAATAGAAAAGTAAGCAATTTCTAAATTTGTGTAAAGATGCAATTAGTTAATGAGAAGACTGAAGAAGAAGATGCCCCGGTTGAGTCAATAACTCAAATCTGACCTTCCATTATTACAGCGACGATAACGACCACGACGACAACAAACAGTCCAAACACACACACACATACAACCAGCCAGGATATTACTGTTTCACAGTTTCCTGGCGAGGCTGCTCCAACTTTTTCCACTCATCTTTGTGCTGACTCATGTGCACAGTCGTGTACCGGTCATATCTTCATTCATTCCACAGTGATGTAGTTCTTGGCCTTAGCTTTTTTTGTACATTAAAGCCGTTCAGAGCTCATGACTGAAACTGCATGACGTTCCATCTCTACATCCCTGTTTTGTACCAAAGTACTTGCATTTCTTCTTCATTTTGCCTCTTCCTCCCATCATTCGACCCATATGATTTTGTTGTTGCCCAGGTGGCGGTGGTCCAAATCCTCCTGGTCGTCCCATAACACCCGGTGGTGGCATCGGAAATCCTCGTCCCATTCCGGGCGGCGGTGGTACTGGTGGTGGTCCATAGAACCCGGGTGGTGCTTGTGCTCCGTTCGCGAAATTCGGTGGAGGCGGTGGTGGCATCATTCCTGGCGGTGGTGGTGGCGGCATCCTCTGGTCCAATGACGCCAACAATCTTGTAAGATCCATCGGTGGAATGTTGGGCACTGCCACTGGATGATTCGGCATGTTTCCAACGTAATTATTGTTAGCGTTCGGGCCTGGTCCACCATCATGTCGATAATTGTTATTGTAGTGTTGCGCTGGTACACCTCCATTCATGTTGTGATCCATATTTCCACTTTGTTGATATCCGCCCTGTTGATTTCTATATCCTCCACCTCCATATTGCGTCGTCCCACTGTGATGAGGCGGAGGTGCATTCGGTCGACTACTGTTGTTGTGCCCTCCGCCAAACTGACCTCTGTACATATTGCCACTATTAGGATTTGTCTGATGATAGGAGTTTCCAGTATTTCTACCTCCACTACCACCAAACGAATTGTCATGTTTGCGATAATCGTTCCCAGAATCATGCCCTTGTTGTTGCATGTGCTGCTGTTGCTGCGGCTGCTGATGAACTTGGTGATTTGAGTCATGCATTCCTTGGTCTTGTTTGCGTTGCGGGTCATGCCAAGGAATATCGACTTGACCATCTCTCATTTCATGACCTGTTCCAGATGGCGGGGAAGGTGGCGAAAATTGATTAATTTGATTCTCCATAGGGACTTCACCATCATCGACTTCCGGCACAATCACAACCTTTTCTGCACTTTCCTCACCCTTACATTCCGCTGGTAATACACTTTCATATTGACACCAACCCACTGATGGCTGCATTAGTTCTAATTTTCTCTGATAACCTTTCCGATATTCTTCCATACGTCTTCGTTCCTCATTCATATCTGAATGTGCAGAATCCATATGATGTGGCATAGGATTATCTGTCGCTGCCGCAAATGCATCTTGTTCTCCACCAGTTGCCGGTCTAGCGCCACCAGGATTAGATGCTGCCGCTTCCTCATTCGCAATCGACTGTCGTAAATTCGCAAGAGTCATCGAGGTAAATGGCAACGTAATTTCAAAATCGGGATCCCATTCCTTGACTAATTGCTTGCGAGTATCGATTGGAACAACCGATACAAGCTCCTCGTCCGGAGCCCAAGATACCTTTTTCGATTTTCCTTTCGCTTTTTTCGCCGGTGCTTTCGTTGCCGCAATTGAGGTATCCATAGATGTAGGGTCATTGGCAGTACTTTGCGAACCTGCACTGCCAGTTGCGGCCGATGTCGCCGATTTCGGTGTATTGCCTTGTTTGGCGATGTTCGCGCCGATAGGGCTACTGCGGAACAGCACACGGCCTGGCGGTCGAGGTTGATTCCCCTGTATTGTGGCCACTTTTTTCGATGTCACGACACTTTGAACTGGTGCAGTTGGTTTTTGGTTGTTCGAATTGTCAACCACATTTGGTACCTTGTCGGTTTCGGTTTTAGGTTCAACTGCATTTTCATTGCTATTATCATCAACGTAAGGAAAAAAGAAACATGAGTGTTAGAGTTTTTGCTGTCATTTCGCATTTCGCAATACTGCGGAATAGCAATTCAGACGAAAATTCCCTTTTACGTACCTTTTCGCAGGAAAAGCGCCAGTGGCACTGTTTTCAGATTTAGTCACAGCACCAGGTGAACAGTAGGCTTCAATGTCGGACTTGAGCATTGCCTGCCGTTTCGAAGGCCGAGAAACAGTCTCATCCTCCTCGGCTGTTTTCTCTTCGGTTGATTGATCGTCCAACATTTCTGATGCGGTTCTGCGGCATGGTAAATCAAGCATTTTTAAGGTTAGTGGACAATGTGAGGTGAACGCAGTAGATAAAGAAAATGGAGATGAAGTTTCAACATACCGGACACGACCTGCAGCTTTTTTCTCAGGTTCAGATTTGTTGCTGGTAGGAACGCTCACAACTACCTGCATAGCCTCCTTAGTACTCGGTGCCGTTTCGGACGTAGCAGATGTAGGTAAAGATGTATTGATATTGGAGTCTACGGATCCCTTCAATTTGTTTGCCGAGGTCATTGAGGTGTCTGTGTTGTTCGTAGTTGAGAGCGATGACGAGTTCGCAGTCGATGATGTTTTGTTACCAGCAAGTTGCTGGACTGGTACAGCACTTGAAGTCATTTCCGGATTTCCACTACTCGACAAGGTGGATTGTTTTCGAGCCGACTCAATTGATTGTACAGGGATTTGGTTCGACTTTGTTGGAGCATCATCATCGTGTTTCATGTTGACAACTACTTGAGCATTGGGTTTCACAACAACTGGGTTGGACAGATTTTGAAACTTCGGATTAGAAGTAGTAGGAGTCGTCGCCGTATATAGTGACGCTTTCGCAGTAGTATTATCGATTCCCGAAGTGACATCTACTGCCATGGGTACATGCGCCACTGCAACGGATTGCATCATTCCTACTGGGCTGTTACCAGTAGAAGTTGTAGTGATACCGGATGTGTATCCGGACGTGTTCGATTCAGGCGAATCATCGATAGTGGTGATAGTGGCAATGTCTTTCGCGGTGGAAGTTTCAATTCCGAGCGGGCGCGTATTCAAATTGGAAATTTGTGACGAATTGTTCGGAGTCAGTGGGCGTGAAACGTTAGAATTATCATCATCCTGCACCAATACCGTTCTCGTATCGCTCTTTTCGTCACCAACGTTCACCAAACTTGTTGTCGCCGTCGTCGTCCCTTGATCGTTATTTGTGTTACTGGATGGAACAATTGATGGAGTCGCAATAGATATTACATCGGAAGGTGGAGCCGCAACGACTGCTGTAGCGGATACACTGCTTGATGATTGTATCCTCGATGAGGATGTGGGTGTAACAGCAATACTGTCAGTGTTCACAGTTTTCGTCGCTGTTGTTGTCGATGATTGAGGTGGTAGTGATAAACCACTTGCCTCACAAACATCATTATGTTCATCTTGAACAGGGTCGGTAGTGTGCGCCGACGTCAATGACGCCGAGGTTGGCGCAAATCCCTCGCGAGGCGAGCCTTCACATTGGTCGCTTTGCAAAGGTGTCGCTGCGTTGATTTCTTGGGCAATAACAGGAGCACCATCTTGTTTGGTAACGTTCGCATCAGGCTTAGCGTCGTTCAATATTGGTTTGGAATCATCGACGGGTGTCATCGTTGTAGATTGCGCCAAGATCGGGGTAGACATTGTACCTGGTGAAGTAGTAGTGTTCGGGCCAATGTTAGATTTTGTCGTTGTCGGGGCCATAGCAGGGTCGGCATCCAAGTGAGATTGAGCAGACGAGGACGGCGTAGATGCCGCAGCGGAAGAGTTGGAGTTGTTGTTTGAAGTAGAAGTCGCGGCGGCAGTAGTGGCGACGTTCATAGCGATTCTTGACGAGTTGTACTGATTTGCAGTAGTTGCACCACCAGCAGCAGGGGGATTAGTGGCGGCGGCGATAACGGGAGAACGCATTAAGCTGACTTGCACCACGTGACCGAGTGAACACAGCTACCGACCAACGTTACGCGGGATCGATCCACGCACGCGACGTAGTTTGGGTGGCTGGAGTTAAGAGGTCTGTTCCCGTGAAATTGCTTATCAGTACCAATAGTTGAAGAGAAAAGAATTGCTAGCACCGACGAGCTTTCGGTACCGATGCGCCGACGACGCGACTGGATGTTGGTCTTCGACTCTGAAAACGCGATGGCGCGAATGAAATTCGCTAAAGAACTACAACGCTTTGGAAAAGGGAGTGAGCCGGGATGAAGCGCGTAAGAGCGCGGGGTTTGACACTAAGAAACAACCGCCGCGAGGCAAGCATGCATGCACACAAACTAAAAAAGGCTAGCGTCGGGTTGCGCGTTGCGCACAACACTGCGCTGTACCGTACACAGTTGGTCGACAAGATGACGAGTAGAGTGATTTTTGGTGTGCGCTGCTTCTGCCGCTGCTGGTGGTAGCTGGTGTGAGGCGCCAACTCAGTGTGGCCTTTAACTGACCCGTCGGGCCGCATTTTCTATGTGAGATGTCTCCGATTTTGGCACCATGTACGAATTATATTTTGACACTTGCCTCTTCATCAGGCCGCTGTTGAAATTCAGTTGTTTTATTTTAAATTACTATGATATGCGGGCCATCAATTCATTTGATTACCACTCTGCTTACAGACGATTTTATTAGTCTACTTTTATGGTCATGACCTCAACGCTGCTAAATTCTAAAGCCTACTCGAGAACATTACGGCGATGTCTGTTCGTTTATTCATTCGCAAACATCTGTGAGCAACCCACTATTCTATGCAAATGATTCTTTCGAGGATATGTTGGTTGGGTAGTTGGGTAGGAAATAGACTCATGCAACCGAACAGCAACAACGAAACAACCACACAGCACCGTACATACATTCATTCATAGCCTTCAAGCAAGTCTCTGAATTGCGATTGTCGAGCCAAGGTACGAAAACCACCGGTGAGAATGTAGGGTGTTGGTGGGTGTTGAGTAATTTTCAAATCTTTAACAGCATCGGCAAGTGCATGAGCACACATAGGACCGCGCTGCTGGCTGTACATGCAGTGAAACACCACTCGTTTCGGTGGGTTGGTAGTCCATTCGCGCGCATATCTTCTCGCGTTTGTAACAAACTCGTCAGCATAGATGTTGATGCTTCCGCGGATGTGGCCACCCGCTCGATCCAAATCGCGCACATCTACCACAATCAAATCATTTGCACCATCACGCATCAGCGTTGCCAATTCTTGGGCACTCATATCACGCACCCGTGTTGATGCCATCGAGTGAATCGAAACGAGTTGAGTGACTCGAACAAGATTCCAGGACTGTGAGGGTCGCAATGGTCCGAGGTAACGTGACCAAGACAACATGTCAGTAAGTGAGACATTCCAGTGTTGCTAATTTAGTAATCATTGTGGACAGTAAGAAATGTAAAGTTTATAGTTTCGAAAAATGAATAATTTTTTTTAAATTTAGTTATTGCGATATTGCTCTCATATTTTTATTACGGACTGTTAATGAATTACTTTGCTTACGGTTCTGTTATTGTTGCACTTGCTTCGCATTTCGATACCAGACAGAACCCGTGTGGAATTCACAATTCTATACAAATTTCAGAAAACTGGCGCCAAAGTTCGGTAAAATAGCCTCCGAACTGCGCACTAATTCTAATTACTCCAAAAAGATTATTTACTCAGATTCATCATTTGAATTGAGTTCAATTGAAGTTGAGCACTTCTTAAATAGCGTATATTACAAGAAATACATTTCAGGAGTAATTGCCCGGTCGATTGGTATTTGTACGGGAATCTGACTATCAGAGCTATTTGTTCTAACTCTTTCATAATTACTGCACTTTTACTTATCCAACACACAAACTTCTAGTCGAATGACTGCAGGAATGCTTTTCCACTTAAAAATCCCTATACAGACTGAATAACTTTTGTTCGGAAAGCAATTATTCAGAAACTTTTCTTCATGTGAAGATTGACATAAAAACTCAAAAATAATTTAACTGAAACTTTCTAGCTATTAGAGTAATTATTAACAACACTTTTTATTTGACTGTCACCTTATTAATCACATTCAACAAATACAGAAAATTTCATTTCTTAATTAACTATGACATGCTCATCCAAATATTTCCATAGCTTCACTGATTCTTCCTAACTACTTAGAAGAGTAGAAATTTTCTGTGCCAGAAGCTGTAGACAAATTAGCTCTGCGGTGTATGGAATTATGATCTATATATTTTAAAGTTTAGATTCTTAGCGTAATGCACCGATGTGAGCGCTAGAAAAGAGACATTTAATAAGGCTACTATCAGCAAGTAGATTTATACTGCCCTTTTGACAATTCGTCAGTTTCATTTGCGGCATTGTTGCCTGTACCAGGGCTTCGTTACGAATATTTCTCGATCTAATTGGGCTGGTTCATGCCTGATAATTTACTACTGTATCCTAAAAGTGCGAGAAACATATTACTGACGTATTCTTCCACATAATTGAGGAAAAGGCCTCCTATGGGACTTTCATACTAGACATAAATGTAAATCCAAAGCTACAAAAAGTATAAGTCCGATGAATAGCTAAAGCAATAGCAGGCCTTCAAACAACTTGTTCCTGAGAGACCTGTTTCACAGGAATTGTTGAGATAGAGTAGCGAAAACGGGAAATGCCGAAAAAAAGACGAATAATCGATTTTTGCGCCACAATTCTCTGTGACTAGTCGTTCAATACCTCTTGAATCCTCGATCTATGTCTTTTTTTCGCTTTGTGGCCAAATAGCAGCCATACTCAGTCTATACGTATGTAGTTGTACAAAAAAGAGAGGTTTTACACGTCTCTCAAAGAAAAAGCAGAGATAAAGTAATCATAAGCACAAAGGATCTGCAAGCTGAAATTATTAGTCAAAACTCACAATTATTTTCTTGTAGACAATACTATCTCCGTTCGGAAATACTTGTCTACCTTCTGCAATTTCTCTCAATTATCGTCCTTTCGGTACTTTGAACTCTGCGATTTACAGAGATGAACCTACAATAGCATCCCCTTCAGTTAATATTAACGATGTTATTGTTCTCTTTCTCAGAGTATAGCAACAGCGTACTGAATGTTGTAGGTCCTAGATGCTACTGTAAATGACTTTCTTCTCTCTACCTGAACCCAGATTTCGGCTGAAGTATTCTGTAAGAGTTCATCGCAGAAACAAAAGGGACTCCCGAATGATACTCAATCGTTCGTTTATTCCGAGGTCCGTGCTCTGTGCGTGAGAATGAAACTACCGAGAGGTGGTAATTCCAAACTGACACAAAGTACAGTGCCTCGATGAAATCCGTACAACAAGCCCGTAACCATCGTAGTTTGAGACAAAGATACCTTTCTTTAAACTTCGAATATTCTTACAGAACTGAACTCCAAGAGTCTAATTGAGAGAATCGCTCAAAAAATTGGGCAAGTATCTATGGACGGAGGGAGTACATGTTGATTTTTCATCCTTATAGTTGTACGATTGTCTGGAAAATGTTTTCGTTGGCATATTTTCTACCAGGTGCTCCAAATGTATTATTTTTCAAAGAACCCGGATTATAGTTAGGTACTTATAATCGGACGATCATTATCATTAGTAGTTCACTACAATTTTATCAATGCAGATAACATTCTAATCGCTCTATCAGTATGCCTATTCGTGTAGATATAAGTCTATGATATAGTCGCATACTCTCGACATACGGCTAATATGTACTTGTAAATCTAAATCTCTAAAAAATCATTAAATAAATCGCACAGACAAAACGCAAAATTAGTTTTCTATCTTTCTTTAGAAATTCTGAATTATTGCCTTCCTTCTTTCATCATGCCTCGATCTATTCAAAATCAGAAAACGAGACAGCGGACTACTGTAAGAATATTGCCATTTTATGGAGCCTACTTCTAATATCAATAGTACACTCGCAATACTATGGAATCAGAATGAAAAAGAATTTGAGGCCTCGCCGAAAATCAAGATTGATGATATTGTGTCGCTCTTTTCTTCGAATCGAATCAGAACATATAGCCACGTTTTGCTCGACTGTAGACTTATTTTGCACCAAATTTGGTTGTTTTGGCAGTAAGGCTAGTAAATATCTAGTGTCTTTTATAATTTTCTGTTCGATAGTCGGCAATCATTCAGGTCAAATTCTATCCGCCCTTGTTTACAATATGACTGTCCTTACAACATCAAATCAGGTACCAATGATGATGGAGCTCGATAGTGACTACTATCCATTTGAGACTTGGAATACGGCTCTGCTTGGGTACGTTGAAGAAGAATGAACGTAAATAGGCGATCTAGACGGAAACTATTCTAGGTCAAAGCAACATTTTCCGATTTTGTTCAACGACCCTGCGACCAATGAAATTCCACTAACCGTTCATGGAAATCAAAACGAAATCAACATTTTTTTACATGGGAAAATCTACTTCATCGCGTATCCATTTTTTACGTTACAGAGCCTTCTCGATAGAATGAAGAGAATATTCACAACTGGAAGGTGCATGTCTATCTGATAATCAGAATTCTGTTACAGAATTAATTTGTGCTTGATTCAATTCGTGTTGATATCTGCACAGTTCGTGGTCTCAAAGCCGCGGTGTCCTTAGGGGTCATGAAGACATCGATTCAACTGGAAACCCTGGCCTCAAATTCTTAAGTGCAGTTACCTACATTTCGGTATGTCTTTACGCCCCGTGGAGTGAGTCGATAATGTACTGTACTGTACCTTTTGAGTGTCCGCATTTTATTTTTAGGAGTAAAAGGCTGGCTAACCAAATACTCTATGCAAGTAACAGAATTTGGAAACGATTGTTGAAACAGTCGAAAAGATTGAATAACCAAAATTTGGGACAAACAGTGTATTGTATCAACCGAGTCCAGGAAGTCTGCAAACTGCGCAACATAGAATACGCAATACGATCGGATTTCTGGTCTGAAATCTACAAGCCAAATGTTGTTTCGTGGATACAGTTAAAGTGTAATTCAACTCTCAAACCATATACTTATTAGACAAGTCGTTTGAACAAAGGAGTTAGAAATGAGATCGCAGAAGTAGAATCAATAAAAAGATGGCACAGATTCACTAGAGAGCGAGTGAGACAATCGATTTAACATGGACGGCACATTCGCCGCAGTTTGGATGAATTCTAGATGAAGAATAGTCATTCTTAACTAATCTGTTTCTAAAATAGTAGAGCATAGTTTTATGAGGAATTGTGGCGGCAATTTCTTGATAGAACGATAGTGATTCTACAGTAATTATCATCGAGTTGTGAGCTTTTCGAATACCAAGCGGGAAGTGTGGGGACCGCAAGAAGCTACAGACGAGAGAGAGAGAGAGAGTAATAGTTTAGTACAGTACATGTAAGTTGAATGAGAATCTCACATCGCATCTTACGGTTTGATTTAGTGAATTTTATTGCTGCAGAACTAGCGTGAGTGGGATTGAGTTGGGTAGACTTGTTGAGCGAAGAGATTGTACAAGAGATGAAATGGAATGAAAAGGATTAAACGATGTGAAAAAAGGCTCGAAACGCAGAAGAAATGGAATCTGTGCGTGTGTGTGTGTGTGCGTTGAATACTGGATTGTACCCAAGACAATACCGGTACAGTATCGGTACAGTACTTACCCAAACCAATTTCGATCACACTTCATAGCAATAGTACTGTACTCTACTCTACTCTACAGCACAGTACCGGTACTGTATCGTATTGTGCTGTAACTTGTTCGATCATTTGTTTGTTCGTTCGTTCGATCAATAAATGCCTTCGCAAACAAACAAGCAAATGGATACTGTAGGTAGTGTAGTGTACTGCAGCCTGAATAATTACAGTCAATACGATACAGTCCATTAATTCAGAAATAAAGGCACAGTATTGCATCAAATACAGTCCATGCACTGTACAGTATTGTGCTGGGGTAATAAATTATTCCGTGCACACAGTACGTACGCAATTTCTTTAACCTAACTTGTAAATGATCAAGGACAAAACCTACCACTGTACTCTCTTCCTACAGTATCGATGCAGTACACAACACTGCAGTACTGTACCGGTAGTTGTGCCAGTTTGCCAAACTAAAGCATAGTGTACAGTGGTATGGTGCGGGGTATTGTACTACTGTACAAGCTTAAACAAGTGGGAAGCATGGTTTAGTCGTTAGTCGCTCGTCGTCTTGTTTGGGTGTCTGACTTTCCATTATCGTCTTCACGTAAAATAATGGAATATACAGTACAGTGTACTCGTTCACAGTATTGAATTGAACATTTCATTCGCAGTAAAATCATTGGCATAGAATCACGAAAATCACAATTATAAGCTTGAATTCTTCGAGCATCGTGCCATAACAAAAAGTCTGAGGATGAGGTTGAGGGTGAGGTTGAGATTGATTCTTATCACTTACTACACACTGCAGAGTACAGTAGTACTGTATAGTGTACAGTACTCTACTGTACTGTGTATGAATTTCGACGTCATGATCGCAAAACAAGCCAAGACTACAGTTGGTCCAGTACTGTTACTGTTACTGTTATTACTGTACAATATACAAGTAAAGCTCAGTACTGTACAGTATAAAAGCAAGAATACTGTAACAGTACAGTACAGTAAAGTAGAGTACGGTACAGATATGGGAAGACAGTCCTAGTCATGCTCGTTTTAAGTGAATGATTCAATTGAATTGAGTAATGGAAATAAGACGAAAGGAAAGGAAAAGAAACGACAGTAAGAAATAAAAGGGATGGGGAGATAGAGAGAGATTAAACGAATTTTGGGTGGAGTGGGCGGCACTAAAACTAACCAGTTGCAGAAACGAAAACCCGCAGTAGAAACGGTTTGCTTTGCCGTCGATACAGTACTGTAACAGTTGGGGTTAATGAACTGAACAAACGAACGAACGACCAGGGTGGAAATATGCGAGAAATGTAGACAGTCGTGCGTTGAAACAAACCATAGAAAGAAACGCTAAACAAGTGTCATGCAATTCCGCCGGCGAGTTGTACTGTACACATGGTCTACGCTATGCTCTTGTATTGGTACTGCACTACACTGCACTGTATGGCATCCCCATCCTGCACAGTACGGTACAACATTGTACATAGAATACTCTACGTTCAGCACGATAAGGATGAGCCTGCTGCAGCGTGCGCACGCATAAAAAAGAGAAGATCAAATCACTGAAATACACAAACAGGACCACGATTCGAAGATGCACATGCTACAAGGAGATTGTCAAACAGCAAGTGCAGCAATACTGTACCGATACTGTACCAGTACAGTAGCAATTGGCAAGAAGATTAAATAAATATTATTGCTTTACTGTTACTGTTAGTGCAGCAACATGGAATAGGGACCGAAACAAAAAAATCAAGTGGGGCCGTAAAGACGACAAGTCAGGGCTAGAAAAAAAGCAGAGGATGGAATTGCCTGGCGCTGGCACCGCTGTCAAGCTTGCGATCTCGAGACATGGTCGATTTTTTGCATTAACACACACTCATCTCATTCATTCATTCACACACACACACACACACACACGATGTTAATCATGTGCAATGCAGTGCAGGCTGCAGACTGTACAATATATTGTACTGTACAGTAGTACTGTACGAGAGTGCTGCAACCTCGCTCGCGCGAGTCGAAAGAGTGTCAAGCAATGGACCGACTGCACACTGTGACTGCACTGTACCCTCTACGGTACTGTACCAAACAAAAACGATACTGTACAATTCTATACTGTACAGTACAGTACTGTACTGCACGGTTCGGTTCTGTACAATCCAATTCAACTCTTACTAAAAATCAACATGTTGTTGTTGCTTGTTGTTTGCTGCTGGCAACACTCATGTCCGTTGCTGGTCACTTCTATTATTTTGTGGACTGCATAATACTGGTCTGTATTTTTTATACAGGGTTGTGTACTGTGCAGTACTAGAATTTGTTTTCACGATTTAGAAAGAAGAAATAGAGATGAGGATTGAAGCGTGGGAGGTGCCATGAACAAGTGTAGCGACACGTCAACCAAATCAAGCAAACGATTGGATGCCACACCGATAGCCGTCGACCACACTTCGATCACCTTTTCTATATGCTACCGTATAGTACACTGCGTTTACTGCGTGTGTGTGTGTGCTTCACTTCGTGCGGCATTGCTTTCTCCCTCGCTCTCCCTCCCTCCCTCTTTCTCATTTTGTTGGATCTGCTGCTACTGCTAATTTACTGTACTACAGTGTAGCAGTTTTGGATCCAATAGTGCACTATTAGACTGCACCCACTCTCAGACACACACACACACACACACACACACACACACACACGCACTCCCACACTCACTCACGCACACGCACACTACGTTGCTTTGCTAACTGTAAATAAGGTAAGCCCCATTTTCGGTTCACTCAATCTGTACAGTACTCCCACTACAGTACTGCTTTCGTTCTAGATCCACTCACTTTCCAATTGGAATAAACAACAATGGCGACAACAACGAGAACGAAGGCGACGACGACGACGACGACGGGCGTGATAGATAGAAACAGCTGCAGTATATTGAAAACAGGGATGAGTTTGAAAGCGTGCGCGCAAACACACACACACACACACGCACAGAAACGCGTGTTGGTGGCATCCAGGTAGCGGACAGCTTCCACTCACTCGCTGTGCCGCGCGTGCAGTTGATAGAAACTGTGCGTGTCGTATTCACGCGTAGGCTTTTTATTCCTTATTTTTTTGTCTCGCCCACTTCAGATCGTTCTTTTTGGTGAGCCGCTCTATAACTTCGACTTGTCGTACCGTGCCGCACACTCTGCCCCAATGGTCCATCCTTTTTAGTGCACTCTTATTTCTCTCAAATACTCGTCGCCAACCCGCGCTTCTCTGTTTGCGTTTCACTTGTTTCTCTGCCTCCTTCCCATCAACTCTACTCTACCAACAACCTTCAATCGCCGACGACAACCTACTGGTCTCACCACTCATTCTCCCTCTTTCCTGCCATTCTTCGAGTTGCTTATCTGTTTCGTGCTCTACCTGTTGCTTTCTGCGTTTGTTTCTATCCGCCATTCTTGCTCGTGCTCTACTACTACTAGTACTGCTGCTGCTGCTGTCTGCTGCATCTTGCTTCTCTTCCTCAAAAACCACCAACACCGCCGCCACCACCACCGATACTTTTCACTCTCACATCATGGGCGATCCAAACGATATTTTCGGTCGAATGTTCGCATCTTTCGTCAATCGCAAAATTCGTGGTCATCGAAGTAATAGAGCTCCACCTCCGCCTGTACCCCAAGAGCCACTTCGTCGTACCACGTCTGAGTACCGCGCTTCTCGACCAAGACCCCGAGGGATAGCTGGCTTATTATCGCCAACAACTTCAAGAACTCCAACCAATCGCTCTTCTTCCTCATCTCAACAACGAGCAGGGTCCTCGGCTGCCGCAGCTGCTGCATCAGCTGCTGCGCATCATCTCGAGTATTCTGGGTCAAACGCTACGGGTGTCCCAACGCATCACCTGCAACATGAATATGATGCCGCGGGCCATATTGATCACGCTGCACCAAGAAGGCATAGTGGCCGATATAGCGAGAAAACCATATCGGATGATGATCGACCGCCGAGAAAACGTTCCAGAACACATCATATTGTGCGCTCACAATCCGCTCATAGTGTTGGTAATAGGAACAGTCGTCGTAATGCTGCAGAAAACATTGCTCCTCGCCCGGCGCACGTTCCCCGCACTCGGCCTGCACCTGCCACTCGTTCGTTTCCGTGTCCGCAGTGTAACGCGGTTTTCCAACAACGTGGCCAATTGGCGAGACACACGAGAAGGGTGCACGAAAAATTGAGGCCGTATGAGTGTGAGCATTGTGGGCGTTTGTTTGGTGCTCGTTCCGATCGTACTCGTCATGTCCAGGTACGTCACCCGGAGATGTGTTACACTCCGTAAGTAGTCACTGACATCTGCTTTCGTTTCCTGCTTCATCCGTTCAGATTATCCACAACAAGGTGCGCGACTACACGTGCCACCTGTGTGGGTACAAGTTCCAGGCCAAGGCGCATCTTGAGAATCATCTTCGGGCAAAACACGTTTCTTAGGTCGTCGCGTAGAGGCGCTATCTGCTATTGGATATATCGCCTCGCCTTCCCCTTCTACAGCTCCATAAACACTCTCACTTTCAGCGACTCAGGTTCAAGCTGTATTACTGGTGTGCTACTCTCATTTCCCTCTACGTTTGCTCATTCCTCGACTCGACAACCTTCTTCTCCCATGTGCGTGGAATCTTTGATCACTTTTTCGTTCCAACCGCCTACCCGTGGAATTACAGTATGCCTCGCCTTGTCGTTTCCGCGTTTCCAACCCTCAAGCAGAATAGTGCGCATTGCCCAAGTAAATAGTGCGTGCACGATGCGTTAGATACTATTTTATAGTACGGTTCTATTTTAGCATTTCTTTTTTCTTTCGCTTCATTCTCCCACGCTACGCGACATCCTCGACTGTGTTACCGGTACAGTACACACTGCTATCACTCGCATCCTGTTTGTCCAATCGTCGAAATGGCAGAGCCGGAAGTGAAGGAGAACGACAAGGAGCGTTTGAAGAATCTGAGAGCGTTGCGAGAGGCGGACCAACTTATTATTTCAGCGGTTGAAGCGGCTGCCAAAGCGTTCAAAGCGCTCGCCGATTCGAAAGATACTAAAAACGAATTGCTCATAGAACAGCATTCCACACGTTTCTTCACCGACTTGCACAAGGCGATGGTACACATCCAAGGACGTATCGCCGCGTTGTCAAGTGACCTGCCCTTCGAAAATGCAACATTGAATCATCTTATCAATGCCGACCTCGCGGTGCAACGAACTGCGCACGTGCATCGCTCTCTTGTGCGAACACTAAAACGCGTTGATGATGGCGAACGCCGTGACAGCGATGTCCCCATGCACGGCACTGTCACTGAAGAATTGCTTGACGCATCTGGAATGACACCCCCCGCCGGATTCATGGGTGTTTAGCCATGGATTCGCTCGCGATTCTCACGGTGTAGCCTAAGATTCTCTATTTGTTCATTTTGTTTGTAAACTTAGCCCTACGAGCCAACACTTCTCACTTGATGGCCAGGAAGGTTCTTCCCTATAACCTATTGGGGTCTCCTAGATTCGGTACCAGTATAGTAATGGATCAGATACTTGTTTACTACAATGTGGAAACATCAAATTGCGTAATTTTTGTATTTGAGAATAACTGGAAATTCGCCTATGTTTTGGAAAGCATGCGTGGGTTGCCCATCCATTCCGAAACACAAAAAGCACCATCTTAACCAACTTCAAACCAACATCTTCATTGTCTATTCGTTCTACGTGTCGACGGCTTCCCAACTACGATGGATGAACTCGACGAGGAGATTTTCGCCGTCACTTCGACGAGGGCGAAGCCCACGAGCAAGTCTGAGAAGGAGAAGAGCTACAGCTCCGATGATGGCTCAGAGCGTTCCGAGTCTGATGCGGAAGAAAGCGATGTTGGGTACAATAGCGATGATTTGATGATTGATGACGGTGATGACGACAAGGATGATGAATCGGAAGAGGAGGACAATGACGATGATGACGATTTCATGGTTGGTGGCAAAAAGAAGTCGAGTCGGAAACCGGCGGCGAGAAAGGGGCGTACTGCAAAAAAGAAAAAGTCGGCGCCGAAAAAGAAGAAGTCTGCACCGCCGCGTCGCGAACGTGCGAAACTCAATCTCGATGACATTGACGATGACGACGAGATGGAGGAAGAAGAATTTCGTTACGAATTCGATGAAGATGGGTATGGTGATGCGGCGGACCGCGACCGCCTTATGAGGATGACGGAAGTGGAGCGTGAGACACTGCTTGAGGAGCGTGTGGCGAACCGGAAGAAGGAGTACGATTTATGGAAGGTTGGCCGTGACATGCAACGACGTGCTCGGGCGGAAAGTCGTGAATCGGTGGAAACTCGTTCTGCTGCGCGTCGTAGTGGACGTTCGAAAGTCAATGCAAAGAGTGCGGCGATGAATGACATGCTTAACAAGGAGCGTAAGCCTGCGAAACTCGCCGACCTTTCCGATGCAGATAGTGAACCTGACCGTCAACGAATGCGCACTAGCAGCCCAGGTGAGCCGTCTACTGCTGCTAGCGCGAAAGCAAAGCCATCGTCTCCGGAGGAAAAGAAACCAGTCGAACCGGAACGCGGACCTGACTTGATGTACAGTGACCTTGTGAATGACCGAAGCAGTACTATTAGGACTACTCTGCTTTTCATTCGTCGTGATGTACTGTTGATGTTGACGAAAAGTCCGGGATTCAAACGTGCTGTGCAAGGTTTGTTTGTTCGTGTTCGTGTCGCGGGAAAGAACAATCCGTACCTTCTATGCCGAATTGTGGGTGTTGAGACGGGCAAAGTGTATACAGCCCAAAATAACATACGCACAGACCAATATGTTGTGTTGCAAAGCGGTGTGCAACATCGAACGTTCTCAATTGAATGGTGCTCGGCAAGTCATCCGACAAGTCATGAATTTGCCACTTATCGACAACGCCTTTTGGATGGCGGTGGCTCGTTACCGAGTCGAGAGGAGATCAATGAATTGTACAAAAAAGCAGAGGCTTTCATTGTGCATAAGAATGCGAAAATTACGGATGAAGAGCGTAAGGAACATCGAGCAATGCATGAACGCGTTTACCCCGAGCAAGTCAATTGGACCGTCAAAAGGACAGAGGTTCAAATGGCGCTTGATGTGAAGAAGCAAGATTACGATGTGGCATTACGTCGTGGTCAATCAGAACTAGCGGAGAAGCTCAGTCTAGAAGTTGAAGAGTGCACCGAACAATTGCGCAA
>JAAUYH010141207.1_pt1 | contig 28855 bp, 22 predicted proteins | sample 7278061 | NCBI WGS metagenome assembly JAAUYH01 (sample SAMN14350203, study PRJNA611818) | marine sediment metagenome | isolation source: surface marine sediment (0.6m) | place: French Polynesia: Moorea | collected 2018-08
CTCTCGCTCAGCATTAGAGACCTCTCTATGGTTAGAGCTGTTTGCTTTTCTCGTGGATCTCGCGATTGAGAATGCGGTCGTTGACGGTGTAGTCCATCGGGATTTCGATGACGTCTACGCCCGAAGTGGCCAGGGCTTTCTCTAGGATCGGCAATAGATCTTCGGTGCGATCGACCCGATGACCGCGGGCGCCGTAACTCTGGGCGTAGGTGACAAAGTCGGGATTGCCGAAGTCGAGGCCAAAGTCTTCGAGACCCATGGCCTGCTGCTTCCACTTAATCATGCCGTAGGCATCGTCGCGCAGGATGAGGACCACGATGTCGACGCCGATGCGCACGGCGGTTTCGAGTTCTTGCGAATTCATCATGAAGCCGCCGTCGCCGCAGATGGCCATGACTTTGCAATCGGGATGCACCAGGCACGAGCCGAGGGCCGACGGCAAGCCGGCGCCCATGCTGGCCAGAGCATTGTCGAGAAGCACGGTGTTGGGTTCGTGGGCTTTGTAGTTGCGGGCGAACCAGATTTTATATACCCCGTTATCGAGGCAGATGATGCCGTTTGACGGCATGGCGCGGCGGACATCGGCCACCAGGCGCTGCGGTTGAATGGGAAAATAGGGACTGTCAATGCCCTCGGCCAGGTGGGCTTCGAGGTAGTCGCGAACGTTGAGGAAATAGCTAAAATCCCATGAGCCCTGCTTGAGAATGCGCTCTTTCATCTGCCAGATGCTGTTGGCGATGTCGCCGACCACCTCGACCTGGGGAAAGTACACTTGATCGATCACGGCGGAAGAGAAGTTGACGTGGATGACTTTGACGCCGCCGTGGTGCATGAAAAACGGCGGCTTTTCCACCACATCGTGACCGACGTTGATGATGAGGTCGGCGTGATCGATGATGCGATGGACGAAGTCGTTGTCGCTCAGGGCGGCATTGCCCATGAATAGAGGATCCCGTTCGTCGACCACGCCCTTGCCCATCTGAGTGCTGAAAAACGGGATGCCTGTCTTATCGATAAACTGGCGCAGCATGCGCGAGGTGAGCTTGCGGTTGGCGCCGGCACCGATGAGGAGCAGCGGATGCTTGGCCCGTTCGATGAGGTCGACGGCCCACTTGATGGACTTATCTTCCGCTGTCGGGCGCCTGACTTTGCTGGCTATAATGAGGTCGGTCTCGGCTTCCTCGGCGGCGATGTCCTCTGGCAGCTCCAGGTGAACGGCCCCGGGGCGCTCCTCCTGGGCGACGCGGAAGGCTTCGCGCACCAGGGTGGGGATGGCCTCCGCGCTCACGATTTGGCGCGTATATTTGGTGATGGGCTGCATCATATCGACCACGTCCAGGATTTGGAAATGGCCCTGCTTACTCGATTTAATCGGCTTTTGCCCCGTGATCATCATCATGGGCAGACCGCCCAATTGCGCATAGGCGGCCGCGGTCACCAAGTTGGTGGCGCCGGGGCCGAGCGTAGACATGCACACCCCAGGGCGGCCGGTGAGACGCCCCCATGTCGCCGCCATAAAGCCGGCGCCTTGCTCGTGGCGGGTGAGAATGATTTTGATGCTCGAGTTGCGCAGAGATTCGAGGAAGTCGAGATTTTCCTCACCGGGGACGGCGAAAATGTATTCGACGCCTTCGGCCTCGAGCGCTTGGACAAATAGATCGGATCCCTTCATGTGTACGGTGCTCCTAGATCCTTTGGCGGACCGTCAATACCTCAGAAGTGGCCTTGGTTTGCCATCGGTGTCGACTTTGCTGCGCGGACCTTATGCCGCACTATCATATCGGAGCCTAAATGGGATCGATGCAAAAGTTGACCGGTTCTACCCCGGTATAGTCGCAAGCCTCTGCGGGATTCCGCAGCGCCGGTAGACCGCTATGGTACATGCGGCACTGCACTGTATCGCGCATATCATCGCCGGGTTGGCCGGTGTCGGCAAAATCGGCGCAGGCGGTCAGGCAGGCCGCCTCATCATTGTACTGACTGTTGGCATCTACGCAGCTGGTGAGGTTGAAGTCGCAAAACACTTCGCACCAGGAACCGCAGACGTTGCCGCCGTAGAGATCGGCCGCGGCGCAATCGTTGGCATTGCCGGCGGCGGAGATGGCGTATGTTAAACGACATTGAACGGTGTTGCCGCTCGTGTCGCCGTCGGTGCCGGTCTGAAATAGCAGGTTTTGACAAGCCGTGATGCACACATCCTGGTCGTCGTAAGCGTTATTACCGCTGCAATTGCTCAAGAGGGTGCTGCAGTAGCTGTCGCATAAGGCAGAGCCGCCATCGTTTGTCGGCTGCGAGCCAGCATCGGCCGGAGCGCCACTATCCGCGCCCTGACCGGCATCGGCTGGGGCGCCAGTGCCGGCGGCGTCTGTTGCCGTGGGCGGATTTGGCTCGTCATCGCCACCGCAAGCGGGCACAAGCAGCACAATGGACAGCGCCACCGGCAGTGCGAGCATTAGGGCGGACGCCGTGTTGATCCATTGGCGTGCGCGTACGCGTTCCTGATATCTACGAGTATCCGTGCGATCCGTGCGCATCTGTTCTCCCACGTGATGGTGGCAATACGGTTGACAGAAATACGCATCAAAGTACGGGGACGCACGTCTCAACGGCAAGCCACTTTGGATACTGCTGATGAGTCAGGTTTATACCGCGACCATGGTTTGGTTGGGCGGAGCAGTAGGACTAGCCGGCGTCCGAGCCGGTGGCCGCGTCCGAGTCAGTGGCCGCGTCTGAGCCAGTGGCCGCGTCCGAACCGGTGGCAGCATCGCCATCAGTAGCGGCATCGCCAACGTCTGCATCAGCTGCGGCATCTGCGGCCTCGGAGGCATCTATTTGCTGGGCGGCGTCAATGCTACCGGTTGAGCCATCGTCGTCACCACACCCGGTGATCGAGAGCGCTGCACCAAATAATAAACTTATCGTGATATGTTTCCAAAAAGACACAAGAACCTCCCTGTATCGACTATTCGATCAGCAAAAATGGAGGGCCTTAGCCTATACGGGAGTGCCGCAATGCGGCAAGCGGCTGTGAAAAATTTCGCCTCCGTGGCGCTCAGGGTGACACTAAAGAGCCCGGTATAGCTGGCGGGCGGGCATCTCTCCGTCATTCCCATAGGGCGACGTTGCCGGCAGATATCTGTTGCGCGGCGGGGAGGTTTCTCGCGTTTCGCCAGTAGGTCAGCGTTTGTTCAAATGTTCCTCAAGGGCGTTGTACGCCTGAGTTACGCGCATGCTGAGTTCTGTGGCCGCCTTTTGTTTCTTGGCGTTGCCCACGTGACGATCGGGATGGTACTTGCGCATCAGGCTGCGATAGGAGGTTTTGACTTCGCTGAATTCGGCGCCATAAGGCAAATTCAGCACCCGGTAGTACTCGGCGATTTTGCTGTCTTGTCGCTGAAAGGGCGCTTTCCAACTCTGATTGGTCCGCGAGCGTCCTGTGCTGCCTCTTCGCGACGAACTGCCGGTCTGAGAGTGAGAGCTGCGGCTGCTCTGGCGCGCACTCTGCCGCGCAGCCTCGGCCTTGGCGCGGCGGAAAAATTCTTCATCGGCGGCTTTGGCCGCTTTTTCACGAGCACGGCGTGCCTTTTGCGCCCGAGCTTCGCGTTCCTTGGCCAGTCGCTCGCGGCTGCGCTTTGCTTCCTCGCTGGCTGCCGTGATGCGGGCGCGCGGATTGTCCATGGGCTTGGGCGATTTGCCCTGCCGATCGGTGATGCGGCGTTCGACTTCGCGCTTGAGTTCTTCTTCGTCTACATGCGATAGCGGGGTATCGTCGGCAGCAATACGCTCCATGATTGTATTGATGCGAGATCGGGCGGTATCGAGGATGCGGCGAGTAATGTCCAATGGCGGCCTCCGCCGCACAGTTTAGCATTGGGCATAGATCGCGGCAGCGCCCCGAGGTTTATTCTGCCGACTTGAGGGCGCGCCGTTCGGCATGCGCCCTGCCTCGGCGTCCGCGCTCGCTGCGTCCGGTCTCACCGGCATTGTCGCCAGTGCGATCGAGCGAACGGGGTTTGCCGCGCTCACCCGACCGTTCTGTGCCGCGATCTGACGAGCGGTCCGAGGACCGATCACCCGCGCGATTGCGGCGACCGCTTTTGCGCCGTTTGGATGATGTCCGTTCGCCCGCGCCGTCTTTGTCGGCCTTGCCGTCAGAGCGGCCGCTATGTTTGCTGTTCGGTTTGCCGCCAGGCTCCTGACCCATGACTTTAAATTCGTCTTGGCGAAAGCCGGCAATGGCCGAGATCGAGACTTTCTTGTGGAATTTCTTTTCCAGCTCGTCGAGAAAATCGCGCTCGTAATGTTCGAGAAGACGGGCGATGGCGGGCGCGCAATCGACCTGGATGTGGTCGGCCGGTACGAGATTGCCCAGACGGCGAATCTCGCGCAAAATTTCGTTAGCCACAGTGGTTGGCGATTTGACTACCCCGCTGCCGCCGCACGCAGGGCAGGGCTCGGTTAGAAGCTGCACCAGGGACTCGCGCGTGCGTTTGCGCGTCATTTCCACCAGGCCGAGCTCGCTGATTTTTGTTACATTGCAGCGCGATCGATCGCTGGCCAGCGCCCGGTGCAGTTCGTCCCAGACTTTCTTGCGATTGGCCTCTTTGTCCATGTCGACAAAGTCGATGACGATGATTCCGCCGATGTTTCTCAGCCTGAGTTGACGGGCGACTTCACGACAGGCTTCGAGGTTGTTCTTGGTGACGGTTTCCTCTAGGTCGGTCTTCCCGACATAGCTGCCGGTATTGATATCGATGGCGGTGAGGGCTTCACCCTGGTCGATGACGAGCGAACCGCCGGATTTGAGCTCCACTTTGCGGCTGAGTGCGGTGCGCAGCTCGCTCTCAATGCCGTAGTGCTCGAAGATCGGTTTGCGTCCGCGATACAGCTTGATGCGTTCGGACGCACGGGGCAGGAACGCAGCGGTAAATTTGCGCGCGCGCTCGTATTGTTCTTTGTCGTCGATGACGATCTCTTTGGTATCGGCCAGGAGCAAATCGCGGATGGTGCGCAGGACCAGGTCGAGATCGGCGTAGACCAGGCCCTCGCGCTTGAGGGTTTTTTCCCGTCGCCGGATCTCGTTCCACAGCCGGGTGAGAAAATCGACGTCGTCGCAGATCTCCTGATCATCGGCGCCATCGGCGGCGGTTCGCACGATGAAACCGCCGCTGCGCGACTTGACTTCGCCGACAAGCTTGCGCAGGCGCCGGCGTTCGCTCTCGGAGTTGATGCGGCGCGACACGCCGACGTGCTCCACAGCCGGCATGAACACGCTGTAGCGGCCGGGCAGAGATAGATAGCCCGTGATGCGCGCGCCTTTGAGGCCCATGGGCTCTTTGACGATTTGCACCAAGATCTCCTGGTTGGCTTTGAGGAGATCTTCGATCTTGCGATCGGCCGCTCGCCTGCGCGATCGCACCAGCCGCGCTGCTGTGCCCTCGGGGGCATCGTCGCCATCGGCATCTTCGTCGGCGAATAGGCGCTTTTCATCGGCCGCACCCAGGACATCGGCGACGTAGAGAAAGCCGGCCCGTTCGACGGTTGGTCCCAAATCGACAAAGGCCGCCTGCATACCTGGCAATACTCGCGTGACTCGGCCGCGGTAGATATTGCCGACGATGCCGCGACCGCGCTTGGGCTCGACGAAGTACTCGGAAAGGACCCCATCCTGAAGGACACCGACACGGGTCTCCGGGCCCTCAGCATTCACAACCAAAACACTCTCAGACATGTAGGCTCTGCAAGTTTTTGCGCAGCGAAGCTCGGCCGTGACATCAATGTCCTGCTCTTGCCCAAGTCTTCGCTCATCTGCCGCCTGCGGTACCACGTGTAGAACGTAATTACAAGGTTTTGCGTCCGCTCCGAGAAGTTGGCCCGGGCGTTGCTTATTACGGGGACATACTTCGAAGTTAGCTTCTTATCTCTTAATTTACTTAGTTATTTCGCCAGTTTGACTCCTTAGTTTCCTTGTCCATGTACCGTCTTTGTCAGATCTTTCTCCCTTGCGATAGTCATTAGCGCCGTATCTGTGACTACCGGCGAGGGTCCTTCCTAAACATTAGCTTAATATATCGTAATTATTAGACTTATTGACTATTTGCCCGTTCCCTCCTCCAGACGCCTCCAGCAGCAATGCTGGGGGCGTTATTATTTTCGGCCGCCTCTGCCGTCGTCGGTGCCGCCGCCCTGACTTCGCAGATATTGACGATATCGGCGGCATCTGCGGCGTCGCGATATCATCGACGATGCGAGTTCGCGGCCTGCGCTCATTGCCAGTGACAAGGATGTCATAGCCGCCGCTAGAACTATCGTGTAACAGCCGGTAATCTTTGGTTTATTTGTGGGACATGCTCAGGACTTGGCCGCGAGTTGATAGCGACAAATCGCGCCTTGCCCAGGGCTCTCGTGCAGTCGTACTTCCAGCACTGTGGCAATGCCATGGGGCAGAACCTCGGCCAGGGAATCGACCAATATTTGCCCCGCGTAAGCCGCCAGGGGCTCGACTGCGGCGTTGTCGATGGGCAAAAGCAAAGCGTCGCGGCGCGGCATGACGTAGCGATCGCCGCACAGGCGAAACTCGAGCTCCTCCTCTGTGTCGCGGACGAGTTCGAAATAGGGGTTGCATGTGGCGATGAGAACCCGCTCGCGCCAGGCATCGCATAGGGATTTGATGGCATCCTTGAGCGGCGCGAACGCCAACATGTTGGCAAAGGAAATGTCGCTCAGTTCAACGGCCACGCCCAGATAGTAATTGTGGCCGTGCAGGCGCTCCTTGCTACCGTCGGGGAAGACCGTCATATGGGCGCAGGAGAACTTGAAGCGCTCGCGCTGGACTTCGATGCGATGGGAGGTAGACACGATCTTGCTCTACCACGGCTGTCGCATCGCGGTCATGGCACCGAGGTGGGATCTCCTGGCGTCGACGTAACGACGCTTAACGACGCAAGATCAATGCGGCCAACGCCAGGGATATGGCGGCATTGGCGGCGAGCCACAGCTCGTCCAGCATCAGGACGTTGGGAACGTACAGGATGTCGGTGAGGCGGACGGCTGCGTGAAATGCCAAGTGCGCGGCGACGCCGACGGCCATGCCGGCGACGAGGGGACGCAGGCGCCGGAACCCGTACAGCGCGAGGGCCAAACCGAGCGGTATGAGAGCGCTGAAGAAAAGGGCGTTGCCATGACCTGCGGGACCCAAGAGCGTCACATCCCAGGAGGGGATGCCGCGGGTCAGAATGTCGAGGATTGGCACGAGGATAGCGCCGAGGGCGGTGGTGCTATCTGTCAATCCGGTCATTCCGATCAGCCCGGTGGCCGAATGGATCAGATACGGCACGAAGAAGAGGCCACTTGCGCCAAAGAGCACGCCTGTGAGGTACGAGGGGCCTAGTGTCCGGGTTAGGAGGTTGCGCCGCCGCAGCGAGCCCGCCAACGCCGAGGCCATGAGCAGGCCCAGGAGCAGCTGCCAGCCACCGGTTTCGCCGCGAGCTTTGAGCACGGCGCTCGGGGCATCAATGATGCCGGCCCCGTACTTGCGCTTGTCGAATTGTTGCCCCTCGGGGGCTCGCGCCGACGACTCGAGGATGTCTTCAACGGCTGTGGGATCGGTGATGCCTTCGCCGACGATGAGGGCGGCGACGCCGGCTGCATGGGGGGACGCCATCGAGGTGCCCATGAATGGGAAGTAACCGTTCGCAGTTGGATTGCCGATCTCGATGGTGTTTTGCAGAACGCCGTCGGGCATGCCGTCGTCATTTTGATCGACGCGGGTATTGCCGCCCGGCGCTGCAATATCGATGGGATCGCCATAGTTGGAGTAAAACGTGATGGATTCATCGTACTGCGTGGCCGATACGGCAACTGCTCCCGGATACGCGGCGGGATAGCTCACCGAGCCGCGACCGTCATTGCCGGCCGCGCACACCACAGTCACGCCTTGATCGTGGGCATACTGCACGGCCTTTTTCAGGACCCGGGACGGGAAGCGGCCACCGAGGCTCATGTTGATCACCTGGGCCCCATTATCGGCAGCGAAGCGAATGGCATCAGCGATTCCGCCCACGCTGCCGCTGCCGCTGCCGCTGAGCACCTTGAGCGGCATGATCTTGACTTTGAGCGCGATTCCGGTCACGCCAATGCCGTTGTTGGTCATCTGGGCGATGGTGCCGGCGACATGGGTGCCGTGCCCGTGATCGTCATCCGCCTGGTTGTTATTGGAGACGAAGTTATAGGGATGGACGAACTCGACGCCGTCCAGGTCGGGCACTAGGTGGAAACGGTCTCGATTCTCGTAGGCCACGCCGGTGTCGATGACGGCTACGGTCACGCCGTCACCATCGGCGAGTTTCCACGCCTCTGGCATGCCGATTTGCCGCATGTGCCACTGATATTTGTACATGGGGTCATTGGGAAATCCGGGATTTTGGGGATCGGACGCCAGGTCGCTGTCGCCAAGAGTCACTTGCTCGGAGATGCCCCAGTGGGCGCTGGGGCCGGACGCTGTGTCGCCAGCTGCCGTCATTGCAGGCAAGTAAAACAGTGCATCTGGCTCTGCGATCTCGACCACGGGATGATGGGCGAGCTCGCTCAGCACGGCATCGCGACGATGCGGGGCGACATGGGCGCGATAGAAGCGCTCATCGTACGACTCATCAGAGACCAGGGTGAGGGTCAATCCGTACTGAGCCTCAATGGCGGCAATGGTCTCGGCATCGACATCGTCGCGCAGATCGAGCAGGATGTCGTCGGGATCTAGATCTTGCGCCGCGTCTGCGTGCGCCCAGCCATCGGCGGCGGCATGGTCACCGCGGATGGCGTGGCTGTCGTCGTCGTCAGCTGGCGGTCGGACAAACCACCAGAGTAGCAGGATGGCCAGGATTACCAGGAGCCAGCGGAAGCGGCCGCGATTGCGGTCGGAGGCACGTTGTTGTTCGTCCATATAGGGACTTACTATACCTCTAGAACGGGGCCCGTGCTCATAACACTGAAGTTGGTACCGCAGGCGGTGATCCTTATAGCGGGAGCTTTTGCGTCGGAGATGGGGTCTGTATCTGATTCATTACACATGTGATCGCACGCGTCTGATTGACAGTATCTCCCGTGCTCGGCCTATACTCGGACGCCACAGCGACTGCGGAGGTCCCGTATCGTGACCCGAGCAGTCGAAGCAGTCGGAGACGCCAACTTGCCAGCATGTGCCAAATGCGGACAGGATTTACCCGAGAGTGCTAAGCACTGCGTCTTCTGCGGTGCAAAAATGCCACCCGGACGCGCTCAAGTATCTGCGCATGGGCCGGGCGAGCTGCCCGCCGATAAGCGCACCATTCTCGGATACAACGCCGCTCAGATCGCTAAACAGCTGAAAGCACAGCAGTCCCAGTCGCCCCTGGCGCAACCTCGATCCCCGGTCGCCAACCCTCAGGCGGCTGTTCCGGGCGCACCGATGGATGGGCTCTCTGCGCAGGTACCTCCGGCGGCACCCGCTGCCGGCATGGAGATCGAGACCGCCGCCGCCGATGCCATGACCGTTGGAGTCGGCAAAAATCTCCGCATGCAGGATCTCGGCATGGGACCGCCGCCGCCACAGCCATCATCGCAACCGCCGCCGCCGGCGACCGGCTCGCCACCGACTCCCGGCAATGCTCCCTATGCGGCAAATCACATTGGCCCCGATCCCTTTGCGAGTCCACCTCCACCTGTAGGGGGGGCCAGCGTGCCAGCGGCCGTGGCCAGTGCCGGGGCACATCAGGGCCCCGGCTTACCGCCCGGACCACCACCTGCATTGGCTCCCAATCCGTTTGCGGTGCCGGCAGTCTCTCCCAGTGAACGCACCTTGGTCCCAACCTCCGCTGGCGGCTCGCCCGCAGCGCCGATGTATCCGCCCAGTCAAGCCCCCCACATCGGTCCTGGCGCTGGGCCAGGTCCCGCACCCGGATTTCCTGCGGGTAACGGCGCCTGGTCACCGACGTCACCTGCGGCGGCCAATCATCCGGGGCGAACGACGCCCGTGACGCCGATGCCGGCGATTCCGCCCGAGCATGCACTGCCGTCCGAGAGCGCTGGTCGGGATGTACAACCGCCATACTTGGCATCGCAGACACTCGATCGCATGGGGGCGCCAGACGAACCGTGGGCCCACACCCTGGGCACAATGATGTTGGCTCTGGGCATCGGTTTGGTGGCCTGCTTCATTTTGCCGTGGCGCATTGGCGATGTCGTCGATTTCTCCTGGACCCGTATCGCCAGCGGGGCGTGGGCGGGGAAAGTCGCACCACTCCTCATCGGTGCAACCGGCATCACCTCCCTGGTATTGGGCCTGATATCGCTCTCGGTACCAGCGCGCGGCATTTCGGCTGCTGCCGTGGGCTTTGTCGCCATCGTTGCCATGACTTTTTTGGCTCAACCCGTGGGCGTCGCCAGCGTACTCAGCCTCATCGTCGCGTTGACGCTCACCACTGGCTTACTGTTGCGCTCGGCCTATCACGGCGCGCTGTTGGCCCGCATCTTGGTTACTGTCGGCGTGTTATTCACCTTTGTACTCGCCCTATGGCCATCAGAGGGCGGCAGCGCCCTGAGCGTGGCATTTGCCCAACTCACCTCTGGCAGTGCGGGGCAAATCGTGGTGGCGTTATTTCGCTTGGCTTGGTATCTGGTGGCCCTCTTTGGGCTGTTGGCTTGGCTACCCGGTCCCGGCACCGTCGGGACCAAACTCTTGGCTTGGCTCCTAATTATATGGCCTCTGATGGAGGCCTTACTCAACGGCTTTTTCATCGCTGGTGGCACCTCGGTTGGCGCTCATCTGATGGCCTCGATCGCCGCTGTCTTTCTCATTCCCAGCGCTCAATTGGCCTGGCTTGCGCTGCTCACCTATGGTGTCGCTACCCTGATTGGCAAGCAACTTGAGCATGGGTAGGCAGTAATGATTTGCTAAGGTCGTACATGTATCGCGAAATCGAGATTGGCCGCACAGTGCTGGGAAAGCCGATTACAGCATTGCACTTTGTTCCCCCTTCGTATGCACAGCCGCGTCCGCCTGCCGTGCTCTTTGCCGCGATTCACGGCGATGAGCCCTCTGGCGTTTACTGCCTATCCATGCTGGCACGAGACCTTCTCGAACGACCGCCGGGGCGCGATACGTGGCTAGTCCCCGCTCTCAACGGCGACGGCCTCGCTGCGGGCACGAAAAATAATGCCAACGATGTCGATCTGAATCGGAATTTCGCAGCCAGCAATTGGGTTCGAGAGCACAAGGCCGGCTATAATCCAGGCGTCCGCGCAGAGTCCGAGCCTGAGACGCAAGCCCTGGTGGCCCTCATCGAACGGGTGAGCGCCACGCGCTTGCTGGCTTTGCACGCTCTTTATCAAGTAGTCAATTGGGATGGCGCTGGCCGCGAGCTGGCCGAAGCCATGTCGGCCTGCAACAACTATCCGGTCAGTGAAGATATCGGCTACCCCACACCGGGGTCGTTTGGTTCCAAGTATGGGGTGGACCACAATCTCGAGGTCGTAACCTTGGAGATCCCGTTTGGTATCACCGATGATGAGGCGTGGCAACAGAACCGGGCGGCACTGCGCCACGCGCTCGATTTACCGACTTGAGTATCTCCTGAGCGTCTATTGAATGTCTGTTGAGCGCTGGGGGCGTACGGTTATTTTCGACGTCTACTTTCGGCGCCTGCGCCAGCCTGATTTGCGATGTTTGCGATGGGGTCGATTGCGGCGACGGGCCTCTCTCATCCAGTATTTATCGATGAATGCTTCGGTGTGTTCGAAATTGGGGTTAAATTTGTAGCGCTCGCTGGTTTCGTGTTCGGCCCACAGCTCGGCAGTTAACTGGGCGACATTGACGATGAGCTCTCTTGCCGCTGGCGGAGCAAAAAATGTCATAAAAAATATCTGCCCGTAACTGAGAATGGCCATCGGAGCAACCCGCAGGGTGCGCTGGCCGAGCAGGAGCTGGACTTGGGTCGCCGTTTCCAGCGCCTGGTTGTTGTTGATGACCTGGTAGAAAAAGAGTGGGCTTGCCGAATAGCCCAACCATTGACGCCAGCCCCATTCTGTACTGCCGTCGTGCGTAACTGCAGGGGCCTCGTTGGGGGGCGTGAGCGAAAATCCATACCGGGATTTGGTCTCCTTCTCATCGCTGTGATGAGCCATGGTCTCGTGTAGCTCTTCCCACAGCCCACCGATCCGCTGTTGCAGCAGCGCAAATGCCTCGGCGTCCTCTGGTTTGGGTTGCAAGATGGACTCGAGGGACGGTTTTTCGGGTACGCTGCCCTTAGCGTCCCAAGGCGTGGGGAATTCGGCCAAACTCGAGGTCCCCGAATCTCCGCCGAGTGAAAGTAAAACCACGTCTCGCATTGAAATATCGGAGTCGCCACCCACGATCCGGGTCAGCGCGTGCATACTGCCGTTCGTGCCGCCGGTAGAGCCGTTGGCGAGTCCATTGCGAATCGGCAGAATAATGGGTAGCGCTGCAGCTTCGAGGCCGACGTCATAGGCGTTGGCCTGTTTGTCGATGTCGAGATCGCTGTCGTAGACTTTGGGGGCCCACGATGGGTGCTTGGTGCCGTAGGTGATAATAATGACGCGCCGGTGCAGATCGCCGAGACACACATCCCCTAAATGCTCGGGAGCTCTGAGTACCTGCTCCATGTCTGCGTGGGTGTACATCGATTGCGCGCCGTTCATCAGACGGGCAATTGCGGTATCGTCGGCGTTAAAAGTCAGCAGCTTCCGCATAAATGCGATGCAGCCTTCGATGATTTCGACGGCGCTGTCGCCTCGTTTGAGCGCGCCTATATGCCGGGCGAGGTATAGGGAGCTAAAACCGCCAAATGAGCTGCCGGTGAAGACATCGGTCTCTGTCAGCAGTCCCGGGGTTTCCCGCTCCAACTCCAGTAGGCAATAGAGATAGGTGTAGCCGTGAGTGCCGCCATCCAATGATAAAATTTGTGTCTTTTTCCTCATGATCTCCTCGCTATGCGATGCGACATGCTCAAGAGATAGTTGAGCACGTCGCGGATTCTCGAGTACCAACGCGCGCAGCGCGGTGAGCGATTGTTCGAGCCTTATATATAATGACTTGACCGACATCGCCACTCAAAAACGGTAGCAATATGCAATCAGTTGCGAGGGATATTGATATGAGAATCGGATGTGCGTGGCGAATTACATATAGGCGTCGACTTGCCCGAGGGGAGGGTGCGTGCGCTTGCGGCGCCAGCCAGAATCGCGCTCCTCGCGCTGCAAACATCGATGGTAGGTGTCGATCATCCAATAGCGATCGACGAATTGTTCGGTTTGCTCGATATTTGGGCTGAACTGGTAGCGCTCACTGGTTTCTGGCTCGGCCCATAACTCCGCTGTGAGCTCGGCCACACTCGTGATCAATGCTCGTGCCGCTGGTTTAGCAAAGAAGGTCATGAAAAATATTTGCCCATAGCTGAGAAGCGCCATCGGGGCCACCCGCAGGGTTCGCTCGCCGAGCAAGAGCTTGGTTTGGACCGCGGTTTCAAGTGCTTGATTGTTGTTAATGACCTGGTAGAAAAACAGCGGGCTTGCCGAATAGCCCAACCACTGCCGCCATCCCCATTTGGTACTGCCATTAGCTGTAGTGACAGGCTCAGTCGCATTGCTCGGCATGAGGGAGAATCCGCAGCGCGACTTCATGACATCTTCGCTCTCTTGATCCGCCATAGCTTCCCGAAGCTCGTCCCAAAGAGAGTCGATCCGCTGCTTGAGCATGCCGAAGAGCTGCGCGTCCTGAGGCTTCGGCTGCAATATCGCCTCGAGAGATGGCTTTTCCGGCACCGCACCGCGGGCATCCCACGGGGTGGGGAAGTCGGCCAGGCTAGAGCTGCCCGCGTCGCCGCCAAACGACAGCAAGACCACGTCGTCGAGGTCGATATCGGAATCTCGGCCCACCACTCTGGTCAGCGCATGCATGCTGCCGTTTGTTCCACCACAAGAGCCGTTGGCCAAGCCATTGCGTATCGGTAGGATGATGGGTAGAGAGGCGGCTTCGAGTCCCACTTCGCTGGCGCGAATCGGTTGATCTTCGGCGAGAAGACTGTCGTAGACCTTGGGCGCCCATGAGGGATTCTTTGTGCCATATGTAATGATGATGACGCGCCGATGCAACTCGCCCAAACAGGCCTCGCCCAAGTGCTTGGGATCTTTCAGTACGCGTTCCATGCGATCGTGATCGAACATGGACTCAGCGCCATTTAGAAAGCGGGCAAAGGCGGCCTCGTCGGGCTCAAACGCCAGCAGTTTCCGCATGAATTCAATGCAGCCCTCGATGAGCTCCAGCGCGCACTCGCCTTTTTCCAGCGATTGTATGTGACGGGCGAAATACAGCGAGGCAAAGCCGCCAAACGAGCTGCCGGTGAAGATGTCGGTCTCCGTTAAAAAGCCGGGATTATCCTCTTCCAGCTCGCGTAGGCAGTATAGGTACGTATAGCCGTGCGTTCCTCCGTCGAGCGATAATATATGGGTCTTTTCCTTCATGATCTCCTCGTTTTTCTGAAGTTATCGAATCCGTGGGCGATGATGCGGAGTAGTTCGGGATAGGAGGACAAAGGATGGGCACCTTTCAGAGGTGTGACGTACTTGTTCGGTGACCGTACTGTGACGAAAACGAGACAATACGCCGAAGTGGGATATTTTTATTCGAGCAGCGGCCGTCGTTAAGATGCCTGAGCAATGATACTTCCTATCCAATGTCCAAAAAACGCGGTTAATCCGATAGGACCGTATTCGTTTATAAAAAGTAAAACAGCCTCCGACACTTGTCCAAACAAAACGGGTATTGCAGGGCACCTTATTTTTGTGCTGTAAGATTGGGAGGTAAGATGAGTGTATACATGAGGGAGCAGCCTTGCTGTTTTTTACTCGCGTCTGAGCTGGCGAGAATGTTCAAATCATCAGCGAAAGGCTGCATCCATGTCAGAACGATCTAGGACTGAACCACTACTGATCATGCTCGCCGCCAGCTTTGTCTGTTACGGGATATTTACCCTCGTCGCGGTCGAACAACTGGCCATCCTTCTCACACAAATCTCCGATACAGTGACGAGCAGAAATGAGTTACGAGCCAATTACGGGGGGATGTTTGTCCTATTCGGCATGTTTCTCTTCGTTGCCGCGCGCACCCCGCGATTCCAAGAGCCGGTCTATCTCGCGACTATTGTGATGATGGCGGGACTGGCGCTGGGGCGGATAGTGAGCATCATCCTCGACGGAATACCCAACTGGTTTGTCAATTCCGCATTGGCGGCGGAGATCGGCCTGGCTGCACTATGTTATTGGCGCTATCGAATCGTTGCCCACCGCCAGGCGCAAGCCGCGGCAACATGAACGGTTGCTCAGCGTCGCTCGTGTGTGTGGCATAGATTCCGCACACAGATGGGCACTGAAGGGACCCGACAATGACACCGGCAGGGTGAGTGGGGGCCGGCACAGATTGCGATTCATGACGATTCCGCATGGAAATCGTCGGGCAGTTTTTTCCCTCTGGTGGTCAACGAGCTTCCATTTCTAAAGTTCAGGCCTTATCCTCGGGATCCGTAGGAGATCGTTGATTTACGAGGATTGACCATGGCGCAACAACACATCGGTCCGTTTGACAATTTGGTGGAACTTTTACAGACGCGGGTGGCGGAGTCTCCGGAGAAAGAGGCATTCATTTTTCTCAATGATCAGGGCGGAGAAGAGCGCATCAGCTACCGCGATATCGACACCCGGGCCCGCGCGATCGCGGCCGTTCTAGACGATAGTGGGGCCGTAGGGGCGCCGGTATTTCTGCTCTATCCACCTGGAATCGATTATATTGCCGCGTTTTTGGGCTGCGTATATGCCGGCGCGTTGGCGCTGCCAGCATATCCGCCCGATCCCACGCGCATCGATCGCACCCTGCCGCGCCTGGAGGCGATCATGCTCGATGCCCGACCGATGTTGGCGCTGACCACTGCGCCAATTCGAACGCTCGGCGCCAGTTTGTTTGCCCGGAGCCCGATCTTGTCAAAGCTGCGCTGGCTGGCGACCGATACCATCGATCTCGCGGCAGCCGATCGCTATCAGGAGCCCGAGTGGGACGAGGAGCCATTAGCATTTGTACAATACACCTCGGGATCAACTGGTCAGCCCAAAGGCGTCGTCCTGAGTCATGCGAATCTTTTCGCGAACTTCGACTTGGTCGCGCGCAAATTCCACATGGATTCTGACGATCGCGTCGTCAGCTGGCTCCCGCCTTATCATGACATGGGTCTCATTGGTGGGATCTTGCAGTCGCTGTATGTCGGCGCTCAGAGCATCCTCTTGTCTCCGCTGGGATTTCTGCGCCAGCCGCGACGTTGGCTAGATGCAGTGACGAAATACCGCGGCACGATTACAGGTGGGCCGAATTTTTCCTATGACCTTTGCGTGCGCAAGATCGGCCTTGAGCAGCGCGAGGGCCTCGATCTCAGCACGTTGAAGATCACGTATGTCGCCGCCGAGCCGATCCGAGCCCGGACGTTGGACGCATTTCACGACGCCTTTGCCCCTTGTGGGTTTCGCCGCAGCTCTTTCTGGACCGGTTTTGGATTGGCTGAAGCTACCCTGGTCGTCAGTGGAGATCTGCACACCAGGGACGATCACACCTTAACCATTGATAAGGCCGCATATGAGCGCGGGCGGGTCGACGTTGTCGGCCGTGATCGTCTCGGCTCGGGAATCAGTCAGCCAGACACGCTAACGCTCGTGAGTTGTGGCAAGGTTGACCGGCTGCTCACCGCCGCCATTGTTGACCCCGAGACCGGCGAAGTTTGTGGTGATGATACAGTTGGCGAAGTATGGCTCTCCGGTCCATCGATCGCCACAGGATACTGGGATAAAGACGAAGAGACCGAGATCACGTTTTCGGCCCGTCTACACCGTCCGCAAGGGGGCAATGGTCTCGGGGAGCGCGAATTCATGCGCACGGGAGACCTCGGCTTTATGCATGAGGGCGAGCTATATATCGCTGGACGCATCAAAGATCTCATCATCATGCACGGCCGCAATTTCCATCCTCAAGACATCGAGGTTCTCGTCGAGTCGTGTCATCCGGATATCCGCCTCGGATGCAGCGCGGCCTTTTCTGTAGACGGCGACACTGGTGAGCGCTTGGTGGTCGTGGCCGAGGTGAGCAAGCAGGCACTCCGCGATCTGCGCAGCGAAGAGATGGTCGGTGCGGTTCGCCGCGCGGTGAGCTCTACTCACAATGTTCACGTCGACGAGATCGTCTTGATAACGACCTCTAGTATTCCAAAGACCTCAAGTGGCAAGATCCAGCGCCGTGCAACCCGCACAGCCTTTCTCAGCGAAAGCCTGTCCTTGGCGGGAGCTACGGCGTAGGCATGAGGGCGCCGACCATCGCCTAAAAACACTGAAATCGACAGCGTCTCTGACTGCGTATAGAATCGCGCATGGAGCGGTGTATGGGACTGCGTATCGGGACTGCGTACGGAGGCGGCGACCGTGGTTTTATGCGCCGATACACTGAGAAATCGAGGAGCGTATAGTGGACGAATATCGGCAATTTTCGCAGGAGCCCGTGCAGACTAGCTCACGAGTACATGCGCGCGTGCACGCGCGGGTACATGCGAGAGTACATGAGATCGAACAGTGGATTCAGACCTATCTCGTCAAAGAATTGGGCGTAGGCAGCCGCGAAGCCGTTCCAACGCCGCAGACATCGCTCCTCGAACTCGGCCTCGATTCCGTTGAGGCCGTGGGCATGGCCGAGTCGTTGGCCAACTGGCTGGGTATGCCCGTGTCTGCGACGATCGTATGGGAATGTAAAACCATTGCCGCGATCGCCAATCGGCTGGTCGGGCTGGAAGAGGACGTGGGGTCCGAGGCACTGGAAGCCCGTGATGTGACGGTCGTCGCCGAGCGCCGCCTGCGCCGCATGGGCTCGGAACCGGGACAAGATGAGGGTTCTGCGCATCCATTTGCAACGCACGTGAATCCCCATCTGGCACGCCTTCTGCGCCAGCTCGGTCTCGATAAGCGCTTTATCAGGGGCGAAGGATCGCTGCTATATGACGATGAAGGCCGGCGCTATCTGGACTTTATCGCCTCCTACGGCGCCTTGCCCTTCGGTCACAATCCCCCGGAAATCTGGCGTGCGCTATCGGCGGTAGAGCACAGTCAGGAGCCGAGTTTTGTCCCTCCGTCGTATCTCGATGCGGCCGGGGCGCTGGCCGAGCGCCTGGTCGCATTGGCACCGGCCGGCTTGGAATATGTGACGTTTGCCAATAGTGGCGCCGAAGCGGTAGAAGCCGCAGTGAAAATGTGCCGCCGCGCCACTGGCCGTCCGGGGGTTCTGTCTACCGAAGGCGGATTTCATGGCAAGACCCTGGCGGCACTGTCTGCCACTGGCAATGCTGGCTATCAAGCGGGCTTCTATGCCCCGGCACCGGGATTCGACGCCATCGCGTTCGGTGATGCCACTGCGTTGGAGGCTGTACTTTCCCATCGCCCCGATACCTATGCCGCCTTTGTCGTCGAGCCCATCCAAGGCGAGGGCGGGATTGTCGAACCGCCGCCCGGTTATCTGGCCGAAGTCCGCCGCATTTGTGACGCCCACGGCGTGCTGCTATGCCTCGACGAGGTACAGACCGGCCTCGGCCGTACCGGTGCCTGGTTTGCGTGCGATCACGACGGTGTTCGTCCCGACGTGATCACCTTGGCCAAAGCCCTCGGCGGCGGATTGGTGCCCATTGGCGCTGTACTCTGCAATCGCCGCGCGTATACCAAGACCTTTGCCCTCAAGCACTCCTCGACGTTTGCCGGTGGCAGTTTGGCCTGTCGCGCCGGTCTGGCTGCGTTAGAGCTACTGGCGCGCGACGGTGGTGCACTTATTCGACAAGTTGCGGAAAATGGACGCCGGTTCAAGGACGAGCTCGAAGGGCTCGCCGGGCGCTACCCCCATCTTATCTCGGAAGTGCGTGGACGCGGATATCTGCTCGGGCTGCGCTTTGCCGTGCACCGACACACGTGGCCGTCGAGCCTGCTTGCCGTAGCGGCCGGTTGCGGCAGCTTTGCCCCGCTATTTGCCGGCTACATGCTCAACGTGGAGGGGCTGCGCTTGGCCCCGACCCTCAACGGCGATGATGTGGTTCGCATTGAGCCTCCATTGACGGCAACCTGGGCCGAGTGCGAAGAGGCCATTGCCGCGCTGGAGCGGGGGCTTTCCGTGTTCGCCGAAGGGCATACCGGACGGGTGCTCAGCGGAATCTGCCGCGGCAAGCCCGAGCCCGCGCAGCCGAGCCAGCGAGCGCGAGCCGCGCGGCGGCGCGTGCCCAGGCCACGTTCACGTGACAGCCGTTTTGCATTTCTGCTTCATCCCATGGATGTGCACAGTTATGTCGACTTCGATCCCACGCTGAGCTCGCTATCGCCCGAGGTGCTGGACGAAGTGTGCCGCAGTATCCACGGGCTCGAAGACACCGTGGTGGTGGGCGAAGCCAGGATCGTATCGCCGAGCGGAGCGAGCGCGTACGGTGAATTTCTTCTCGTTGGCCATACCGCTGCCGAGTTGATGGCCATGCCGCGCGAACAAGCTGTGGACGCCGTCGCTGGTGCGGCACGGATGGCACATGAGCGCGGGGCGTCAATTGTTGGATTGGGCGCATTTACCTCGGTCGTCACCCAAGGGGGATTGTCGCTGGCTGATACGGGGATCCCGCTGACCAGCGGAAATACCTATACCGTCGTATCTGCGCATCAGGCGCTCATGCTGGCACTTGCCGAACGAGGCCACGTGCAGCAGCCCACCGTGTCCATTGTCGGCGCCAGTGGTGCGATCGGACAAGCGGCCGCCATGCTGCTAGCCGAGCGCGCTGGGCGGTTGATCTTGGTGGGAAATCCACGACGTGCGCCAGAGCAAGAACGCGCGCGGCTGATGCGCGTGGCCGCCGCCATGTGTCGCTACATTATATATGGGGCAGATATCACGGCCGGCGTCCGTCGGGATCGCGCGAGTTCGAACTGTGCCGCGCAAGGTATATCTGAAAGCGGGATCTCTGCCACGATCTGTGCCCTGAATGATGTTCCGGAGGCAGATGCACCCTTGGAGGCATTTGTCGATATCGCCGAAGTGCTCTATCGCGAGGGCACCTTGTCGGTGACGCGGGACGCGGGGCAAGCGGCGGGCGAAAGTGATGCCATGCTCTTGGCCACCAGCGCGACCGAGCCACTCATCAATCCGAGCGATATCAAGGCCGATGCCGTGATCTGCGATGTGTCACGCCCGCGCAATGTCCCCGCTGAGACCCGCGTGGCGCGTCCCGATGTCTTGGTCATTGAAGGTGGCGTTATCGAGATCCCCGGCAAGCCCGATATCGGTAAATTTGGCCTGGGACGAGGCCATGCCTACGCATGTATGGCGGAAACCATGATTCTGGCCCTGGAGAGAGAACATGAACATCTACGTACGGGTGCGAGTATCGACATGAAGCAGCTGGAACATATGGCTGCGCTCGCCGAGAAGCACGGTTTTCAAGTCGTCGCGCCAGGGGCCAAGGTGATGCAGCAGAGCGCCTGAGCCCTAATCTCTGCCACCCGCGCGCTGCAGAGTAATCTATCTCGTCCTGGTCCTGTGCCTCACCGACGAATGTAGGCCGACGAATGCAGACCGACGAACGCGTGGTTTCACCGGCTCAATGAATCGTTGTTACCGCCATCGTCAGTATCGCCGGCAGGAATTTTTTCGGACAATCGTTTGACAAGGATATCGCTTCCATGGGATTTAGAGCATGGGGGCGGCACAAAAGTTCAAGTAAACTGTAGTTCTGCAACCCAGCCGCAGAGTCTTGAGCAGTAGATGTAACTGCTAATGAGGAGAGCACGCATGGCAACGACGTCGGAACTCAAAACTGATATCAGTCGAATCATTTGTGAAACATTGCATATTCAGAATGCTGAGCTTGAGGGCGCCAAGGATCTGCGCGATATCCAATCGGTGGATTCAGTGAATCTGGTGCGCGCCATCGCGCAGATTGAAGACCATTTCGATATTGAGCTTGACGACGATCTAGTATTTGAGGTGAAGACCTTTGACGAGTTGGTGTCTGCCGTAGACGAACTGACCGCCAGCTAAATCCGCGCTGATCCATCGTCGACAGCAAAGCACGTTGAAGGACACATACATGAGCAATGAGCAAGGACTGACGACCGATGCTGGGGCACCATCGGTGGCATCAGATGCCAGCAATCACCATTACGAGCTCCCTCCTGAGATTTTCGAGCTCTTTTTGGATAAGAGCCTCAAGTATAGCGTGGGACTGTTCGACAGCGAGGAAGACACCCTCGACGAAGCACAGATCAAGAAGATGAACTTCATCGCCGAGGAATTGCACCTGAAACCCGGCTCGCGCGTTCTCGACGCCGGCTGCGGTTGGGGCAGTTTATCGGTATTTTTGGCCGAGCGCGGCTGTGAGGTGGTCGGCATCACACCATCGGCGAGTCAGGCCGATTACGTCGAAGAGAGAGCCGAGGCCTCTGGCGTCGCGTCGAGATTGAGCGTGCGCCGCGGCGTCTTTGAGGAACAAGATCTGCCCGCGGGTGAATTCGACGCTGTCACCTTCGTAGGTTCCATTGTCCATATGCCGGACAAACTCGCCATTTTGCAGCGCACGCGCAAGCTACTGCGCAAACGTGGCCGGGTGTACCTGTCGGAGACTTGCTTCAGCAGTGACAAGCGCTATCGGCAGTTTGCCGAGGGCAGTGAATTCGGCTTTATCCGCGACGATATCTTTGGCTGGGGCGATTGTGTCCCGGTATCGCATTATGTTCGCGACTTCGAGATGGCGGGATTTTCCCTGTGTGGTTTGACCGATCTGACGGCCAATTACCTGCGTACGATCGTCGAATGGCGCAAGCGGGCAGAGAAGAATCGCGAGGCCATTGAGCGCATCAGGCCGGGGTATACCGACACATTGCTGCGGTACTTCGACCTCTGTAATACATCTTGGGGGTATACGACGAAGCAGTACGCGCTGGTGGCTGCGCGCGATCGCGGTCGCAATTTGCCATATATGCAGGGGAAGGGCACGCGTAACGATGCCGCGAATGCAGCTGAGGGCGAGGTGCAGTAATGCGGCTGGTCGCGAAATGCAAGACCCTTTACCAATTGTACCAAGAGGCCGCATCTGCCTGGCCGGATAAGACGATTACCTTCTGTGGCACGGAGCATTCGCTCACCTATGCCGCATTGGTAGACCGAGCTTCGCGCATTGCCTCTGGGCTGCAGAAGCGGGGCATTGAGCGCGGCGAATTGGTGGGGATTATTCAGGGCAACGAGCCCGATTTCTTGCTTTCGTTTGCCGCTATTTCACTTGCAGGCGCGGTGCCGACCCCGCTGCCACTGCCGGCCTCGGCCGGTGGGATTGCCGCGTTTCTGTATCGGATCCGCAGCATTGTCGATGATGCCAAGATCCGGCACATGATGGTATCGTCATTTTTGACCGACCATATCCGCCGCCTCGGCGGACAAGCGCAAGGACTCTTGGAAGGCGTCACCCTGCTCAGTTGTGACGATCTCCACGAGGAAGGCGGCACGCTGCAATCGGCCAATGCCACGTCTGAGGCAATGGCCCTCGTGCAATATACCTCGGGCAGCACTAGCTCGCCCAAGGGTGTCGCTCTGCGCCATCGCAACGTCTTGGCCTCAGTGGACGCCATCGGGCTCGGCATACAATTGCAAGAGACTGATATCAACGGGCAGTGGTTGCCGCTCTTCCACGACATGGGTCTCATCGGCACCCTGACCGGCATCGCCCATGGCGTGGACCACTACTTTTGGCAGCCGGGAGCATTTATTCGCCGACCGGCGAAATGGCTGCGTGAGTTTGCCGAAGTGGGCGCATCGATTTATGCAGGTCCAAATTTTTCGTATCAGTATCTCATCGAGAATGTGTCGCCGGAATTGATGGCGGAGTTGGACCTCTCTCGATGGCGGGTGGCCTTTAACGGTGCTGAGTCGATTGATCCGCTACTCATGGGCGAATTCCTCGAGCGTTTCGCTGGGGCCGGCTTTCGCGCCTCGACCATGTTTCCGGTGTACGGACTGGCAGAGGCTACGTTGGCGGTAACGTTCCCGGTGTTGGGGAGCGAGCCTTTCACCTTATGGGTCGATCGCAATGCCCTCAGTGATGACTGTGTTGTCAAACCTGTGAATCCCAAACAGGCTGATGGCACGGGCAAAAACCGCGGCGTGGTGAGCGTCGGGGTTCCCATCAAGGGGCAAGAAGTCCGCATCGTCGATCCAGAGGGGGACGGCGACCTACAAAGCAACAGCGACGGCGATGGCAACGACGCGAGGGTCTTGCCGAGTGGCCGTGTGGGCGAGATCGAAATCCGCGGCACCGCAATCATGGATGGCTACTACGGCACGGAAGCTGCGGCGCGGTCGCAGGATGGGCTTCAGGCTGATGGGGAGTCGGGAGATGGCCGTGCAGTGCCACAGGCGAAATGGCTGCCCACGGGAGACTTGGGATTCTTCTGGGAAGATCGCCTATTCATCACTGGGCGTAAGAAGCAGCTCTTGATCGTCCGGGGACAGAACTACTACCCGGAGGATATCGAGTGGGAGGCGCGCACGATCGAAGGCGTATATCGCGGTCGAAGTGTTGCCGTCGTCGGTATTGACGAGCACGGGGCGGAGACGGTATCTATTATTGCCGAAACAGAGCTCAAGGAGCAAGATGCGCTAGAGGCGCTCTCTGATGCGGTCATTACCCGCATCAGGGCCACCTTAGGCATTGCATTAGGTGCGGTTGTCTTTGTGCGCAAACGAAGCATTCGGCGCACGACCAACGGGAAATATCAGCGTGTGCTCATGGGGCGCCTACTTCGAGAGGGCGAATTGGCACGTGATATTCTTTACAGCTCGGTGCCGAGCACGAGCGATCTATAGGGAGGTAACATTGCGTAGTTTCGAAATCTTTCACCGTTATGAGAAGACCTGGTGGAGTTTGCGTAGTTTGCCTTGGGAGCAGTTGAGCACCAAGGATACGCTTTCACCCCAGGACGTCAAACTGGCGCAAGCGGCCGCTCTAGGAGAGGCGACGTTCTTGCCCGGGCTGCACTCATTCTTAGAGGGCGGCAGCGACGATTACGATCTATCGTCGTTTGTATCGATTTGGTCCTATCAAGAACTGCAGCATCACTTTGCCTTCCGCACCTGGCTCGAGCGGGTCGGCGTTGGCATCGAACAGGCAGCGGTAGATGAAACCCGTCCGCCGTTCCCCGAGGGGCATACTCTGGCGCAGACCTTATGCTCTAACATCATCGGCGAATTGGTGGTATGCCACTACTATGCCCGCTTGGCCGAGCTCACCAAGGATCCGGTACTCAAGGCCATCTTCATCAATGCCAGCGCTGACGAGGGTCGGCATGCGCGCGGCTTTGCCGACTACACCAGGATGCAATTGGATCGCCATCCCGAGTCCATGATGTCGGTATTGGAAACGCTGTACTATTATGCCGCCGACAAGAAAAAGCCGGTCAAGCATCCCTCGGATGTGTTTAAGGGCCAGCTATCGCCCGATCTGCAGAGCGAGAACGTCAGCATTGGCGAGGGATTTCTCCTCTTTGCCGAAGTGGCCGACGACGATATGGAGCGACTCCGCCGCCGGGTGTTTGGCACGTTCAGCTCTCTCACCGGCTACAAGTTAGAAAATGCCCGCTCGATTCGGCGGGCGATGAGTGAGGAGCTCAAGAAGCATCCCAAGATCGACAAGGCTCCACCACCTGAGAAACAACCGGAACAGGCGACGCTGAATGCAGCAGTTTGCTGAGAAAATAACACCTGTTCATCTGCCGATGCAGTCGAGTGAGCACAACCACTGTTTTGGTTGTTCTCACCGCAACCCTGCGGGACTGAAGCTCGAACTCTTCGAAGCCGGAGAGCTGATTTTTTGTGACTTCCAAATGAGCACGTTACACGAGTCTTATCCCGGCGTTGTACACGGTGGGGTGACGGCTGCTGTGCTCGATGAAGTGATGGGCAACCTTCTCGTCCATCGGGAAAAGAAGGTCTGCTTTACTACGAGCCTGCGCATCACGTACTTGGGGACGATCTTGGTTGGACGGCACTACCGTGCGACTGCCAGACTGAAAGATCGACCTGAAGAGGTGACTGGTCTCTACAAAGTGCAGGGGGAAGTTCAGGACGAAAGTGGCAATGTACTGATCATATCCAAGGCCTCTTTCCAGTGGATGACGACGTCGCAGTATTGCAGCGCGATCGCTCCTGGTGAAGAACCCGATCCTGCGCTGATGCCGTTTATGCGCCAAGACGGTATGGTTAGCGTCTGAGCGCGTATGCTGCGGCCTCGGTTCTATGCCGATGAGCCCGATCGGATTCGATGCTTCTGTTACTCGCTTGCCACACGTTTGGCGCGGACCAAGTAGAAGAAGTCAAACGGGACCAGTTGGTCGGCGCGATTGTCAAACCAGCGCGTGCGCTGTTCATCTGCGCGGACAATTTCCACGACTTGCCACCCGACCTTGGCCAACATATCGGTGAAGTCATCGATCGCAAGTCCGGTAACAAAGGGCTCGCCGTATTTGGCCGAGATTTGCGTGGACTTGCGCATGCAAATTGATCGCTGCCCCTCGGGGGTGAGTGCGCGTTCGTCCATGACATCGCAGACCAATTCCGAGCCTTCAGCCGCGAGCTTGGCGGTGATTTGCAGGGTGCCTTCTATGGCAGCCTTGCTCAAAAAGGGCAAGACGCCGAGCCAAGAAAAGATGGTTTTCTTATCGCGTTTGAGGTCGGCCTTGAGCAGGCGTTCCTCTAGGGAGTCCTTTTCAAAGTCGACGGGGACAAAGTGGAGATTCGCCGGGACCTGATAGCGAAATTCGCGCATGCGCGCCTGTTTGATCTCCTGGGTGCCGGGGTGGTCTACTTCGAAAATGTCGAGATCTTGTGCCAATTCGGGATGGCGCAGGCCGAACGAATCCATACCGGCACCCAAAATGACGTACTGCGATAATCCCTGCGGGAGAATCTCATGCAGACAGTCCTCAGTGTAGCGGGCGCGAACCACGTGTAGGCCGATCATGGGCTTGATCCAGCGAAAGAACACGTGCTCCATCAGCCACATGAGAGCGCGCGAATTGACAATACGCCGCCAGCGTGGACCGCCCAAATCCAGCGCGTATGGGTCGTCGAAGATTTTGGGGGCAGACGCGTACATCGTGTGTATGGCACGCTGTGCGGCGGATGAGTCAGCGGTTCTACTGAATTCAGCTTCCATGGAGATTCCGTCGGTTGGGGAGCCCACAGTCCGGCGTCTCCACGCCCATTCATGAGCCTGGTATGTCCCGTCCGGGTAAGGGGCTCGTCAGTCGAAAAAAGTTCTACTTTTTATGATACACTATCACTGTGCTGAGTTACAGTGCCAATTCAGCATGTTAACATACCTCGGCCAAATGGGTAAGCCGCTCTAAGGAGTGGTACCGAAGGATACCTTCAGGAACGTAAGGACGGCACGAAATGAGGTTATCGTGACCAGCAGAAGACAGTCGCGACAAATATACTCGTGGAAGAGACGGGGCTATGATTTGGACGGCGAAAAGTACAGTGAATTTGTACGTAAAGTACAGGTGATCGAGCCCAAACAGTGGGGGGCATTCGATGGTGTGGTCGATTCTGTGCGCAACAGCGAATTCAAAAGCATTGCTCGCTCCCTGTCGAGAACGGCTCACCGAGGGCCGCACCACCGTCATCGCCACGTGCCGAGCCGTCCGCGCAGGCGTGCCGTCTCGAAGCCGACAAATAGTCATCATCCAGCTGTTCACTCGTATGCCGATGTTCCCGCCCCGGTCGCCGCGATGGAGGCAGATATGCACGGGCATGGTGCTGAGGCTGGTTTGGCCGAAATCGGTATCAGCGACGTGCGCGGGATGACGCCGACGAACGGCAGCCGTGGGCCGAGCATGCCCAATCCGACAAGAGAGAAGGATCAGGCGCTCAAGCCCCATGTCGACGGTTTGGCCTTGTGCTTGTCCGGAGGCGGATATCGCGCAGTGGGCTTTCACCTCGGTACGGTGGAGTATCTCGATCGCATCGATCTCCTGCGCCATGTAAAACACTTATCAACGGTCTCGGGCGGCACCTTTGTCGGTGCCAAATACGTTGTATCGCTGATGGAGGGCATCAGTTTCGATGACTACTTTCGCGATTACTACGAATTTTGCGATCGAACCAATTTGATCGAATTGGCCTTTGACAAGCTCAACGGCCGTCGGCCGCATACTCCGTCGCGGCGTCAGACCTTCATCGTGAGTATGGCTCAGGTGTTTGCCGATACCTTCATGAATGGTCCCGATGGCAAGCCCTACCTCTTTCGCGACGTGCTCGAGGCAGATCTGCCGTTTGACGAACTCCACTTTAACGCCACCGAATTACATCACGGCGCGGCATTCACATTTCGCCGCAGTCACGATCACGACGCCCGTATCGGCAATCGCTGGGTACAGCTCGATCGCGACGATATCGCCCATGCCAGATTGGCCGATATCGTGGCCTCGTCATCATGTTTCCCCGGTCCTTACGAGACCTTAGCTTTTCCCCACGATTGGGTCTGGCCCGAAGGGCAAATTCCGCCCGGGCTCGAGCGACAATTCAGCAAAAACGGCGAGGCACACCCGCTGCCTCTCGCCGACGGCTGTGTCTACGACAACCAGGGCATTGAGACCCTGCTCTTGCATGAGGATTCCGGCCAGGATGAGCTCGATATGTGCGTTATCTCCGATACTGATCCGCGCTTTAACGAGCTGTACAATCCGCCGGAAGAAAACCGCAAGGGGGGGCCAATACGCGTTGGCCACGTGATCCGCTTGGCCCAAGTACTGATGGCGATTTGCGCCGTCTGTACTGTAGCAGTCGGCGTGCGCCTATTCATGAAAGTGAGCACTGGCACCCTCGATACCGGCGACCTCTTTGTCTACGTGGTTCCCTTTTTCTTTGCCGCCATCATCGGCGTTTCCACTTGGTGGGTGTACTCCGGTACCAAGCAAACACTATTGGCCAGTTTGCCGCCGATGGCGGGGACGGTTTGGAAAGGATTGTGGCGCGTTCGTGTGCGCCAGCTGCTGGACATGATCGAGCTTAGGATGACTGTGCTCATGATGTCGGGGGGCAAGTTCAATCCGCAACGGATCCGCAGACTGGTGTACGCGCTTACCTATCGCAGCCCCAAGTACGAGGGCAAGCTGGTTAGCAACCGCATATGGGAGTTGTCGAGTGGCCAGTCACTCTCGGCCGATTTGCCCGAGAGTGTGCCCAAGCCATCCATAGAAATGCGTCGCGTATGTGACGTGGCCGCCACGTTGGCCACCAACCTTTGGTACGACTACCCATACGAGCTGCCATGTCTCGTAGCTGCGGGGCAAGCGACGACGTGTTCCAACGTCATGGTATGGCTCGTGCGAAAATATGGCGATGACCCTTCGCGTTATCCCGCCGCCATCCGTTCATTGTGGGATCAGCTACTCGATGACTGGAAAAAACTGGTTGCGGATCCGTACGCTCTTCTGGCGGAGCGCTTGCCCAATGCATCGCTAGCGCGTCCGCCGAAAGAGTAGGCGCGCGCGTCCGGGCGATGCTCGGGTAGGGGAGCAGTGGGGTGTCCATTGCTCAACCCCTACTGGGTTATAACCTATTGGCGCCTTTGTCAAAGATCGGAGGCGGAACCGGTCCGCCTCCGGCTGAGAGGCGGGCCTAGTCCTACTGCTCCAAAATTCATCGGGGGTTTTTGTCGCCAGGCCGCCGGCAGCAGCGTTACTCGTCGGTTGCTGGGGCCCACCCAGCGCC